>JACCDP010776704.1_pt1 | contig 173998 bp, 179 predicted proteins | sample 7445841 | NCBI WGS metagenome assembly JACCDP01 (sample SAMN15323441, study PRJNA562643) | freshwater metagenome | isolation source: river surface water | place: USA:Blue River Watershed | collected 2017-08-17
GGCCGGATTTGCCCGGCACCTTGCGAGGCTGCTTGCGTGGTCAATGTCAATGGCGATGCGGTCGGTATCAAGTCGATTGAGCACGCGATCATCGACCGCGCTTGGGCCGAAGGCTGGGTGCAACCCCGTCCGGCTGCGGTCAAAACCGGCAAGAAGGTCGCCATCGTCGGGTCTGGCCCCGCTGGCTTGGCAGCCGCCCAGCAATTGGCCCGAGCCGGGCACGATGTCACCGTTTTTGAGAAAAACGACCGGGTCGGCGGCTTGCTGCGCTACGGCATTCCCGACTTCAAGATGGAGAAGTCGCACATCGACCGCCGCGTCAAGCAGATGGAGGCCGAGGGCGTGACCTTCCGCACCGGGGTGCTGGTGGCCAGCCTGCCCGAAGGGGCCAAGGTCACCAACTGGGCGCAGGAAACTGTCAGTGCCGAGCAGTTGAAAAAGGAATTTGACGCTGTGCTGTTGGCCGGTGGCTCGGAGCAGTCGCGCGATTTGCCGGTCGATGGCCGTGATTTGAGCGGTGTGCACTTCGCCATGGAGTTTTTGCCGCAACAAAACAAGGTGGTGGCTGGCGACAAACTGAAAGATCAGTTGCGTGCCGACGGCAAGCATGTGATCGTGATCGGCGGCGGTGACACCGGCAGCGATTGCGTGGGCACCAGCACCCGCCATGGCGCCAAGAGCGTGACCCAATTCGAGGTCATGCCCATGCCGCCCGAGCAAGAGAACAAGCCGCTGGTCTGGCCGTATTGGCCGTTGAAGTTGCGCACCAGTTCCAGCCACGACGAGAGTCAGGAAAAGGGACTGCTCAAGCGCGAGTTCGCCATCTCCACCAAGGCTTTTTTGGGCAAAAACGGCAAACTGACCGGTCTGAAAACCGTCCACGTCGAAATGAAAGACGGCAAATTGGCCGAAGTCGCTGGCACCGAAAAAGAGTGGCCAGCCGATATGGTCTTGTTGGCCATGGGCTTCACCAACCCCATGGCCACGGTGCTCGAAGCCTTTGGCGTCGACAAGGATGGCCGTGGCAATGCCAAAGCCGGCACCGACGAAGGCACGGGCTACCGCACCAATGTGGACAAGGTGTTTGCTGCCGGTGACATGCGCCGTGGCCAGTCGCTGGTGGTTTGGGCCATCCGTGAAGGTCGCCAGGCGGCCCGCACGATCGACCAATACCTGATGGGCGAATCCCGCCTTCCCCGATAAGGGAATGGGGGAAATCAGGGATTCCCCTTAAAGGTTTAAAATCCAGACACGATTGAAAAGCCGGAATTCGTCCGGCTTTTCGCTCTGGAACACATGATCGCCAACGCCCCACTTGTCCAACTCAACGACCTGACCTTCGGGTACGGTGAACGTGTCATTCTCGACCGCCTCACGCTGTCGGTGCCACGGGGAAAAATCACGGCCCTCATGGGGGCTTCGGGGGGTGGCAAAACGACGGTGCTCCGTTTGATCGGAGGCCAATATCGGGCTCAGCAGGGGTCACTGAAATTCGATGGCCAGGAGGTGGGTGACCTGGACGCCAGTGGCTTGTACGCCATCCGTCGCCGCATGGGCATGCTCTACCAATTCGGGGCTTTGTTTACCGACCTGAGCGTCTTTGACAATGTGGCTTTTCCACTGCGCGAGCACACCAGTCTCAGCGAAGCGCTGATTCGCGACATCGTATTGATGAAACTCGAGGCTGTGGGTTTGCGCGGTGCGCGCGAACTCATGCCGGCAGAAATTTCCGGCGGTATGGCCAGACGGGTGGCCCTGGCTCGCGCCATCGCCCTGGACCCCGAGTTGATCATGTACGACGAGCCTTTTGCAGGTCTCGATCCCATTTCTTTGGGTACGGCGGCGCGCCTGATCCGTCAACTCAATGACACTTTGGGCTTGACCACCCTGTTGGTGTCGCATGACCTGGACGAAACCTTTCACATTGCGGATCAGGTCATCATTTTGGCCAATGGCCGTGTGGCGGCTCAGGGCACACCCGATGAAGTGCGGCACAGCAGCGATCCGCTGGTGCATCAATTCGTGACGGCTGCCGCCGATGGTCCCGTGCGGTTTCACCACCCTGCCCCTGATCGGGCCGCCGATTTTGGGCTGGGGGGTCGATCATGATGGACCATTTGGCCGCCATCGGTGCCGCCACCCGTCGCCAATTGGCCCAAATGGGTCATGCGGCGCGCCTTTTCTTCAAGTTGCTGGCGCTGGCAGGGCCGACTTTGCGGCGCTTTGGGCTGGTGCGAGACCAGATTCATTTTTTGGGCAACCACTCTCTGGCCATCATTTCGGTGTCGGGCCTGTTTGTCGGCTTTGTGCTGGGCTTGCAGGGTTACTACACCTTGCAGCGCTACGGCTCAGCGTCGGCTTTGGGGCTGTTGGTGGCGCTCAGTCTGGTGCGTGAATTGGGACCGGTGGTCACGGCCCTGTTGTTTGCCGGTCGCGCGGGTACATCGCTGACGGCCGAGATCGGGCTGATGAAAGCCGGAGAGCAACTCAGTGCCATGGACATGATGGCGGTCGACCCAGTCAAGCGCATTTTGGCCCCGCGTTTTTGGGCAGGCATCATCACCATGCCGATTTTGGCGGCGGTGTTCAGTGCCGTCGGTATTTTGGGCGGATGGGTGGTCGGTGTGATCATGATCGGGGTCGATCCCGGATCTTTTTGGGGCCAGATGCAAGGTGGAGTCGATGTCTGGAAAGACGTGGGCAATGGTGTCGTCAAGAGTCTGGTGTTTGGCATCACCGTGACATTCATCGCGGTGTTGCAAGGCTATGAGGCCCAAGCCACTCCCGAGGGCGTGTCCCGAGCCACCACCCGAACCGTGGTCGTGGCGTCTTTGGCTGTGTTGGGACTCGATTTCATCCTGACCGCTTTGATGTTCAGCATTTGAAAGGAAAGCGCGAATGCAACGCTCTCGAAATGATGTGTGGGTGGGCCTGCTGGTGGTGCTGGGCGCCTTGGCCTTGTTGTTTCTGGCGCTGAAATCAGCCAATTTGCTCAGCCTCAGTTTCCAGTCCACCTATGAGGTATCTGCTCGCTTTGACAACATCGGTGGCCTCAAGCCGCAAGCCGCCATCAAAAGTGCCGGTGTGGTGGTGGGGCGCGTCAAGAGCATCGGTTTTGACGACCAGTCCTTCCAGGCGGTGGTGCACATGTCGATCGAAGATCGTTACAAGTTTCCGAAAGACAGTTCTTTGAAAATCCTCACCAGCGGCTTGCTGGGCGAGCAATACATCGGCATCGAGGCGGGTGCAGATGACAAAAATCTGGTGGCTGGCGACCGCCTGCAGCAAACCCAATCTGCGGTGGTGTTGGAGAACCTGATCAGCCAATTTTTGTACAACAAGGCGGCTGAGCCCGCCGCCAATTCCGGGAAATGATGATGCGTTTTTTGCTGTCCACGCTACTTTGGGGGGTTGTTGGCCTCGGATCGGCTTGGGCGCAAGCAACTGTCCCCAATCCGGATCCCTGGGAATCGTTCAATCGCAAGGTGTTCGGTTTCAACGAGGCCATCGATCGGGCTGCAATACAACCCGTGGCTCGAACCTACCGCAACAATGTTCCCCGTCCGATCCAAACCGGCGTCTCCAATTTCTTTGGTAACTTGCGTGACTTGTGGTCCGGCATCAACAGCGCCTTGCAGGCCAAACCCGGGGCTGCGATCGAAAACACGGGCCGATTTCTGATCAACACCACCATCGGCATTTATGGTGTGTTCGATGTTGCCACCCATCTCGGGCTGGAGCGGCATTCTGAAGATTTTGGTCAGACGCTGGGTCGCTGGGGTGTCCCCACAGGTCCTTATTTGGTGTTGCCCTTGTTGGGCCCTTCGAATGTCCGTGACGGCATCGGCCTGATTCCGGACAGCCGAGCCAATCTGCTCAATCAGGTGGATGATGTGTCCGATCGCAATACCTTGTGGGTCAGCAGTTTGGTGGACCGTCGAGCGCAATTGCTCAGGATCACCGACGAGGTCGATCGGATGGCGCTGGATAAATACACTTTCACGCGGGATGCCTTTTTGCAAAAGCGCTTGAATGACGTGTACGACGGCAACCCGCCCGACCCCCTCTCTGTCGACGATGCATCCGCCACTGCAAGTCCAACCCAACCCTGACATCAGAGACCAGACATGAATTTTTTTCAATTCACCCGCCGCACGTGCCTGTTGGCTGCGTTGTGCCTGGGGCTGACCCCGGCCCAGGCGTACGCGCAGGAAGCGCCCGATGCCTTCATCAAGCGCCTGACCACCGAACTGCTCGACACGGTCAAGAATGATCCGGCCCTGAGGGCGGGTGATCCCCAGCGTTTGTCGCAGTTGGTGGACCAAAAAGTGATGCCTCATTTGAATTTTCCACGCATGACGGCATCGGCGGTGGGGCCCGCTTGGCGTCAGGCCAGTTCCGAGCAACGCGTGCGCTTGCAAGACGAATTCAAGGCTTTGCTGATTCGCACCTATTCAGGGGCCGTTTCTCAGGTTAAAGACCACAATGTGGTGGTCAAGCCGATGCGCACCAACCCCCAGGACACCGAAGTCCTTGTGCGCACCGAAGTCAAAGGCGGGGCCGAACCGGTGCCCATCGATTACCGCCTGGAGAAGGCCACCGAAGCTGCCAGTGGGTGGCGCATCTACAACCTGAACGTGGCCGGCATCTGGCTGGTCGACACCTATCGCACGCAGTTCAGCCAGGAAATCAACGCCAAGGGCATTGACGGCCTGATTGCCGCACTGGCTGATCGCAACAAAGCTGTCGCCCGCAAATGAGTGCCACTTCGCTCCGATTGGCTTTGCCTGCCACTCTCAAACATTCCCAAGTGATGTCTTGGCTCGAGGGGTTGGCTTTGCAGCCGGGGCAAACGCACCAACTCGATGCCAGCGCTTTGCAATCCTTTGATTCTTCGGCCTTGGCCGGCCTGATGGAGTTGCGCCGTCGGGCGCAGGCGGCCGGTGCCCGACTGGAGGTGGTGGGCTTGCCCGATCGGGTGCGCGGCCTGGCGCAAGTTTATGGCGTGCTTGATCTGATTTGAAAGTCCCATAGACCCATGCCTGCTGTTTCCTTTCAGTCTGTCTCTAAAACTTATCTCACCGGAAAAGGCCCTTTCGAGGCCCTGAAATCCGTGAGTTTTGACATCGAAGAGGGCGAATTTTTTGGTCTTCTTGGTCCCAATGGCGCTGGCAAGACCACCCTCATCAGCATTTTGGCCGGCTTGAACCGGGCCAGTGCGGGGCGTGTGTTGGTGCGGGGACATGACGTCGCACGCGAGCCTGCCCGGGCCCGTCAATTGTTGGGGGTGGTGCCACAAGAACTGGTCTTTGACCCCTTTTTCAATGTCCGAGAAGCCCTGCGCTTTCAGTCCGGTTACTTTGGCGTGACCGATAACGGGGCCTGGATCGATGAACTGCTCGAAGGGTTGGGGTTGGCCGACAAGGCCAACCACAACATGCGTCAACTCTCGGGCGGCATGAAGCGACGGGTTCTGGTGGCTCAGGCCCTGGTGCACAAGCCACCCGTCATTGTGCTCGATGAGCCCACCGCCGGGGTCGATGTCGAGTTGCGCCAGACCCTGTGGCAGTTCATCGCCCGACTCAACCGTGAGGGCCACACGGTGCTCTTGACCACCCACTACCTCGAAGAAGCCGAAGCCCTGTGCGGACGCATCGCCATGCTCAAACAGGGGCAAGTGGTGGCCTTGCAGCGCACCAGTGATTTGCTCAAGGCCGCCTCCAGCAATGTGTTGCGCTTCAAACTTGATGCAGCTTTGCCCGATGCTTTGGCCCGACAGGCCAGAGTGACCGGGCGCATCGTTCAGTTTCCGGCCCACAACGCTGCAGAGATCGAACATTACCTGGCTGCCGTGCGCGAGGCCGGTTTGCAGGCCGAGGATGTCGAGATTCGAAAGGCCGATCTGGAAGACGTTTTTCTGGATGTGATGGCGCGTGCCGGCAAAAGCCAGGAGGTCGTATGACCGGATGGCAAGCCCTGTTCACCAAAGAGGTGTTGCGTTTTTGGAAGGTGAGTTTCCAGACCATCGCCGCGCCCGTCTTGACGGCTTGTTTGTACCTGCTGATTTTTGGTCATGTCCTCGAAGACAAAGTCCAGGTTTACGAGCAAGTCAGCTACACCGCGTTTTTGGTTCCAGGCCTGGTCATGATGAGCGTGCTCCAAAACGCCTTTGCCAATAGTTCGTCGTCGATCATCCAATCCAAGATCATGGGCAACCTGATCTTCATTTTGCTCACCCCGCTCAGTCACCGCAGCTGGTTCATCGCCTACGTCGGTTCCTCCGTCGTGCGAGGCTTGGCGGTGGGTCTGGGCGTGCTGTTGGTCACGGCCTGGGTTGTGCCTTTGCAAATGGTGGCCCCGTGGTGGATTCTGGTTTTTGCCGTGTTGGGTGCCGCCATGCTCGGCACCCTGGGTTTGATCGCAGGGTTGTGGGCTGAAAAATTCGACCAAATGGCGGCGTTTCAGAACTTTGTCATCATGCCCATGACGTTTCTCAGCGGTGTCTTCTATTCCATTCATTCGCTGCCCGAGTTCTGGCAGGTGGCGAGCCATTTCAACCCGTTTTTCTACATGATCGATGGCTTTCGCTTTGGCTTTTTCGGCGCCAGTGACGTCTCCCCCTGGCTCAGCCTGGGGCTGGTGGGCGCGGCCTGGTTGGCGGTGTCGGCTTTGGCCCTGCACTTGTTGCGCATCGGTTACAAAATCAGAGGCTGATTCCCATGGATGCAAACCAACTGAAACAACTCATTGCAGCGGTCCTGCCTTGTGAACACATCGAGGTCGAGGGCGACGGCCGGCATTGGTACGCCACCCTGGTGAGCCCGGCTTTTGACGGCTTGAGCCGGATCAAGCGCCACCAGATGGTCTACGCCACGCTGGGCCAACGCATGCACACCGACGAGGTGCACGCCTTGTCCATGAAAACCTACACCCCCACCGAGTGGGCACAACAACACTGAATCCATGGACAAACTGCTCATTCGCGGCGGCAAGCCTCTGCATGGCGAGATGATCGTCTCCGGGGCCAAAAATGCCGCTTTGCCCGAGTTGTGCGCCGCTTTGCTCACGACCGAACCCGTGACCCTGCGCAATGTGCCCAAGCTGCAAGACATCGCCACCATGTCCAAGCTGATTCGCCACATGGGGGTAGAGGTGCAGGCCGAGGGCGAGGACATGCGCCTGTGCGCCCAGGCCCTGACCCGGCCCGAAGCACCCTACGACCTGGTCAAAACCATGCGGGCGTCGGTGTTGGTGCTGGGACCCTTGCTGGCCCGTCTGGGGCAGGCTCGGGTGTCCCTGCCCGGTGGGTGCGCCATCGGCTCGCGCCCGGTGGACCAGCACATCAAGGGGCTGCAAGCCATGGGCGCGCAGATCGATGTCGAGCACGGCTACATGGTGGCCCGCCTGGCGTCGGGACGCGACCGGCTCAAAGGTGCGCGCATCACCACCGACATGGTGACCGTCACGGGGACCGAAAACTTCATGATGGCCGCCTGTCTGGCTCAAGGTGAAAGCATTTTGGAGAACGCCGCCCAAGAGCCTGAAATCCCCGACTTGGCCGAAATGCTGATCGCCATGGGCGCTCGCATCGAGGGACACGGCACCAGCAAAATTCGCATCCAGGGCGTGGAGCGTCTGCACGCTGCCGACCACCGAGTGGTGGCCGACCGGATTGAAGCCGGCACCTTCTTGTGTGCGGTCGCGGCCACCGGGGGCGATGTGGTTTTGCGACATGCCCGTGCCGATCACTTGGAAGCGGTGATTGAAAAACTGCAAGCCGCCGGTGCCCAGATTGAATCGGGCCCGGATCACATCCGGATCCGCAGCCAGGGTCGCTTGCAGGCGCAGAGCTTTCGCACCACCGAATACCCCGGTTTCCCGACCGACATGCAAGCGCAGTTCATGGCGCTCAATTGCATCGCCCACGGGACCAGCAAAGTCACCGAGACCATCTTTGAAAACCGCTTCATGCACGTGAATGAACTGGTGCGTTTGGGTGCGCACATCCAGATCGATGGCAAAGTGGCCATGGTTGAAGGCGTGCCACAACTCTCGGGTGCCACCGTCATGGCGACCGATTTGCGCGCCTCGGCCAGTCTGGTGATCGCCGGCTTGGTGGCCGATGGCGAGACCACCGTCGACCGCATTTACCACCTGGATCGCGGTTACGATCGCATGGAAGCCAAGCTCAGGACTCTGGGCGCCGACATCGAAAGAATCAAATGATCACGCTGGCCCTGTCCAAAGGACGCATCTTTGACGAAACCTTGCCCCTTCTGAAGGCGGCGGGCATCGAGGTGCTCGAAGACCCCGAAAAATCACGCAAGCTGATTTTGCCCACCAACCAGGCCGATGTGCGTGTGGTACTGGTGCGTGCCAGCGATGTGCCCACCTATGTCCAGTATGGCGGAGCCGATCTGGGTGTCACCGGCCTGGACACGCTGATCGAGCACGGCAGTCAAGGCTTGTACCAACCGCTGGATCTGCAAATCGCACGTTGTCGCATGAGCGTGGCTGTGCCGGCAGGCTTTGACTACGCCGGTGCGGTGCGCCAGGGCTCGCGACTGAAAGTGGCGACCAAATACGTGGCCATCGCGCGCGACTTCTTTGCCACCAAGGGAGTGCACGTCGATCTGGTCAAACTCTACGGCAGCATGGAGTTGGCGCCTTTGACCGGCATGGCCGATGCCATCGTGGATCTGGTCTCGACCGGCAGCACTTTGAAGGCCAATCACCTGATTGAAGTCGAACGCATCATGGACATCAGCTCGCGTCTGGTGGTCAACCAGGCTTCGCTCAAACTCAAACAGGGGCCCATTCGTCGCCTGATTCAGGCGTTCGAGGCCGCTTTATCCCCCCAAAGCTGAACACCATGGCCCAACCTCTGCGACTCTCCACCGCCGCCGCCGACTTTGAAACCGCGTTCAAGGCGCGCCTGCATTGGTCCGCCGATACCGATGCCGCCATCGAGCAGCGCGTGGCCGACATTTTGGCCGACGTGCGCGTGCGTGGCGATGCCGCTGTGCTCGAATACACCCAACGCTTCGATGGCCTGAGTGTGGCTGACATGAGCGCGCTTGAATTGGGTGCGGCCGAACTCAAGGCGGCTTTTGATGGCCTGCCGGTGGCACAAAAGCAGGCTTTGCAAACCGCAGCCGCACGCGTGCGCAGCTACCACGAGGCCCAAAAGAAAGCCAGCGGCGAGAGCTGGACTTACCGTGACGCTGACGGTACGCTGTTGGGCCAAAAGGTGACCCCCTTGGACCGGGTAGGCATCTATGTACCCGGAGGCAAGGCCGCTTATCCTTCTAGCGTGCTCATGAATGCCATCCCGGCTCATGTGGCCGGTGTGGCCGAGATCATCATGGTCGTGCCCACCCCTCGCGGCGAAAAGAACCCGCTGGTGCTGGCTGCCGCCCATGTGGCAGGCGTGACGCGTGCGTTCACCATCGGTGGGTCACAAGCCGTGGCGGCGCTGGCCTATGGCACGGCGACCGTGCCCGCCGTGGACAAAATCACCGGCCCCGGCAACGCTTATGTCGCCGCCGCCAAACGCCGGGTGTTTGGCACCGTGGGCATCGACATGATCGCCGGACCGAGCGAAATTTTGGTCTTGGCCGATGGCAGCACACCGGCCGACTGGGTGGCCATGGACCTGTTCAGCCAAGCCGAGCACGACGAATTGGCGCAAAGCATTTTGTTGTGCCCCGATGCCGCTTACATCGATCGCGTGCAGGCCGAGATTGATCGCCTGTTGCCCGGCATGCCCCGGCGCGAGATCATTCAAAAATCGCTGGATGGCCGCGGGGCGCTGATACTGACTCGCAGCATGGAAGAGGCCTGCGAAATTTCCAACCGCATCGCCCCCGAGCACCTCGAAATTTCCAGCTCTGAGCCCGAACGCTGGGAGCCCCTGTTGCGTCACGCCGGTGCGATTTTCATGGGGGCGTACACCAGCGAATCGCTGGGCGACTACTGCGCCGGACCCAACCACGTGCTGCCCACCAGTGGCACCGCACGTTTTTCATCGCCGTTGGGGGTGTACGACTTCCAAAAGCGCAGCAGCCTCATTCAGGTCAGCGAAGCCGGGGCTCAAACCCTGGGTCAAGTCGCCTCGGTGCTGGCGCATGGCGAAGGCTTGCAAGCCCACGCCATGGCCGCTGAATTCCGCTTGAAAAAATAATTGGGGTCTGACCCCAATTAATGGTTGTTTTTTTGCCACACCCGAATAATTGGGGACAGGTCAGCCGGGCAAGGCTGTTGGTCGGCGCGAAAAAGTGCATTGTTAAATTGGGGTCTGACCCCAATTAAATGACCCCAATTAGGTGATGCCGATCAAACGATGTCGCGCAAGGCGGCGGTGAGGGCGGCGCATTGCTCGGGGGTGCCGACGGTGATGCGCAAGAAGTCGGAGATGCGTTCGGGTTTGGCGAAGTGGCGCACGATGATGGCACGCTCGCGCAAGGCTTGAGCCAATGACGCACCCCGATGCTTGGGGTGACGGGCAAAGACGAAGTTGGCTGTCGAGGGCAAGACCTCAAAGCCCAGCTGGTGCAGGTCGGACACCAGTTGGGCGCGGATTTGGATCACGCGCGCGCAACTGGCTTTGAAGTGTGCGTCGTCTTGCACCGAGGCCAGGGCACCGGCCAGTGCCAGCCGGTCCATGGGGTAAGAGTTGAAGCTGTTTTTGACGCGCTCCAGTCCTTCGATGAGTTCGGCCGAACCCAAGGCATAGCCGACCCGCAAACCAGCCAAAGACCGGCTTTTGGAAAAGGTGTGACAAACCAGCAAATTGGGGTAACGATCGATCAGGCATACCGCGCTTTGACCGCCGAAGTCGACATAGGCCTCGTCGACCAGCACCACCGCTTGCGGGTTGGCGGCGATCAGCCGCTCGACCTCGGCCAGCGGCATTTGCAAACCCGTGGGTGCGTTGGGGTTGGGGAAAATGATGGCCCCGGCGGCTTGGCCATCGCGCGGCAAATAGTCGTCCACCCGAATCGAAAAATCGTTGGCCAGGGGGACGGCCCGGTGCTCGATGCCGTAGAGGCCGCAGTAGACCGGGTAAAAACTGTAGGTGATGTCGGGGAACCACAGACCGCCCGGGCGGTTGAGCAAGGCCATGAAGGCATGCGCCAGCACTTCGTCCGAGCCGTTGCCAACGAACACTTGCCTGGGTTGCAAACCGTGGTGTTGAGCCAGGGCGTGTTTGAGGGCGTCGGCGTTCGGGTCGGGGTACAGGCGCAAGCCGTCGTCGGTGGCGGCACGGATGGCGTCCAACACCTTGGGCGAGGGGCCGTAAGGATGTTCATTGGTGTTGAGCTTGACCAGCTTGCTCAGTTTGGGCTGTTCGCCCGGCACATAGGGGGTCAGGCCGTGCACCACGGCACTCCAGTATTGGCTCATAAGTGTGTTGTCAGGTCATGGCGAAAAGCCCCCGTTGACGCGGCTTTCCAGAGTGTCGATGGTATCATGGGCGCTCATTCATTCACCCCAATCAGCCCATGCGGCAAGCCGAAATCACCCGCAACACCCAAGAGACCCGGATCACGGTCAAGCTCAATCTGGATGGCACCGGCCGCTCCAGCCTGTCGACCGGCATCGGTTTCTTCGACCACATGCTCGACCAGATCGCCCGCCACGGTTTGATCGATCTGGATGTACAAGCCCAAGGTGATTTGCACATCGATGGTCACCACACGGTCGAAGATGTGGGTATTGCCATCGGCCAGGCGCTGGCCCAGGCCATCGGCGACAAAAAGGGCATCCGCCGCTACGGTCATGCTTATGTGCCGCTCGACGAGGCCTTGAGCCGGGTGGTGATCGATTTTTCGGGGCGTCCGGGTCTGACCATGGATGTGCCTTTCAGCAGCGGCATGATCGGCACCTTCGATGCCCAGCTGACCTATGAGTTTTTTCAGGGCCTGGTCAACCACGCCTTCATCACGGTGCACATCGACAACCTGCGTGGGCACAACGCCCACCACCAGGCCGAGACCGTGTTCAAGGCCTTTGGCCGCGCTTTGCGCATGGCCGCTGAGCCCGATGCGCGCGCCGCCGGCACGATCCCGTCGACCAAAGGCAGCCTCTGACAGCGCAACAGCCATGAACACGGTGGCGGTCATTGATTACGGCATGGGAAACCTGCGCTCGGTCGCGCAGGCGGTGCTCAGTGCCGCCCATCATCATGGTGCGCAGGCCATCATCACCGCCGACCCCGATCAGGTGCGCCGTGCCCAGCGCGTGGTGTTGCCGGGGCAGGGCGCGATGCCCGACTGCATGCGCGAGTTGCGCGACTCGGGCCTGCTTGAAGCCGTGCTCGAGGCCGCCGCGACCAAGCCCCTGTTCGGGGTTTGCGTCGGCATGCAGATGCTGCTCGACAGCAGCGCCGAATCGCACACCGACCAGCCCACCCCCTGTCTGGGTTTGATCCCCGGCCGGGTGGTGCGCTTTGAACTCGAGGGCCAGCAACAGCCCGACGGCTCGCGCTACAAGGTGCCGCAGATGGGCTGGAACGAGGTTTGGCAAACCCGGCCGCACCCGATCTGGCAAGGCGTCCCCGACGGGGCCCATTTTTACTTTGTACACAGTTTTTACGCCAAACCGTCGGATGCGCGCCACATTGCGGGTGAAACCGACTATGGCTTGCGCTTTACCTCGGCGGTCTGCCGCGATAATATTTTTGCAACGCAGTTTCACCCAGAAAAGAGCGCCGACCTTGGACTGGCCCTTTACCGCAACTTTCTTGCCTGGAACCCCTGAGTTCACGACCCTGCTTTGCCCTGTTTCGGGCCCACTTCATACATCATGCTTCTGATCCCTGCCATCGACCTGAAAGACGGACAGTGTGTGCGCCTCAAACAAGGCGACATGGACCAATCGACCACCTTCAGTGAAAACCCCGCCGACATGGCCCTGAACTGGGTCAACAAGGGGGCACGGCGTTTGCACCTGGTGGACCTCAATGGCGCCTTTGCCGGCAAACCGCAAAACTACAGCGCCATCAAGTCCATTTTGAAAGCCGTCGGCGACGACATTCCGGTGCAGTTGGGTGGCGGCATCCGCGATCTGGACACCATTGAAAAATACATCGACGGCGGCATCCGCTATGTGATCATCGGCACGGCGGCGGTCAAGAACCCCGGTTTCTTGAAAGACGCCTGCAGCGCTTTTGGCGGGCACATCATCGTCGGGCTGGACGCCAAAGACGGCAAGGTGGCCACCGACGGCTGGAGCAAGCTGACCGGTCACGAGGTGGTGGACTTGGCGCGCAAGTTCGAGGATTACGGCGTTGAATCCATCATCTACACCGACATCGGGCGCGACGGCATGTTGTCGGGCATCAACATCGATGCCACCGTCAAGCTGGCGCAGGCGCTGACCATTCCGGTCATCGCCTCTGGCGGTTTGGCCGGCATCGCCGACATTGAAAAACTCTGCGCGGTGCAAGACGAAGGCATTGAGGGCGTGATTTGCGGTCGCGCCATCTACACCGGCGACCTCGACTTCGAAGCGGGTCAGGCGCGGGCCGACGAGCTGGACGAAGCCTGATGCTGGCCAAACGCATCATCCCGTGTCTGGATGTCACGGGGGGCCGTGTGGTCAAGGGTGTCAATTTTGTCGAATTGCGTGACGCCGGTGACCCGGTCGAGATTGCGGCGCGATACAACGAGCAGGGCGCCGACGAACTGACGTTTTTGGACATCACCGCCACCAGCGATGGGCGCGATCTGATTTTGCACATCATCGAAGCCGTGGCCTCGCAGGTGTTCATCCCCCTGACAGTGGGCGGTGGCGTGCGCACGGTCGAAGACGTGCGCCGTTTGCTCAACGCTGGCGCCGACAAAACCAGTTTCAATTCGGCGGCCATCGCCAACCCGCAAGTCATTCGTGATGCTTCGGCCAAATACGGGTCGCAGTGCATCGTGGTGGCCATCGACGCCAAGCGTCGCAATGCGCAAGATGAGCAACGCCTGAATGCCCATGGGCAAGCCATGGGGCCGGGCTGGGATGTCTACAGCCACGGCGGGCGCAAAAATGTCGGGCTCGATGCCGTGGCTTGGGCGCGTCAAATGGCCGAGCATGGGGCGGGCGAGATTTTGTTGACCAGCATGGACCGGGACGGCACCAAAAGCGGCTTTGACCTGGCCCTGACCCGCGCCGTGGCCGATGCGGTGCCCGTGCCCGTCATCGCCTCGGGTGGCGTGGGCAACCTGGACCACTTGGCCGATGGCGTGCAGCAGGGTGGGGCGGATGCCGTGCTGGCCGCCAGCATCTTCCATTACGGCGAGTACACCGTGGCCCAGGCCAAGGCCCGCATGGCCGAGCGCGGGATTCCGGTTCGTCTCTGAGCGCTGGTGGCACAATCGAGGTATGAATACACCAACGTTGGGTTGGCTCGATGCTGTCCGATGGGACGCCCAAGGCCTGGTCCCCGTGATCGCCCAAGAACGCGACACGGGCGATGTGCTCATGTTCGCCTGGATGAACCGCGAGGCCTTGCAAAAGACCGCCGAATTGAAGCGCGCGGTTTATTTCAGCCGCTCGCGCCACAAGCTGTGGTTCAAGGGCGAAGAGTCGGGCCATGTGCAGCAGGTGCACGACATCCGGCTGGACTGCGACAACGACGTGGTGCTGCTCAAGGTCACCCAGTTGGGTCACGAGCCCGGCATCGCCTGCCACACCGGCCGCCACAGCTGTTTCTATCAAAGCCTGCAAGGCCAAGTCTGGCAAACGGTCGAGCCTGTGCTGAAAGACCCCGAAAGCATCTACAAATGAACGCACCCACCCCCGCCCAAGACACCCTGGCCCGACTGGCCCAGGTGATCGAGAGCCGCAAGCCCGCCAACGGCGGCGACCCGGAAAAAAGTTACGTCGCCCGCCTGTTGCACAAAGGCCCTGACGCCGTGCTGAAAAAAATCGGCGAAGAAGCCACCGAGACTGTCATGGCCGCCAAAGACGCGGCCCATGGCGGCGACAAAGCGCATTTGGTCTGCGAAATGGCCGACTTGTGGTTTCATTGCATGATCGCCCTGGCCCAGCACGGCCTGACCCCGCAACAGGTCATCGATGAGTTGGCGCGCCGCGAGGGCCTGAGCGGCCTGGAGGAAAAGGCCTTGCGCAAGGCGCAAGACCGCGAAGCCAACGAGCAAGCCTGATCTCACTTTTGTCGCAAAACGCCCACCATGAACGCATCCCCCGACTGTATTTTTTGCAAAATCGTGGCCGGCCAGATCCCGTCCAAAAAGGTCTTTGAGGACGAAGACGTCCTGGCCTTTCACGACATCAACCCCTGGGCCCCGGTGCATTTTCTGATCATCCCCAAGGTGCACATCGTGTCGCTGGCCCATGTCGGGCCCGATCATCAGGGCTTGTTGGGCAAAATCCTGACCCTGGCCCCCAAGTTGGCCCTGGAGCAGGGGGCCAACCCGTATCCGGACGGGGGTTTCCGGCTGGTGACCAACACCGGCAAAGAGGGGGGACAAGAGGTGCATCACCTGCATTTCCATGTCATGGGCGGCCCCCGGCCCTGGTTGCGCGGATAACCCCAAGTCGTAATCCCCCAACGCCTGTTGGGGCAGGCACTGGGCTAGAATGATCAGCCCTGCAAAGGAGAAATACCATGGGTTCATTTTCGATCTGGCATTGGCTGATCGTGTTGCTGATCATCGTGCTGATTTTTGGCACCAAAAAACTCAAGAACATCGGCTCTGACCTGGGCGGAGCGGTCAAGGGTTTCAAAGACGGCATGAAAGAAGGCGGTACCACCGAACAACAACAGGCGGCAGCCCAGGTGCAAGCGCCGGCTGAAGCCAAGACCACGATCGACGTCGAGGCCAAAACCAAGAACTGATGTTCTGGCCCAGCGCGCATGATTGATCTCGGCCTGTCCAAAATGATGCTGATCGGGGTGGTCGCCCTGGTTGTCATCGGACCCGAAAAATTGCCTCGCGTGGCGCGCACGGTGGGTGCCCTGCTGGGCAAGGCCCAGCGCTATGTGGCCGATGTCAAAGCCGAGGTCAATCGCTCGATGGACCTGGAAGAGTTGCGCAAGATGAAAGAGAACGTCGAGACTGCGGCGCAGGATGTCCAAAATTCGGTGCAAACCGCGGCCACTGATTTCGAGCGCGATTGGCAAGAGACCACGGCGGGGCTGACCGAATCCAGTGTCGAACCCCTGAGCACTCCCGTTCCAGAATACAAAAATCCGGGTAAAAACTGGCGCCTCAAGCGGGGTGCCGTGCCCCGGTGGTACAAAACGCGCAACGGGGTTCGCACCCACGCGCTTTCGGGCGCTGCCAGGGTGGCCCGCCACCGCCCCAAGCCGATGATCACCCGCACCTGAACATGAGCGCTCCCCCCCCCAATCCGGAAGACGAACTGGCTGGTACCGAGCAGCCTTTCGTGGCCCATTTGGTCGAGTTGCGTGACCGCATCATCAAGGCTTTCATCGCGATTGCGCTCGCCTGTGCGGCCTTGGCCATCTATCCCGGCCCGGGCGAGCTGTATGACATCCTGGCTCAGCCTTTGGTGGCGCATTTGCCCGAAGGTGCGACCCTGATCGCCACCTCGGTCATCTCGCCTTTTTTGGTGCCACTGAAGATTTTGTTGATGGCGGCGTTTTTGATCGCATTGCCGGTGGTGCTCTACCAGGTCTGGATGTTTGTTGCCCCGGGTCTTTACTCGCACGAGAAGAAACTGGTGTTGCCGCTGGTCGTCTCCAGCACGATTTTGTTTTTGGTGGGCGTGGCCTTTTGCTATTTTTTCGTATTCGGTCAGGTCTTCAAATTCATCCAGAGTTTTGCCCCCAAAAGCATCACCGCCGCCCCTGACATCGAGGCCTATCTGGGCTTTGTGCTCAGCATGTTTTTGGCTTTTGGCCTGGCCTTCGAGGTGCCCATCGTGGTGGTGGTGCTCGCGCGCCTGGGCATGGTGACCATTGAGAAACTGCAGGCCTTCCGGTCGTATTTCATTGTTTTGGCCTTTGTCATTGCCGCCATCGTGACCCCGCCCGACGTCGTCTCGCAGTTGGCGCTGGCCATCCCGATGTGCATTTTGTACGAGTTGGGCATCATCGCGGCCAAAGTGTTCATCAAGCACACCCAGCCGCCTGCTGACAAGGACGAGGCGGCGACGGAGACCACCCCATGAAACGCCTTTGGCTGCTGTTCACGCAAGCAGTCACGGTGATGCTTGCGATCTGGTTTGTGGTGGCTACCTTGAAGCCGCAATGGCTGGATGGCTACGCCGGTCGACCCGGCCTGACCTTGCTCGAAGCCAATACCCCCGTGACCCCGGTGGCACCCGGTAGCCTGAGCCCGGCTGCCCGCAAAGCAGCGCCAGCGGTGGTCAGCATCAACACCTCCAAAGCCAATGGCCGTCACCCGCAGGCGGCGGATCCCTGGTTTCGGTTTTTCTTCGGCGATGGCCCGAGCGAACCCCAATCGGGCCTGGGCAGTGGTGTGATCGTCAGCCCCGAAGGTTACATCCTGACCAACAACCATGTGATCGAAGGCGCCGACGAGATTGAAGTTGTGCTGAGTGATCGGCGTCGCTCGCGTGCCCAGGTGATCGGGACCGACCCCGACACCGACCTGGCGGTCTTGCGCATCAATCTCGAACGCTTGCCGGTGATCACCTGGGGCAAATCCGAGCAATTGCATGTGGGGGACCAGGTCCTGGCCATTGGCAACCCGTTCGGCGTGGGTCAGACCGTGACCAGCGGCATCGTGTCTGCCCTGGGGCGCAGCCAATTGGGCATCAATACTTTCGAGAATTTCATTCAGACCGATGCCGCCATCAACCCCGGCAATTCGGGCGGTGCACTGGTCGACATCCATGGCAGCCTGATGGGCATCAACACCGCCATTTACTCCCGTTCGGGCGGCAGCATGGGGATTGGTTTTGCCATTCCGGCGCAAACCGCCCGCCAGGTGCTCGAGGGCCTGATCACCGATGGCGCCGTGACGCGCGGCTGGATCGGCGTCGAGCCTCAGGACCTCAGTCCGGAATTGGCGCAAAACTTTGGCCTGCCCATGCGCGAGGCGGTGGTGGTCACGGGTGTTTTACAAAGCGGTCCGGCTTCGCGGGCCGGCATCCAGCCGGGCGACGCATTGCTCAGCGTGGGCACCACAGCGGTGACCAACGTCAGCGAATTGCTGGGGGCGGTGGCCGCTCTCAAGCCCGGCGAACCCGCGCCCTTCAAGGTGTTGCGCGGCCAGCGCGAAATCGAAATCTCCGTCACACCGGCCAAACGCCCCAAACCCCATGCCCAACGCAACCGTTGATGCCTGCGAGCGCGACCATCTGCTGCGCGCCGCCGATGCCTTGCTGCAGCCCGCTCGCTTCAAAGACTATGGCCCCAACGGTTTGCAGGTCGAGGGCAAACCCCGCATCCGCAAGCTGGTTTCGGGCGTCACCGCCAGCCTGGCCCTGATCGACGCCGCCATCGAGCACGACGCGGACGCGATCTTCGTCCATCACGGCCTGTTTTGGCGGGGGCAGGATGGCCGCGTGACCGGCTGGATGAAGCAACGCTTGTCCCGTTTGCTGGCACACGACATCAATCTGCTGGCCTATCATTTGCCCCTCGATGCCCACCCCGAGTTGGGCAACAACGCCCAGTTGGGACTGCGCCTGGGGCTGAGCGTGCAGGGTCGTTTTGGGGATCAGGATCTGGGACTTTGGGGAGAACCGCCAAACCCCGATCCAGCGCATTTCCTGGGTCTGCTCGAGCGCGAGCTGGGGCGCACTCCGCTGGTGGTGCAATCCGATCCGCAACGCCCCTGGCGACGGATCGGCTGGTGCTCGGGTGGGGCGCAAAGCTATTTCGAAGACGCCATCGCCGCCGGCGTCGATGCTTTTTTCACCGGCGAAATCTCGGAGCCCCAGGCCCATCTGGCGCGCGAGACCGGTGTGGCTTTTGTGTCTTGCGGCCATCACGCCACTGAGCGTTGGGGGGCGCAGGCGGTGGCCGCCCACCTGGCACGCGAACTTGGCTTGGTGCACACCTTCATCGACATCCCGAATCCGGCCTGATGAGCGCTCCTTTCGCCCCAGTGCTGCTGACCGCCGGTGATCCGGCAGGCATCGGACCCGAGATCGTCGTTCAGGCCTGCCTGGAACGACCCGATTGGGCCGAGCAGGCCGTCATTGTGGGCCACTTGCCAAGCATGGAGCGCGCCTGGCGGTTGTTGCAACCGAACCGGCCCAGCCCGTTTCAAGGGGTTGACCTGTGCGCCCAAGGGGCAACGCCGCCCGCCAGGGCCGGTGCCTTGCGCTTGCATCAGGTCGCCCCCGAGGTGGGGCCGGCGGAAGTCCCCTGGGGGCAGATCAGTCGCCCGGGTGGGCACATCGCCGCCGAGTCGGTGATGTTGGCCGCCATGTGCTGCCTGCGGCAACAGGCCAGCGCCATGGTTACCGCGCCCATCCACAAGCAGGCGCTCGAATGGGCGGGGGTGCCTTACCCCGGGCACACCGAAATGTTGCAGCACGCCAGTGCCGTGCACCTGGGTGTGGCCACTGAAGACCTGCCGGTGCGCATGATGCTGGCCACACCTGCCTTGCGAACTGTGTTGGTAAGCATTCACATTTCTTTGCTCGAGGCGATCCGTGCCGTTACCCCCGAGAATGTGCTGACCACCTTGCGCATCACCGAGCAGGCCGAGGCGCGACGGCTGGGGCGTTCGCCGCGCATCGGCGTGGCTGGCCTGAACCCGCACGCGGGTGAGGGCGGTCTGATGGGGCGCGAAGAGATCGACATCATCGTCCCCGCCCTGCAGCAGGCTCGTGCCGAGGGTTTGCAAGTCAGTGGTCCGCACCCGCCCGACACGGTGTTCATGCGTGCTCGCCACAGTCCCGAGCGAGCCGGAGAGTTTGATGTCGTCGTGGCCATGTACCACGACCAGGGTCTGATTCCGATCAAATACCTGGGCCTGGATGAAGGGGTCAACATCACTTTGGGTTTGCCATTGGTGCGCACCAGCCCCGACCACGGGACGGCTTTTGACCTCGCTGGCACCGGGCGCGCCAATCCGGCCAGCTTTTTGTCGGCCTGGGGCATGGCCCGGCAGCAGGCCGGCCTGGATGGGCCCACTTAAACCCGGCTTTTTGTCAGCCTCATGCCAAGAACCCCCTTGACAGTCAGGCTACAATCCTGAATTGACCGTGTATTGACGAATCATTGAGGATTTCCATGAGTGATAACGCAGTGGACACCAGCAAACGCACCTGGCTGATCGCCACGTCGTGCGCCGGTGCAGTCGGGGGCGCTGCCGTGGCAGTGCCGTTTGTGAGCACTTTTCAGCCCTCCGAAAAGGCCAAGGCCGCCGGTGCCGCCGTCGAAGTGGACATCTCCGCCCTCAAGCCGGGCGAGAAAATCACCGTCGAATGGCGTGGCAAGCCGGTGTGGATCATTCGCCGCACGCCCGAGCAACTCGAGTCGCTCAACAAGACCGAAAACCAGTTGGCCGACCCCAAGTCGCAGCGCAACCCGGCTGACCTGACGCCCGAATACGCCCGCAATCAGGCCCGTTCGATCAAGCCCGAGATTTTCGTGGGCGTGGGCATTTGCTCGCACCTGGGCTGCTCGCCGGTCGACAAATTCCAGACCGGGGCTCAGCCCTCTTTGCCCGACGACTGGGCGGGCGGCTTTTTGTGCCCCTGTCACGGTTCCACGTTCGACTTCGCGGGTCGGGTGTTCAAGAACAAACCCGCACCCGATAACCTCGAAGTGCCCCCGCACATGTACCTGTCCGACACCAAGCTGTTGATCGGCACCGATAAAAAAGCCTGAGGGATTAGCGCATCATGGCCGAATTCAAAGAAATTTCCCCCAACGCCCCTGCCGGCGAAAAGTTGCTCAACTGGGTGGACAACCGCTTCCCTTTGTCCAAAATGTACAAGGAGCATTTGTCCGAGTACTACGCCCCGAAAAACTTCAACTTCTGGTACTTTTTCGGCTCGCTGGCCCTGTTGGTGCTGGTGATCCAGATCGTGACCGGCATTTTCCTGGTCATGCACTACAAGCCTGATGCCGCCGTCGCTTTCGCCTCGGTCGAATACATCATGCGCGACGTGCCCTGGGGTTGGTTGATCCGTTACATGCACTCCACCGGTGCTTCCGCCTTTTTCGTGGTGGTGTACCTGCACATGTTCCGGGGTCTGATTTACGGTTCTTACCGCAAGCCGCGCGAATTGGTGTGGATTTTCGGTTGCGCCATCTTCCTGTGCCTGATGGCCGAAGCTTTCATGGGTTATCTGTTGCCCTGGGGTCAGATGTCTTACTGGGGCGCCCAGGTGATCGTGAACCTGTTTGCCGCCATCCCCTTCATCGGTCCTGATCTGGCGCTGCTGATCCGTGGCGACTACGTGGTGTCCGATGCCACGCTCAACCGATTCTTCAGCTTCCACGTCATTGCCGTGCCGCTGGTTCTGTTGGGTCTGGTGGTGGCGCACATCATCGCCTTGCACGAAGTGGGCTCGAACAACCCCGACGGTGTGGAAATCAAGGCCAACAAGGATGCCCAAGGTCGTCCGGTCGACGGCATTCCCTTCCACCCCTACTACACCGTGCACGACATTTTGGGCGTGAGCGGCTTCTTGCTGGTGTTCAGTGCCATCGTGTTTTTCGCACCCGAGTTCGGCGGCTATTTCCTGGAGTACAACAACTTCATTCCGGCCGATCCGCTCAAGACCCCGCCGCACATTGCACCGGTCTGGTATTTCACGCCCTTTTATTCCATGCTGCGCGCCATCACCACCGAGATGATGTACGCCCTCATCCTGTGTGTGCTGCTGGCCGCCGTTTTGGGTGTGACCAAAGCCAAGCTGTCCGGCCTGCTCAAGGCCGCAGTGGTGGGCGGTGCGGTGGTCCTGGTCGCCCTGATGCTCTCCATCGACGCCAAATTCTGGGGCGTGGTCGTCATGGGCGGTGCCGTGATCATCCTGTTCTTCCTGCCCTGGCTCGACAACTGCCCCGTCCGATCCATCCGTTATCGCCCCGATTGGCACAAATACCTGTATGGCATTTTCGTGATCAATTTCGTGATCCTGGCCTATTTGGGTGTGCAGCCTCCGTCGCCCATGGGCGAGCGCGTTTCGCAAGTCGGTACCCTGTTCTATTTCGGCTTCTTCCTGCTGATGCCTTGGTGGAGTCGTCTGGGTCAGTGCAAGCCCGTTCCCGACCGCGTCACCTTTGCTGCCCACTGAGCCCGGAGTTAGAACGTCATGAAAAAAATCATCCTCAGCCTGCTCTTCGCTTGTGGCCTGATGGCGGGACCTGCCCAAGCCGCCGGTGGCGACACCATTGCCTGGGACAAGGCCCCCAACAAGCTCAATGACCTGGGCGCCCTGCAAAATGGCGCCAAGTTGTTTGTCAACTACTGCCTCAATTGCCACTCGGCCGCTTTCATGCGCTTCAATCGCCTGAAAGACATCGGCCTGAGCGATGAGCAGGTCAAAGACAATTTGCTCTTCACCACCGACAAGGTCGGTGAGACGATGAAGGCCAACATCAACCCCGCGCATGCCAAAGAGTGGTTTGGCGCCAACCCGCCCGACTTGACCGTGATCGCCCGTTCACGCTCCAGCCACAGCGGCACCGGTGCCGATTACCTCTACACCTACCTGCGCACCTACTACCGCGACGACACCAAGGCCACCGGCTGGAACAACCTGGCTTTCCCCAATGTGGGCATGCCGCATGTGTTGTATGAGTTGCAGGGCGAGCGTCGCCCGGTCTACCAGACCGTCAAGGCGCACGGTCATGACACCCAGGTGTTCAAGGGCTGGGAGCAGGTCAAGCCCGGCAGCATGACTTCGCAGCAATACGATGAAGCGGTGGCAGACCTGGTCAACTACATGCAGTGGATGGCCGAGCCCGCTCAAAGCACCCGCGTGCGTTTGGGTGTATGGGTCATGCTGTTCCTGTTGTGCTTCATGGTCCTGGCTTGGCGCCTGAACGCCAGCTACTGGAAAGACATCCGCTGAGCGCGTTTTCTCCCCCCTGGTATCCCGGTCGGACTGTGTCCCTGACACATGCTCCGACCGTCTTTGTTGATAGGAGTCTATTTTTATGATGGTGCTGTATTCCGGAACCACTTGCCCGTTCTCTCACCGTTGCCGTTTCGTGTTGTTTGAAAAAGGCATGGACTTCGAAATCCGCGATGTCGACCTCTACAACAAACCCGAAGACATCGGGGTCATGAACCCTTATGGTCAGGTGCCGATTCTGGTCGAGCGCGATCTGATTCTGTACGAGTCGAACATCATCAACGAATACATCGACGAGCGCTTCCCGCACCCGCAACTGATGCCGGGTGATCCGGTGGACCGCGCACGCGTGCGCCTGTTCTTGCTGAATTTCGAAAAAGAGTTGTTCACCCACGTGTCTTTGCTGGAGACCCGCAACGCCAAGGGCCTGGAAAAGCCGATGGAAAAGGCCCGCTCGCACATCCGCGACCGCCTGACCCAGTTGGCCCCGGTGTTTCTGAAGAACAAGTACATGCTCGGCGATAACTTTTCGATGCTGGATGTGGCGATTGCTCCGCTGTTGTGGCGTCTGGACCATTACGGCATCGAGTTGTCCAAAAATGCCGCACCTTTGCTCAAGTACGCCGAGCGCATTTTCTCTCGCCCGGCCTACATCGAAGCGCTCACGCCCTCCGAGAAGGTGATGCGCAAATAAGGGGCTTTGGGGCATGAACACGAACCAGGGCCCTTCAACGCGCCCCTATCTGATCCGGGCCTTGTTCGAGTGGTGCATGGATGCGGGCTTCACCCCTTATCTGGCGGTGCAAGCCGGGGAGGGCGTGCAGGTTCCGCGCGAGTTCGTGAAAGACGGTGAAATCGTGCTCAACATCAGCCCGGACGCCACCAGCGGCCTGCTGATCGGTAACGAGTGGGTCGAGTTCAAGGCCCGTTTCAATGGTGTCGCACGCGAAATCATGGTGCCCATCGATCATGTGTTGGCCATTTATGCCCGTGAAAACGGACAGGGCATGGCGTTTCCGCCCCCTGCCACGAACACGCAAGCCGATCTGCCCATTGACCCGCAAATGGCATCCGAGCCCGATGAGCCCCCGCCACAAAGCCCCAAACCCACGCTCAAAAGGGTCAAGTAGCTAAAATACTCCCCCTGGCCCCCGTAGCATGAAGGTCGTGCAGTTGATTTGTAATCATCAGGTGTTGGTTCGATTCCGACCGGGGGCACCAGAATCACCGGCCCCGCCGTGGGGTCGGATCCACAGCATCACAAAAGACACAGGATCATCACCATGAGCAACCCCCGTCAAGCGGCCTATCCGGTCAACCCCATGTTCACCAACCGCTGGTCGCCCCGCGCCCTGACCGGCGAGGCGATCACCCGCGAGCAACTGTTCACCGTGCTCGAGGCTGCCCGCTGGGCCCCTTCGGCGTACAACGTTCAGCCCTGGCGTTTCATTTACGCCTTGCGCGACACTGCCCAATGGGATCCCATTTTCAATGGCCTGCGCGAAGGCAACCGAACTTGGGTCAAAGACGGCTCGGCCTTGGTGGTGCTGGCCTCGGCCAAAAACGCCCAGTTCCCCGGCGCTGCTGCCGCAGGCCCCAATGCCTGGCATTCGTTTGACACCGGTGCGGCCTGGATCAGCATGGCTTTTCAGGCCATGCAAATGGGCCTGACCGCCCACGCCCTGGCTGGTTTCGAACCCGATCAGATCCGTGCCGCCACCGCTTTGCCCGAAGACTATGCCATCGACGCCGTGATCGTGATCGGCAAGCAAGGCGACAAGTCGAAGTTGCCCGAGGTGTTCCAGCAGCGCGAAGCGCCCAATGACCGCCGTCCTTTGACGGCCAGCGCCATGGAAGGCAAGTTCAGCGCCTGATCTTCAGGTTGGCCGAGCCAAGTTCAAAAGCGCCCTGCGGGGCGCTTTTTTCATGCGCCGTCAGGGCTTGGTGGGGGCATCGCGCACGCAACGAAAACCGATGTAGACCACGGCAAAGTCACGCTGCTTCGAGGCCAGGTGATCGGCTTTCATGGGTCCGGCGCCATACCACCACGAGCCGCCACGGGTGCGTTTGTCGGTACTGTCGCCCGCAGGCTCGTCGACCCATTCCCAGAGATTGGCACCCATGTCGTGCAAACCGTTGACGCCCCTGCGGGTGGCGCCGGCCAAGGCAGGCCCCAGGCCGCGCCACAAATGTGCCCCGGTGGCGACCGATTGGTCGGGACCGCAGTCACCCAGGCATTGCGCGCCATGCGGCGCATCTCCGGTGGGGTAGGGATAAGTTTTGCCTTGGGTGTAGCCCGGGGTTGAGCGTTGCTCGGTGTAGGCGGCCGAAACCCATTCGGCGTCGCTGGGCAGTCGAGCGCCAACCCAGCGGCAATACGCCTGCGCGTCGGCAAAATTGACATGTGCCGCAGGCCATTGCGGATGCGCCGGGCGTCCAAAGGGCTGGCGCCAGTTCCATCCCGGTTTGCGCACCCAGCCCGCCTCGTAGACGTGGCCGCCGCCGTCGCGCTCGGCCTGCGTGACCCAGCCGGTGGCTTGGACAAAGGCGGCAAATTGAGCCACCGTGGTTTCGGTGCGGGCGATCTCGAAGCGACCCAAGGGCACCCAGTCGGGGGTGTGGGCTTGGGCAAGTGCCCCCATCGGACTGAGCAGCAACAGGACGCACAAACGGCGGTACAGCAGGATCATGGTTTTTGCACTTTCACTTCGATGCGTTGCACCGGCCAGCCCCGGGTGCGCACATGGGCTTGCAAAGCAGGCACCCACTGGCGGATTTTGGCGGCGGCGGCACTGTGCCCCACCAGCAAGGTCCAAACGCCTTCCTGGATGGGGCCCGATTGGACTTGGCCCAACAGGCTGGCGGGCAGGACCGAGCGCAATTCGGCCAGGCAAGCCTGGGCACTTTGGGCTTGGCGCACCAAAGGCCCCAAAACCCCCGATCCCAGCGCGGCTTGGGTGACCGACATCGCTCGCCCCCTGAGCACCGGAGTCGCTTTGGGCACCTGAGCGTAGCCCAAAGCACGCAATTCGGCCAAGGCCCTTTGACGTGCCGCCACGGCCTCGTCGGCGGCCTGTGCCGCCGGCGAATTCAAAGGGGTGCCTCGATCTTGAACCATGCCCCGATTATCGGTCTGGTGACGGGTAAAATGGCTGGTTTACTCTTTCCACCCTTTGGGCACGCATGGCCTTCAAATTCCTGACCCAGATTTTCGGCAGCCGCAACGACCGGCTGCTCAAACAGTACCGCAAGGTCGTCGAGCGCGTCAATGCCCTGGAAGCGGGGCTTGAATCGCTCAGCGACGAGGCCTTGCGCGGCAAGACCACCGAGTTTCAAAACCGGGTGGCTCAAGGCGAAAGCCTGGACCAACTGCTGCCCGAAGCGTTTGCGGTGGTGCGTGAAGGCTCCAAACGCGTCATGAAGATGCGACATTTCGATGTCCAGCTGATCGGCGGCATGGCCTTGCACCAAGGCAAGATTGCCGAAATGCGCACCGGCGAAGGCAAGACCCTGACGGCGACGCTGGCGGTCTACCTCAATGCCCTGTCCGGCAAGGGGGTGCACGTGGTCACCGTCAACGACTACCTGGCCCAGCGCGATGCCCAGTGGATGGGGCGCCTTTACAACTTCCTGGGCCTGAGCGTGGGCATCAACCTGCCCCAAATGTCGCGGGAAGACAAACAGTCGGCTTACCGCAGTGACATCACCTACGGCACCAACAACGAGTACGGCTTTGACTATTTGCGCGACAACATGGTCTATGACGCCGCCGATCGGGTGCAACGCGGCTTGGCTTACGCCATCGTCGACGAGGTCGACTCGATCCTGATCGACGAAGCCCGCACCCCGCTGATCATCAGCGGACAGGCCGAAGACCACACCGCCCTGTACCTGGCCATGAACCAGATCGTGCCGCACCTGACGCGGCAGGAGGGCGAGGCCGACCCGCGCACCGGTGAGGGCGTGATCACCCCGGGCGACTTCACGGTCGATGAAAAATCGCACCAGATCTACCTGACCGAGCAAGGCCACGAAAACGCCGAACGCCTGCTCACCCAGGCCGGTTTGCTGGCCGAGGGCGCATCGCTCTATGACGCCTCGCACATCACGCTGGTGCATCACCTCTATGCCGCCTTGCGGGCGCGTCATTTGTATCACCGCGACCAGCACTATGTGGTGCAAAACAACGAAGTGGTCATCGTCGACGAGTTCACCGGTCGCCTCATGTCAGGACGCCGCTGGAGCGACGGTTTGCACCAGGCGGTCGAAGCCAAGGAAGGGGTGCAGATCCAGGCCGAGAACCAGACCATGGCCTCGATCACCTTCCAGAATTATTTTCGCCTCTACGGCAAGCTGTCCGGCATGACCGGAACGGCCGACACCGAGGCCTATGAATTCCAGGAAATTTACGGTCTGGAGACCGTCATCATCCCGCCGCATCGGCCAAGTCGTCGGGTCGATGACAACGACCGGGTCTACAAGACCACGCAGGAGAAGTATCAGGCGGCCATTGCCGACATTCGCGAATGTCACGATCGCGGGCAACCGGTGCTGGTGGGCACCAGTTCGATTGAAAATTCGGAATTGATCTCGCAACTGCTGACGCAGGCCCAATTGCCGCATCAGGTGCTCAACGCCAAACAGCACGCCCGCGAGGCCGACATCATTGCCCAGGCGGGCTCACCCAAGGCCATCACCATCGCCACCAACATGGCGGGCCGTGGCACCGACATCGTGCTGGGCGGTAATGTGGAAAAAGCCATCGCGGCCCTGGAAGCCGATGAGTCGGTCCCGGCCGACCAGAAAGCCGCGCGCATCGTGGCCTTGCGCGAGCAATGGCAAAAAGACCATGACACCGTGGTGCAGCAAGGGGGCTTGCGCATCATCGCCACCGAGCGCCACGAGTCGCGCCGCATCGACAACCAGTTGCGGGGTCGCTCCGGACGTCAGGGCGACCCCGGCTCTTCGCGTTTCTTCCTCAGCCTGGACGATCCGCTGATGCGGATTTTTGCCGGAGATCGCGTCAAGGCCATCATGGACCGCCTCAAGATGCCCGAGGGCGAGGCGATTGAGGCCGGCATGGTCAACCGCAGCATCGAAAGCGCTCAGCGCAAGGTCGAGGCACGCAACTTCGACATCCGCAAACAACTGCTGGAATACGACGATGTGTCCAACGACCAGCGCAAAGTCATTTACCAGCAGCGCAACGAGATCCTGGATGCCGCAGATCTGCATCAGCAGATCGGCGGTTTGCGCCAGGCCTGCTTCACCGATCTGGTGCGTCAGTTCGTGCCCGCCGAGTCGGTCGAAGAGCAGTGGGACTTGCCCGGCCTGGAGCGTGTCCTGGCCGCAGAATGGGGGTTGCAGGTCGAGTTGAACGCATGGGTGCAGGGCCAAAGCGCCGTCGAAGACAGCGACATCGTCGAGCGCGTGACCCAGGCCGCCGATCAGGTCTTTCAGGCCAAGCTCGAACAAGTCGGTGCCGAGCAGTTCACGCCCTTCATGCGCATGGTGTTGCTGCAAAGCATCGACACCCATTGGCGCGAGCACCTGTCGGCGCTGGATCACCTGCGCCAGGGCATCCACCTGCGCGGTTACGCCCAGAAGCAGCCCAAGCAAGAATACAAGCGAGAAGCCTTCGAATTGTTCTCGATGTTGCTCGATCTGGTCAAAAACGAGGTCACCCGAACCCTCATGACGGTGCAAATCCAGACCCGCGAAGAAGCCGATTTGGCGGCGCAACAGATGGAAGAACGCGCCGAGCAGATCAGCAACGTCACTTACACCGCGCCGACCGAAACCGGCGAAGCCGAAACCACGGTGGATCCGGCCACGTTGCGTGCGGCCGTGCCTCAGGTCGGGCGCAACGACCCTTGCCCCTGCGGCAGCGGTAAAAAATACAAACACTGTCATGGAAAGCTGAGTTAAGCCATGCCCGTCAACCTTCCTTTGCCCGTGGCCGATCAGTTGTTGCCCATCGCAGGCGTGCGCATCGGTGTGGTGCAAGCCGGCATCCGCAAAGCCGGTCGCAAAGATGTGACCCTGCTGTTGATCGAGCCCGGCGCCAGCGTGGGTGGGGTGTTCACCCAAAATCGCTTTTGCGCTGCGCCGGTACAGGTCTGCCGTGAGCACTTGGCCAGCGGCCATGGTGTGCGCGCGATTGTGGTCAACACCGGCAATGCCAACGCCGGCACCGGCGAAGACGGGCTGATGCGCGCGCGTGCGACTTGCATCGCCGTGGCGCAAGCCCTTGAGGTGGCTCCCGAGCAAGTGCTGCCCTTGTCCACCGGCGTGATCATGGAGCCCCTGCCGCACCAGCGCATCATCGATGCGCTGCCACAAGCCATGGCACAGGCCACTGACCGTGCCTGGCTGGATGCCGCCGAGGGCATCATGACCACCGACACCGTGCCCAAGGCGTTCAGCGCCCGGGCGCAGGTACAGGGCGTCACGGTCAGTGTGACGGGCATCTCGAAAGGGGCTGGCATGATCCGCCCCAACATGGCCACCATGCTGGGCTTCATCGCCACCGATGCGGCCATTGCCCCCGAGCTCATGCATGAGTTGGCTCATGAGTTGGCCGAGGGTTCTTTCAACCGGGTGACGGTTGACGGTGACACCTCGACCAATGACTCTTTTTTGGTGATCGCCACCGGTCAAGCCCGGCACGAGCCCATCACCCGCTGGGATCAACCCGAGGCGGCGGCGCTCAAGCTAGCGCTGCTGGATGTGGCGCGTCAATTGGCTCAGGCCATTGTGCGTGACGGCGAGGGTGCGACCAAATTCATCACCGTGCGGGTCGAGGGCGGGCGAGATGCCGCCGAATGCCGACAGGTGGCTTATGCCATTGCCCACTCGCCTTTGGTCAAGACGGCCTTTTATGCCAGCGATCCCAACCTGGGCCGCATCCTGGCCGCCGTGGGTTACGCCGGCATCACCGATCTGGATCAAACCGGCATCGATTTGTACCTGGACGATGTGCACGTGGCCCGCCAAGGCGGGCGCCACCCCGATTACCGCGAAGAGGATGGTCAGCGCGTCATGAAGCAGGCCGAAATCACCGTGCGGGTGGTTTTGGGTCGAGGCAGTGCCAGCGATACCGTCTGGACCTGTGATTTCAGTCACGATTACGTGAGCATCAACGCCGACTACCGCAGTTAAACCCCCTTGCCATGAATCCGAATTTTGAACGCCTGATCGAGCGGGCCGAAGCCCTGATCAACCGCATCGAAGCCATCTTGCCGCAGCCCATCTCGGCCCCGGCCTGGGACGCCAGCATCGCCTTTCGTTATCGCAAGCGCTCCAGCGGGCATGGCCTGCTCGAGCCCGTGCGCCACGTGGCCAAGCTGGGTTTGGCCGATCTCAAGGAGATCGAGGGTCAGAAAGAAAAGATCCAGCGCAACACCGAGCAGTTTGTCAGCGGCTTGCCCGCCAACAATGTGTTGCTGACCGGCGCACGCGGCACCGGCAAATCGTCTTTGATCAAGGCTTGCCTCAATGAGTACGCCCCGCGTGGCTTGCGCCTGATCGAGGTCGACAAGACCGATTTGGTGGATTTGCCCGACATCATCGAACTGGTGTCGGAGCGGCCGGAAAAATTCATGGTGTTTTGCGATGACCTCAGTTTTGAGGACGGCGAGCCCGGCTACAAGGCCCTGAAGTCCATTTTGGACGGCTCGGTGGCTGCGGCCACGCCCAATGTGCTGATCTATGCCACCAGCAATCGGCGCCATCTCTTGCCCGAGTACATGAAGGAAAACCTCAGTTACACCCACACCGAAGACGGTGAGGTGCATCCGGGTGAGGTCATTGAAGAAAAAATTTCCCTCTCCGAGCGCTTTGGCCTGTGGGTCAGCTTCTATCCCTTCTCGCAGGAGGAGTACCTGACCATCGTGGCCCAGTGGCTGACGGCACTGGGTCTTCCGGCGGGGCAGGTGGCGGCTGCGACGCCCGAGGCGCTGGTGTGGGCGCTGGAGCGTGGCTCACGCAGTGGCCGCATCGCCTATCAGTTTGCCCGCGACTATGTCGGACGCCAACAAGTCTGAGACCCCATCGCCGCTGGTGGCCGACGCCGATCGCCCGCGCGAGGGCGGGCCCGAGCGCCCTTTGGTGCAAGTGGCCGTGGGTGTTTTGTTTTTACCCGATGGCCGTTTTTTGCTGACCAGCCGTCCCCCGGGCAAGGTGTACGAGGGCTATTGGGAGTTTCCGGGTGGCAAGCTGGAAGCCGGTGAGACGGTGGCCCAAGCCCTGGCGCGCGAGTTGCGAGAAGAGTTGGGCATCGAGATCGAGGATTGTGCCTTGTGGAAGGCCGAGCAGGTCGATTACCCGCATGCCCTGGTGCAACTGAATTTTTGCCGCGTCACCCGCTGGCGTGGAGAATTGCAAATGCGCGAGGGCCAATCGTTTTCGTGGCAACGGTTGCCGGTGCAGGTCGAGCCGGTCTTGCCCGGCACTTGGCCCGTGCTGCATTGGCTCGAACAAGAAGCCGCAGAGCGCTGAAATCTGTAACGCTCAGGCCGGGCGATCCAGACCCTCGATGTCGTCGGGCGGGCTTTCATCGGGTACCCGATGCGACTCGCTGGCCCAGGCGCCCAGATCAATCTGCCGACATCGCTCGCTGCAAAAAGGACGGTAAAGATTGGTCGGGGCGTACAAGCTGGGTTGAGCACATTGGGGGCAGTCCACCCAGCGCTCGGTTGGGTTTTTGGGGGTTTCCATCAGGTGCAAAGAGACAACTCAAAAGCCAGGTCGTCGTTACTGGGGTGCAAACGGCCCTGATCATCGGCCCGATTCAGGCGCACCGAGACCATCATGCGGTTGCCGCTGATCTCGGGCACCAGCCCGCTGGCCGAGTCGATGCGCAAGCGCATGAGCTGATAACGCCCTTGCGGCAGGTTTTGCTGAAATTGTCCCGCCACGGCCATCACCCGTTGCGATTGCGCTGTGTCGCGCGACAAGCGCAAGAGCAAGTTGACGCTGGCATACAGCGGTTGCAAGGGCTCGGTCCAGCGCAAGATGTCTTCGCGCCTTTGCTCGGGTGGCCGGTGCTGCCAAGCGAGGTATTGCGGCAGGTCAAAGCCGCATGTGCCGCCCGGGATCGACATTCTGTTGCGCAGATTGTTGAGCCAATCGCTGTCGTTGATGAAACTGCCAAACCGGACCGCATTGGAGTGAATGCCTTCGTGGCAGGTCTCGATGTTTTGCAACCACTCATCCAGCACCGCTTCGGCAACTGCCGGGTTGCCCCGGTATGACAGAAATTGCTGTTTGTGTCGTTCGAGGTCTTTGAGCAGGTCCGACTTCAGGTCCGCGCGCGCGGCCACCTCGGCGATCTCATACACCGTGCTGAAGCAAAAGTGATGCTCGTTGGGGTGCTCGCGGTTGATCAGCCACTCAAAGCGCCGAAACAAATACTCGAGCCGCAAATAAGTGCGGACACGCTCATTGAGGGGATGTTCGTAAAGGATCACGATGGCAAGCGGTGGACTTGAAATGTGGTGTGCATCATAACCTTCAGGCAGGCAAGGGCAACGCCTGGACCTGGGCGCGCAAGTCGTCCAGCGTCAAGCCGTCGTTGACGATCACCCAGTCGGCGATGGCCAGGCGTTTTTCCCGGCTGGTTTGCGCGGCGATGATGCGTTGCACCTCTTCGGCGCTCAGGCCACTGCGGGCCATGACTCGAGCCACCTGGGTTTGGGCAGAGCAGTCGACCACCAGCACCTTGTCCACCTGGCCTTGCCAGCGCCTGGACTCGGCCAGCAGGGGCACGTCGTAGACCAACCAGCGCTGCCCCTGGGCCAGGGCGACCTCGCTTTGGCGTTGGGTTTCTTGCGCCACCAAGGGGTGGATGATGGCTTCCAGTTGCTGGCGAGCTTCGGGTTGCCGAAACACCAGGTCGCGCATGCGGGCGCGGTCAAGCCCACCATCCGGGCCAATGAATTCAGGTCCGAATTGGCGTCCGATCTCAGCCAAGGCAGAGCCGCCCGCTGCCGTGGTCGCCCGGGAAATGGCGTCGGCGTCGATCACCGCAGCCCCGCGTTCTTGCAGCATCTGTGCCACTGTGCTTTTGCCGCTGCCGATGCCGCCTGTTAATCCGAGTTTGAACACCATGCTGCAAGTGTAGCCCCTGGATCGAACCGCAATACTGCGGGCATGCGGATGTCGCTACAGCCATTGCCCCATGTCCATGACCGGCAGATACAAGGCCAGCACCAGCCAAGCCATGAGCAAGCCCAGGATCGACATCAGCGCGGGTTCCAGCAAGCGCAGGGCCACTTCCCATTGAGCCAGCAGCGTGTCGGATTGGGAGCGCGACCAGCCATCCAGGGCTTGTGCCAGGGTGCCGGTGGCTTCGGCGGCCTGAAGCCACTGGATCAAGGCAGGGCTGTGGATGTCACGGCCACAACGGCGCTGCCAAGCCCGGTTGGCCTGCGTCAGGGCCTCGGCCGGTCCCAGCCCGCGCTCGAGCGCCAGCAGCATTTGACGTGTGCTCAAAGCCAACAATGGACTGCCGCTGGCCGGGCCGGTCAGGCGCAGGGCACTCGACCAGTCCAGTCCCGATTGGAGCAACTGGCTCAACAAACCGCACCACCGGGATTCCAGGTGCATCTGCCGCCACTGCCCCCAAAGCGGACAACGCCATTGCAGCAACTCCAGGCGCAAACGGCCCGTCGGGTGGCGCCGAGCCATCAGTGCAAGCCCCACAGCGACGAGCCAGCCGACCGACACAAGCCCACCCCAAATCGGCCAGGTTTCGCGCAACTGCAGCAGACTGCGGGTGGGCCAGGGCAGGGTGGTGGGTAATTGGGCATACAGCCCCTCAAAGACGGGCAGCACCCACTGCATCACCCCGATCATGACCAGCAACGACAAGCTCAGTACGGTCACCGGATAGGTCAGCGCCGAGCGCAGTTGTCGCTTCAGGCGCTGGGCTTGCTTTTGATGCGTCAGCCACAGCTCGATGTGGCTGGCCCAGCGACCACTGGACTCGGCGGCTTGCGAGAGGGCTTGCAAAGGGCCTCCGATCCAGCCCTCTTGCGCCAAAGCCTGGGTCAGTCCCATGCCCTGGCGCAAGTGGTTCATCAGCCGCTCCAAGGCTTGCCGCTGGCGCGGGCGGCGGCAGTGGTCGCGCCACAACGCCAGCGATTCGAGCCACGGCAGTCCGGCGCTGTGCATGCGGGCCAGGTGCGCCAACAGGTCTTGAGTGGCCGCGGCATCATGCATGGGTGGCTGCCTCGACTTCCAAAGTGGTGGTCAAGCCGCGCCGCGCTTTGTTCAATCCATCCTCGCGCAAACTCGCCACCCCTTGCTGGCGCGCCTGCCGGGTCAGCGTCAGGCTGTCGGCCCCCGACAGCACCAGGCTTTGCAGTTCTGTGCTGACCGGCATCACTTCAAACAAACCGATCCGACCCCGATAGCCCTGGTGACAGGCGACGCACCCCACCGCCCGCCACAAGCCCGGGCCGACCGGTTCCCGACATTGCTCGCACAAGCGCCGAACCAGACGTTGTGCCGTGATCAGTCGCAAACAGGTGGCCACGTGGTAGGCCGCCAAGCCCAGGTCTTGCAGGCGAACCAGGGCGTGGGCGGCGTCATTGCAGTGCAAGGTCGACAGCACCAGATGGCCAGTCTGAGCCGCTTGCACTGCCACCCGGGCGGTCGCCAGGTCGCGGATTTCGCCCACCATCATGATGTCGGGGTCCTGACGCAACAGGGCGCGCAAGCAACTGGCGAAATCGAGCCCGATCGCCTCGTGCACCGTGACCTGATGGATGCCGGGCAAGACGATTTCGACCGGGTCTTCGACGGTGGTGATGTTGAGCTCGGGTCGATTCACCTCTTGCAGGCAGTGGTACATCGACAAGGTCTTGCCGGCCCCGGTGGGACCGGTGAAGAGGATCAGGCCATCGGGACAGCGCAGGGCCTCACGCAGGGCGGTCAAGGCACGGGGCGCATAGCCCAATTCATCGAGGCGTCCGAGTTGCGCATGCAGTCGCATGATGCGCAACACCAGTTTTTCGCCCCGAATCGCCGGCATCGCGCTGACCCTGAAATGCACCCGCTCACCGGCATGGTCCATGGCCCAACGGCCATCTTGCGGCCGCCGTCGCTCGCCGATGTCCATGCGAGCCAAAATTTTCAGGCGCGAGACCATCCGCTCGGGGTGGATGTGGCTCGGCACGGTCACTTCTTGCAAACGCCCATCGATGCGCCGGCGCACCCGCAAGCGTCCCCCGCCTGATTCGAAGTGCAAATCCGAGGCCCGCTCTTGCAGACAGGCGCGCAACAACGCATCCAGCCAGCGGCTGGCCGTGTCATCGGCTTCGGGTGTGGGCGAGATCAGTGTGGCCATCGCAACAGCCTATCTCGGCCCGGATCGCAACAACTTGGGTTTGCCCCAAGTTGGCCTCCGGGGGTATTCGCCGCAAACGGGAGTAAACTGAGGCTTGTCATGGAAATTCAGTCTCGACCTCCTGCCCAACGGCCCGAAACGGCTCGCCCCGCGCCGCGTGTCGAAGAGCGTCGCACCCAGGAAGAGTTGGCGGCTCGCAGACTGCAAGAGCAACGCGCCCTCGACCAAAGGCAGCAGACCGAGGCCGCCCAGACCCAAAAAGCCCGACAAGCTCAGGCCGACAAAGGTCAACAGGTCGATCGTTACGCCTGAACCATGCGCCTGACCAAGTGGACCGATTACACGTTGCGTGTGCTCATGCACTGTGCCGCCACGCAACAGCGGGCCCATCCCCTGACCATTCAGGAAATCGCCGAGCGCCATGCCATTTCGCGCAGCCACCTGATGAAAATCGTCATGACTTTATCGGCACTGGGCTGGATCGAATCCACCCGTGGTCGAGGCGGTGGCATCCGCTTGCTGGTGGCGCCTGAGCAATTGACGCTGGGGCAAATCTTGCGTGAAACCGAAACCGACTTTGACTTGGTGGAATGTTTTCACGATGGCACCAACACCTGTCGCTTGACCCAGCGTTGCAGCCTGAAAACTGCGCTCGAAGACGCCCTGCAACGCTTTTTGCAGGTGCTGGACGGGGTCACGCTGGCCGATATCCTGCCCCAACCGGGTGCAAAGGCCGCGGTGCCGATTCAGACGTTTTTCGGCAATTCATGAAAAAAGGGCCTGGATGACTCCAAGCCCTTGATTCAAATGAGATTTTGGTGGCGCTTCACGGATTCGAACCGCGGACCTGTGGATTATGATTCCATCGCTCTAACCGACTGAGCTAAAGCGCCGAAGAGCAAAATTGTAGCATCAAACTTTGCCCGATTGCGGTTCGGGGTTCATCCGGCCAGAACCGCCCGGTCACGGCCACCGGCCTTGGCTTGGTACAAAGCTTCGTCAGCCAACTGGATGGTTTTGAGCAAACTTTTGCCGCCCGAGTTGTCGCTGACGCCGACCGAGATGGTGATGCCGATGGTCTGATCCGAGTCCAGCCGGATGCTGTCTTGCCGAAAGCGTTGCACCAGCGATTGCGCTTTGGTCAGGGCCGCGTCCAGGGGGGTATCGAGCAGCAGCACGCAAAACTCCTCGCCGCCATAGCGCGCCGGGTGATCTTCGAGGCGAAAGCTGTTGAGCAGACAGCGGCCCGCATGGCCCAGCACGGCATCGCCGCCCAGGTGACCGTGACGGTCGTTGATCGATTTGAAGTGGTCGATGTCGATCATGAGCAAGGCATATCGCGCGCCCTTTTTTTCCAGGTCATCGGCCCATTCGAAAAAGGCGCGACGGTTGACCAGGCCGGTCAGCACATCGCGCCGGGCCCGCTCGGCAATGAGTTGTTTTTGGGCATCGTGGACACCGGCAAAAAAGCTCATGGTCGAAGACACCACGAACAGTGCGCCCAACACCAAAGCCCCCTGATGCGCGCCGGCCAGGGAAATGGGGGCGAGCGGCGCATCGAGGTTGAACAGCGCCCAGACAAAACGCGCCCAGTACCCCACCGACATGATGCCCAAGGTGACGGCCAAAAAGATGCCGGCCAAGGGGCGGGGTTTGCGGGCATGGCGCACGATGACCACCATGGAGGCGAACAGTTGGGTGCCCATGGTGAAGCAGACGCTGGCCATGGCCCAGGCCACCGCCCAGTCGAGCAGGAAAAACCCCATCAGACCCGTCAGCCCGATGGCCCACAGCAGCGCGATCAGTGCTTTGGGCCGTGGACGTTCGTAAAAGCGGCATTGCGCCAGCAGGCTGAGGCTGGAGGCGGCCATCAAAAAGAGGTTGGGCAGCACAAAGCCCATCCAAAACGGCATCGAGTCGCGCGAGAAGATCAACAGCACCGAGATCCCGGCACAAGCGATGCCAGCTGCCCACTCGCGCAAGCCGAATTCGCGGTCGGTGACCGTGGTGGGAAAACTCCATGAGATGGCGCCCATCAGCAAGGAGAGGATGCCGATGGAAAAAATCAGGGTGTTCGAATCCAACTGCATTCGAAGGCCCTCCTGTTCAGGCCATGTGGGCGTCCAGGCCGATGTCCATCATCATTTGGCTGGCCAGGCCTTCGAGCACGCCGCGCAGGGCTTCGTCGCTGAGGTCTTGCGGCACCACCAGCACGGCGCGCACCTTGAATTGCGACTGGCCGTCGACGCTGACGATTTCGGTGTGCAGGTCTTCGATGCTGACCCCGCGCTCGGCCAAACCGACCGACAGTTCGCGCACGATGCCGGGCCGATCCGGGCCCGTCAATTCAAAACGAAGCATGCGGTTGCCGGCGGCCACCGGGGGCGAGTCGGAGCGGGCCCATTGCACACTCAGGCCTTCGTTTTCGAGCAACTTGAGTTTGGCCACCACCTGCTCGGCTTGTTCGGGCGAGACCTGCAGGTGGACAACCCCGGCGAACTGGTCGGCATAGTGTGTCATGCGGCTGTCGGCCCAGTTGACCGCCAGGCCTTGCACGCTGTCGGACACCATGCGCACAATGCCGGGGCGGTCGCGCCCGATGACGGTCACGACCAGCGAGGTGGTCAAGCTGGTGTCATGCGGCACCAGCGAGACATTGCGCTTGATCATGGGCGCTTTGGTGGCAAAGCGCGGGTCTTGTTTGTTTGCCGGCAGGCTGCCAAAGTCGGCAGCATATTGAACCACTTCGCGGATCAGGCGCAAGCCCATGGGGGAGAGGGCGCGCTCCCACAGGTCGCGGGCGCTTTCGCCTTTGACCACAAAGCACCAGTCTTGTGCCGCGATGGCCCCGTCGTCCCAGCCGGCGTCCAGGTGGTAGATGGAGCCGCCGGCGATGGGGTCGCCCGAGAGCAGAGTCCACTCGACAGCTGCAATGCCGCGATGGCGCGGCAACAAAGAGGGGTGGTAGCCGATGGCGCCGATGCGCGCACGCGCCAGGGCTTCGGGGGTGACAAAGGCATGGGTGTGGGCGGCCACGATGAGGTCGCAGTCTTCTCTCAGGGCGTCACCCGGCACTTTGCGCGGGCTCTCCAGCACGGTCAGGGGCAATCCGGCCTTTTGAGCGGCCAGAGCCAGGCGGTCATCGGCGCTGTTGGCCACCACCCGCACGACTTCGTGGCCGTCCTCCATCAGTTGGGCCAGCACGGTCGCGCCGAAGTAGCGCGAGCCGATCAGGGTGCATTTCAAGGCCATGTCGGTGCTCCTTCAGCGGTTTTTGAATTCGGGTTTGCGTTTTTCGACAAAGGCTTTCATGCCTTCTTTTTGGTCTTCGGTGCCAAACAGGGCATGGAACATGCGGCGCTCGAACATGACCCCATCGGCGAGGCCGCCTTCAAAGGAACGGTTGACCGATTCCTTGGCGGCCATCACCGCCAGTTGCGAATAGCTGCAAATCATGAGTGCCGCGCCCAGCGTTTCGGTCATCAGTTGATCGAGGGGCACGACCCGGCTGACCAGCCCCGAGCGTTCGGCTTCGGCGGCATCGATCATGCGCCCGGTCAGGGCCAGGTCCATGGCTTTGGATTTGCCCACCGCGCGCGGCAAACGCTGGGTGCCACCGGCGCCGGGGATGATGCCCAATTTGATCTCGGGTTGGCCGAATTTGGCGTTGTCGGCGGCGATGATGAAGTCGCACATCATGGCCAATTCGCAACCACCGCCCAGCGCGAAACCGCTGACGGCGGCAATGACCGGCTTGCGGATGCTGCGGATGGTTTCCCAATCGCGGGTGATGTAGTCGTTGCCGTAGGCGTCGGCGAAGGTGTACTCGGCCATGACGCCGATGTCGGCTCCGGCGGCAAAGGCCTTTTCACTGCCGGTGATGATCATGCAGCCGATTTGGGGGTTGGCTTCAAAGGCTTTCAGGGCCTGACCCAGTTCAATCATGAGTTGCGGGCTGAGGGCATTGAGTTGCTTGGGGCGGTTCAGGGTGATGACCCCAACCTTGTCGGCCTCGGTGCGGACCTCGATGCATTCGTATGTCATGGCAATTCTCCGGAATCTTCAACCAATTCGATCACAGTGTAAGGCAGTTGATGCGTGCGGGGTCTGTTGGGGAAAACATCAGCCAACCGATCGGTCGGTTAATGATAGATTAGGGTCAGGAGACACGCACCATGACAGAACCTACCGTCCTCTGCGAGGAACAAGGGGCCGTGGCCCTGGTCACCCTGAATCGGCCGGCCAACCTCAACAGCCTGAACCTGGAGATGCACCAGGCCCTTTGGCGGGCGCTGGACCAGGCCGAGTCCAATCCGGCCATCCGGGCCCTGGTGCTGACCGGTGCCGGGCGTGGTTTTTGCGCCGGGGCGGATTTGTCCGGCTTTGATTTTTCCGAAGGCCCGAACCGGATTGAACGGGCCGACCCCGGCCCGGTGATCGAGCGTTCGTTCAATCCCACCACCCGGCGTCTGATGCGCTTGCGCATGCCGGTGGTGGCGGCCATCAATGGCGTGGCGGCCGGTGCGGGTGCCTCCATCGCCATGGCGTGCGACATCGCGATTGCCCACCCGCAGGCCAGTTTCATTCAGGCTTTCAGCAAGATCGGCCTGGTGCCCGACGCCGGCGGCAGTTGGCTGCTGGTCGAGCGCCTGGGTCTGGCGCGCGCGCTGGCGCTGGCCATGACCGGCGACAAATTGATGGCGCAGCAGGCGAAGGATTGGGGCCTGATCTGGGGCGTCGAAGAAGATTGCCTGGGCGCGGCCCTGGCTTTGGCGCAAAAGCTCGCGGCCATGCCCACCGCCGCCCTGGTGGCCACCCGGCACTTGTTGCGCGACGCCAGCACCCGCAGCCTGGACCAGCACCTGGACATTGAGCGTGACACGCAGTCGATGCTGGGGCGCAGCCACGATTACTTTGAAGGCGTCAGTGCTTTCTTGCAAAAACGACCACCGCAGTTCAAGGGGGAATGAAATGGATGCCATGCAACGCGCCCGAAAAGTGGGCGAGACCATGTTCGCGGTCGACACCGCTTCGCGCCTGACCATGGGCATGGAGTTGCTGTTGTGCGAGCCCGGACGCGCCATCTTGCGCATGCCGATCAAGGCTTTGCACCTCAATGGCCACCAGATCTGCCACGGCGGGTTTATTTTCACGCTGGCCGACACCACGTTTGCGTTTGCCTGCAACAGCCACAACAAGAATGCCGTGGCCGCCGGCTGCAGCATCGAATTCCTCAAGCCGGTGCGCGAAGGCGATGTGCTGACATGCGAAGGGATCGAACAAACCCTGTCGGGGCGCCACGGCATTTACGACATGAAGGTGCAGAATCAGCACGGTGAGGTGGTGGCGATGTTCCGGGGCAAAAGCGCCCAGATTGCCGGGACCGTTTTTCCGGAAGGAGAAGACGCATGACACACGCGCTGCCGCTGGAGCCGATTGAAAAAGCCAGCATCGACGAGTTGCGGTCGTTGCAGCTCAAGCGTTTGCAAGCCACCTTGCACCATGCCTATCAAAATTCGCCGGTCTATCGCCGCAAGTTCGACGAGGCCGGCGTCCACCCTTCGGATTGCCGCAGTCTGGCCGATCTGGCGCGTTTTCCGATGACCACCAAGGCCGACTTGCGCGACCACTACCCCTTTGGCATGTTTGCCGTGCCGCGCGAGAGGCTGGTGCGGGTTCATGCCTCCAGCGGCACCACCGGCAAGCCGACGGTGGTGGGTTACACCCAAAGCGACATCGACACCTGGGCCCAGGTGGTGGCGCGCAGCATCCGGGCCGCCGGCGCCCGACCCGGTGACATGGTGCATGTGAGTTACGGTTATGGCTTGTTCACCGGGGGTCTGGGCGCGCATTACGGCGCCGAAAAACTGGGCCTGACGGTGGTGCCTTTTGGCGGCGGGCAAACCGAGCGTCAGGTGCAATTGATCCAGGATTTTCGGCCTGACATCATCATGGTCACGCCCAGCTACATGTTGGCCATCGCCGATGAGTTTCAGCGTTTGGGGCTGGATCCGGCTCGCAGCAGCTTGCGCATCGGTATTTTCGGGGCCGAGCCCTGGACCAATGACATGCGCCGCGCGATCGAGCAGCGCATGGGTCTGACGGCGGTGGACATTTATGGTTTGTCCGAGGTGATCGGGCCTGGTGTGGCGAGCGAGTGCGCCGAAACCCAGGACGGCCCCACCATCTGGGAGGACCATTTTTACCCCGAGATCATCGACCCCGATACCGGCATGCCGCTGCCCGATGGTGAGTTGGGCGAGCTGGTGTTCACCAGCCTGACCAAAGAGGCCATGCCCATCATCCGCTACCGCACCCGCGACCTGACGCGCTTGCTGCCCGGTACGGCTCGAACCATGCGCCGCATGGAAAAGGTGACGGGCCGCAGCGACGACATGATGATCGTGCGCGGCGTGAATGTGTTTCCGTCACAGATCGAAGAATACATTTTGCGCCAGCCCGGTCTGGCCCCGCACTACCAATGCGTGCTCAGCCGCGAGGGGCCGCTGGACCACCTGACGGTGAAGGTCGAGACCCGGCCCGGTCTGGCGCCCGACAGCGCCGACGCTTTGCACGCCGCGCAGCAGTTGCAGCGCGATGTCAAGGTGTTTGTCGGCACCTCGATCCAGGTCGAGTTGCTGGCCGAAGGGGGTGTCGAGCGCAGTCTGGGCAAGGCCAAGCGGGTCATCGACCTGAGGCCCAAATGAGCGCCACTCAGAGCCAGCGTTTGAGCGTTTCGGCTTGGGTCGGATCGGGCCTCAGTTGCCAGTTCGAGGCCAAGGCGGGCACCTGAAGGTTCAACCACATCAGTCGCTGGTCGCGGCTGATGAGGGCGCGACCCCGCGCGTTCGGGCCCATCAGCAGGGGCAGATCGTCGAGTTTTTTCAATCTCCACGATTGGGCGCGGGTGCCGCGACCGACTTCAATGGCCAGCCATTCGTCGCCGGCCGCCATGCCCGCGATCTCGGCCGCGCCGCCGCGCAACACGGCCTTGATGGCGATGCCCGCCGCATTTTCTTGCACCCGCAGGCCCAGGCGTTGCGCCATGGGGGCTTTGTCGGTGTCGATCTTGACGCCATGGGCGCGCAACAGCGTGGCCAGCGGCAAGTCGTCGGTCCCGTGAACCCAGGCTTTGATTTGGGGTGACCAGTCGCGTCCGGTGCGGGCGCGCAGCGCTTCGAGCAGGTCCGCTTCGGACATCGGGCCGGCGGCGCAGCTTTGCCACAGGTCGCGCATGACTTCCGGCAGGCTGCTGCCCGCTTGTCGCAGGCTCAGGTCCAGACACAAGCCCACCAGGGCGCCTTTGGTGTAGTAGCTGACGGTGGCGTTGACGGTGTTTTCGTCTTGCCGGTAATACTTGACCCAGGCATCGAAACTGGCTTGGGCCACGCTTTGCACCTTGCGCCCCGGGGTTTGTTCGACCTGGACGATGGTTTTGCCCAACAACTTCAGGTAGCGTTCGGCATCGATCAGCCCGGCGCGCACCAGCAGCCAATCGTCGAAGTAACTGGTCAAGCCCTCGAAGAACCAGAGCAGTTGGGTGTAATTCTCTTGCTGCAGGTCGTAACGTGCAAATTCATGCGGGCGCAAGCGTTTGACGTTCCAGGTGTGAAAGTATTCGTGGCTGATCAGGCCCAGCAGGGTGATGTAGCCCTCGGTGGCGGACGATTCGCCCAGGCGCGGCAGGTCGCGCCGGTTGCAGATGAGCGCGGTGCTGTTGCGGTGTTCCAGGCCGCCGTAACCCTCTTCGACGGCGTTGAGCATGAACACGTAGTCGCGGTGGGCAGGGCGCCCTCGCGGGCCGTGCCACATCTTGATCGCTTCGGTGCAGATGCGTTGGGTGTCGGCCAACAAGCGGTTGCCGTCGAAAGAGGCGGGCGCACCGGCCACGACAAAACGATGGCGCACGCCACAGGCGACGAACTCGCCGGACCAAAAGTCACCCATTTCAAAGGGCGCGTCGATCAGGGCATCGTAGTCTGGCGCCACATAGGTGCCCCAGCCTCGCGCGTCCACCCGCACGGGCGTCAGGCCGGTGGCGACCCGCCAGTCCTGGGTGCCCTTGGGGGGCGATACCGTGATTCGGTGGGGAGCGTCAGCGTGGCCGTGTGCGTTCAGGCACAGGCTGGTGCCGTTGAAAAAGCCGCGCCGGGTGTCCAGCCAGGCGGTGCGCACCGAGGCGTCAAAGGCGTACACGCGGTATTTCAGCGTCAGGGGGCGCGACGTCTGACAGGCGATGGTCCAGTTGTTTTTGTTCAGTTGGGTCAGCGCGCAGGCGCGCCGACCCTGGGTGGCGCTGAGTTCTTGCAGGTGTTTGGAAAATTCGCGCACCAGGTAGCTGCCCGGTATCCACACCGGCAGCGATACTTGTTGCTGGGCCTGTGGTTGGGCGATGGTCATTTCCACGTCGTACAGGTGCGCGTGAACATCGCTGGCGTTGACCGCGTAGCTGACGGCAGCGGTTTCGATGGTCTTGGGTGTGCGGGGCATCCGAGCTCCTTCAAGTGGCGGCCGCGCCCAACAAGCAGCACAAGACCGACACCAGCGTCAGGCGAAAGCGCAGCGTCATCCATTCGCGCAGACCGGCGGCAGGCCAGGTCTTGCGGTCGACCAGGTAGCAGGCCACCAGCAGCAGGCCCAACAAGGGCAAACCGGCATAGGCGGGCATGATCACCGCGATCCAGGCGACCAGCGAGGGGCTGATGCCCCAGATCAGGTGGAAGGTGCGCAATGGGGTGTTTTCGCGCAGCGCCAATCCCCAGTGGATGCCGCCCAAAAACGAAGCGATGACTGCGCCATATGCGGTCAGCGCGATGGCCACCAGAGGCAGCACATCCAATTCAACCAAATACATGAGCAAAGCGCCCAGCACAAAGGGGATCAAGCCGGCGTAACCCAGGCGCAAAACCCAGCGGCCGGGTTCGGAATCGACGGTGAGGGGCATGGTGACTTCAGAGTTGTTTTTCGAGTTGGGACACCGAGATGGCGCCGGGAATGCGCACGCCACTGGCGGTGAAGGTGGTGGGCGTACCGGTGATGCGGTGCTTGCGCCCGAATTCGACATTGCGGTCGATCGCACTGCTGTCGCAGTTGGCGGCCGATGGTGTTTTGGCATTCAGCATCCAGTCTTGCCAGGCTTGCGCCCGGTCTTTGGCGCACCAGATGTGACGCGACTTTTGCACCGAGTCGGCCCCCAGCACCGGGTAAATGAAGACATGGATGGTGACGTTGTCCAGGCGCTCCAGGTCACGCTCGAAGCGCTTGCAATAGCCGCAATTGGGGTCGGCGAACACGGCCATCTTGCGTTGGCCGTTGCCCCGCACCAGGGTCAGGGCGTCTTTGAGCGGCAGCTTGGAAAAGTCGATCGCATTGAGTTTTTCCAGCCGTTCTTCGGTCAGGTTGCGCTTTTGTCGGGCGTCGATCAGTTCGCCCTGGATCAGGTAGTTGCCTTCGGCATCGGTGTAGTAGATCTCGTTGCCTTCGGTCCGGATTTCGAACAGGCCGGTCATCGGGGTGCGACGCACTTCTTCGATGCGCGGCATGCTGGGCAGGCGATCGGACAGGTTTTTGCGGATCTGGTTTTCCTGGCCTTGGGCGTGCAGCGGTGCGGTGTTCAGGGTCAAGGCCAACAGCATGGCCAGAAAAGGGAGGTGGCGTTTCATGTGGCGATGTCCAAATGGGTGGCTTGCGCCATGGCCCAACGTTTGAAGAAGTCCATGCGGTTGACGCACGACAAGCCCGAGTTGCGCAACCAACGGGCCAGGGGGGAGGGATGGGCGTAGAGGGTTTGCAAACCGTCGCAGGCGGCGTTGACGACCGCCAGAGCCAGCTTGCGTTGGCGCTCGTAATCGCGCAGCAATCGGGGGTCGGCCACGCCAGACAGGCGACCCTGACGTTGGCGCTGGCCCAGCACATGGGTCAAACAGGCCACATCGTCCAGGCCCAGGTTCAGGCCCAGACCAGCCAAGGGGTGAATGGTGTGCGCGGCGTCGCCCACCAGCACAAACGCCGATCCGTCGGGTGCGATGCCGCTCCAATGCCGGGCTTGCGCCGATTGCAAAGGCCAGACCGCCCGACCGCTGATCAGGCTGAGCGCGCCCAGTTCGCCGGCGGTTTGTTGCATCAACACAGGCTCGAGCAGGGTTGCGTCTTGCTCGCGGCGAGCTTGGGCCAGTGGCGGCGGCAAGGACCAAACCACAGCGCTGTTGTGGGGGTCGCCCAAAGGCAGCTGCGCCAGGATGGCGGCTTGCGAACCGGTCCCCACGAACCATTGGCGCGCGCACTGGCCATGGGGCCGCTCGTGGCGCACCCGAAAGGCCAGCGCGTGCTGATCGTAGGGTTGGCGCTCAAACGCCAGCCCCCAAGCCTCGCGGCTGCGGCTGGTTTTGCCTTCGCAGACCACGGTCAATTCGGCATGGGGTGCAGAGGGCAGCAGGGCGATGCCGGCTTCGTGGGCCACGCGCTCGCGCAACAAGGCCAGCAGCGGCGGGACGTCCACGATCCAGCTCAGCGGCTGACCGGCGGGGCCTTCAAAGTCGATTTGACCACCGTCGTCGCCCCACACGGCCATGCGTTGCACCGGCGCGGCCGCCGCTTCGGGCCAGGCACCCAGGCTTTCCAGCAATTGGCGCGCCGAGGCATTGAGCGAATAGGCCCGCACATCCGCCTCACCCGGAGGGGCTGGGGACGTGACCAGCGCGACCCGCAGGCCCTGTCGGGCCAGGGCCAGAGACTGGGCGCAACCGGTGATGCCGTCGCCTCGGATGCAAACGTCAAAATCAAAAGACATGGGCTCATTTTAGGGCTGGGCCATCCGGTTCCCCAGTCTTTGCGACAATCGCCCCATGAGCACCGCAGCCATCCTTTCTGAAATCTGGGTTTACCCCGTCAAGTCCTGCGCCGGTATTTCGGTGCGCCAATCCACCCTCACCGAAACCGGCCTCGAATGGGATCGCACCTGGATGGTGGTCGATGCCCAGGGCAGCATGGTCACTCAGCGTGACCTGCCTGCCATGGCCCTGATCGAGACCCGCTTGCGGGCCACCGAGGTGGTGCTGCGCGCGCACGGCATGCTGGCTCTGCACCTGGCCATGGATCAGGCCGAAGGCCAGACCCGGGTCGAAATTTGGGGTCAGCAGGTGCCGGCCTATGACATGGGCGATCTGGCTGCGCAGTGGCTGACCGATTTTTTGTCGCAAACCCCGGCTGGCAAAGCCCTGGGGCCCTTGCGATTGGCCCGTTTCGACCCCGATCATCAGCGCCCCAGCGACCCCCAATGGGCCCAGGGCCACCCGGGGCTCAACACTTTTGGCGACGGGTTTCCGCTGCTGATCGCCGGTGCAGCTTCGTTGCAAGAGTTCAACCGCCGCGCCCGCGAGATGGGTCGTTCTGAAGTGGACATCCAGCGTTTTCGGCCCAATTTGGTCATTGCCGGCCTGGAGCCGCACCAGGAAGATCGGCTGACCTCGATCACGTTGCAAACCCCGCAAGGCCCGGTGGAGATCCGGCCGGTCAAGCCCTGCGTGCGTTGCAGCGTGCCCGATGTCGACCCGACTGATGGCCAGCCTGACGGTGCCGTCAACCCGGTTTTGCAGTCCTATCGGCAGGACCCCCGCATGAACGGTGCCCTGACCTTTGGCATGAATGCCATCGTGACCCGAGGTTGGGTGCCGGCCGCCAGCGACCAACCCGAACCCGAATTGAGCGTGGGCATGGCGGTGACCGTGGCCTGAACGGCGTGCTGTCGGGTTCCCCTCTGCGAAACGCCCCAAAGGTGGGCGCGGGCCTTACAATTCACACAAACAACACCTGAATTCATCATGAGCCTCCAATGCGGCATCGTGGGCCTGCCCAACGTGGGCAAATCCACCCTTTTCAACGCCCTGACCAAAGCCGGCATCGCCGCTGAAAACTACCCCTTTTGCACCATCGAGCCCAACACTGGCGTGGTCGAGGTGCCCGATCCGCGCCTGCAACAACTGGCCGACATCATCAGCCCCGAGCGCATCGTGCCGGCCATCGTCGAGTTTGTCGACATCGCCGGTTTGGTGGCGGGTGCAAGCAAAGGCGAGGGCCTGGGCAATCAGTTTTTGGCCCACATTCGCGAGACCGACGCCATCGTGAATGTGGTGCGTTGTTTTGACGATGCCAACATCATCCACGTGGCAGGCAAGGTGGATCCGATCTCCGACATCGAGGTCATTCAGACCGAGTTGTGCCTGGCCGATCTGGGCACCGTGGAAAAAGCCCAACAGCGTTATGGCAAGGCGGCCAAAAGTGGCAACGACAAGGAAGCCACCAAGATGGTGGCCTTGCTGGCCAAGGTGCAGCCGGTGCTGGATCAGGGCAAGCCGGTGCGCACCCTGGAACTGAGCGACGAAGAGCGTGCCCTGCTCAAGCCCCTGTGCCTGATCACTGCCAAACCCGCCATGTTTGTGGGCAATGTCAGCGAAGACGGGTTTGAAAACAACCCCTACCTGGCCCGCTTGCAAGAGTATGCGGCCAGCCAAAACGCCCCGGTGGTCGCCATCTGCGCCAAGATGGAGGCCGACATGTCCGAGATGAACGATGACGACAAAGCCATCTTTTTGGAAGAAATGGGGCAGACCGAGCCCGGCCTGAATCGCCTGATCCGCGCCGCTTTCAAATTGTTGGGCTTGCAGACCTACTTCACCGCAGGGGTCAAGGAAGTGCGCGCCTGGACCATCCACATTGGCGACACCGCACCGCAAGCCGCCGGCGTGATTCACGGCGACTTCGAGCGTGGCTTCATCCGCGCCCAGACCATTGCCTTTGACGACTACATCGCCCACAAGGGCGAGCAGGGTGCCAAAGACGCCGGCAAGATGCGCGCCGAAGGCAAGGACTACATCGTCAAGGATGGCGATGTGATGAACTTTTTGTTCAACGTTTGAAGGCCTTCACTTCAAGGGATCAGGATCAACTTCACAGCCGTCCATTCAGGCCCCATGAAAAAACCCCCGCCATTTGGCGGGGGGTTTTGTTGGGTGTCAGCCGACGATCACTTCATGTAGTCGGACACCACTTTCCAGCGGCCGTCCTGGATTTGCGACAGGCGCGATTGGTCGTTGCCCAGACGCTTGGTGGCGGTGAAGCTCAGCGGCGGGCTGCCGAAGATGTCGCCCTGGAAGGTGATGCCGTCCATGGCCTTGATGAAGGTTTCGTGGGTCAGGTTTTTGCCGGCTTTGCCCGCTGCGGTGGCAAAGTGCGTCATGGCCTGGTAGCCGTAGACCGAGAACACGGTCGGGTCTTCGTTGAACTGGGTTTTGTATTTGGTGGCCCAGAAGCGAATCGGCTGAGAGGCTTCGTCGAGGTAGGGGTGTTGCGAGGTCATGGCCGCATACAGGCCGTCCATGGCTTTGCCGCCCAGTTTGTGGATGAGGTCGGTGTAGGCCGCCGAGGAGCCCAAAAAGATCGGGTTAAAGCCGGTCTTGCGCGACTCGCCGATGGTGCCCACGGTCTCGCGGATGATGGTGCCCAGCACCACCATGTCGCAGTTGGCGGCTTTCATGCGGGCGACTTGTGACGAAAAGTCGGTCGAGCCGCGCTTGAAGGTGGTTTTTTCGGCGAATTCCATGCCCACGGCCTTCAGGCCGGCTTCGCCGCCGCGCATCACCTCCAGACCGAATTCATCGTCTTGGTAGATGGTGCAGACTTTTTTGGCGTTTTTCTCTTTCACCAGCTTGGCGGTGGCCAGGCGCACCTGGTCGTAGTAGGTGGCGGCGAAGGCGAATTTCAGGGGATGGAAGGGGTCAAACATCTCGCGCGCGGCGGTGACCGGGAAGAAGTTGATCACGTTTTTGCTGAATTGCACCGGCATGGCGGCCATGTTTTGGGCCGTGCCCACATGCCCGATCATGGCAAAGATTTTGTCCTGGTTGACCAGCTTTTGCGCCGCCAACACGGCTCGTTTGGGGTCATAGCCCGAGTCTTCGATTTTGAGTACGATCTTGCGACCGTTGATGCCGCCTTGCTCGTTGATCTCGTCGGCTGCCAGCATCAGGCCCATGCGGATTTGCTTGCCAAAGCCGGCCAGGGGGCCCGACAAGTCCTGGATGGAGCCCACGGTCAGGGTGTCTTTGCTCACCCCTTGTTGTGCCATTGCGGCCCCGCTCAGGGCCAGGGCCGAGACCAGCGCCAAAATTTTCTTTTTCATGGCCATCTTCTCCTCTTTAAAAAATGGTGGTCATCATGACCGGTACATCGCCTCGATTTGCGGCGCATACTTTTGCTCGACCAGTTTGCGTTTGAGCTTCATGGTCGGCGTCAGCTCTTCGTCTTCCGCGCTCAACTGCTTGTCGAGCAGGAAGAATTTTTTGATTTGTTCCACCCGGGCGAATTTGCGGTTCACCCGGTCGATTTCGGTCTGGATCAGCGCCTGCACCTCGGGGGCTCGGGTGAGCGAGGCGTAGTTGCTGAAAGGCACATCGGCATCTTGGGCAAACTTCTCCACGTTCTCCTGGTCGATCATGATCATCACCACCAGGTAAGGGCGCCGGTCGCCGATCACCACCGCATCGGTGATGTAGGGCGAGAATTTGAGTTCGTTTTCCAGCTCGGTGGGGGTGATGTTCTTGCCGCCAGCCGTGATGATGATGTCTTTCATCCGGTCGGTGATGCGGAAATACCCTTCCTCGTCCACCGTGCCCACGTCGCCGGTGTGCAGCCAGCCTTCGGCGTCGATGGCTTCGCGGGTTTTTTCGGGCATGTTGAGGTAACCCTTGAAGACGTTGGGGCCACGCACCAGGATCTCGCCGGTTTGGGGGTCAAGGCGCACTTCGTTGAAGCGTGCGGCCGGGCCGATCGAGCCGGGTTTGATCTTGTGCGGCAGCATGCCGGTCGAGCCACCACAGGTTTCGGTCATGCCCCAAACTTCCAGCATGGGCACGCCCAGCGCCAGGTACCAGCGCACCAGGTCAGGGGCGATGGGGGCTGCGCCGGTCACCAGGTAGCGGGCGCGGTGGATGCCGATCATCTTGCGCACGTTGTTCAGGACCAGCGCACTGGCGAGCCTGAATTGAAGTTGGAGGGGGGTCGGTACCTCCTGGCCGGCCAGCACCCGGTCGGCGACGCGTTGGCCGATGCCAATGGCCCAGGCGTAGGCCAGTTGTTGCAAGCGACTGGATTCTTTGAGGGCGATCATCACGCCGGAGTAGAACTTTTCCCACACCCGGGGGACGGCGGTGAAGACCGTGGGGGCGATTTCGCGCACGTTTTCGGGCACGGTTTCGGGGTTCTCCACGAAATTGAGCACCGTGCCGGTGTAGAGCGAGAAGTACTCGCCACCGACGCGTTCGGCGATGTGGCACAGCGGCAAAAAACACATGGTCTCGTCGCGGTCGTCGCGGGCGATCAGGGTGTTGTAGCCGCGCACGGTGTAGGTCAGGCCGGCGTGGGTGTGCATGGCCCCTTTGGGTTTGCCGGTGGTGCCCGAGGTGTAGACCAGGATCGCCACCTGGTCGGGCCGGCATTGGGCGATGCGCTCTTGCAGGGCTTGGGGGTGGTGGGCCGCATGCTCGCGCCCGAGCTCGCGCAAGCGATCCCAACCCAGCACCATGGGGTCCTTCAGGTGGTGCAGTCCTTTCATGTCCATGACCACGATGTGGCGCAACAGCGGCAGGCGCTCACGGACCTCCAGCGCCTTGTCCAGTTGTTCGTCGTCTTCAACAAACAGCACCGTGGTGGACGAGTCGTGACACAGGTATTCCACCTGGCTGGCGGCGTCGGTGGGGTAGATGCCGTTGGAAGTGCCCGCACAGCTCAGCACGGCCAGGTCGGCCATGACCCATTCCATGCGGGTGTTGGCCAGGATCGAGGCGGTGGCACTCGGTGCGAAGCCCAAGGCCAAGAGGCCATGGGCCAGCTCGCTCACGGTTTGTCCGGTGTCGGACCAGGTCATGGCGCGCCAAATGCCCAGGTGCTTCTGGCGCATCCAGACCTTGGACCCGCGCGCACGCACCCCATTCCAGAACATCTCGGTCAGGGTATCACCCGCCAGCACCGGTTCGGTGTTGGGTTTGAGTTGGGAGGCTTGCCAAAGTCCGTTCATGTCGATCACCGCCAGGTTTTGTTTTTCTTCCAGCGCCGGTCGTCGCGCACACCCGCTTCCTTCATGCCGAGGTAAAACTCCTTGATGTCTTCTTTTTCGCGCAGGTTGGCGCAGGTGTCGTTCATGACAATGCGACCGTTTTCCAGCACGTAGCCGTAGTCGGCTGCGTTCAGGGCCATGTTGGCGTTTTGTTCCACCACCAGCATGGTGGTGCCGCGTTCGCGGTTGATGCGCACCACGATCTCAAAGATTTCCTTGGTCAACTTGGGCGATAGCCCCAGGCTGGGCTCGTCGAGCATCATCAACTGGGGCGCTGCCATCAGGGCGCGGCTGATGGCCAGCATTTGCTGCTGGCCGCCCGACAAGAGGCCGGCAGGCTGTTCGGCACGCTCGCGCAAAATGGGGAAATAGCCCAACACGGTTTCGACGTCGCGCGCGACCGCATCGCGGTCGCTGCGGGTGTAAGCCCCCATCAGCAGGTTGTGGCGCACGCTGAGCAGCGGGAACACCTCGCGGCCTTCGGGCACGTGGGCCAGGCCGAGTTGCACGACCAAGGCCGGGTCGCGCGCCGTGATGTCTTGCCCATTGAATTCAATGCTGCCCTTGCGCGGATCCAGGATACCGCTGATGGTCTTTAAAATCGTGGACTTGCCCGCGCCGTTGGAGCCCAGCACGGTGGCGATTTCGCCCTGACGCACCGTCAGGCTCACGCCCCGGATGGCTTTGATGGGGCCGTAGGCGCTCTCGACGTTGGAGAGTTTGAGCACCACCGGGCGATCGGCAAACCAGTCGCTCATGCGGCCCTCCGGTCGGTGGGGGCGGTGGTGCGGCGCAGGTTGGAGACATCGTCTACCGTGCCCAGATAAGCTTCGATCACGCCGGGGTGGGCTTGCACTTCGGCCGCTGTGCCCAAGGCCAGCACCTCGCCCTGGCTCATGGCCAGCACCCGGTCCGACACTTTGGCCACCAGGCCCATGTCGTGTTCGACCATCAGCACGGTGATGCCCAACAGGTTGCGAATGTCCGAGATCCAAAAGGCCATGTCCTCGGTTTCTTCGCTGTTGAGGCCCGAGGAGGGCTCGTCGAGCAACAGCAGTTGGGGCGCCATGCACAGCGCCCGTGCCAGCTCGACCACCTTGCGCACCCCATAGGGCAGGCCACCCACATGGGTGTCGCGGTAATGCTGGAGCTTCAAAAAGTCGATCACTTCTTCGACCTTTTCGCGCGCTTCGATCTCGGCGCGGCGAATGGCCGGGCTGAACAGCATTTCTTGCCAGAGGCTGCCACGCCGGTGCCGATGCCGGCCGATCAGCAGGTTTTGCAGCACGGTGGCGTGTTCGAACAATTCGATGTTCTGGAAGGTGCGGGCGATGCCCAGGCCGGCGACTTCATGGGGTGCGACGCGAGACAAGGATTGGCCCTGAAACAAGATCTCACCCTGGGTCGGGGTGTAGATGCCGCTGATCAGGTTGAAGACCGTGGTTTTGCCCGCGCCGTTGGGGCCGATCAGGGTGAAGACTTCACCCTGGCGCACCTCGAAGCTGACCTGGTTGACGGCCAACAGGCCGCCAAAACGAACGGTCAGGTCGCGAGCCGATAAAAGAACGGGCGTGTTCATTTGAGGCGATCCGATTTCTGAAAACTCTTTTGCCGCTTGAACATGCCCTGGCGGTAAAAGGGAAAGAGTTGCAACCAGGCGCGCACTTTGAGCCAGCGCCCATACAAACCCATGGGTTCAAACAACACGAAACCGATCAGCACCAGGCCATAGACCACGGCTTGCAAGCCGGGGGCTTGGCCCACCACGTCAGGCAGGTATTGCTTGCCGATGGCAATGAGCTGCGGCATGGTGATCAGGAAGATGGCGCCCAAAAACGCACCATGGATCGAACCCAGGCCCCCGATCACCACCATCAGCAGCAAGTCGATCGAGTGCAGCACATTGAACTGGTCCGGGCTGATGAATTGCAATTTGTGGGCGTACAGGGCACCGCCCAAGCCGGCCAGGGCGGCCGACAACATGAAGCTGAGTGTCTTGTAGCGGGCCAGGTGGATGCCCATGCTTTGTGCGGAAATTTCAGAATCGCGGATGGCCACGAAAGCACGCCCGGTGGCACTGCGCAAGATGTTGACGACGGCCAGCGTGCTGAGGAGGGTGACGCCCAGGCACAGGGCGTAAAAGCCGGCTTCGCTTTCGATTTTCAGGCCCAACAGGCTGGGCGGCAGCACCGACAGGCCGGCGTTGCCCCCTGTCACGCTTTCCCAACGGGCCAGGCCCTCTTCGACGATGAAACCAAAAGCCAGCGTGGCGATGCCGAGATAGATGCCTTTGACACGCAGGGCCGGCAGACCCACCACCGCACCCACCGCCGCCGACAGCAGCCCGGCCATGGCCAGGGACAGGGGGAACGGCCAGCCCTGAGCGGTCAGCACCGCTTCGGTGTAGGCCCCCACACCCAAAAATGCGGCGTGACCGATGGAGAACAGGCCGGTGTAGCCCGCCAGCAGCATCAGCCCCAGGCCGACCACGCTGTAAATCAGCACAAAGGTGAGTTGCGCCAGCCAATAGTCGTCGAGCAACCAGGGGGCGGTCAGCAAAAAGGCGATCAGCAAGCCGTACCAGAAGCGATGGCCGCCGTGTTTGGCCAGGCGGATGTCCTGGTCGTAGTCGGTTTTGAAGAGGAATCGCATGGCCGGGCCCTAGACCTTTTTGCGCAGGTTTTCGCCCAGCAAGCCATTGGGCTTGATGGCCAGCATGATCAGCACCACCACATAGGCGGCCACGTCTTTGAAGCCTTCGGGCAGGTAAAAGCCCGCCAGCGCCTCGACCAGGCCGATGATGATGCCGCCCAAAATCGCCCCGGGCAGGCTGCTGAAGCCCCCGACCACGGCGGCCGGAAAGGCTTTAAGGCCGATCAGCCCCATGTTGGCGTGCACAAAGGTGATGGGCGCCAGCAAGAGCCCGGCCACTGCGGCCACCATGGCGGCCAAGGCCCACACCAGGCCGTTGAGGCGCTTGACCGGGATGCCCATGTAATACGCGGCCAACTGGTTTTGCGATGAAGCCTGCATGGCAATGCCCAATTTGGAGCGGCTGAACAACAGGTACAGCACGAGGCACAACACAGCGGTGCAGGCCATCACCATCAGTTGGCTGGCCCCCATGACCACGCCGCCCCATTCGAAGGTGAGGTCTTTGTAGGGCGCGGCAAAGGCGTGGGTTTCGGTGCCGATGCCGGGGATCATGGTCACCAGGCCGCGTGCCACATAGCCGATGCCAAAGGTCAGCATGACCACCGAAAAAGCGGGTTGTCCCAAAATCGGACGGATGACGGCACGCTCGATCAGCCAGCCCGTCAGGGCCATGGCCAGCAGCACCACCGGCACCACCAGCACAAAGCTCAGGCCCAGTCCGTCAATGAGCGCCAGGCCGCAGAAAGCACCCAGCATCATCAACTCGCCTTGGGCGAAGCTGACGGTCTCGGTCGCTTTGTAGATGAGCACGAAGCCCAATGCGATCAGGCCATAGATGCAGCCTTGGGCGATGCCGCTCAAAACAATCTGCAACTCTTGCATGCACTCCCTCTGATGTTTGTTTTGGGTCTGTTCGACTTCTTGGGGCGATTGTCGTTTTGCCCAACGGGCGCGCCATTTGGGGAAACCCTGCCTTGACCCTTGGAGGTCACGGGTCTTTATTGTTTTCCGAGCGAACGCAGCAGCGATGCAGGGTCTCGTGCACATCGTCTTTGGCACCAGCAGCCCTCTAAAATGTCCCTGAACTTTTTGAGGACATCATGGCCCCATACCCTGCCGCTGCATCCCATGGGTCTGGCCCCACTCCAGGTCCCGGCGCACTCGGGCGCTTTCGGGTGCTCGACCTCACCCGGGTGCGCTCGGGTCCGACCTGTGTGAGGATCCTGGCCGATTTTGGGGCGGACGTCATACGCATCGAGTCGCCGCCCGGGCTGGATCCCACTCAGTCGGCGCCGGAGGCGCGCGATGGTTCGGATGCGCTCAACCTGCATCGCAACAAACGATCCATCACCCTGAATTTGAAAGCCCCGCAGGCGCAGACCATCTTGCACCGCTTGGTGAAATCGGCCGATGTGGTGGTGGAGAACTACCGACCCGAGGTCAAGCAGCGACTGGGGCTCGACTACGACACCCTTTGCGCCATCAACCCGCGCATCATTTTGGCCAGCATCTCGGGCTTTGGCCAAAGCGGGCCCTACCGGGATCGGCCCGGGTTTGATCAAATCGCTCAAGGCATGGGTGGCTTGATGTCGGTCACCGGCATGCCGGGGCAAGGTCCGGTGCGAGCCGGCATCGCGGTGGCCGATTCCACCACCGGACTCTATGCGGCCATCGGCATTTTGACGGCCTTGCTCGAGCGCGAGCAATCCGGCCAGGGGCAGTGGGTGCAGGCCAATTTGCTCTCGTCCATGATCGCGTTGTGCGACTTTCAGGCCGCACGCTGGCTGATCGATGGCGTGGTGCCGCCGCCAGCCGGTAACGATCATCCGGTGACCACCCCCATGGGCACCTTCGCCTCCCGAGACGGTCATTTCAACCTGGGTGTGGGTAACACGCGCCAATTCCACGCCTTGTGCGATGTCATCGGGCGAGCCGACTTGCGCGAACACCCCGAGTACCAGACCTCGGCCGGTCGCTTGCAAGGTCGCGCGGCACTTCGGGCAGAACTGGAACGCTCTTTTGGATTGCGCAGCACCCAAGCTTGGGTGGATGCGCTCAATGCAGCAGGCGTGCCCTGTGGCCCCATCCTCGACATGCAACAGGTTTTTGAAGATCCGCAGGTGCAACACCTGCCCACCACCACCACGCTGGCGCATCCCCGGCGCGGCCCGATTCGGGTGCTCAATACCCCGGCCATCTTGTCGCGCACCCCGGCGCGGGTCACGCACACCCAAGCCGACTCGGGTGAGCACACCCAAGACGTGCTGACCGATTTGGGTTTCAGCCCATCCGACATTCAACAATTCACCGAACAGAAAGTCATCTGACCATGAGCGAACTCACCACCCCCACACCGACCCCGGGTACTTTGCACCTGCACAAGCAAGGCCATGTCGCCACCATCGTGTTTGACAACCCGGCCAAGTTCAACGCCATGAACTACGACATGTGGACCGGTTTGCCGCAACGCATTCAGGAATGCATCGATGACGAAAACATCCGTCTCATCGTGCTGACCGGGGCCGGCGACAAAGCCTTTGTCTCGGGTGCCGACATCTCGCAGTTCGGCGAGCGCCGCAATGGCGGCGACGCCGACCAGGCCTACAACCGCGCCACCGAGGCGGCCTATGCCAGTGTGCTGGATTGCCCCAAGCCCACACTGGCCAAAATCCGCGGCATCTGCATGGGCGGGGGCTTGGGCTTGGCCCTGAACTGCGATGTGCGCATGTGCAGCACAGACGCCAGATTCCGCATGCCCGCCGGGCGCTTGGGTTTGGGCTATGCCTATGCGGGCGTCAAGCGCTTCACCGAAATTGTGGGCTTCGCCCACACCCCCGATTTGTTTTTCAGCGCCCGCATCTTCGGTGCGGAAGAAGCCCGGCACATGCACCTGGTGCAGCAGGTGCTGGCGCCCGATGCGTTTGAGGCGGGAGTGCAAGCCTACATCGATCAAGTGTGCGAAAACGCCCCCATGACCCTGGCCGCGGCCAAACGGGCTTTGCTGGAGTTGCGCAAAGACCCGGCCCAGCGCGATGTGGCCCTGGTGCAGCAGATGGTGCAGGCTTGTTTTGCCAGCCAGGACTACAAGGAAGGTCGCAAGGCCTTTGCGGAAAAAAGAAAGCCGGATTTCAAGAGTTGCTGAAGCAATCGCCGGAGTCATTCCAGTCTATCGAGTGCATCCCTATCAGGCGCAGATCTGATTTGCGCCATGATTCAGATGCGAAGACCGCAGTGGGTCATGTGAAATGAGAAAATCGGTTGGTCCACACGCCAAGCGACCATGAACATCCTCTTCATCCACCAAAACTTCCCCGGTCAGTTCAAGCACTTGGCTCCGGCCCTGGCCGCCCAAGGCCATCAGGTCACGGCCCTGGTCCTGAAAAAAACCGATCAGACTCAATGGCAAGGGGTTCGGTTGCACAGCTATGGTGTCCAGCGCGGCACGTCTCCGACCGTGCACCCCTGGGTGTCCGATTTCGAGACCAAGACCATCCGGGCCGAGGCCTGCATGCGCGCTGCCTTGCAAATGCGCCAAGAGGGCTATTTCCCCGACCTGATCATCGCCCACCCCGGTTGGGGCGAGTCGTTGTTTCTCAAGGAGGTTTGGTCCCAAGCCAAGCTGGCCATTTATTGCGAGTTTCATTACCACTCGCAGGGCTCGGACGTGGGCTTTGACCCCGAGTTTCCGGTGCAAGACCCCGACGGCAACGCCTGTCGTTTGCAACTGAAGAACCTGAACAACCTGTTGCACTTTCAGACCGCTGACGCCGGCATCAGCCCCACCCACTGGCAAGCCAGCACCTTCCCAGAACCCTTCAGGTCCAAAATCACCGTGGTGCACGATGGCATTGACACCCGGGTCGTGGCGCCCAACCCCCTGGTCAGCCTGGAGTTGAACGGCGGCATCACCCTGACCCGTGCCGACGAAGTCATCACTTTTGTCAATCGCAACCTGGAACCCTATCGGGGCTACCACATCTTCATGCGCGCCTTGCCCGAGTTGCTGCGCCAACGCCCCAGGGCCCGGGTGCTGATCGTCGGAGGTGATGACGTCAGTTATGGCGCCAGGCCTCCCGCCGGTCAGAAGTGGAAAGACATTTTCATCGACGAGGTGCGCGGCCGGATCAGTGACGCAGATTGGGCTCGTGTGCATTTTTTAGGGCACGTGCCCTATCAGGCGTTCATCGGTCTGTTGCAACTGTCCACGGTGCATCTGTACCTGACCTATCCTTTTGTCTTGTCCTGGAGTTTGCTCGAGGCCATGAGCGCCGGTTGTGCCATAGTGGCCAGCGACACTGCCCCGCTGCATGAGGTCATCCGGCAGGATCAAACCGGTCGACTGGTTGATTTTTTTGATCTAAACGCCTGGGTGCATGAAACCTGTCGCCTGCTCGACGACCCCCAGGCGCGCGAAACCCTGGGCAAAAATGCCAGGGCCTGCGCCCAAAGCCAATATGACTTGGATACAATTTGTCTTCCAAGGCAATTGCAATTGGTTAACCAATGGCTTAAAAACTGACCAAAGGATTTTTCATGACCATCGTCACCATCGACAACAAGCCCTACGAAGTTGAAAAGCTCAGCGATGACGCCAAAAACCAACTCAACATGCTGGCCGCGACCGATGCCAAGATCCGCAGCCTGCAAGCCGAATTGGCCATTTGCCAGACGGCTCGCAATGCCTACGCCAAGGCCCTGAACGAAACCCTGCCCAAAGAGTAAGCCTGCCGCACTGAGGCGTCCCTCGGGGCGCGTCCAAAACCCATGGGCTCTGGACACAGAGCCCATTGTTCTTCTTGAAGCATTTCAAATCATTCAAAACACCCAAACCAGCAGGCTGGTCATGAGGGTGTAGCGCAAAAATTTGCCCACCGCCATGTAGGCCAGGCAGGGCAGGGCGGGCATGCGCAACCATCCTGCCACCGCGCACAGCGGGTCGCCCACGATGGGGAGCCAACTCAGCAAGCAGGCCTTGGGGCCCAGTTTTTGCAGCCAGCGCAAGGCTTGGGCGTGCGAGCGGTCTGCCTGATCGCCCCGGGCCTTGTCCACCAGGTGGTGGGCACCCAGCCCCATCCACCAACTGATCATGCCGCCCAAGGTGTTGCCCACCGTGGCCACTCCGATGGCAGGCCAGAACAGAGCCGGGTTGAGCGTCACCAGGCCAAACACGGCGGGCTCGGAGCCCATGGGCAAGAGCGTGGCCGAGATCAGGGCCACCACAAAAACGGTGCTCAAGCCAAACTCGGGCAGGGCCAGCCATTGCATCAACGCTTGCATCCATTCGGGCATGGCTTCAGTTTAACGCCACAACCGTGGGCCAAACCGATCCCCCCAGGCCGTGTCAGGTTGCTTAAAAAATCGGCAGTAGAATCAGCCTCCCGCTTTACCCCCCCCACCCCGTTTCACCATGCGCATCGGTCCCTTCGAATTGCCCAACGGCCTGATGGTCGCGCCCATGGCGGGGGTGACCGATCGGCCGTTCAGGAAGCTGTGCAAAGCGTTGGGCGCGGGTTATGCGGTCAGTGAAATGGTGACTTCGCGACGCGACCTCTGGAACAGCCTGAAAACCTCGCGGCGCGCCGACCACCAGGGGGAGACCGGTCCGATTGCGGTGCAGATCGCTGGCACCGACCCGCTGGAGATGGCCGATGCCGCCCGCTACAACATCGACCGTGGCGCACGGATCATCGACATCAACATGGGTTGTCCGGCCAAAAAGGTGTGCAACAAGTGGGCCGGCTCGGCCCTGATGCAAGAGCCGCAATTGGCCCTGTCCATCGTCGAAGCGGTGGTGCAAGCCTGTGCCCCGCAGGGGGTGCCGGTCACCCTGAAGATGCGCACCGGCTGGTGCCACGATCAGCGCAATGCCCCGCAACTGGCCCTGGCCGCACAAGAAGCCGGGGTGCAAATGCTCACCATCCACGGGCGCACCCGCGACCAGGGGTACAAGGGCGAAGCCGAATACGACACCATCGCCCACATCAAGTCGCGTGTGCAGGTGCCGGTGGTGGCCAACGGTGACATCGACAGCCCCGAAAAAGCCCTGAAGGTCTTGCAACACACCGGCGCAGACGCGCTGATGATCGGGCGTGCGGCCCAGGGGCGACCCTGGATCTTTCGAGAGCTCCAGCACTTTTTACAAACCGGCGAGCATTTGGCCCCGCCGCTGGTGGCCGAGGTGCGGCGCTTGCTGACCGAGCACCTGGCCGAGCACCTGGGCCTGTACGGCGAGTACACCGGCGTGCGCAGCGCGCGCAAGCACCTGGCCTGGTATGTGCGCGATTGGCCCGGTGCGGCCGATTTTCGCGCGCGCATCAATGCCATTGAAGACCCCGGCCAGCAGCACGACGCGCTGCAGGCCTATCTGGATCAACTCGAGTCGTTCTCGGACCGTGTGCCTGCGCAGAGCCCGGCATGTCCGGCAACCGACCCCACCGACCTGACCTCAGCCTCATGAGCAAACATCACATTGAAGAAGCGGTACGTGCCAGCCTGGAGGGCTATTTCAAAGACCTCAAGGGCGTGGCGCCGGACAATTTGTACGAATTGATGCTGGGCACCTTCGAGAAGCCTTTGCTTGAAATCGTCATGCGCCAGGCCGATGGCAACCAGTCGCGTGCCGCCGAGTGGCTGGGGCTGAACCGCAACACCTTGCGCAAAAAATTGCTCGAACACAAGCTGATCAAATCATGAATGCACTGCTCTCCGTCTCCGACAAAACCGGCATCGTCGAATTGGCGCGCCAATTGCATCAATTGGGCATAGGCCTGATCTCCACCGGCGGCACGGCGCAGTTGCTGGCCGAGGCCGGTTTGCCGGTGACCGAGGTGGCGCAGGTGACGGGTTTCCCTGAAATGCTCGATGGCCGGGTCAAAACCCTGCACCCCAAAATCCATGGGGGCCTGCTGGCCCGGCGCGACGTGCCCCAGCACAAGGCGGCGCTGGCCCAGCACGGCATCGACACCATCGACCTGTTGGTGGTCAACCTGTACCCCTTCGAGGCCACGGTGGCTCGGGCCGATTGCACGCTGGATGACGCGATCGAGAACATCGACATCGGCGGGCCGGCCATGGTGCGCAGCGCCGCCAAGAACTGGAAAGACGTGGCCGTGCTGACCGACGCCAGCCAGTACCCGACGGTGTTGGCCGAGTTGCAAGCCCACGGCAAGGTGTCGGATGCCACCCGTTTTGCCTTGTCGGTGGCGGCTTTCAATCGGATCAGCCAGTACGATGCCGCCATCAGCCATTACCTCAGCAGCGTGGCCTTCCATCCTGGCAACACCTCGGGCGTGCCCGAGCGCATCGAATACCCGACCCAATCAAACGCCAACTACGTCAAATTGCAAGACCTGCGCTACGGCGAGAACCCTCACCAAACTGCGGCCTTCTACCGCGATTTGCAACCGGCCCCGGGTTCGCTGGTCAGCGCGCGACAGTTGCAAGGCAAAGAACTGTCGTACAACAACATCGCCGACGCCGACGCGGCCTGGGAGTGCGTGAAAAGTTTCGAGGCGCCGGCGTGCGTCATCGTCAAGCACGCCAACCCCTGTGGCGTGGCGGTGGCGGCGGGGCCTTTGCAGGCGTACCAGAAGGCTTTTCAGACCGACCCGACCAGCGCCTTTGGCGGCATCATCGCCTTCAACCGCCCGCTGGACAAAGCCGCCGCCGAAGCGGTCAGCAAGCAATTTGTCGAAGTCCTGATTGCTCCGGGTTATACCGATGAGGCGCTGGCGGTTTTGAAAGCCAAGGTCAATGTGCGGGTGTTGCAGATCGATCTGCCCGCCGACGCGGCGCTGGGTCGCAACCGACAGGACATCAAGCGGGTGGGTTCCGGGCTGCTGATTCAAAGCGCCGACAACCACGTGCTGCAAAAGTCGGATCTGAAAGTGGTGACGAAAATCCAGCCCACGCCGCAGCAACTCGATGACCTGATGTTTGCCTGGCAAGTGGCCCAGTTTGTCAAAAGCAATGCCATCGTCTTTTGCGCGCAGGGCATGACGCTGGGGGTGGGCGCCGGGCAGATGAGTCGACTGGATTCGGCTCGCATCGCCAGCATCAAGGCCGAGCACGCCCAGTTGTCGCTGCAAGGGTCGGCGGTGGCCAGCGATGCGTTTTTTCCGTTCCGTGACGGCCTCGATGTGGTCATCGATCACGGCGCCTCTTGTGTCATTCAGCCCGGTGGCTCGATGCGCGACGCCGAAGTGATCGCCGCTGCCGATGAGCGGGGCGTGGCCATGGTCTTCACGGGCGTGCGCCACTTCAGGCACTGAACCACCAGCGCCCTGGGGCGCCGGTGCCACTGCACAGGATTCAAAGCCCCTTCATCACCTCGGCCGCAGCGGCCACGGTGTCATCGATGTCTTGCGCGGTGTGGGCGGCGCTCACGAATCCGGCCTCGTACAAAGCCGGTGCGATGTAGACACCGCGATCGAGCAAACCGTGAAAGAGTTTGTTGAATCGGGGGCTGTCGCTTTTCATGACCTGCGCGTAGTTTTGCGGCAGTTCGGGCAACAGGAAAAAGCCGAACATGCCGCCTTGGCAGTCGGCGCTGAAGGGCACGCCGGCTTGGCTGGCCGCACGGGTCAGACCGTCGATCAGGCTGCGGGTGCGCGCACCCAGTGCATCGAAAAAGCCCGGCTTGGCGATTTCTCGCAGCGTGGCCAGGCCACAAGCGGTGGCGACCGGGTTGCCACTGAGGGTGCCGGCCTGATAGACCGGCCCGGTGGGGGCCAGTTGTTGCATGATCTCGCGCGGACCGCCAAATGCCGCCAGCGGCATGCCACCGCCGATCACTTTGCCCAACACGGTCAGGTCGGGTTTGAAGCCGGGGATGGCTTGTGCGTAGACGCTTTGCGCCGAGCCCAAGGCCACCCGAAATCCCGTCATGACTTCGTCGAGCACCAGCAAGGCCCCGTGCTGGCTGCACAACTCGCGACAGCGTTTCATGAAGGGGACGCTGGCGCGCACGAAGTTCATGTTGCCGGCGATGGGTTCGATCATCACGCAGGCCAATTCGGACCCGTGCAGGGCAAAGGCTTCTTCGAGTTGGGCCACGTTGTTGTACTCCAGCACCAGGGTGTGCTGCACCACTTCCGGGGGCACACCGGCGCTGGTGGGGTTGCCAAAAGTCGCCAGGCCCGAGCCGGCTTTGACCAGCAAGGCGTCGGCGTGGCCGTGGTAACAGCCTTCGAATTTGATGATCTTGCTGCGCCCGGTGGCACCGCGCGCCAGGCGCAAAGCGCTCATGCCCGCCTCGGTGCCCGAGGACACCAGGCGCACCATGTCCATGGAGGGCACGTGGCGCAGGATTTCTTCGGCCAGCTCGATTTCGCGCTCGGTGGGCGCACCATACGAAAAACCGTCAAGGGTGGCTTTTTGCACCGCCTCGAGCACCGCCGGGTGCCCATGCCCCAGGATCATCGGTCCCCACGAGCCGATGTAGTCGATGTGACGCTGGCCGTTGGCATCCCAGAAGTAAGCCCCTTGGGCGCGTTGCACAAAGCGGGGGGTCCCCCCCACGGCACGAAACGCTCGCACGGGCGAATTGACACCGCCGGGGATGACCCGTGCGGCGCGCTCAAAAAGGGAAACATTGCGGTCGTTCATGCTGAAAGTCCTAGGGTGGTCAAAGCGGTCAATGCCGCGTGTTGGAAGGGGGTGGGGTGAGGTCGATGTCGTCGTCGGGGCCATCGACCTCGTCTTCATCGGGGGATTGAGCCCAAAACAGGCGGTCGGGCAGGACGTGTCCCATGCCGGGCCGAAAGCCATGGGCCAGGGCCTGGTCAAGGTAGCCCAGGGCTTCGCTGACCGAGGTCTCCAGATCGGATCCCAGGGCGAGCAGGCCGGTCAGGGCCGCACTGAGGGTTTCGCCGGCACCGACAAACACGCCTTCGAAGCGTTCGAAACTGACGCTGACCAAAATGCCTTGCGGGGTGGCCAATTGGTTTTCGACATGTTGCTCAGACGGCCCGGCCAGGCCGGTGACCAGCGTGTAAGGGGTGCCTGCCTCGGCAGCAGCACGGGCGATGTCGCGGGCGGTGGGCGGCCGGGCAGCCGACCAGTCGGGCAGCAGCCAGCGACGCAGTTGGTGGTGTTCGCCCACCAGCACGGTGGCTTGTGGCAGGATCAGGCTGCGAAAAGCATCCAGGTACTCTTCCATGGGCTCTTCGTCCCACCAATTCAGGCCGGGCATGTAGGCCACCACCGGCACATCGGCGTAGTCGCTGCAGATTTCGGCGATCGCACTCAGGTTTTCGGGGGAACCGCAAAAACCTACCTTGATCACCTGCACCGGGACGTCTTCCAGCACCTGTCGGGCTTGTTCGGACACCGCCTCGTCATCGAGCGCCATTTGACCCGTGATTTCGGCGGTGTCCCTGAAGTAGCAACCGGTGACCACCCCCATGGGGTGAGCGCCCACCGAGGCCATGGCCAGGGTGTCAGCGGCCAGGCCGCCGGCGCCGCTGGCGTCGTTGGCATTGAAGCTCAGCACGCACACGGCGGATTCTTCTTCGGGGTCTGAGCGGGATTCCAGATTCATGCGGGCGAGATGGGTTTAGGCCGAAGACAAGCACATTGCCCCGGGCGCAAAGTTACAATGACCGAATCATTCTATGCGAGCGATGAAACAACATGAAAACCTGGATGTGTCTGATTTGTGGCTGGATTTACGATGAAGCCGTCGGATCCCCCGACGAAGGCATTCCCGCCGGCACACCCTGGGAGCAGGTGCCCATGAACTGGACCTGTCCGGAGTGCGGTGCCCGCAAGGAAGACTTCGAGATGGTGCAGATCTGATGACCCCTGAGGCCGAGTTGTTGCAGGCCTTGCGCTCAGGTGATGCGGCCATCACCCGCCACAGCGCCTGGCTGGAGCTGTTTTTGCAACTGGCTCAACCGCGCCTGGATGCTTTGGGTCTGGCTTTGCAGGGCTGGGCCGATCAGGCCGATGCCCCCTTGCCATTTGCCGCCCTGACCGGCGCCGAAGAGTTGGCCGGTTTGTGTGCCGAGCAAGGCAGTGACAGTTTGGCCCAGTTGGCTCAGGCCATCTGCGCAGGGCTGAGGCAGGCCAGCGCTGCGCCGGCAACCCCGGCGCAGCGTCTGGCACTGGCGCAAGCGGGCGAAGAACTGCTGCGCCAATTGCACCAGCATGCCGCCGGGGTCACGGTGGTCACGCCGCCCGGCATCCTGGCTGCACTGCGAGCACCCTCCTGAGCCCGACAGGCTAAAGGCCTTATTTTTTAACCACGGCGTAGCGCGCCAGCGTGTCGGCGCGGGCTTGGGCGTGGTCGACGATCGGGGCCGGGTAGTCGCGCCCCAGCGACAAGCCTGCACTGGCCAACTCCAGCGGGTGTTCCCAGGGCGCGTGGATCGCTTTGGCCGACAGCCCGGAGAGTTGCGGCAGGTAGCGCCGGATGAACTTGCCTTCCGGGTCAAATTTCTCACTTTGGCTGACCGGGTTGAAGATCCGGAAATAGGGTTGGGCATCGCAGCCGCTGGACGAGGCCCATTGCCAGCCTCCATTGTTGGCAGCCAGGTCGAAGTCGATCAGATGGCGGGCGAAATAAGCTTCGCCTCGGCGCCAGTCGATGCCCAGGTCTTTGGTCAGGAAACTGGCGACCACCATGCGCAGGCGGTTGTGCATGTAGCCGGTCTGGTTGATTTGGGCCATGGCGGCATCCACCAAAGGATAGCCGGTGCGCCCTTCGCACCAAGCCTGAAAATGCGCCTCGGCGGTTTTGCCGTGGGCCCAGCGGATGCGGTCGTACTCGGGTTTGAAGGCGCGTTCGGCCACGTGCGGGTGATGAAACAGGATCTGATGGTAAAAATCGCGCCAGATCAACTCGGACAACCAGGTTTCGGCGCCGGTGTCGCCGTTTTGGCTGCGCTCAAACGCCAGTCGCACCAGTTCGCGGATGGACACGGTGCCAAAGCGCAGGTGCACGCTGAGGTAACTGGGACCGCGCAGACCGGGGAAGTCGCGGCGCTGCCCGTAGTGCGCCATGCGGGCAACAAAGTCTTCCAGCAGGGCTCGTCCACCGGGGCTGCCGGTGCCCAGGTGCAATTCGCGCAGGTTGGTGACCGCAAAGCCCAAATCGCCCAGGCTGGGCATGGGGCGGTTGTGCAAAGCAGGCCGAGGTGCCAGCGCGCGGGCATGGCGCGACACCGGGTAGGCGCGCAGGTAATAGGGGTCGGCTGCCAGTTTCTTCAGCCAGGCGCGTTTGTAGGGGGTGAAGACCCCATAAGAGGTGCCCGACTGGGTCAGCACTTCATCGCGCTCGAACACCACATGGTCTTTGTAGGTCTCCAGCGCGATGCCGCGTTCGGCCAGCAAGCCTCGCACCCGTTGGTCACGCGCCAGGGCGGCGGGTTCGTCGTCGTGGTTGGTGTAGACCGCCTGCACCCCCAGTTGCACCGCCAGTCGGGTGATTTCTTCGCTGCCACTGCCGTGACAGACAATCAGTCCGGCGTCTGCATGGCCGGCCAGCGCGCGCAACTCGGCATCGAGCGACTGCAACGATTCATGAATGAACTCAACCCGCCGGTCCTCGCGCGGGAGCGGGGCCAGGATGTCGGTGTCGAACACAAAGGCCGCATGCACCTGTTTGCACTGGCGCAGGGCGTGGTAGAGGGCGGCTTGGTCGTGGGCGCGCAAATCGCGCCGGAACCAGACCAGCCCGCTGGCGAACAGGGGAGCGGGGGCAGCATTCATCGGGGGCTAAAATGGCAATCCATGAACACCGATTCTCCTCCGATTAACCTGACGCATCATTTTTTGATCGCAATGCCCGGTTTGAGCGACGAGAATTTCAACCGCAGCGTGGTTTATTTGTGCGAGCACTCCGAGCGCGGCGCACTGGGCCTGGTGATCAACAAGCCCAGCGATCTGGACATGAAAGCCTTGTTTGAAAAAGTCGATTTGCCGCTCTCGCGCGCGGATCTGGTGCAGCAACCCGTTTTGCAAGGCGGCCCGGTTCACACCGAACGCGGCTTTGTTTTGCACGAGTCCATGCGGCCCCACAGCGATCCCGAGCTCGAATCTGACCCGCAGCCCGACCCCGCACTGGCCTCGCTGGATGCAGGCAAAGGCGTTTATGCCTCGACCATGGCCATCCCGGGCGGTCTTGAAATGACCACCTCTCGCGATGTCCTCGAAGCCCTCTCCAATGGAGCCGGGCCGCGCAAGGTGTTGATCTCCCTCGGTTATGCCGCCTGGGGTCAGGGGCAACTCGAATCCGAAATTGCCGAAAACAGCTGGCTGACCGTCGGGGCCGATCCGCAGGTCATTTTTGATACCCCGATCGAGCAGCGCTACGAGCGTGCCCTGGCTTTGCTCGGCCTGCAAACCTGGATGCTCGCGCCCGACGCGGGCCATGCATGAATCGCATGAGCCCGAGCCCAGCCGACTTGCCCCAGACCGTCCTGGCCTTTGATGTCGGCACCCGGCGCACCGGTGTGGCGTTTGGCAGCCGGATGCTGGGCCAGCCCCAGGCCCAACCGACTGTGCGGGCCCAGGGCGAGGCGCGCTGGCCCCTGATCGAGCAACACATCCGAAACTGGCAGCCGCAGGCGCTGGTGGTCGGGGTGCCCTTTCATCCGGATGGCGCCGAACACGAAAACACCCGCTTCGCCCGCAATTTTGCCCGCCAGTTGCGGCATCGTTTTGGCTTGCCGGTGCATGAAGTGGACGAACGCTACAGCACCACCCAGGCCCTGTCCGAGGGGGCGCGTGACCCCGATGGAGCGGCTGCCTGCATCATCCTTCAGCAATTTTTTCAGCAAGGCACATCATGAACACGGGTACCCTGTCTTTGGATGCCGAGGCGCTGTATGTCGAGCTGCGCCAAGCCATCGCTTCCCTGTTGCGACCCGAAACCCGGCTGGTGGGCATCGCTTCGGGCGGCGTGTGGTTGGCAGAGCGTTTGCAGGCCGATCTGGGGCGTGCCGGCGAGTGCGGCATCATTTCGTCTGCCATGCATCGCGATGACTTTGCCCGCCGGGGTCTGGCCAGCAGTGTGCAGACCCGCTTGCCCTTTGATGTCAACGATGCGCATGTGTGGTTGCTCGACGATGTGCTCTACACCGGGCGCACGGTGCGTGCAGTGCTCAATGAACTCTTCGACTATGGCCGGCCGGCCCAGGTTCAACTGGCGGTGCTGGTGGACCGGGGGGGGCGGCAGTTGCCGGTGCAGGCCGATGTCGCCGCTGCCCGTCTGAGTCTGCCCGCCAGCCAGTCGCTGGCCCTGGCCCGGGACCAGGCCGGTCGTTTCACTTTCTCGCTGGAGTCCTGAACGTGCTCTACAAACGCAACCCGCAGCTCAACCGCCACGGCGAGCTGATCCATTTGCTCTCCACCGAGGGCTTGCCCAAAGACATCCTGACGCACATCCTGGATACCGCCAGCCAGTTTGTGTCGGTCAGCGATCGCGAGGTCAAAAAAGTGCCCTTGCTCAGGGGCAAGAGCGTCTTCAACCTGTTTTTTGAAAACAGCACCCGCACCCGCACGACATTCGAGATCGCGGCCAAGCGTTTGTCGGCCGATGTGTTCAACCTCGACATCGCCCGCTCCTCGGCTTCCAAGGGTGAGTCGCTGCTGGACACCATCGCCAACCTCAGCGCGATGGCGGCCGACTTGTTCGTGGTGCGGCACAGCCAGTCGGGCGCTCCCTACCTGATCGCCCAGCATGTGGCGCCGCATGTGCATGTGATCAATGCCGGTGACGGACGCCATGCGCACCCGACCCAGGGCTTGCTGGACATGTACACCATCCGCCACTACAAAAAAGACTTCGCTCCCCTCAGGGTGGCGATCGTGGGCGATGTGCTGCATTCGCGCGTGGCGCGCTCGGACATCCATGCCCTGACCACCCTGGGTTGCGCCGAAGTTCGGGTGGTCGGCCCCAAAACCCTGGTGCCGTCCGACCTGTCGCACATGGGCGTCAAGGTGTTTCACACCTTGGAAGAGGGCATCAGGGGGTGTGACGTGGTGATCATGTTGAGACTGCAAAACGAGCGCATGAGCGGCGCCTTGTTGCCCTCGAGCCAGGAGTACTTCAAGGCCTTTGGCCTGACCCCCGAAAAACTCGAGTTGGCTCAGCCCGATGCCATCGTCATGCACCCCGGCCCCATCAACCGGGGCGTCGAAATCGACTCGGCGGTGGTCGACGGACCGCGCAGCGTCATCTTGTCACAAGTCACTTTCGGCATCGCCGTGCGCATGGCCGTCATGTCCATCGTCGCCGGCAACGAGGCCTGAACCCCAGAGCGTCCCATGAATACCTTGTTTCGCAACGCCCGAGTCCTTGACCCCGCCAGCCACACCGATCGCATGGCTGATCTTGCCGTCGTCAGCGGTCGCATCGCAGCCATGGGTGACGTGCCCGCTGGCTTCCAACCCGACCAAGAAGTCGATGCCAGTGGCCACTGGTTGGTCCCCGGTTTGGTCGATTTGTGCGCCCGCACCCGCGAACCCGGCCACGAGCACGAGGGCATGCTGGCCAGCGAAATGGCCGCCGCTGTGGCCGGTGGCGTGACCAGCCTGGTGTGTCCGCCTGACACCGACCCGGTGCTGGACGAGCCCGGTTTGGTCGAGATGTTGCGTTTTCGGGCCGAAAAGTTGCACCAGGCGCGCCTGTTTCCTTTGGGGGCGCTCACGCGCAACCTGCAAGGTCAGGTGTTGACCGAAATGAACGAACTCACCCAAGCCGGTTGCGTGGGCTTTGGACAGGCCGATCAGGCCATGAACGATACCCAGGTGCTGCAACGCGCCTTGCAATACGCCGCCACTTTTGGCTACACCGTGTGGTTGCGGGCCCAAGACGCCCATTTGGGCCAGGGCGTGGCGGCCAGCGGCCCCTTGGCCACACGCATGGGCCTGAGTGGCGTGCCGGTGGCGGCCGAAACCATCGCTTTGCACACCCTGTTCGCCCTCATGCGCAGCACCGGCGCCCGCATCCACCTGTGTCGGTTGTCCAGCGCGGCGGGCGTTGAGTTGGTCCGCCAGGCCAAGGCCGAGGGGCTGCCCATCAGTTGCGATGTCAGCATCAACTCCTTGCACCTGACCGATCTGGACATGGGGTATTTCGACAGCCGGGCCCGGCTGTCGCCGCCGTTGCGCCAGCAAGCCGATCGCCAGGCGCTGCGTGCTGCGCTGGCCGACGGCACCATCGATGCCCTGGTCTCCGACCACAACCCGGTGCAAGGCGACGAGAAGGCGCTGCCGTTTGCCGAGGCCGAGCCCGGCGCCACCGGTCTGGAGTTGCTGCTGAGTCTGGCCCTGAAATGGGCGCAGGACGACAAGCGCACGCCCCTGGAGGCCCTGTCGGTGGTCACCGATCGCCCCGCTCGTCTCTTGCGTCAGTCCAATCCTGCCGTGCCTGCCGGTTTGGGCCGTTTGCAGGTTGGGGCCGAGGCCGATCTGTGCCTGATCGACCCCGACGTCATTTGGCAACTGGATCCGGCCCAATTGCGCAGCCAGGGTCGTCACACGCCGTTTGCCTTTGACTGCACCGGCATGTCCTTGCCGGGTCGTGTCAAAGCCACTTGGGTCGGGGGCCATCTGGCTTGGTCGGCATTGGCATGACACGCACGGCGCTTGCCGTGTGGCGTTTGTTGCGGGTGTTGGCGTGCATTGTCGCCGGGGCCTGCACCTTGTGGCGTCAGGCGGCCACCTGGAGTCCTGAACAAAGGGCGGCGGCTGTGTCGCAATGGGCGCGCCGAATGTTGAGCGCCCTGGGCGTGACGCTGGAGGTGCGCGGTGAGCCGGCCCCGGGACCGCTGATGTGGGTGGCCAATCACATCGCCTGGTTGGACATCCTGGTCCTGCATGCCTTGCGTTATTGCCGATTTGTGGCCAAGTCCGAGGTTCGGCATTGGCCCCTGATCGGTCCCATGTCCGATGCCGCCGGCACCTTGTTCATCGAGCGTGCATCGCGCCGCGATGCCTTGCGGGTGGTGCACCAGATCGCCGAGGCCTTGGCCGATGGCGAGGTGGTGGCGGTGTTTCCCGAGGGCACCACGTCCGATGGCAGCACGGTCTTGCCTTTTCATGCCAACTTGCTGCAAGCTGCGATCGCGACCCAAACCCCGATCCAGCCGGTGCGCATCGAATACTTCAACCCCCGGGGACAGCGCTCAGCCGATGTGCGCTACATCAACGACGACACCTTGGTGGCCTCTGTCTGGCGGGTGTTGCGGGCACCTTCGGTGCGGGTGCGCCTCAGCCTGCTGCCGCTGCAGCAAGCCGAGCAGCGCGACCGTCGAACTTGGGCGGCTGATCTGCGTCAGGCCCTGATGGATGCGCCAAACCCAGCCGACTGAACGATAATCCACGCATGCCCCCATCAGCGACCCCAGCACAAGAACCCCTGACCGAATCGGATCAGGTGTTCGAGCTGGCCGCCGAATTGTTTCGGGTCATGTCTGCGCCCATGCGCCTGAAAATCATCAGCTGCCTGTGTAACGGCGAAAAAAACGTCGGGCAGTTGCTGCAGGAAATCGACACCACCCAGCCCAATATGTCGCAACACCTCAACACCCTGTACCAGGCCGGGGTGCTGGGCCGGCGGCGTGAGGGGGTGCAAATTTACTATCGCATCGTCAACGATCGCGTCGTCACCTTGTGTCGCGCCGTGTGCACCCAAATCGCCATCGACGAGCTCTGATCCCGACCAGATTCCTTTCTGTCCAGAAGGGATTTGAGGGTTATCACTTACGGATGGGGGTATGCGTGCCGTTAAGATGCCCCATTGATATCAAGGGTCTTTCGCGGCAGCGGATTCTGACCATTTTTTGGAGTCTCACATCATGAAATATTTGCTTTCTTGTCTGGCCTTGGCCGGATCGGCTCTGGCCATCAACGCCCAAGCGCAAAACGTCAGTGCCAACCAGGTTCGCAGTTGGGCCGCCGGTTGTGCCAACTGTCACGGCACCAACGGGCATGCCGAACCCGGCATGGCCGCTTTGGCCGGCATCCCTGCCGATGTGATCGTCAAAAAGATGCAGGATTACAAAACGGGTCGCCAACCGGCCACCATCATGCATCAATTGTCCAAAGGCTACAGCGATGACCAAATTCAGGCCATCGCCAGCTACTTTGCAGCCCAAAAGAAATAAGGAGCACCTCATGTTGAAGCGACGTCAATTCATTCAAACCGCCTCGGCTGCGAGTGTGCTCGGTTTGTCCGCTTGTGCCACCACGGGCTCGGGTTCAGGCCCCAAAGTGGTGGTGGTGGGCGGCGGCTATGGCGGTGCCACGGCGGCCAAGTATGTGCGCATGTGGTCCGACTATGGCATTTCGGTGACCTTGGTCGAGCCCAACTCGGCTTTCGTATCGTGCCCCATCTCCAATCTGGTGATCGGCGGCAGCAAGACCATGGCCGACATCACCACCCCCTACGACAACCTGACCAAGCGCCATGGTGTGAAGGTGGTGCGCGACAGCGTGAGCCGCATCGACCCCGAGAAAAAAGTGGTGATGCTTGCCGGCGGCGGCGAATTGCCCTATGACCGTTTGATCGTGTCGCCCGGCATCGACCTGATGACCCAGACACTGCCCGGCATGGCCAAGCCCGGTGCCGCCGACAAAATTTTGCACGCCTGGAAAGCGGGCCCGCAGACGGTGGCGCTGCGCCGCCAACTCGAGGCCATGCCCGATGGCGGTGTTTACGCCATCACCATCCCGCTGGCACCCTACCGCTGCCCGCCCGGCCCCTACGAGCGTGCTTGTCAGGTCGCGCATTACTTCAGCCAGGCCAAGCCCAAGAGCAAGGTGCTGATCCTGGATGAAAACGACGATGTGACCTCCAAGGGCCCTTTGTTCAAAAAAGCCTGGGCCGAGCGTTACAAGGGCATGATCGAGTACCGACCCAAGCACAAAGTGGTCGATGTCGACGCCGCCACCAACACCCTGAAGTTTGAATTCAACGATGACGTCAAAGCCCAGGTGCTCAACGTGTTGCCCATGATGCGCGCCGGTGCCATTGCCGTGCAAACCGGTCTGGCCACGGCCAACCAGCGCTGGTGCGAGGTCGACTTCCTGACCTTTGAGTCCAAGGCCGCCAAAAACATCCATGTGCTGGGCGATGCGATCCAGGTCGCACCTCTCATGCCCAAGTCGGGTCACATGGCCAACCAGCACGGCAAAACCTGTGCGGCGGCGGTGGTGGCTCTGCTGACCGGCAAAGAGGTCAATGCGATGCCAATCTACAACAACACCTGTTACAGCTTCGTGAGTGACAAAGAGGTGGTGCACGTGGCCAGCGTGCACCGTTACGACGCCGAGAAAAAGACCATGCTCACGGTGCCCGGCTCGGGCGGCGTCTCGTCCGCGGCTTCCGAGCTCGAGGGCGTTTACGCCCTGTCCTGGGCGCGCAACATTTGGGCCGATTCGCTGGCCTGATGACCTCGATGACCACCGGGCAGTCCTTCTGGCTTGACCGGCTGCGTTGCAACCGAAAACGCTTTGTCCAAAGCCTGGGCTGGGCGTTGCTCGGGGCCAGTGGCTGGGTGCGCGCCCAAGGCGCGCACTCGGCGGCAGATCACCGGTCTTTGCCGGCAGCACAGTCGTTGCGCGACGAGTTGGCGCGTGCGCTGGCTCAAAACAGCCCTCTGGTGGTCATGGCCAGCCTCGAGGGTTGCCCGCATTGCCGGTTGGCCCGGCAGAGCCATTTGGTGCCCATGTGGCGGGACGGCTTGCCCATCGTGCAAATCGACTTCCGCAGCGATCGCCCGGTGCTCGACTTTCAGGGTCAACGCCGCACCCACGATGAATTGATCCGCGCCTGGCGCCTGACCATCGCGCCCACGCTGCTGTTTTTCGGGCCCGGCGGCCGAGAAGTCGCCGAGCGCATGGAAGGGGGCTATTTGCCCGACTTTTATCGAGCCTATTTGGAGCAAAGGCTTGAGTTATCCCGAGCAAAGTTGTGAGGCTTTGCGCTTTCGGTGAGAATACGCTCCGGAACTTTCACAAGGAACAATTCGCATGAAAATGATCATCCAAACTGCATTGGCCCTGTCCGTCGTGGCTTTTGGTGCCCCCGCCCTGGCCAGTTCGGCCATTGCGCAGAAAAACGGTTGCCTGGGTTGCCACGCCGCCGACAAAAAAGTGGTCGGCCCCTCTTATCAGGAAGTGGCCAAAAAGTACGCCGGCAAGAAAAGCGCCGACGAATTGGCCAAGAGCATCAAGGCCGGCGGTGCCGGCAAGTGGGGCCCGGTGCCCATGCCCGCTCAAGCCGCTTTGAGCGATGCCGACGCCAAGGCCCTGGCCACCTGGATCCTGGCTGGCGCCAAGTAAGTCCATGCGCAGGCTCGTTCTCCGCCTCAGTGTCGCACCTCTGCTCAGCCTGATGCTGTGCGGTTGGGTGACTGGCGTGGCGGCCGAGCCTGCTTTGTTCAAGGGGGCCGATCTTGCCCTGGGCCAGGAAATGATCGACACGCACCGTTGTGCCGAATGTCACATTCGACGTGTCGGGGGCGACGGCAGCAGCATCTACAACCCCAAAGGCCGGGTCAACACGCCCGCTTTCTTGCGCGGCATGGTCGAGTATTGCAACACCCAACTCAATTTGGGCATGTTCCCTGAAGAAGTCACGGCTGTGGCCGCCGTGCTGAACAAGCGCCACTACCGCTTCACCCCATAAACTCCGATTCCACCCCCGTTTGAGGGAATACCCTAGGGTGTATTGTCAACTCCTGTTCAGTTTGGTCGGGTAATATATCGTTTATTGATGATATAAGAATATTCTGAATTCCAAGGAGCAACCGTGAGTTCAACCCAACGGCCATCCGGCCGGCTGATCAAGGCCCCGGAGCACTTTCTGGACCCCCAAGGCGTGCAGCGTCACCTTGACGAAAGTCGGCAGGGGCGGCGCAGTTTCATCCGCCAGGCTTTTGCGGCTGCAGCGGCCGGCGTGGCGGCGCCGTCGGCCATGGCCGCCGGCAACCCGGTTCCCCCCGAGGGAGGGGATCCCAACATCCTGAACTTGCCCGAGCACACCACCGGCTTGGGGCAGGGGGTGGCCACCGACGGTTACGGCAAGCCATCCAGGTTCGAGGCCAACATCCAGCGCCGTCAAAGTCCGGGTCTTACCCAGACCACGCAAGCGTCGGTGTCTTTTGCGCCCTTGCAGTCGCTGTTTGGCATTGTCACGCCCAGCGGGTTGCACTTCGAGCGGCACCACCAGGGTTGGTGGGACATCGATCCGTCGAAGCACCGTTTCATGATCAACGGTTTGGTGCAGACGCCCAAAGTGTTCACGATGGACGAGATCATGCGCCTGCCCTCGGTGTCGCGCTTTCATTTCATCGAATGCGGGGCCAACACGGCGGTGGAGTGGGGCAATGTGGCGGTGCCCACGGTGCAGTACACCCACGGCATGATCTCGTGCAGCGAGTTCACGGGCGTGCCCCTGATCACCTTGCTCGAGTTGTGCGGGGTCGACCTGAAAAAAGGGCGCTTTGTGCTGGCCGAGGGGGCTGATGGCTCGTCGATGACCCGCACCATCCCCATGAGCCTGATCACCTCGGGTGAGGTCCTGGTGGCTTATGGTCAAAACGGTGAAATGTTGCGCCCCGAAAACGGCTACCCGCTGCGCCTGGTGGTGCCGGGCGTGCAGGGCGTGAGTTGGGTGAAGTACCTGCGCCGGGTCGAGGTGGGTGACATGCCCTATGCGGCCAAAGACGAGGCCATCCACTACATCGACCTCATGCCCGATGGCACCCATCGCCAGTACACCAATTTGCAAGAGATCAAGAGCGTGATCACCACGCCCTCGGGCGGTCAGGTCTTGCTGGACAAAGGCTTTTACAACGTGACCGGTCTGGCCTGGTCGGGCCGGGGCAAGGTCAGGCGCGTCGATGTCTCGATCGATGGCGGGCGCAACTGGCGCACGGCCAGGTTGGAGACGCCGGTCATGTCCAAGTCACTTACGCGCTTCAACATCGATTGGGTTTGGGATGGCAAGCCAGCCATCTTGCAAAGCCGTGCCATCGACGAGACGGGTCATGTGCAACCCACTTACCAACAGTTGCGGGCGGTGCGTGGCACTCGCTCGATCTATCACAACAACGCCATCCAGTCCTGGTTGGTGCAGGAAAACGGCGAGGTGAAAAATGTTCAGTTGTCCTGATCCCCGTCCGGCCATGAAACACTGGATTTTGTACGTGTTGGCTCTGCCCTGCGTCATCGGCCTGGCCCAGGCCCAGACCCCTGGCGCACCGGTCAATGCCGGCGTCACGCCCAAGGCCTCGGTGCAGTCCTACCCCGGTTTGGGTCGTCCAGCCACGGTCAAAGAAATCGCCGCCTGGGACATCGATGTGCGCCCCGACTTCAAGGGCCTGCCCCCGGGTGCGGGCAGCGTGGCCAAAGGGCAGGATGTGTGGGAGGCCAAATGCGCCCACTGTCATGGGGTGTTCGGTGAGTCCAACGAGGTCTTCAGCCCGCTGATCGGGGGGACCACCAAGAAAGACGTCGAGACCGGCCGTGTCGCCAATCTGATTCGCACCGATTACCCGGGTCGCACCACCCTGATGAAGGTGGCCACGGTCTCCACCCTTTGGGACTACATCAATCGGGCCATGCCCTGGAACAATCCCAAAACGCTCACGGTCGAAGAGGTCTACGCCGTCACGGCTTTTTTGCTGAACCTGGCCGAAGTGGTGCCCGATGATTTCGTGCTCAGCGATCAAAACATCGCAGAGGTGCAAAAGCGCATGCCCAACCGCAATGGCATGCAAACCCGCCATGCGATGTGGCCCGGTAAAGAGTTTGGTGGCATGCCCAAGCCTGACACCCAAAATGTGGCGTGCATGAGCAATTGCACCACCGAGCCCAAGTTGTCTTCGTTCTTGCCCGAGCATGCCCGCAACAACCACGGCAATTTGCAAGAGCAAAACCGGCTGGTGGGGCCGCAACGTGGTGCCAACACCCTGACTCCCGAGGCCAAAGTGCCCGCTGAGGGTACAGTGGTGGCACAGGCCGCACCTGTGGCAAGTCCTGCAGCGACGCCTGCGCCCAAGCCCGCTGCGGCAACGGACAATGCGGCCAACAAGGCCGCGATCGCCCTGACGCAAAAGCACAGTTGCAACGCATGTCATGCCATGGATCGAAAATTGGTCGGTCCCGGTTTTGTCGAGATCGCCAAAAAACATGCCGGTAAAACCGATTACCTCGCCGGCAAGATCAAAGCCGGCGGTCAAGGGGTGTGGGGCCCGATCCCCATGCCGGCTCAGTCCTTGCCCGAGTCCGATGCCAAAGCCATCGCGGTTTGGTTGGCCAATGGCGCTGGCAAGTGATGCAGCCTCCAACGAAAGACAGTAACATTCACCCCATTCACCCAAGGAGAGAGTACATGCAAACCCGTCGTCAACACTTGCAGCAGTCCGCCGTTGTGGCCGGCTTGCTGGCCAGCACCGGGCTGTTCCCCCAGTTCGCGCACGCTGCCTTCAACAAGGCCGCTTTTGACGCCAAGACCATCGCCGAATCCCTCAAGGCTTATGGCGCAGGCGCACCGGTCGAGAGCAAAGACGTCACCATCACCGCCCCCGACATCGCAGAAAACGGTGCCGTGGTGCCCATGGGCGCCGCCACCACGTTGCCCAACGTCAAGCAATTGCTGATCATGGTCGAAAAGAACCCGTCGGCCCTGGTGGCCATGTTCAACGTCACCGACAGCATCGACGCTTCGGTGTCCACCCGCGCCAAGATGGGGCAATCGTCCGACGTGTATGCCGTCGCCATCATGGCCGATGGCAAAGCCCTGTTCGCCAAGAAAGAAGTCAAGGTCACCCTGGGTGGCTGCGGCGGTTGATCGCCAATTCTTGAACCCCATCGCAACCCATTGAATTTTTAGGAGCAAGTCATGGCAGATCCGATGCGCATTCGCGCCCAAGCCGCTGGCGACAAAGCCACTGTTCGCGTACTCATGAGCCACGAGATGGAGTCCGGTCAGCGCCGCGATTCCGCTGGCAAACTCATTCCCGCCTGGCACATCGCCGAAGTCACGGCCGAGCACAACGGCAAGGTCGTGATGACCGCCGAGTGGGGCCCGGCCGTGGCCAAGAACCCTTTCTTGCAATTCACCGTCAAAGGCGCCAAGGCTGGCGACAAAATCGCCATCAACTGGAAAGACAACAAAGGCGACACGCGTCGCGATGAAGCCACCGTCAGCTGATTGACGGCGCTCGCAGCGGGCTGGTGACACCAGCCCGCGTCTTTTGGAAGATAAAGAATAACAACGAGGTGACCGATGAAACTCCAGCATTCCATCCGCCTGTTAGCCGTTTGCATGGCCTTGTCCGTGCCGACCGCGTGGGCTCAAAAAACCGCCAGCCAGGGCATTGACGAATACCGGGCCATGTTGGCCGACGGCAATCCGGCTGAATTGTTTGAAGCCAAAGGCGAAGACCTTTGGAAGCAAAAGCGCGGCCCCAAAAACGCCAGCCTTGAAAAATGCGACTTGGGCAAAGGACCGGGCGTGGTCAAAGGCGCGTTTGTCGAACTGCCGCGTTACTTTGCCGACACCGGCCGGGTGCAAGACCTCGAGTCGCGTCTGGTCAGTTGCATGGGCAGCTTGCAAGGCTTCAATGAGGCCGAGCTGATCAAAACCCCCTTCGGTCGCGGTGAGATGGCCAACATCACCGCCTTGGCCACCTGGATCGCAGCCGAGTCCAAGGGCATGCGTTTCAATTTGCCCAAGCAGCACGAGCAAGAGAAAGTTTTTTATGAAGTCGGCAAACGGCTCTTCTTCCAGCGCGGCGGCACCCACGATTTCTCATGTGCTTCGTGTCACGGTGAAGAAGGCAAGCGCATTCGGCTGCAAGACCTGCCGGTGCTGACCAAGAACCCGGGCGATGGCGTGGGCTTTGCCGCCTGGCCTGCTTATCGCGTGTCCAACGGTCAAATGTGGAGCATGCAATTGCGACTCAACGATTGCTATCGCCAGCAACGCTTCCCCTATCCCGGATTTGCCAGTGATGCCACCGTGGCCCTGGGCGTCTATTTGGGCGTGAATGCCCAAGGCGCCGCATCTGTCGCGCCCGCCATCAAGCGCTGAACCCAGGAGATCCAGACATGAAAAACACATTCAAACTCTGCACGATCGTGTTGGCCAGTGCGGTGGTCGCCGGTTGTGCCCAAGGCCCCTCAGTCGCTGAACTCAACGAGTTGACCGACAAAATCGTCAAAGCTTCGTTTCGCGATCAAAGCCATGTGAAGGTCGAGCGCATCACCGCCACCGACGAAACCAACCGACTGTGCAGCCAGGCCGATGTGGCGGGCAAGCCGCTGGATGAGGCCACCGCCAAGCGCATTGAAGCCGCCAATTTGCAGACCATCAAGTGGCCCTCAGACGGCCAATTTTTGGGTGACTGGAAAAAAGGGGAAGCCGTGGCCCAAAGCGGTCGTGGCCTGACCTGGACCGACAAGCAGGGGGATGTCAACGGCGGCAATTGTTACAACTGCCACCAGATCAGCCAGGAAGAGATTTCTCATGGCACTCTGGGCCCCAGCTTGTACAACTACGGCAAGATTCGGGGCGTGACCGACCCCAACAGTGCAGCCGCCAAACCCATCGTGGAATACACCTGGGGCAAGATCTGGAATTCCAAGGCCTATAACGCCTGCTCCAACATGCCGCGCGCCGGGCACATGGGCATCCTGTCCGAAGCCCAGGTGCGTGACATCGTGGCCTTGTTGCTCGACCCGAAATCTCCCGTCAACAAATGAGCGTGTGCTTGCCCGCCCCGAGCCGGGGCGGCTAGTCAGCCGGCCTGCCTGAGCGCGAAGCATGTGATGGCACCCATCACATCAGTACATCAGAAAGTAACGATATGAATCTGTCCAAACGCGAGTTCCTCCAAGTCATGGGCGCGGCCAGTGTGGCCGGCATGGCATTGGGGCGCCATGCCCAAGCCGATGCCAGCACCGCCAGCCAGGCCCTGTACGACGTGCCCGCGTTCGGGCAAGTGTCTTTTTTGCACATGACGGATTGCCATGCGCAACTCACGCCGATTCATTTCCGCGAGCCCAGCATCAACATGGGCTTGGGCATCATGAATGGCAAGTTGCCTCATCTGGTGGGCGAGCATTTGCTCAAAGTGGCTGGCGTCGCAGCGGGCACGCCCACCGCGCATGCGCTGACCTACCTCGATTTTGATCAGGCGGCGCGCCGCTATGGCAAGGTGGGCGGTTTTGCTCATTTGGCCACCCTGGTCAAGCAACTCAGAGCCAGTCGACCCGGGGCTTTGTTGCTCGACGGCGGCGACACCTGGCAAGGCTCGGGCATTTCGCTTTGGACAAACGGGCAGGACATGGTCGACGCCTGCAAGTTGCTGGGAGTGGACGTCATGACCGGTCACTGGGAATTCACCCTGGGCATGGACCGGGTGAAGGAGATCATTGAAAAAGACTTCGCCGGCAAGGTCGATTTCGTGGCGCAAAACGTCAAGACGAACGACTTTGGCGATCCGGTGTTCAAGCCCTATGTCATCCGGGAAATGAATGGTGTGCCTTGCGCCATCATCGGCCAGGCCTTCCCCTACACCCCGATCGCCAACCCGCGTTACATGGTCGCCGACTGGGAGTTCGGCATCCAGGACGAGAACATGCAAAAGATGGTCGACGAGGCGCGTGCCAAGGGGGCCAAGGTCGTGGTGGTGCTCAGCCACAACGGCATGGACGTGGATTTGAAAATGGCCAGCCGCGTCAGTGGCATCGACGCCATTTTGGGCGGCCACACCCACGATGGCATGCCGGTCCCCACGCTGGTCAAGAACAAGGGCGGTCAGACCATCGTCACCAACGCCGGCTCCAATGGCAAATTTTTGGGCGTGCTCGACTTCGAGGTGAAAGACGGCAAGGTCAGTGACTTCCGATACAAGTTGTTGCCGGTGTTTTCGCAATACCTCAAGGCCGATCCCGCCATGGCCGAACTGATCCGCAAGATTCGCAGCCCCTACGAGGCCAAACTGTCCGAGCGTCTGGCCATCTCCGAAGGCCTGTTGTACCGCCGTGGCAACTTCAATGGCACCGGCGATCAATTGCTGGTCGATGCCCTGATGGAGGTGCAAGGTGCTGAAATCGCCTTTTCGCCGGGTTTCCGCTGGGGCACCACGCTCTTGCCCGGGCAGGCCATCACCCGCGAGTGGCTGATGGACATGACCGCCACCACCTATTCTTATGCCACCGTGACCGAGATGACGGGCGAGACGATCAAGACCGTGCTCGAAGACGTGTGCGACAACCTCTTCAACCCCGATCCCTATTACCAGCAGGGTGGTGACATGGTTCGGGTGGGCGGCTTGCAATTCAGTTGCGACCCCACCGCGACCATGGGCCGGCGCATCCAGGACATGCGGTTGCGCGGCAAACCGATCGAGGCCGGTAAAAAGTACAAGGTGGCGGGCTGGGCCCCGGTGGCCGAAGAGGCCCGCAAGCAAAACCTGCCCATGGTCTGGGATTTGGTCGAAAAATGGCTGAAAGCCCAAGGAGGCCGCGTCAAGCCGCGCCAACTCAATGCGCCCACCATCACCGGGGGCTTGCCCAACCCGGGTTACGCCGCATGAACCGCCGCCGTTGGTTGGCTTGGTCTTTGGGCGCCACCGGCGTCGCCCTGTGGCCCGAGCTCCAGTTGTTGGCACAACAAGGCCAGGACTTCGTGCAGGGCCCGCCCATGCCCGACATCGCACCCGTGCAGGTCTCGCCGCGGGTGTGGGTGATCTATGCGGCCGACGGTTTCCCCACCCCCGAGAACCGGGGCATGATGTCGAACGTGACCTTCGTCACCACATCGGCCGGCGTGGTCATCCTGGATTCCGGGGCTTCTTTGCAAATTGGCGAGATGGCCATTCGCATGATCCGCCGCGTCACCGCGCAGCCGGTGGTGGCGGTTTTCAACTCGCATTTCCATGGTGACCACTGGTTGGGCAACCATGCGTTTGTCAAACATTTTGGCCCCGAGTTGCCCATCTATGCCTTGCCGCACACCATCGAGCAGATCAGGGGCATCGAAGGCAACGCCTGGCGCAATCTGATGGAGCGCTGGACCAACCAGTCCACGGTGGGCACTCAGGTGGTGGCACCCAACCGGGTGGTGTCAGCGGGACAAACCATTCGCATCGGCGACGTCGACTTCGTCACGCATTTCCACGGGCAGGCGCACTGCCATGCCGACCTCAGCGTGCAGGTGGTGTCCGATCGGGTCACCCATGTGGGCGATGTGGCCATGGGCAATCGCATCGCCAACATCGATGATGGCTCCTATCCCGGCACCCTCAAATACATGGCCCAGCTTCAAAAGACCGCCGGTCAACAACTGTGGTTGCCGGGTCACGGCCAGGCAAGCACCGACTTGCTCGACACCTATGGCCGTTTTTTGTCGGGCATCTGGGACAACTGCCTGCAAGCGGTCAAGGATGGCGCCAGCGAAGCCGAGGCGAAAGCCCGGGTGTTGCGTGACTCCAGGGTGGCCAGTCGGGCCAAGACCATGCAGGGCTTTGACGGCAACATCGGCAAGTACATCAGCCTGGCCTATCTCGAGGCCGAAAAAGAGGCCTTCTGAGCCGGCCCCGAGGTCAGGGTCACGAAATTGGGGTCTCGCGAAATTGGGGTCAGACCCCAATTTCAGTTTTCAGGGTTGGGTGCGCTTCACTCCTGCACGATGCGGCAGGGTGCGTGGATGCGCAACTCCTGGCGCTTTTCTTCGCAGTAGCTCATGGCCCGTCGTGCGCCTTCGGCGGCCATGCGGATGTGAACCGAACACTTCAGCGTCATCTTGTCCAGGTCGCCACTGGCGTCAAAGGCGGCGGCACAACGGCTGCGGTCGGTCATCTCCGGTTTGGTACCCATGTAGGTGCTTCGCAAAGGTTCGGGCAATTGTTTCAGGGTCACCGTGGGAAAGCCAAACTCGGTCTGCGCCTTGGTGGCGTTGCTTTGAGCCCAGGCCAGACTCGCAAAGCACCCTAGGGCCAGGATCATCACGCCATGCCGGTGCAGGCCGGGCAGATGCAGGGTGCAATGCTTCAACATCGTTTTCTCGCTCAGCTGTTCAATTGTTTCTGGCGCAAGGCCTTGGCCTCGATGCGCACCTTCTCGGCTTCATCCCAAGCGGCTTGGAGTTCGGCCTGGCTCATCCGGTCGGGGTTGGCGTAGTCCAGTTTCCAGGCGGGGTCTGCGCTCCAGACCTGGGGGGACTGCCAGGTGGTCCGGGCTTGGCGGGCTTGCTCCAGCAATTGCAGCGCCAATTCCAGTGTCTGCGTCTGGCTGTCCGCATCGTGCGGCTTGCCGGCCCCGTTGCCCAAGGGGAAGTCACTGAACAGCAGACGTGGTACGCCGCAGTGCTCGACCACATCGCGGGCGCAGCCCAGGATCACCGTGGCGACGCCCGCGCGTTCAAGTTCGCGGGCGGCCAGCGACAGGCTTTGGTGGCAGATGGGGCAATTGGGCACCAGCACGGCTGCATCCACCGCATCCTCGCGACAGCGGCGGATCAATTCAGGCACATCGACGTCCAGGGTGTGGCGCTGGCTGCGGTTGGTGGGCACCCCATGAAAGCGCGGGGCCAGGATGAAACGCCCGCTCGTGGCCAAACGCCGCATGACCGGCAGGGGAAACCAGCTGTTGAGGTCTTCCATGTGGGTGTGCTTGCGGTCGATGGCCACATGCGCCACCCGCACATCGTGGTCGATCGCCGTGTCCCCCGAATAGACCTGGTAAAACTTGGGTGCTGCGTTGTAGGGTGCGCGCGGACCCTGCGGGCCTTTGTCGGGCTGGAACGGCGCAGCGGTGGTCACCAGCGTCACCCGCGAGTCGGCCAACGTTTGTTTCAGCGGCTGAAACGGCACCTCTTCAAAGTGGGCCCACTCGTAGGGGTTGTTGTAGCCCAAAGCCAGGTAATAGGCGCGGGTCCGAGCCATGTAAGGCACAGCATCGTTGGCAAGATTCATGGTTTGATTTTGCCCTGAATGGCACGATTCGCAAACCCCGAGTTGGGCGGCCCGGTGGGGACGACCATGAAAAAAGGGGGCCAAAGCCCCCTGAATCCGAAGCAAGAGGGGACCTCAGTCCCCGCTCAAATCACTGATCGGCCTTGATGTTGTTGTCGGCGATCAGCTTGGTGTATTTGGCCCGTTCGTTGGCCAAAAAGGCGCGGTACTCGGCCGGCGAAGTGGCATGGGGCTCCACCCCCAATTTGTTGAACCGGTCCTTCAGGTCGGGGTTGACCATGGCCTTGGCCAGGGTGGCGTTGTAGTTGTCCACCACGGCCTGCGGGGTGCCGGCAGGCAAGTAAACACCCCACCAGTTCAGCGCCACCATGCCGTCGAGTCCGGCTTCGGCAAACGTCGGGATCTCGGGAAACAGGGGCGAGCGCTTTTCGCTGGTGATGGCCAGCGCGCGCAACTTGCCGCTGGCAATGTGCTGGCTGACGGGCAGAGCGTCGGAGATGATCATGGGCAACTGACCTGCCAGCACATCGGTCACGGCTTGGCCGCCGCCTTTGTAGGGGATCGCTACCATCTTGATGCCGGCCTGACGCATCATGAGTTCGGCTGCCAGGTGCGACATGCTGCCCGGGCCGCTGGTGCCAAAGCTGATCTTGCCGGGGTTGGCCTTGGCGTCGGCGATGATGTCCTTCACGTTCTTGTAGGGCGAGTTGGCCGGGACCACCAGAATGTTGGCGCCGGTGGCGATCAGCGACACGGCAATGAAGTCGCGCTCCATGTTGTAGGGCAACTTTTGCAGCAGCGGGTTGACGCCGGCCGGGCCCAGGTTGCCGATGACAAAGGTGTAGCCATCGTTGGGTTGGCGAGCGGCGAATTCCATGCCGATCGAGCCGGCAGCGCCGGGTTTGCTTTCGATCACCACGGGTTGACCCCAGAGGTCGCTCATTTTTTGGCCCATGACACGCGCCATCAGGTCCGAACTGCCACCCGCAGGGTAGGTCACGATCAATTTGACCGGTCGGTCGGGGAATTTGCCGGCTTGGGCCAGTGCGGGGGCCTGGCTGACGGCCAGGCCCAGTGCGGCGCAGGCCAACAGGGTGCGTCGTGAGAATTGGGCGAGAATGCGCATGAATGTCCTTTCTGTGACTGTCTGTACTCAAATGGATGGTTGAGAACCACCTCGGCATCATTTATATTATCAATTGATCAATTGCAACACAGTAAAAACCCATGCTCAACTTGAACACCCCTGGCGCGCGCGGTGACCAAACCCTGTCGCACAACATGAAATTGCTGGCCCACCATGAGCTCAATGGCTTTGGGGGCATGGGTGAGGGCATGTCGTTGCAAAAGACCTCCGATGGACGCCGCATCCTGTGGATGGCGCACGAATCGGCGCCGAAGAACTTCACCGGAGTGGATGTGACCGATCCGCGCAATCCCCGGGTGGTGGTGCAAACCGAGTTGCCGCACGCCAAGGTCAGGTCAAACTCGCTGGATGTCGTGGGCGACATCATGGCTGTCGCCTACCAGACCCAGACTGTCGGACTCAAGCCCGCCGGTGTCGATTTGTTCGACGTCTCCAAACCCGAAACCCCGCGCCTGATTTCGCACTTCGATTGTTCGGGTCCGCATTCTCGCGGCGTGCACGCGGTGTGGTTTGTGGACGGTCAGTACGTGCACATGGCGGCGGGTGCGCCCGACTTTCAGCCCCGCAACCCGCTTGACGACCAGTGCTATCGCATCCTCGATGTTCGCAACCCGTCCAAGCCGGTCGAGGCCGGTCGCTGGTGGTATCCGGGCACCCGAGAGGGTGACGCCGAACCCGCGCCGCAGCGCCTGACGCAGAAATTCGACACCGGTTTCCGCGCTCACAACACCAATGTGTTCCCTCAGCGTCCTGACCGCGCCTATGTGGGTTACATCGACGGCGGTGCTTTTGTGCTGGACATCTCCAACATGTCCGACATCAAGGTGGTGTCGCACTGGAATCATTCGCCCCCGTTCAATGGCTTCATCCACACCTTGTTGCCTTTGTTCGATCGCGACTTGTGGATTGTGAGTGACGAGTGCGTGCAGGACAATGGCGCCGACTGGCCCAAACTGGTTTGGGTGATCGATTCGCGCAACGAAAAAAATCCGGTCCCCATCGGCACCTTCCCTTCAGCGCCTTTTGAGGCCTTTGCCAAGCGCGGCGGCCGCTTCGGTGCCCACAACCTGCACGAAAACCTGCCGATCCCGACGTCGTTCAATTCCGACAAGCTGATCATCGGTACCTTCTTCAATGCCGGTGTGCGGGTGTTCGATACCAGCAACCCGTATCAGGTGCAGGAAGTGGCTTATTTCGTGCCGGGCGCACCCAAACTTTCGCCCGCTGGCGCGATTCAGATCAACGACGTGTTCGTGGACGAGAACCGCATCGTGTATGCCCAGGATCGTTTTGGCGGCGGCTTGTACATCCTGGAAATGACGATCTGAATTTGACGGCCGCATGAGCGAACGCGATCCGTTGGCGGCCAAGCTGCCCATCACCCTGGTGACCGGGTTTTTGGGCAGTGGCAAGACCACGCTGATTTCCAAATTGTTGCGCCATCCGGGCATGAACCGGGCGGCGGTGATCATCAATGAAGTCGGCGAAATTGGCATCGACCACGATCTGGTCGCCAATGTGAACGAGAACATGTCGCTGTTGGCCAACGGCTGCATTTGTTGCTCGGTGCGAACCGATTTGCAAGACAGCCTGCGCCAACTTTTTGCCGAGCGGCGCGCGGGGCAAATCCCCGAGTTCGATCGCGTCATCATCGAGACCACCGGTCTGGCCGATCCGGCCCCGGTGGTGCAGACCCTGATCAGCGACACGATGATCAATGCCCAGTACCGTCTCGATGGCCTGGCCACTTTGGTCGATGCGTATCATGGTCACGATTTGTTGGCGCGCCAGCCCGAGGCGGTCAAGCAGGCCGCCATGGCCGATCGGCTGTTCATCACCAAGACGGACCTGGTCGATGAGGCAACGCTGAGTGCCTTGCAAGACGAACTGCGCGCCCTCAACCCGCAGGCCGATCAATACAGGGTGGTGCAAGGGGATCTGGATCCGGCGCTGTTGACGGGCTTGGGTTTGCACAGCGCGAAGGTTAGCGAGCACACGCTCTCTTTTTTGGGCGAGTCTTTGCAACCATCTGGTGAGGTTGAAGCGGGCGAGGGTGGCAAATACCTGGGCGCGCGAGCTTCCAACCACGATCCGGCCATTCGCACCCTGTCGTTGCGGTTTCAGCAGCCGTTCAAATGGACCGGGTTTTCCTCGGCGCTGGAGTTGTTGACCACGTTGCGCGGGGCCGACATGCTGCGGGTCAAGGGCATCGTCAATGTCGAGGGTCACCCGGTGGTGGTGCAGGGGGTGCAGCACATCTTCAGCCCGCCGGTCGAGTTGGACCGCTGGCCCAGTCAAGACCGCGACACCCGTTTGGTGTTCATTACCCGCAACATAGCGCCTGAGACGATTCGCAACTTGCTCAGTGCCGTGACTTCGCTTTGACCCTTGGGGTCAGTTCGAGCCGGACCTGGGCGCAGACCAAGAGGTGAGCATGGCCCACAATCCGCTGGACGACACCATCGCGCAACGCGTGGCGCGCTATTCACAACTGGTGCCTTACAAAGACACCATGAACCAGAACAACGGCATACCCGCTGAAGCGGTGATGATGATGTCGCCCGACAAGGTCATGCCCGTCATGTCACCCTTGGGTTGGCAGGGGCGCAGCAAGATCGCTCCGGTCAAGGGTGCGCCCGGCTTGACCATCACCCTGGCCGAGTGCCCGCCGGGCGACAGCGCCGGGCTGCACATGCACACCGCCGCGACCGAAAACTTTTTTTGCGTCACCAGCCGTTTTGAGATCATCTGGGGCGACGAAGGCCAGTTCAAGACCGTGTTGGAGCCCTATGACTTCGTCTCGGTGCCGCCCGGCGTGTATCGCGACTTCAAGAATGTGGGCAACGAATTGGGCCGCTTGCTGGTCATGATCCAGCCCGAACCGGGCGACAGCCAGGATGCGGTGTATCACGCGGAAGCTGTGGGGCAGGAGATCGCCAAGCGATGGGGACCCGAGACGCGCGAAGCGATGTCACAGATCGGGATTCGGTTTGGCGCACCGCAGGGCAACTGAAAAGACCTTAAGCCCTGTTCAGATGACTGGGCTCTCTAGCAGCCTCAGAATCCATCGGCAGCTTTGACGGGCTTGGGGGGCGTCACTGAATCTGGCTTGGTCACAGCCTGTTCGGCTTTTTTGACGGGGGCCTGCTCAGGTTTTTTGACCGGTGCAGAAGGTGCAGTCGCAGCTTTGGCAGGGGCTGGAGCTGGGGAGGGCTTGAGAGATGCCAGATGGCGCTGGATGTTGCCTTGCACTTGATCGTTGCGAAGCTCAAAAATGCAACTTTCGCGCAGCACGGTCGCTTTATCCGCCGTGGTCAAGGGGGCCTTGAGCAACAGATCACCACCGACCACACGGCCTTCGGCTTTGATCAACCAAGCACGGTTGGCGTTGGCTTTGCTGTTGCCTGTGTACTGAACCTCGGCTTGCCCGGAAGCAGTCAGCTGCAAGCGGTAGCTGTTGACGTTGACATCATTGTCCAATCGGGCCAAGGCTTGACCTTGTGTCACATTGAAAGTCAACTTGGTCGTGAATGGCTCGTTGACCTTTGGATTGTTGCCGGGATTGACCAAGCCAGTGCAAGATAAGGTGCCGATCCAGAATCCATCGTATACAGATAGAGGGGGATCCGAGGGTGATTGGGCTTGTGCCATGCTGATGGCTGAGGCAAACAACAGGGGCAAAACTGAGTGCTTCATAAAACTCCTATGAGCCAATGATCAGTATAGCAACCCTGGCGAGGTCTAAAGTTGGCGCCCCCGACAGGAATCGAACCTGTATCTAGCGCTTAGGAGGCGCTCGTTCTATCCATTGAACTACGGCGGCGGGCGTTTGATTCTAACGGCGAGCCGATGCGGTCATTTGCTGAGCATGCGCATCGCATCCTCCAGCCCTTTGAGGGTCAGGGGATACATGCGCTGGCTCATCATTTGCTGGATGATGGAAATGCTCTGGCGGTATTGCCACACCCCTTGCGGCTCGGGGTTGATCCAGGCAAATTTGGGGAAGGCATGCACCAGCCGCTGCAGCCATTCGGCCCCGGGCTCTTCGTTGTTGTATTCCACGCTGCCACCGGGTTGCAAAATCTCGTAGGGGCTCATGGTGGCGTCGCCGACAAACACCAGTTTGTAGTCTTTGTTGAACTTGCGGATCACGTCCCAGGTGGGGAATTTTTCGGCGAAGCGGCGCCGGTTGTTTTTCCACAAAAAGTCGTAGACGCAGTTGTGGAAGTAGAAAAATTCCAGGTGTTTGAATTCGGCCTTGACGGCTGAAAACAATTCTTCGACGCGGGCGATGTGTTCGTCCATGGTGCCGCCCACATCCATCAGCAACAGCACCTTGACATTGTTGTGGCGCTCGGGGCGCATCAAAATGTCCAGATAGCCCGCATTGGCCGCCGTTTTCGCGATGGTACCGTCGAGGTCCAGTTCGTCGGGTGAGCCTTCGCGGGCAAAGCGGCGCAAGCGGCGCAACGCCACCTTGATGTTGCGCGTGCCCAACTCCAGCGTGTCGTCGTAGTCCTGATAGGCCCGTTGTTCCCACACTTTGACGGCGCTCTTGTTGCCGCCTTTGCCGCCGATGCGGATCCCTTGCGGGTTGTAGCCGCCGTTGCCAAAGGGCGAGGTGCCGCCGGTGCCGATCCATTTGCTGCCGCCCTGGTGGCGCTCTTTTTGTTCTTCCAGCCGTTTGCGCAGGGTCTCCATCAGCTCGTCCCAGCCCATTTTCTGGATCGCGGCTTTTTGCTCGGGCGTGAGTTCTTTTTCCAGCGTTTTGCGCAACCAGTCCAGCGGCACGTCCTGGGTGAAGTCGGTCAGCATCTCGACGCCCTTGAAATAGGCGGCAAAGGCGCGATCGAACTTGTCGAAGTGCTTTTCGTCCTTCACCAGGGCCGTGCGGCTGAGGTAATAAAAGTCGTCGATGCTGCAGGCTTCGCTGCGCGGGCCCACCACGTCGGCTTGCAGGGCTTCGAGCAAGGTCAGGTATTCGCGCACCGAGACCGGTACTTTGGCCGCGCGCAGGGTGTAGAAGAAATCGGTCAGCATGTCGAATTCTCCTTGGGGTCTCTGGGGCGTTGCAGTTGGAAATCCAGGTGCGCTTTCACCGCCGGCCACTCGGGGGCGACGATGCTGTACACACAGGTGTCGCGCAAGCTGCCATTGGGGGCGATTTGGTGCGCGCGCAAGACCCCGTCGAGCTTGGCCCCCAAGCGCTCGATGGCACGGCGGCTGGCTTGGTTGAACCAGTGGGTTCTGAATTCAACGGCGTTGCAACCCAGTGTCTCGAAAGCATGACCCAACAGCATGCGTTTGCATTCGGTGTTGATGGGCGTGCGATGCACCGCGCGGCGGTACCAGGTCGAGCCAATTTCAAGTCGATGGTTGGGCGCGTCGATGTGCATGCAGGTGGTCATGCCCACGGCTTGACCGCCGGCATTGAGCACGGCGAACGGCAGCATGCTGCCCTGCGCTTGGAGAGCAAGCCTTCGCTCGATTTCGGCGCGCATGGCCTCGGGGCGGGGGATGAAGGTGTACCAAAGGTTCCACAGCTCGCCGTCTTGCACCGATAGCACCAGGTCGTCGTGGTGCGTCAAACTCAGTGGCACCAAACTGGCGTGCTGGCCGTGCAGTTCAAGGGGCTGGATGTGGAGCATTCAGCGGTCCTCCCCGATTTCACCTTTGCCGCGCAACGAGCGTGCGGCTTGCAGACCCAAGCCTCCGCCCAATCCGACCAGCGCGATGGCCACCAGGCTGCCGGCGCTGTAACCTTCGGCAAACATCTCCAGGCCCATCAGCTGGCCCAAGCCATAGCCCAGCAAAGATCCCACCACGAAGCCCACGGCGTCGGTCAATCCCTCGGCAAGTTGCTTGAGCATGGCGGTCAGCGGTTGCGGCTTTGCATGAACACCAGTTTTTCAAACAAAGTGGTGTCCTGTTCGTTTTTCAGCAGCGCGCCCACCAGGGGCGGGATGGCGACTTTCTCGTCCTGGGTTTGCAGGGCCGACAGGGGGATGTCTTCGGCCACCAGCAGCTTGAGCCAATCCAGCAATTCGCTGGTGCTGGGCTTTTTCTTCAGGCCGGGCAGGTTGCGCACGTCGTAAAAAGTTTTCAGCGCAACCGCCAACAGGTCTTTTTTCAGATTCGGGTAGTGCACTTCCACGATTTGGCGCATGGTGTCCGGGTCGGGGAACTTGATGTAGTGAAAGAAGCATCGGCGCAAGAAGGCGTCGGGCAGTTCTTTTTCGTTGTTGGAGGTGATGAACACCAGGGGGCGATTTTTGGCTTTGACCAGTTCGCGCGTTTCGTAGCAGTAAAACTCCATGCGGTCGAGTTCGCGCAGCAGGTCATTGGGGAATTCGATGTCGGCCTTGTCGATCTCGTCGATCAACAGCGCCACCGGTTCGTCGGCGGTGAAGGCCTGCCACAAGACGCCTTTGAGAATGTAGTTCTGGATGTCCTTCACTCGCTCGTCACCCAATTGGCTGTCGCGCAACCGGCTGACCGCGTCGTATTCGTAGAGGCCTTGCTGGGCTTTGGTGGTCGATTTGATGTGCCACTGCAACAGGGGCATGTTCAGCGCCTGGGCCACTTCTTCGGCCAGCATGGTTTTGCCGGTACCCGGCTCACCCTTGACCAAAAGGGGGCGTTTCAGGGTGATGGCGGCGTTGACGGCCAGCATCAGGTCCTGGGTGGCCACGTATTGCTCGGTTCCTTTGAATTTCATGGTTGGAAATCCTGTTGTTTTCTGACAAGTTGAGGCCGAAAGCCCTTATATAATGCTCGGTTGATTCACATCAAACACCTTGGATTGTCATCCCAAAATGAAAAAGCTCCTGACTTCTGCCCTCTTCATCGCTGTCTCTTTTGCGACCGGCCAGGCGCTGGCCCAAGACCTGCAGGGTGACGCCAAGGCCGGCGAAAAGAAAATTGCCATGTGCATCGGTTGCCACGGCATTTCCGGTTACCAAGCCAGCTTCCCCGAAGTTTATCGTGTGCCCATGATCTCGGGCCAAAACGCCAAGTACATCAGCAACGCCCTGGTGGCCTACCGTGGTGGCGAGCGCAAGCATCCCACCATGAAGGGGATCGCAGCTTCGCTGACGGATCAGGACATTGCCGACATTTCGGCCTACTACGCAGGGCACAGCAAAGCCGCTCCGGCCCCCGAAAAACTGCCCGAGCCCAGCGGCAAAGTGGCCGAACTGCTGACCAAAGGCGCTTGCGCATCCTGTCACGGGGCCAATTACTCCAAGGGCATCGACCCCAGCTACCCCAAACTGGCCGGTCAGCACGCCGATTATCTGTTTGTCGCCCTCAAGTCTTACAAGGTGGATAACCAGGCCACATGGGGTCGCAACAACGGCATCATGGGTGGCATCGCCAAGCAATTCAGCAATGCCGAACTCAAAGAACTGGCCAAATACCTGGCCGCCCAGCCCGGTGAGATGCAGGTGGTGCCGCAGTCGCGTTTCCGTTGATCGTTGTTCTGCGCCAAATCCAAAGCCACCTGCGGGTGGCTTTTTTCATGCCTCAGCCGCTGGCAGACGCGATCAGTCGCGCGTGGCCAGCCGTTGCAATTGGTCGACGTAGGCGGCGCCATCGGGCGGGCGACCGCTGCGTTGACTCTCCCAGACCATGCGGCCCAAACATTCCATGGCCAGGTGGTGTGCGTTGTGCAGCGAGTCGCGTCGGGCAGCCAGCAATTCCACCGCTTGACGCACCCCGCGCGGCTGGTCGATGGAGCATTGCTCGCTGATGGACAAGTGCATCGACAGGTGGAGAAACGGGTTGGTTTGGCCGTCTTCGACGTCGTACATGCGGGTCAGGGCGGTTTGCACGTCGTCGAGGTCATTCAAAAATTCGGGGTGTTCGCCAATCCACTGACCGGCCAGGGTTTCCAGCGCATCCATGGGTTGCCCGGCCTTTTGCTTGGCCCGAACGGCGCAAAAGAAACGCCGCACATCTTCTTGAGAGGGGGTAAACATGTCGCCATTGTCACCCAAGGCGGCTCGGGTTTTTGGCGTCAGATCTTCGCAAGGTTCATAATTCGACCCCATGATCCACAAATTATCCCCTTCCATCGCCGACGCGCTTGAAGGCACGCCCGATGGCGCCACCGTCCTGATCGGCGGTTTTGGCACCGCAGGCATCCCCTCCGAGTTGATCGACGGCCTCATCGAGCAGGGCGCGCGCGACCTGACCATTGTCAACAACAATGCTGGTAACGGCGAAACCGGTCTGGCTGCCTTGCTCAAGGCAGGACGGGTGCGCAAGATCGTCTGCAGTTTTCCTCGCCAGGCCGATTCCCAAGTGTTCGACGGCTTGTATCGCAGTGGCCAGCTCGAATTGGAACTGGTGCCCCAGGGCAACCTGGCCGAGCGCCTGCGCGCCGCCGGTGCCGGCATCGGCGGTTTCTTCACCCCGACCGGCTATGGCACCGAGTTGGCCAAAAAGGCCGACGGCAGCCTGAAGGAAACCCGCGAAATCAATGGCCGCATGTACGTGTTTGAAGAGCCCATCCACGGCGATCTGGCCCTGATCAAGGCCGAGCGCGGTGACCGCTGGGGCAACCTGACCTATCGCAAAGCGGCGCGCAACTTTGGCCCGGTCATGGCCACCGCCGCCAAAAAGACCGTGGCGACTGTGCACGAGATCTGTGAGCTCGGCGAGATGGATCCCGAGACCATCGTCACGCCCGGCATTTTTGTCAGCAAGATCGTCAAAATCCCCCGTGTCGCCACCCAAGCCGGAGGGTTCAAGTCATGAGTTACACCCGTCGCACCAAAGACCAACTTGCCGCCCGCGTGGCCCAGGACATCCCCGAGGGGGCCACCGTCAACCTGGGCATCGGTCAGCCAACCCTGGTGGCCAACCACATCCCGTCCACCCGCGAAGTGTTGTTGCACTCCGAAAACGGCATTTTGGGCATGGGGCCTGCCCCTGCCGCCGGATTGGAAGATTACGACCTGATCAACGCCGGCAAGCAGCCGGTGACCCTGTTGGCCGGGGGCTCATTCTTCCATCACGCCGACAGCTTTGCCATCATGCGAGGCGGTCACCTGGACATCTGCGTGCTGGGGGCCTTTCAGGTCAGCGCCACCGGTGACCTGGCCAACTGGCACACCGGCGAAGCCGATGCGATCCCTGCCGTGGGCGGGGCCATGGACCTGGCCACCGGCGCCAAACAGACCTGGGTCATGATGGACCTGCTGACCAAGCAGGGCCAGTCGAAGGTGGTGCAGCAATGCACCTATCCGCTGACCGGCATCGCTTGCGTCAAACGCATCTACACCGACCTGTGCACGCTGGCTTGTACCCCGCGCGGCCTGGAGTTGATCGATGCCGTGCCCGGCCTGAGCAAAGACGAGCTGGCGGGCATCATTGGCTTGCCTTTCGTCAACTGAACCTGTTTATAAATCCGGAGACATTTCCATGAATCACGCTTTCATTTGCGACGCCGTGCGCACCCCCTTTGGCCGCTACGGCGGTGCCTTGTCCAGCGTGCGCACCGACGATTTGGGCGCCATCCCCTTGCGCGCCCTGATGGAGCGCAACCCCAAGGTCGATTGGCAAGCCATCACCGACGTCATCTATGGCAACGCCAACCAGGCCGGTGAAGACAACCGCAATGTGGCCCACATGGCCAGTTTGCTCGCGGGCTTGCCCATCGAAGTCCCCGGCGCCACCATCAACCGCCTGTGCGGTTCGGGTCTGGACGCAGTGGGCACGTCGGCCCGCGCCATCCGCAGCGGCGAGGCCGAACTCATGATCGCCGGTGGGGTCGAGAGCATGAGCCGTGCGCCCTTTGTGATGCCCAAGGCCGAGACCGCCTTCAGCCGCAGCAACGCGGTGTACGACACCACCATCGGCTGGCGCTTCATCAACAAACTGATGAAAGAAAAATACGGCGTGGACTCGATGCCCGAGACGGCCGAGAACGTGGCCACCGATTTCAAGATCGAGCGCGAAGCCCAGGATCGCATGGCCTTGGCCAGTCAGCTCAAGGCCGTTGCCGCCCAGAAAGCCGGTTTCTTTGATGCCGAAATCGTGCCCGTCACGATCCCGCAGAAAAAAGGCGACCCGGTGATCGTTTCGAAAGACGAACACCCGCGCGAGACCACCATGGAGACCCTGGGCAAGCTCAAAGGCGTGGTTCGTCCTGACGGCACCGTGACCGCCGGCAATGCCAGTGGCGTCAACGACGGCGCTTGCGCATTGCTGCTGGCCAGCGAGGCCGCCGCCGCACGCCATGGCCTGACCCCGCGTGCTCGCGTGGTCGGCATGGCCACCGTGGGCGTGCCCCCGCGCATCATGGGCATCGGTCCCGCACCCGCCACGCAAAAGGTGCTGGCGTTGACTGGCCTGACGTTGGCGCAAATGGATGTCATCGAACTCAATGAGGCGTTTGCCGCCCAAGGCTTGGCCGTGTTGCGCCAACTGGGTTTGCAAGACGACGATCCGCGCGTCAACCCCAATGGCGGTGCCATCGCCCTGGGACACCCGCTGGGCGCGAGTGGCGCACGCTTGGCCACCACGGCGGTCAACCAGTTGCACCGCAGCGGCGGTCGCTACGCCTTGTGCACCATGTGCATCGGGGTGGGGCAGGGCATTGCAGTGATTCTTGAACGCGTGTAAAGCTGCCATGAAGGACGCCTGAAAAACCCGCCCTGTGCGGGTTTTTCCGTCTGCACAGGGGGCATCGTCTGGGTTCCAATCGCTGATCAACGCATCAACAAGGAGTGACCATGTGGCATCGGTTCAAGCTCGACTTCTCACGCCAAGTGCTGGCACTGTGCGCCGCTCTGATGCTGGGCACCCTGGCCCATGCTGCCTGGCCCGAAAAACCCATTCGCATCGTGGTCGCATTCCCTCCGGGGGCCACCACCGACATCATCGCGCGTGCTTTCAGTGCGCCGTTGTCCGAGGCCCTGGGTCAACCGGTCGTCATCGAGAACCGCCCGGGTGCGGGCGGCAACATCGCCACGGTGGCGGTGGCACGCAGCCCCGCCGATGGCTACACCTTTCTGATGCACAGCGTGGCTTATGCGGTCAACCCTTCGCTTTATGCCAAGGCCGGCTACGAGGTGGGCAAAGACCTCGCTTCGGTGGCGATCGCCGGTGTGTCGCCCAACATCCTGTACGTGCATCCCAGTGTGAAGGCCAATACCTTGCCTGAGTTGCTGGCCCTGGCCAAGACCGACAAACTCAGCTATGCGTCTTCGGGCAATGGCACCACCACGCACCTGGGGGCCGAACTGTTGTTCCGCAACTTGGCCAAGGTCGATGTGCAACACGTGCCCTTCTCGCCGGCAGCGGCGGCCAACGCGGTGGTCAGTGGCCAGGTGCCCTTGGGCTCCACGTCGGTGCCACCGGTGGTGCAGTTGGCTAAAGCGGGCAAGGTGCGCCCCATCGCGGTCACCAGCGCGCGTCGCAGTGGCGCCATGCCCGATGTGCCCACCGTGGCCGAGTTGGGCTATCCGGGTTTTGAGTCGAACACCTGGATCGGTGTGTTTGCACCGGCGGGCACCCCGGAAGAGATCTTGCAGCGCGTCAACACCGAAATCAACAAGCTGCTGGCCAGCAAGGCGATTGCGGACAACTTCAGCGCACAGTCGCTGGAGGCGGTGCGCATGGATCGCGCCGCCACCGAAGCCTATGTGGCCGCAGAGGCCCGCAAGTGGGGTGCGGTGGTCAAGGAAACCGGGGCCCGCGTCGACTGAGCGTGCCGAGAAAGATTCGTTCATTTCATCACTGGGAGAAAAGCAACATGGCCAACAAAATCGGATGGATCGGCTTGGGTCGCATGGGCGAAGCCATGGTCAAGCAATTGACCAAGGCCGGGCACGGCGTGGACGTCTGGAACCGCACCCGCAGCAAAGCCGAACCGCTGGCCGAATATGGCGCCACCGTGGTCAACACCAAGCTGGACCTGGCCGGGTGTGAAACGGTCTTCACCATGGTCTCGACCACCGACGACCTTAAAGAAGTGCTGTTTGCAGAAGGTGGCCTGGTCACCGGCACCCAAAAGCCCAAGCTGGTGGTCGACAGCTCATCGATCTCTCAAGAGGGATCGACCGAAGTGCGCCAGCGCCTGGAGGCGATGGGGGTGGCCTATTTGTGCGCCCCGGTCTCGGGCAACGGCAAAGTGGCCAAAGCCGGCAAACTGCTGATCGTGGCGTCCGGCCCCAAGGCCCTGTACGACCTGGCCGAGCCGTATTTGCGTGCCATGTCGCGCAAATGCATGTGGGTGGGTGAGGGTGAGTTGGCCCGCGTCTGGAAAATCGCCCACAACACCATGTTTGGCGTCATCATCCAGAACCTGTGCGAGATCACCGTCATGGCCGAAAAAGCCGGTATTCCGCGCCATGTGTTTTTGGAGAGCATCAACGATTCGGTGTTGGGCTCGATGTACACCCGCTACAAGTCGCCCGTGCTGACCAACCTGACGTTTGAGCAAGTGACCTTCACGCCCAAGCTGCTGCTCAAAGACATGGACCTGGGCCTGGCCGCTGCCAAGGCGCAGGGCGTGCCCATGCCCGCTGCCGCAGCCACGCGTGAGTCGATCGCCCGCATGGTCGGGCGTGGCCACGACCACGTCGATTTCTCGATTTTGTTGCAGGAAATTGCCGCTGATTCAGGCTTGACCCTCAAGCCCGAAAACGTCGAGGTCAACGACGGCCTGAGCAGCTGAGCCGGTTCATGAGCACCACCCTGATACGCGGGGCCTGCGTCATCACCCTGGATCGTCAGGGTGACTTGCCGCAGGCCGATGTGCTGGTGCGCGATGACCGCATCGAGCGCATCGCCGAGCGCATCGACGCACAAGCCGATGAGGTCATCGAGGCTCAGGGTCACATCATGATCCCCGGCTTGGTCAACGCCCACTTGCACACCTGGCAGACCGCCTTGCGGGGCGTGGCCGCCAACTGGACTTTGCTGGAGTATTTCAAAAACATGCACGCCGGCCTGGCGACGGTGTTTTTGCCCCAAGACCTGAACATCGCCAACTGGGTCGGTGCGCTCAACCAGATCAACTGCGGCACCACCACCCTGGTCGACTGGTGCCACAACAACCGCACGCCCGAGCACAACGACGCCGCCATCGACGGCCTGTTGCAGTCGGGCATACGGGCTGCGTTTTTTCATGGCACGCCCAAGCCCGACCCCAAGCCCGGAGAAACACCGTTTTGGGAAACGCCGCATCCGCGTGCCGAGGTCGAACGCTTGCTCAAGGCCCACCAGGGCAACCCTTTGCTGAGCATCGGTGCGGCGGTGCTGGGGCCGCATTACGCCACGCTCGATGTGACCCTGCACGACTTTCGCATGGCGCGTGATTTGGGTCTGATCGCCTCGTTGCACCAAGGCGGTGGCCCGGCCCGCACTCCCGAAGGCTGGCAGGTGTTGCAGCAACAAGGGTTGTTGGGCCCGCACGTCAACATCGTGCACGGCCATGCCCTGAGCGACGAGCAGATCAAAACCTTTTGCGACCTGGGCATGTCTTTTTCGGCCGCCGCCGAAAATGAAATGACCCAAGGCCACGGTCACCCCATCACCGGCAGGCTGTTGGCGCTGGGGCACGCCCCCTCGTTGGGAGCCGACCTGGAGAGCGTGCTCAGTGGCGACATGCTGACCCAGGCCCGGGTGGCGCTGGGCATGCAACGCAGCCTGGACAATGTGGCCCACCGCGAGCAGCACGGCAGCATCCCGACCACCAGCACCGTGCGCACGCGCCAGGCGCTCGAGTGGGTCACCGTCGAGGGCGCACGCATGCTGGGGCAGCTCGATCGCATCGGGACCCTGGCCGAAGGCAAGCAGGCCGACTTGGTGCTGATCCGGGCCAGCGACCTCAACATGCAGCCGGTGCACGACCCGGTCAGCACCGTGGTCATGCAGACCAGCCTGGCCAACATCGACAGCGTGATGATCGCCGGTCGCTGGAAAAAGCGCCACGGCCAGTTGCTGGGGGTTGACTTGCCGCCCTTGCTGGCGCGCTTGCAATCATCGGGCCAAAAAATCACCCGGGCGCTGGGTTTGCAGCCGCACTGAACGCCGGCGCGCATTTTCTTTTAAATCAAGGCAGTGACAGCATGAATCCATCCATCTTGTTTCTGGGCGTCGGAAAAATGGGCTTGCCCATGGCCCGCCACTTGCACGCCGCCGGTCACCCGGTGGTCGTCAACGACCTCGACCCTGAACGCATGCGCCTGGCGCAGGCCGCCGGTTTGACGCTGGCCAGCGATGCCAAGGCCGCATTGCAACAAGCCGACTGGGTGATCAGTTCTTTGCCCAACGACGCGGCACTCAACAGCGTCGCCGCCTGGCTGGCAGACCATGGCCGAGCCGGGCAAGCCTGGGTCGACACCAGCACGGTGTCGCTGTCTTCGTCTTCGCATGCGGCCCAACAGGTCGCGGCCAAGGGCATCGAGCACCTGCGCGTGACCGTGTCGGGCAACAACCACATGGCCGAGGCCGCTCAACTGACGGTGTTGGCTTCGGGCCCGCAGGCCCTGTTTGAACGGGCTTTGCCTTGGTTGCGTTGCTGGGGTCCGAATCAGTTTCATCTGGGGCAGGGCGAGCAAGCCCGGCTGATGAAACTGGTGATCAACCTCATGATCGCCCAGACCAGCGCCATGCTCTCCGAGGCCCTGAACCTGGGGCAGCGCGGCGGTCTGGACTGGGCCCAGATGTGGCAGGTGATCGGGGCCAGCGCCGTGGGCTCGCCCATCGTCAAGGCCAAATCGGTGCAACTCAGCCAGCACGACTACACCCCCACCTTTACCGTGCACCAGATGCTCAAAGACGTGGGCTTGATGCTGCAAGCGGGTGACGAGTTGAACGTGCCCCTGCCCCAGTTGTCGCTGACCCAGCAGCAGATGCGTGCCGCCATCGCCCAAGGCGACGGCGAACTCGACTATGCGGCCATCATTCGCGTCATGGCCCGCGCTTGCGGGCAAAATACGGACCTATGAAAGACTTTGTTTACCTCAGCCAGCCCCAGCGCGTGGTGTTTGGTGCCGGCAGCTTGCAGCACCTCGAACGCGAGATCGTCAACCTGGGCGCACAACGGGCCCTGATTCTGTCGACCCCCGAGCAACGCCAGAGCGCCGAGCGCGTGGCCGACATGCTGGGTTCGCGTGCCGCCGGTATTTTTGATCGGGCGGTGATGCACGTGCCCATCGAGACCGCCCGTGAGGCGCGCACGGTGGCCCAGCAGTTGGGTGCCGATTGCGCGGTGGCGATCGGCGGTGGCTCGACGACCGGTCTGGGCAAGGCGATTGCGCTCGACTCGGGGCTGCCCATTGTGGCGATCCCCACCACCTACGCGGGCAGCGAGATGACCACCATTTATGGCATCACCGAGGCCGGCCTGAAAAAAACCGGGCGCGATGTCCGCGTGTTGCCGCGCACGGTCATTTATGACCCCGAGCTGACCCTGAGCTTGCCGGTGGGCCTGAGCATCACCAGCGGCATCAACGCCATGGCCCACGCCGTCGAGTGCCTGTATGCCGTGGACGGCAACCCCATCATGGATTTGTTGTCCGAAGAAGGCATCGCCGCCCTGGCGCGTGCCTTGCCCGTGTTGCACCAAAAGCCCCAAGACCTTTCGGCCCGATCGGATGCCTTGTATGGGGCCTGGTTGTGCGGGCAAGCGCTGGCCAACGCCGGCATGGCGATCCACCACAAGTTGTGCCACACCCTGGGCGGCAGCTTCAACCTGCCGCACGCCGAGACCCACACCATCGTTTTGCCCCATGCGCTGGCCTACAACCAGGGCGCAGCCCCAGCGGCCTATGAGCGCATGGCCCGTGCCTTGCGCGCGACCGAGCGGGGCATCAGCGTGGCGCAGGCGGTGTACGACCTGGCCCAGCAGCATGGCGTGCCGGTGGCTTTGCGCGATTTGGGCCTGACCGAGGCCCAACTGAATCAGGCGCTGGACATCGCCTTGCAAAACCAATACCCCAACCCCCGACCCTTGCAGCGCGAACCCCTGCGCGAACTGCTCTACAACGCTTGGCAGGGCGTGCGTCCGGCTTGAGGGCAGGGCTGTTCGGGGCGGTTAGAATAACCGCACAGGAAGCGTGGCAGAGTGGTTGAATGCACCGGTCTTGAAAACCGGCGAAGGTTTACGCCTTCCGTGAGTTCGAATCTCACCGCTTCCGCCAGATAGCCGGCTCTTGGCTCTTCCCCATTAACGGGGGATGGGCATCCACTAAACACGATTGATTATCCCGTTCCAACCGCAGGCTCTTCCCCATTAACGGGGGATGGGCATCTACTGATCGGAAACGAGCAGGGTGTACTGATTTTTTGTCAGTAGCCGCCGGAAGTCTCTGTCAAAGGTGACCAGGTGCTCTCCAATCTGTGCGACGGCGGATGACAACCAAGCGTCTGGCATGTCGTTTCCACCCAATCCTTTCGCAAGGCACAGCTGGCGTAGCTTGGACCATTCGGGACCCAATTGGGCCATCTGTACGCCTGGAGCAGCGAGGAGCGCATCGATGAAGGTGACGGCTTCTTCGACTGGCGTGGGAAGCAGGAAGATCTTAGGACTCGTCACCAGGCGCAGAAAGCTGGCGATCACCATCGGCATCAATGTGAAGGCTGCGCCTGTGGTGGCGCTGTCGAGCGAACTTTCGAGCCACTTTCGCGCGACATCATGATGAGGATGGTCGGCACGGGACGCGGCGACCAACACGTTGACGTCAGGCGTCATCGTCAAGGACCTTGAGCAGAGACTTGTTGCTGAGAGGGTTGACGCCTGCGACCAAGCCGCCGCGGCCTTTGAAGATAGGCAGACGAGTTGGCCCGGGCTTTGCAGCACCTGATCTGGCTCGAAGACGCAGCAGCAGGCCCTCCTCGATCAGGCGAGTCAGGGTGGTGCGTTGCTGTACCGCCAGTACCTTGGCGTCCGCCAGGATCTGGTCGTTGAGGTCAAGTGTGGTCTTCATGTCTATATGATACAGATTTCTGTATCGAAAATGCAAGCCCTCGCAAGTTGCGTATGCCGATGATCGTGGCCACTTGAACCGGTCAGGTGGCCCCCCTGGGCCTGAGGCGCAGAAGTTCATTCCGGTGATGCGGCCATTTCAGCCCCGCCATCTGGCGATAGCGTTGCACGGCCTTCTTGAGACGCACGCCAGGTTCGGAAGGAGCCAGCAAGGCGCTGACAAAAGCGACCTGTTCTTTCTCTGGACAATCGGATGAGTTCGTTCTCTTGCACGATCTTTGCTGTCACTTCCTGGGTGCTGTCCATGACGAGTTCGCTCAAAGTGTGTCCGGTCAACGTGGCGGCTCGCTGGAAGAAGTCCTTCTGCTCGCTGTAGAAACGTACCGCCAGTCTTGCATCGCATGGCTTGTCGTGGATTTCAGGCGTGTTCAGCATGACCGACTTTGCTGGTGTGGAATCAAGGCTTGTTTGTGCGCCATTTGTGCGTGCGCAAAGGATGAGGTGCCCAGACCGCACCTCATGCCACGAAGTTGCAAAGCGGCCTTCACAAGCGAGTCGATTTTTGAGGGGTTTTCAGCAACCGGATCTGCAAGTGCTGGCCCCGTGGACCGTGTGCAGGTCACCCGATATCACTCAGAGCACAGGGTTTTTAAACTCTCCCCCCATGGCCACCAAGCCCCAAGGACCCCCCTGGGCATCCCAGCTGAACCCGATGTGCGCCATGCCGGCATGGTGGTCGCGGAACAGGCGCTGGATGGGGTAGTGGTCGTAGATGCCGTTGGCGCCAGCGAGTTTGTGCAGCGAGTCCACGGCCTCGGTGCACATTTGCACCGCATAGGCCATGTTTCGCTTGGCCCGGAGTTTTTCTTCGGTCGTGGGCACGCGACCTTCTTCGGCCATGCGCTGGCCGATGGCGCAGTCGTTGCGGGCGATCAGGCGGGCGGCGTCGACACGGGCGGCCGCGCCCGACACATGCAATTGCACCGCCTGGAAATCGCGCATGCGCATGCCGGTGTAGTTGGTGCTGCGTGCCTGGATCGCTTCAATGGTCATTTCGACCGCCGCTTGCGCGTTACCCACCAGGGCGGCGCCGATGCAATGGCTGGCGTAGGCTGACAAGGGCGGCAGGTAGTTGGGGCTGGGGTTGACTTGGGCGCCCGGAAAGGTCGCCCCGCCTCGGGCGAGGTACATGCACAGGGCCCGGTACTCGGGGACGAAGATCTCGTGCGCTTTGACCGATTTGGAGCCTGTGCCGCGCATGCCCATGACTTGCCAGTCGTCGATGATCTCGTAGTCGCTGGCGGGCACCAGGCACATGCGGTGATCGACCACTTTGTCGCCGTCAAAGACTTGCACCGCCAGCATGTTCCAGGTGCTGGGGTCGACGCCCGACGAAAAATTCCAGTGCCCCGAGACGACAAAGCCACCCTCTACACGCCGCCCACGGCCCTGGGGATAGGCGATGCCCGAGGCAATCAGGGCATCGGGGTTGTCGGCCCATACCTCTTCTTGCGCCCGCTCGTCGTAAAGGGCCAACATCCAGTGGTGGATGCCCAGGTTGCCCACGTTCCAGGCGGTCGAGCAACATCCTCGGCCGATCTCGTAGGGGATGTCGAAGATGGCGCGGAAATCGAGCTCCATGCCCCCGTAACGCTTGGGTTGTCCAAACCGCAGGATCCCCAGTTGGTTCAGGTCCTGGATGGTCTCGGGCAGCAATTGGCGGGCTTGTTCCTGACGCGGGGCCCGCTCGCGCAGCGTCGGCACCAAAGATCGGGCACGCTCACAAGCCTCTTGCAACGTGACGCCCGCAAAACTGCAAGCCGGAGGTGATACAGCATTCATGGCATGACTTTCTGATCCAACCCGCCACCTTGGTGGGGGAAAACGCACCTCACATGGCGCTTGGGGACATGTTCTGCAGTATGTCTGAATGCCGCGATCGGATCAAGTCTGGCGCATGTGGTGTCGAACCATCTGAACAGCTTTTTTGAATACCTTATGTCTATAATTAAAAAGAATTCATCAAGTACCAATCCGGCATCAACTGTGGGACGAATGAGGGCAGCGCAGTGGCGTGTCTCGATCCATCCGACCCCAAGGTTGCCCTTTCAGAAGAGCCGCCATGATCTTGCACTTCGTCTCACAGGCTTTCAGCTCAGGTCGCAGAACGCTTTATACCGCCATGTCATTGATGGTCATGACCGGCGCAATGGTTGCTTGCATCGGGAGTTCCTCCACTGACACGGCTTGCACCTTCACGGGCTCACAAGGCTGGGTGGTGGTCGGCTCGGGCTTGCCCGGCGACCCGTCTCTGCCAGAGCCATCATCAGGCTACAAATTGGGCCATTTGGGCAGCAAGGCCCAAGGGTACATGGTGTCAACCGCGAATCCACTGGCGACACAGGCGGGCTGTGTTGTCTTGCGCGACGGTGGCACCGCGGTCGATGCAGCCATTGCGATACAGATGGTCCTGGGCTTGGTCGAGCCTCAATCTTCAGGCTTGGGTGGCGGAGCCTTCATGTTGCACTTTGATGCTGCCAGTGGCAGGGTTGATAACTACGATGGCCGCGAAACCGCACCGGCTGCTGCGACCGAAAATGATTTGCGCTATGCCAACCCGCTGACTCTATCCCCGATAGCCCCCGATCTGGGAAGCCCCACTTTTGGCAACACCCGTGCCAGCGGCCGATCCATCGGCACCCCCGGCGTTTTGAAAATGTTGGAGTTGGCGCATCGGGAGCACGGTAAAAAACCTTGGGCCGACTTGTTCCAGCCAGCCATTCAATTGGCAACCCAAGGCTTCGCCATCAACGGCCGCTTGGCCGACGCCATTGTGGCCAATGCCCAGAATTTGCAGCGCGATGCAGAGGCCAGTGCTTATTTTCTTCATGCAGATGGGACACACAAAACCTTGGGCACGGTGCTCAAAAATCCCGCCTACGCGCAAACTTTGACCGCCATTGCCCAATCGGGTGCCGTGGCCTTTTACGAAGGCCCAATTGCACAGGATATTGTGGCCAAGATCAAAGCCAGCGTTGGAGCCGATGGCACGCCCATGACACCGGGCAAAACCGAGCTCTCCGATCTCAGCAACTATCAGGCGATTCGCCGCGAGGCGGTTTGCAGCACCTATCGCAACTACTGGGTGTGCGGTGCGGCACCGCCTTCCTCTGGAGGGATCGCTGTGGCCCAAATTCTGGGCATTCTGGAAAACTTCAACATGGCGAACTATCCCCCAGCCATGGTCGATGCCAATGGGGGCAAGCCCTCTGTTGACGCCGCACACCTGATGGCCGAGGCACAACGGCTGGCTTATGCCGATCGAAACAAATACGTGGCTGACACCGATTTTGTCCGTTTGCCGGGTTATGGCGTCAGCTCCATGCTGGATAAAGGTTATTTGAACGAACGTTCGCGACTGATCAACCTGAATCAGTCGATGGGCACGGCCCGGGCGGGTACATGGGCGTACCCGGTGATGGCCGGCAGCAGTGCCAACGAGGGCAAGGGAACCAGCCACATCAGCGTGGTCGATCGCTATGGCAATGCATTGTCGATGACCACCACGATTGAGAGCAGCATGGGCTCTTTTCACTTCACCCGTGGTTTTTTGTTGAACAACCAATTGACCGATTTTTCGTTTGAGCCCAGCGATGCCGATGGCCCCATCGCCAATCGAATTCAGGCGCTCAAGCGGCCGCGCAGTTCCATGGCCCCGACACTGGTCTTTCACAAAGCCAGCGACGGCAGTCGGGGGGATTTCCTCATGGCCACCGGATCACCGGGTGGTGGCAACATCATTCAGTATGTCAGCAAGACCCTGGTCGCTGTTCTCGATTGGGGACTGGATGCACAACAGGCCACTTCTTTTGTCAATTTTGGCGCTGCCAACAGCCCCACCACCGGGGTGGGGGGTGAACACCCGTTGATCAACACCAGCAACAACGGGGCCAACGATGCATTGGTGACCGGGCTGCGGGCCCGGGGCCACACGGTATCCATCACGGCTCAGTCGAGCGGAGTGGCCACCATTTTGCGCACTTCCGGATCTGGCGGTGCGGGAGCGAGTTACCAAGGCGCCGCCGATCCCAGGCGAGAAGGCATTGCACTGGGCGGACCCTGACGGCACCGATGCAGTGCAGGATGCTCCCGCTCATGAAAACCCCCTCTGGCTTGGCTCACTCGGCCGTGATGCCGAGCACTTTGACCACCGATTCCCAGCGCTCGCGCTCTTTGCGCAGATAGGCCTCAAAGTCGGCCACCGACATGCCTTGCACGGCCATGGAGCCCAGGGACATCATTTTTTGCACCACTTCATTTTGTTGTAACAGCGCCTCCATGTCGCGGTTGAATTTGCCGACGATGTCTGCGGGCGTGCCCGCCGGGGCGAAGATGCCGTTCCAGCCGGTGTATTCGAAGCCGGGAAACACCTCGGACATCGCTGCTGCTTGGGGGTGTTCAGCCAATCGTTCGCTGGTGCTCACGGCCAATGCGCGCACTTGGCCTGATTTGATGTAGCTGCTCACGGCGGCGTTGGGCAGGCAGACCAGTGAAATTCTGCCGCCGAGCAAGTCTTGCAAGGCATCAGGCGCCTTGTTGTACGGGACCAGGTTGAAGTTGACACCGCCCAGGTTGCCCAGATAACCGGCCAGCATGCCGGAAAAAGTTTTGGGTCCTTCGGTCGCCATGGCGATCTTGCCCGGCTGCGATTTGGCTTGGGCCAGCGCATCGCGGAAGTCTTTGACATTCGATGAGGCCGCGGTGGCCACGACAAAGGGGCTGCGAGCGACCAGGCGCACACCGACAAAATCCTTGACCGGGTCGTAGGGCAGGGCTTTGAAGGTGTAGAGGTTGGTGATCATGGCGGCGGTGGTGCCGAAATAGAAGGTGTAGCCGTCGGCGGGCGAGCGCGCAGCGGCTTGTGCGCCGATCACGTTTTGTCCGCCGGGGCGGTTATCGATCACCACCGGTTGCCCCCACACTTTGGCCAGCTGATCGCCCAAAAAACGGGCGATGATGTCCGGCCCGGAGCCGGCGGGTTGGGAGAGGATCATTTTGACGGGTTTGTTCGGCCAGGCGGTGGTCTGCGCCCAGGTGGCGGGAAGTGCGCCCGCCATCAGGCCGGCCTGGATGAAGTCTCTGCGTTGCATGGTGGTCTCCTGTGGTGTTTTGGGGCTGTGTGCTGAACTTGTCGTCAGAAGTGTTTTAAAGCCTGCCATTGCTGGTCCAGCTCGTGTGCATCGTGAGCGACGCCATACACGTAGCGGTCGGGTCGAACCCAGGCGGCCTGGCAGCCATGGCGTTGGAACCAGTCGGCCAACAGGCGTTCGGTTTCGCGGCAGGCGGGTGTGCCGGTTTGCACCACCGTCAAAGCGGCTGCGCCCCAGCCCAGGGCCCGTTGTTTGAGTGGGTCTGCAGCCTGCGGCGCCAACACCAGCCACCAGCCCGGGCCCAAGGCGTCGTCCATGCGTTGCGGTTGGGCCTGCGGGCCGATCAGCCAGGGTTGAGGGAAGAGGGTGCCGCGGGCCGGATGGGTTTGTGGGGCCAGCAAGCCATCACGCAGTGCGGGTTGCACATCTTGTCGGGGCGTTGGGCGCACGACGCCCCCGCACTCGGCCAGCAAGCGGGCATCGCGCTCGCGGGCGCGTTGCGGGTCGCGTTCGCAGATGATGGCACCGATGTGTTTGATGCGGGTGGTGAGGTCGATGACGTGGGCTTTGCGCTCGGACCCGTAGGTGTCCAAGAGCCGATCGGGGGCGCCGGCTTGGAGCACGGCACCCAGTTTCCAGGCCAGGTTGGTGACATCGCGCAAGCCCTGGCACATGCCTTGCCCCAAAAAGGGGGGTTGTTGGTGGGCCGCGTCGCCAGCCAGGAAAACCCGGCCCTGGCGCCATTGCCTGGCCACCAGCGCATGGAAGCGATAGCTGGCCTGCCGCCAGAGGGCGGCGTCACCACGCCGGATCCAGGGTGACAACAAAGACCAGGCGCCTTGTTCGGTGGCCAGTTCGCGCGGATCTTCGCCGGGCAGGATCGAGATCTCCCAGCGTCGGTGCCGCCCCGGGCAGATGAGGTAGGTGCTGGGACGCTCGGGGTGGCAATACTGGACACTGGTCGAGGGCAGTTTGGCCAGGCCGCGATCGTTGACCAAGGCGTCGATGACCAGCCAGGGTTCGTCAAAGGCCAGATCTTCCAGGTCGAGTCCGGTCAGCGTGCGCACGGTGCTGGAGGCCCCGTCGCAAGCGATCACATAGCGGGCGCTGATCTGTTGCAGGCGGCCTTGTTCGTCGCTCAGGGTCAGGGTGGCTTGATGCGGGTCCTGATGCAAGGCGGTCAGGGTCTGGCCCAAGGACACGGTGACGCTGGGCAGGCTCAGGGCGTGTGATCGCAAGATCTTTTCGACCGCCGGTTGGTTGAACACCACCGAGGGGACATGGCCCAGGGGATAGGGCGGCGGCAGCGCCGACATGCGTTTGATGACCTGATGGTCGACGCCGTAGTACACCGAATCGGTGAAGGGTTCGGTGTGAGGGGCCACGCGCTCGTGCAGACCCATGTGCTGGAACAGGCGCAGGATTTCATGGTCCAGCGCAATCGCACGTGGCTTGTCGTAAACATGAAGTTGCTTGTCACAGCAGAAGGTGCGGATGCCTTGAGCCCCCAACAAGCCGGCGGCGACTGCCCCGCTGGGGCCAAAGCCCACGATGGCGACGTCATAGGTGGGCAAAGACTGTGCCATGTCCCGTCAGCCCTGAAACAGGATGGTCTTTTGCGCCTGTTTCAGGCGTGGGCTGGGCGGTGTGGAGATGCCCCAGTGATCCACGCGGCCGGGCGGCCAGGTCCAGTCTTCGGGGCGTCCGGTGCGGTAGTGGTCGTCGATTTGTTGCACTTCGGCGGTGTATTCAATGACGATGTCAAATGGACCGACAAAGTAGTTGAAGGCGTTGTGGCCGGGCCCGTGTCGACCCGGGCCCCATTCGATGCCGTAGCCGGCTTCTTTCATGCGACCGCCACCACGCATCACATCGTCCAGGCTGGGCATGAGGAAGGCGATGTGGTTGAGGGCGTGGTTATCGGCGTCGGCCAGGGCGATGCTGTGGTGGTCGCTGTTGCAGCGCATGAAGGCCATGATGCGGGTGCGGTCGGAGAGCGAAAAGTCCAGGACTTGTTCGAGGAATTGCTGCGCGCTGGCGACGTCACGCGCGTTGAGGACCACATGGGCCAGCCGGGTCGGATGATCGGCTTGTTCGCCAGGATCGGGGTGTCGGGCGTCGCCGTGGACGATGCGAAAGACCCGGCCATCGGGGTCGGCGATGGTCACGGCCAAACCGCCGCCCGGTTCGAGCACGGGGCCGGGTGCTTGCAAGACTTTTCCACCGGCGTTCAGGGCCGATTGCGCCACCACCCCGAGCAGGTCGGGCGAGTGGGCGCGCAAGGTGACATCGCGCAGCCGAGCGGGGCCGTCGGCCGGGTGCAGCGACAGGACATGGTGATCGGCGCCACTGGCGCGCAAGTAAAGGCCGCTGTCATCGCGAGCCGCCACCTTCAGGTGCCAGGTGCGGGTGAAAAATGCTTCGGCCAGATTCAGGTCCGGCACGCAAAGGGACACGCTGCGCAAGCCGCTGATGCGTGTGGATGCATGGGTCATCAAGGTGTCTCCCGAGGTCAGCGCGCTGGGTGTCTCCGTGCCAGGTGCGCGGGGTTCTGGTGCGCTTTTGGGGGCATCTTAAATCACCCGGGGGGCGAGTCAAGTCCGGCGGGCGCAGGGGCTGTGGGCGTCAGTCGGGCACCACGGCGGTGGCTTCGATTTCCACCCGTGCACGGTCTTCGACCAGGTCGGCCACTTGAACCAGCGCCATCACCGGGTAGTGGCGACCGATCACTTCCTGGTAGACCCGCCCCAGTTCTTTGCCGCGGGCCAGGTATTCTTTTTTGTCCTTGACATACCAGGTCAGTCGCACCAGGTGCTGGGGCGCAGCACCGGCGCAGGCCAGTGTGGCGGTGATGTTTTGCAGGGCCTGTCGGCATTGACCGACAAAGTCATCGGTTTCAAATTGCCCTTGGCCATTCCAGCCGATCATGCCGGCGACAAAGACCATGCGCCCGCGTGCTTCGATGCCGTTGGCATAGCCCTTGGCCGGTGCCCATCCTTCGGGTTGCAAGATGTTGAACATGGCGTTTCCTTCAGGACATTTGGCGCAGCTTGAAGCGCTGCAGTTTGCCGGTTTCGGTGCGGGGCAAGGCCGTTAAAAAAACAACCTTGCGCGGGTATTTGAACGGGGCGATGGTGGCTTTGACATGTTCTTGCAATTGCTGGCTCATGGCTTCGTCACCGGTGTGTCCGGGCTTGAGCACAACGAAGGCCTGAACGATTTGGCCGCGCTCGGGGTCGGGCATGCCGACGACGCCGCATTCGGAGACGGCGGGGTGTTGCAACAAGGCGCTCTCGACTTCGGGGCCGGCGATGTTGTAGCCCGCCGAGATGATCATGTCGTCGTTGCGGGCCTGGTAGCTGAAGTAGCCGTCGGCGTCCATGACGAAGGTGTCGCCGGGCAGGTTCCAGCCGTCCCGGACATAGTCTTGCTGCCGTGGGTCGTCCAGGTATTTGCAACCGGTGGGGCCCCTGACGGCCAGACGGCCCACGGTGCCGGGTGCCACCGGTTGCATGTCCTCGTCGACGATTTGAGCTTGATAGCCGCTCACCACCTGGCCGATGGCGCCGCGTCGAACCTGCTCGCCAGCGCTGGCGATGTAGATGTGAATGACCTCGGTGCCACCGATGCCGTCGGTGAGCACGATGCCGGTGGCTTCTTGCCACAGCTGTCGGGTGGCGTCGGGCAAGGCTTCGCCGGCCGAGACCGGGTGGCGCAGGCTGCTCAGGTCGTGTTGAGCAGCCTGCGGGGCCATTTGCCGGTACATGGTCGGGGCTGTGTAGCACTGGGTGGCGCGGTATTGGGCGATGGTGGCCAACAAGGTCTCGGGGGTGTGCTTTTCCAGCAAGACGCTGCTGGCGCCATGCCTGAGGGGAAAAGCGAGCAGACCGCCCAGGCCAAAGGTGAAGGCGATGGGCGGTGTGCCGCAGACGATGTCGCTGGCGTTCATTTGCAAAATTTGACGCGGGAACAGGTCGCACATGGCCAGCACATCGCGGTGAAAGTGCAGGGTGCCTTTGGGTTTGCCGGTGGTGCCGCTGGTGAAGGCGATCAGGCAGACGTCATCGCGGCTGGTGGGGTGGGCTTGAAACGGGGTGGCATGCTTTTGCATGCGTGCTTCGAGTCCTTCTGGGGTCGAGGTGCGAAAGGAGATGAGTTGTTGCAAGCCCGGGGTGTGGTGGGGGTGGCCAGGGGTCATGCAATGGCGCAATTCATCGGCCAACAGGCTGTCGCACAAGGCGGCTCCGATGTGGGCCTGGTTGATGATGGCGGCCAGTTCGCCGGATCGGAGCAGGGGCATGGTGGGCACGGCCACCAGGCCGGCCTTGAAGCAAGCCAGCAGGCAGGCGGCCATCATGGGGCTGTTGCCGCCGCGCAGCAGCACCCGGTTGCCACTGACCAGGCCCATGTCGCGGGTGAGCACGTGCGCCAAGCGGTCGACTTGGTTCTGCAACTCGGCATAGGTCCAATCAAAGGGCTGAGCGGGTGTGGTCGGGCTTTGGCCGTGCAGGGCCACCCGATCACCTTGGCCGCGCAGCACATGCTCATCCACCAATGCGACGGCGACATTCAGGATGTCGGGGTAGGCCAGTTCGGGCCGATCCGCCAAAAAAACCGGCCACTGCGCCGGTGGGGGAAGTCGATCGCGCGTGTAGGTGTCGACGTGGCTGGTGGGCAGCAGGGTGTTCCAGTCGCTCATGTCTCCTCCGTGGGCTGGGGTTTCAGGGCTTGAGCAGGTCTTTGCCGATGATGAGTTGTTGCACTTCGGTGGCTCCTTCGTAGATTCGCAGGGCGCGAATTTCGCGGTAGAGGGATTCCACGATGTGTCCTTTGCGCACCCCCATGCCGCCGTGCATTTGCACCGCCATGTCGATGATGCGTTGGGCGTTTTCGGTGGCGCTCATCTTGGCCATGGCGGCCTCGCGCGTGATGCGCTGGCCCCGGTCTCGCAACCAGGCAGCCCGGTAGGTGAGCAAGGTGGCGGCGTCGAGCAGGGTGGCCATGTCGGCCAGTTTCGCCTGGGTCAGTTGGAAGTCGGCCAAGTGTTGGCCAAACATCGGTCGCGTTTGCGCCCAACGCAAGGCTTCGTGCAGGGCGCGGCGTCCAAAGCCCAAAGCGGCTGCAGCCACCGAGGTTCGAAAGACGTCCAGTGTGGCCATGGCGACTTTGAAGCCCGCGCCCGCTTCGCCAATCAGTTGCTCGTGGCCGATGGCGCATTGTTCAAAGCGCAAGGTGGCCAGGGGATGCGGGGCGACGACATCGATGCGCTCTTCAATGTGCAGGCCGGGAGTGTCGGCGTCAACCACGAAGGCGCTGATGCCTTTGGCGCCCGGTGCTTCGCCCGTGCGGGCGAACACCACGTAAAAGTCGGCAATGCCGCCGTTGGAGATCCAGGTTTTTTGCCCATTCAGGACATGGCCTTCGGGGGTGCGCCGGGCCTGGCATTGCATGGCCGCCACGTCCGAGCCCGCCAGCGGTTCGGACAGGGCAAACGCCGCCACGGCCTTGCCTTGGGCCACGGCCGGCAGGTAACGCGCTTTTTGGGCCGGCGTGCCAAACAGGCTGAGGGCACCGCTGCCCAAGCCTTGCATGGCAAAGGCAAAGTCGGCCAAGCCGTGGTGCCAGGCCAGTGTTTCGCGCAGCAGGCACAGTTGGCGCGTATCCAGTTGGTCTTGCGCCCCGCCATGACTGCTGCCCGCCACGGCGTGACGCAGCCAGCCGCCTTGGCCCAGCAGGGTGACCAGGCGCAGGCATTCGGCGTCGACGGCGTCGCGGCCTTCGTCGGTTGCACCGTGCGCGAGGTGCGCGGCACACCAGGCATCGAGCCGGGTTTTGAAGTGCCGATGGGCGTCGTCAAAAAAGGGCCAGTCGAGTTCGGGCGGCCAGTCGCGTGCGGGGTCCATGCTCAGTCTCCCTTGAAAACCGGTGTTTGCTTGGCCACGAAGGCGTGGTAGGCGCGGTGAAAGTCGTTGGTGGCCATGCAGATCGCCTGCGCCTGGGCTTCGGCTTCGATGGCTTCGTCGACGCCCATGTTCCATTCTTGCTGCAACATTTTTTTGGTGATGCCGTTGGCAAAGGTGGGGCCGGATGCCCACTGTTGCGCCAAGGCTTGTGCGTCTTGCAACAAGGTCTCGGGCGCACAGATGCGGTTGTAAAACCCCCAGCGCTCGGCTTCTTCGGCCCCCAGGCCCCGCCCGCTGTAGAGCAATTCGCTGGCACGACCCTGACCGATGATGCGCGGCAACAGGGCGCAGGCGCCCATGTCGCAGCCGGCCAGCCCCACTTTGTTGAATAGAAAGTAGGTCTTGCTTCGCGGGCTGCCGTAGCGCACGTCGGAGGCCATGGCCAGGATGGCCCCGGCGCCGGCGCACACGCCATCGACCGCCGCCACGATGGGTTGCGGGCAGGCGCGCATGGCTTTGACCAGGTCGCCGGTCATGCGGGTGAAGGCCAGCAGGCCGGGCATGTCGAGTCGGGTCAGCGGGCCGATGATTTCGTGGACGTCGCCGCCCGAGCAGAAATTGCCGCCTTCTCCGGTCAGCACCACCGCATGGATGTCGGGTGCGTAGGCCAGGGCGCGAAAGAAGTCGCGCAGCTCGGCATACGAGTCGAACGAGAGCGGGTTCTTGCGTTCGGGCCGATTGAGGCTGATGGTGGCCACGCTTTGGCTCACGCTGAGCAAAAAATGTTGGGGCCGATGGCCTGCCATGGGCGTGTGGTGACGCGGCAATTGGTGGGCTTGTCCGGGCAAGTGGCGGTCGGTCATGAGGCCTCCGGGTTCGTTGGGTTGGGGGCGCCGTGTTTCAATGCCCCCAGCAGCTTGTGCAATTGGGCTTGTTGGCGTTCGTTCAGGGGGGAGAGCAATTCGACGACCCAGGTTTCGTGCACCTGAGCCATTTGGGCAAAGGCCTTGCGCCCGGCGGCGGTCAGGCTGACCCGATGGGCTCGCCGATCACCGGGCAGGGGTTTGCGGGCCACCAGGGCTTCGCCTTCGAGTTGGTCGACGATGGCGGTGATGTTGCCGCCGGTCACCATCATGCGCCTTGACAACTCACCCATGGTCAAGCCTTCGGGTTCGCGTTCGAGTTGGGCCATGAGGTCAAAACGGGGCAGGGTGATGCCGAATTGTTCGCGCAGGCGCTGGCGGATGGTGTCTTCGATGCGGGTGGTGCAAGACAGCAGGCGCAGCCAAAGCCGCAGTGAGGCGTGGTGGTCTGCGTGGGCCCGGACTTCCATGTCGATGGGGGTGGCGGTGTTCATGGGGTGTTTGGCTCGGGGTTCAGCCGGCTTGTTCGCCGCCGTCGACGGCGATGGCTTGGCCATTGATCGCGTCGCTACCGTGCTGGCACAGCCAGGCGACGGTGTGCGCGACTTCGGCCGGTTGGACCATGCGTTGCATGGGGTTGCGCGATGCCAGGGTCTGGCGGGCTTGCGCCGGGGTCTGACCGGTTTTGGCGACGATGTTGTGCACCGCCTGTTCAACGATGTCGGTCTCGGTGTAGCCGGGGCAGACGGCGTTGACGGTGATGTTTTTGCGCGCCAGTTCGAGTGCCAGCGAGCGGGTCAGGCCGATCACACCGTGTTTGGCGGCGGCATAGGCGCTGACATAGGGGTAACCCATCAGGCCGGCGGTGCTGGCCACCATCACGATGCGACCGGGTGTGCCGCTGGCGGCAGCTTCGAGCATGGCGGGCAAGACGGCTTGGGTCATGTGGTAGGGGCCGCTGAGGTTGACGGCCAAGGTGTGTTGCCAGAGCTCGGGGTCGGTGCGCAAAAACGGCTGGCTCTGCGCCTGTCCGGCGTTGTTGATCAGGATGTTGATCGGCCCCAGGCTTTGTTGGGCCAGGGCGACGCCGGCTTGCACGCTGTGAGGGTCGGTGACATCGAGCGTGGCCAGCACCACGGCGAGATCGGGAACGGCTTGCCGCAAGTGTTCGGCCTGGGCCTGCAAGGCTTCCTGTCGTCGCCCCGCCAGGGTCAGGCGACAACCTTGGCGCGCCAGCGCCAGGGCGATGGCTGCGCCGATGCCGCTGCCGGCACCGGTCACCAGGGCGTGTCGTGCGTCGGCGTTCATGTCAGTCTCCCCGGGTGGCGGTTTGTTGCGCCCGTTCGCGGGCAAAGATGGCTTCGAGTTGTGGTTTGGCCGAGGCGTAAGCCGCAGGCCAGGGTTGTGCGGTGTGGCCAATGCGGGCGGCTTCGGTCAAGGTCCAGGCCGGGTTGGCCAGGTGCGGGCGCGCAATGGCGCACAGGTCGGCACGGCCAGCGGCCAGGATGCTGTTGACGTGATCGGCTTCGCTGATCGCGCCCACTGCGATGGTTGCGATGCCGGCCTCTTGCCGGATGCGGTCGGCAAAGGGCGTTTGGTACATGCGCCCATAGGTGGGCTTTTGCAGCGGACTGACCTGCCCGCTGGAGCAGTCGATCATGTCGGCACCCGCGGCCTTGAACGCACGAGCGATGGCCACCGCATCGGCGGGTGTGATGCCGCCTTCAACCCAGTCGTGGGCGGAGATGCGCACCGAGATCGGCAAATGATCGGGCCAGGCGGCGCGCACGGCGGCAAACACCTCGAGTGGATAGCGCAAGCGCTGCGCCAGATTGCCGCCGTACTCGTCGTCGCGCCGGTTGGTCAGCGGGCTGATGAAACCCGACAGCAGGTAGCCGTGCGCGGCGTGCAATTCGAGCCAGTCAAAGCCGGCTAGCGCAGCCCGTCGGGTGGCCTGGACAAAGTCCTGCTTCACGCGATCCATGTCGGCGCGATCCATGGCTTTGGGCGTGGCACCGTCGGGCAAATAGGGCTGCGCCGAGGCGGCGATCAGCGGCCAATTGCATTCGGCTTCGCCTTCGGGCAAGGGCTGATCCATGCCCGCACCTTGCCAGGGTCGGCAGGTGGAGCCTTTGCTGCCAGCGTGTCCGAGTTGAATGCCGATTTTGGCGTCGGTTTTGGCGTGCACCCAGTCGGTGATGCGTCGCCAGTCTTGCGCTTGTTGATCGCTCCACAGTCCGGGGCAGCCGTGGGTGATGCGGCCTTCGGGGCCGGGGGCGGTCATTTCGACCATGACCAATCCGGCGCCACCCATGGCCCTGGCCCCCAGGTGCACCAGGTGGTCGTCGCCGACCCGGCCATCGACCGCCATGTATTGCGCCATCGGCGAGACCACGACCCGGTTGCGCAGGGTGACGCCACGCAAGGTGTAGGGGGTGAACATGGGCGGGGTGGCTTGTGTCAGGCCAGCGCGTTGGGCGAACCATTGTTCGTAGCCTTGCAGCCAACGGGCGTCGCGCATTCGCAGGTTTTCGTGGCTGATGCGCTGGCTGCGCGTGAGCATGGCGTACATCAGTTGCTCGGGTTCGAAGGTGTCGCAATAGCGCTCGCCGCAGACTTCAAACCACTCCATGGCGTTCCAGGCGGCATTTTGCAGCCGGATGACGTCGATTTCGCGCACCGCCTGGTATTGCCGCAGCACTTGCGGGATGTGCTCGGGGCGGTCGCCGAGCAGCTGGAATTGGCGCACCAGTTCAATGGCATCTTCCAGCGCCAGTTTGGTGCCCGAGCCGATGGCGAAGTGGGCGGTGTGGACTGCGTCGCCCATCAGCACCACATGGCTGTGACCGTTGAATTGCCACCAGTTTTCGCACTTGACCCGTTGAAAATTGAGCCAGGCCGAGCCCCTGAGGTGGCGGGCGTTGGTCATCAGTTTCGCACCTTGCAGGTTTTGTGCGAACAACTTCTCGCAAAAATCGACCGAGGCTTGCGGGTCGGCCTGATCGAGGCCGTGTGCCAGCCAGACGGGTTCGGGGCATTCGACGATGAAGGTCGAGGTGTTGGCGTCGAATTTGTAGATGTGGGCCTGAAACCAGCCGTGTTCGGTTTTTTCAAACAAAAAAGTGAAGGCGTCGTAGAGCTTGTGGGTGCCGAGCCAGATGTAGCGGTTGGGACGGGTGACGATGTCGGGCCGGTAGACCTCGGGGCAGCGCCCGCGCACTTTCGAGTTGATGCCGTCGCTGGCAATGATGAGGTCGGCATCGGGGTGGTCGAGGTCGGATTCGGCGTCGCACTCAAACACCAGTTTCACGCCCAGGGCTTCGCAGCGGGCTTGCAAGATGTTCAGGAGTTTTTTGCGACCGATGCCGACAAAACCGTGTCCGCCGGAGCGAATCACGCGCCCCTTGAAGTGCATCTCGATGTCGTCCCAGTGGTTGAAGGCCTGCTGGATTTCTTCGGCACTGGCCTGATCCCAGTGGCGCATGTGGTCCATGGTTTGATCCGAAAACACCACCCCCCAGCCGAAGGTGTCGTAGGGCTTGTTGCGCTCGACCACCGTGATGTCGTGGTGTGGCCCCAGCTTTTTCATGAGCAGGGCGAAATACAGGCCGGCCGGTCCACCCCCGATGCACACGATTTTCATGCGGTCTCCTGCGTGATTGCTGTAGGTTTAAATATTTTAAGTTTGAAGTAATTGTGGGGTTGTGTCTTGTTGGGTGCATCAGCGTTAACCCTTGGTTTTTTTCATGGACCCCATGGATGCCCGGGCTCTTGGTCCGGGTGTCGGTGCGGGCGGCGCAAGGGGTTGCTTGGGCGGCGCCGGAGACGCCGAATAAAATCGCACGTTTTCATGCTCTGGCTTTGTGCCCTTCGCCGTGCCCCTCTTTTTTTTGCCATTGCTGGCTTTGCTGGGTTCTCTGACAGCCTTGTGCGTGGGGTCGTCTTATGCCAAATCGTTGTTTCCGGTCATGGGCATCGAGGGGGTTTCGGCTTTGCGCATCGGGCTGTCCATGGTTTTGCTCATGCTGGCATTCAGGCCCTGGCGGGTCAATTGGCGCAGAGCCGATCTGCCTTTGTTGGCTGCTTATGGCGTGACGCTGGGCTTGATGAACCTGTGGTTTTATGAGGCCATCGGTCGCATCCCGTTGGGGGTGGCGATCGCCATCGAGTTCACTGGGCCCTTGGCGGTGGCGATCTGTTTGTCGCGCCATGTTCTGGATGTGTTGTGGGTGGGGCTGGCCATGGCGGGGCTGGCTCTGTTGTTGCCCTGGCAAGGTGTGCCGCAGGCCCAAGGGCTGGATCCGGTCGGGGTGGCTTATGCCTTGGCGGCCGCAGTGTGTTGGGCGCTCTACATCGTGTTGGGTCAGCGAGTGGCGCGTCGTCATGGGCCGATGGCCACCCCCATGGGCATGATGTTTGCCGCCATGGTGGTGGTGCCGATCGGGGCCAGTCAGGCCGGCTGGCAGCTGTTGCAAGTCGAATGGCTGGGGCCCGGTCTGGTGGTGGCCCTGTTGTCCAGTGCGACGCCTTATGCCCTGGAGATGTTTGCGCTCAAGCACCTGCCGCGACACACCTTCAGCATTTGGCTCAGTCTCGAACCGGTCATGGGGGCCGTGATGGGGTGGCTCATTCTGAGTGAGGCGCTGAGCGTGCAACAGATGATGGCGATCGCCTTGGTCATGATGGCATCGATGGGCAGTGCCTGGCGTTTGCGCGCGCCCGCCTGAAACCTGTCTGAAGCTCAGGCCCCGTGCTTGGCGGTCTTGAAGCGCCACCAGGGCAGGGTCTGGTTGAGCGCTTGCACCTCGCCACAGTGGTTGGGGCCATAACCGTGGATCCCCGACAGGGTTTGTTGCCATGGGCTCGAGCGCAGCAGCTCGCGCAGCGCCAACATCGGTGCAGCATCGAGTTCGGATTTGAGGCAAACCAGGTGATAGGCTTCAGACACCAGGGGGACGAAGTCCAGACCATGTGCTTGTGCCGCCGACGCAATGCCCAAGGCCACATCGGCCTCCCCTGAGGCCACTCTGGCGGCGCAGGCCGCGTGTGAGGGCTCTACTTGGCCCAGCGCATTCAGATCGCGCTCGTTCCAGCCGGCCTCTTGCAGCAATTCGGCCTCCAGCACTCGCGTGCCTGTACCCAGTTGACGTTGGGCATAACGGGCTTGCCGCTGCACGATCTGGTTCCAGTCGTTCAGACCCAACGGATTGCCGGGCGCCACCATCAAACCCTGCAGGCGTTGCGCGAAGCCGACCAATTTGTGCTGGCCGGGTTTGAGCAGGGGTCGGTACTGAAGGGCACTTTGACTGTCGCGGGCAGGCCGGTGGCGGGCATGAAAGCCGGCCAGCGTGCAACGGCCTTCGTTGAGGGCGCGGATGGCATCCACACTGCCACAAAACCGGATGTCCAGGTGCAAACGCTGCTCGGTGGCCATGTCTTGCAGGCGCAGCAAGGCATCGTCGTGGCTGGCGTACAGGGTCAGCACATGAGCGTCGGGGTCAAAGGCCATGGCAAAGGCGCGTTGCAGGTCGGCTTGCAAAGCTGAAATTTGAGGAGCCAAGCGAGCCTGGGTTTGACGCTCGGCCCACATCAGCTTGGTCGCAAATTCGGTCAAACGGGCCGATTGCCCTTTTCCCCAGACGATCAAATCCTCACCCAGTTCTTGCTCCCAGCGTTTCAATTCTCCCCAGGCATGCCGGTATGACACGCCCAATCGGCGGGCAGCGGCGGAAATCGAGCCTTCGGCGGCCACCGCTTGTAACAACCCGATCAGGGGATGACTGACCAGCGCGTTGGGCGTCAGGCCGGCCGGCTGCAAGGTGTAATGAAGCTGGATGTTATGCACGGAATTTCATATCGCAAGGTTAATGTCCACTGACTACGATACCGCAAAATTTCAGCCCGGATGATCCGGGTGTCTCGCACCATGTCCGATCTCAGTCTGAGTTTGCAAACCGCTGGTCAATTGTTGTGGTCGCTCGACCCCATGCTGGCGTCCATCGTCGGTCGCTCTTTGTGGGTCAGCGCGTGTGCCACTTTGCTGGCTTGTGCCCTGGGCTTGGCCTTGGGGGCTTGGCTGGGGGTGGCCCGCTTTCGGGGGCGCGATGCGGTGCTGACCGTGATCAACACTTTTTTGGCATTGCCGTCGGTCGTGGTGGGCTTGGTGGTTTATTTGCTGTTGTCGCGCAGCGGCCCTCTGGGGCATCTGGGTTGGCTGTTCAGCATCAAAGCCATGATCCTGGCGCAAGCCATTTTGGTCTTGCCGGTGGCGATGGCCTTGGCCCGACAACAAGTGGAGGATGCTGAACGCGCACACGGCGAGCAGTTGCGTTCGCTCGGTGCCGGGACTTTGTTGCGCAGCCTGCTGTTGGCCTGGGACGCCCGCTTTGCTTTGCTCACCGTGTGCATTGCCGTGTTTGGCCGTGCCATCTCCGAGGTGGGTGCGGTGATGATGGTGGGCGGCAACATCGATGGCTTCACCCGGGTCATGACCACCGCGATTGCGCTGGAAACCAGCAAGGGGGATCTGCCCTTGGCTTTGGCCTTGGGGGCAGTCTTGCTGGGTGTGGTTTTGCTCCTCAACGCCCTGATCGCCGGATTGCGATTTTGGCGCATCCGAATGGAGGGCAGTTGGCAAGGCCCCTCTGGGATGATGTCGACATGAGCGCTTTGTTGCGACTGCACAAGGCCGGCCTGGCGTACGAGGCCAGACAGGTCTTGCACGAGATTGACTTGAACATCGGGGCGCACGAACGCATTGCGCTGATCGGCCCCAACGGCTCAGGCAAAAGCAGCTTGCTGCGTCTGATCCACGGGTTGGTGCCACCGTGCAACGGAACGCGCGAGGTGGCCCCCGATTCGCGACATGCCATGCTGTTTCAGCGCCCGCACATGCTCAACACCACGGCCCAGCGTCAAGTGGCCTTGGGGCCATGGTTGGCGGGCAACGGGTGGCGGGCTTCGATGGATCTGGCCCTGCAGGCGCTTGATCGGGTCGGTTTGGCCTCGGTCGCCCGCCAAAGTGCGCGCACCTTGTCCGGTGGCCAGCAACAACGCGTGGCGATGGCGCGGGTCTGGGCCTTGCAGCCGCACATGTTGTTGCTCGACGAGCCCACTTCAAGCCTGGATCCGCGCGCCAAGCAAGATGTCGAGCAGCTGCTGGCCCATTGGCTGAGCAGCCCGTCTGCGCCGGCCTTGGTGTTTGCCAGTCACAACCTGGGGCAGGTCAAGCGACTGGCCACGCGGGTCATTTACCTGGAAAGCGGGCGCATTCTGGCCGACTTGCCGGTGGTCGATTTTTTTCAGGGTCCGCTGGAGCGCACTCATCCCCAAGCCCATTCATTTGTCAGAGGAGAAACCACATGAAATCATCCATTTTCAAACCGATCGCCCGGCGCTGGTTTCTGACCGCCGCTCTGTGCACGGGAGCCGTCACTGCCCTGGTGCCGCAGGTGGCCGCAGCCCAGAGCATGGTCATGGCCTCGACCACATCGACGGAGCAATCGGGTCTCTTTGCGCATTTGCTGCCGGCTTTCAAGGCCGCGAGCGGAATCGATGTCAAGGTGGTGGCGCTGGGTACCGGTCAAGCGCTGGACATGGGTCGTCGAGGGGACGCAGACATCGTGTTCGTGCATGACCAGATGGCCGAAGAAAAAATGGTCGCCGATGGCTTTGCCCTCAAGCGCCATCCGGTGATGTACAACGACTTTGTGCTGATCGGACCGAGCCGGGATCCGGCCGCAACCAGGGGGCAAGACATCGTCGCAGCTTTGCAAAAAATCCGTGACAAGAACGCCGCTTTCATTTCGCGCGGGGATAAAAGCGGCACCCATGCGGCCGAGTTGCGCTTTTGGAGGTCAGTGGGGGGCGAGCAAAAGGGCACCGGTTATCGGGAGTGTGGCTGCGGCATGGGTCCGGCCTTGAACATCGCGGCCTCTGGAGGGGCTTATGTTTTGGCCGATCGGGGCACCTGGCTGAGTTTCAAAAACCGCGCTGACCTGAACATTTTGGTTGAAGGCGACAAGCGACTGTTCAACCAGTATGGGGTGATGGCGGTCAACCCCGCCAGACATCCCCATGTGAAAGCCGATTTGGCTCAAAAATTCATCGATTGGGTGATCTCGCCGCCGGGACAGGCTGCGATCGCCGCCTACAAAATTCAGGGCGAACAGCTCTTTTTTCCCAACGCCAACTGAACCAACTGAATTCAGGCCTGCGGTTCGAAGGGGTTTTTCATGCCGACCTGACCCGATTTTGGGTATGCTCGCAACACCAAAGAGACACTCTCAGGGTTTCAACCTAGGAAAACACCTAGCGCCAAATCCCTTGGGCGGCGGGATGATAGCCGTCTGAAAATTCGCTTACTCAGGGGAACACACCAATGAACATACAACTGAAGGTCAACGGCAAATCCGTGGCACTGGATGTGGCGCCCAACACCCTGCTGGTGCAGGCGTTGCGCTACAACCTGAACCTGACCGGCACCCATGTGGGTTGCGACACGGCCCAATGCGGTGCCTGTACCGTCATCATGAACGGCCGCTCGGTCAAGTCGTGTAACGTGTTGGCGGCTCAGGCTGAAGGTGCGGAAGTGACGACCATCGAAGGTCTGGCTCAGCCCGACGGCACTTTGCATCCCATGCAGGCTGCTTTTAAAGAGTGTCATGGATTGCAATGCGGCTTTTGCACGCCGGGCATGGTCATGAGCTCGGTCGACCTGTGCCAACGCCATCCCAACGCCAGTGAAGCCGAGATTCGCGAGCAGTTGGAGGGTAACCTGTGCCGTTGCACCGGTTACCAAAACATCGTCAAGGCCGTCCAGCAGGGCGCGGCCGCCATGAAATCCTGAACCGGGAGAGCGACATGGGTGCATCAGATTTTGCAAATCTTCCGCACATCGGCGAATCGGTGTTGCGCAAAGAGGACTACCGTTTTCTGACTGGCGCTGGTCAATACACCGACGACATCGTGCTGGCGCAGCAGGCCCATGCCGTGTTCGTTCGTTCACCTCATGCCCATGCCGAGATCAAATCGATCAACACCCAAGCGGCCAGTGCCGCCCCCGGGGTCTTGGCGGTTTATGTCGGCTCCGACGTCGCTGGTGACAAGATCAATGGCTTGCCTTGTGGCTGGTTGATCACCAGCACCGATGGTCAACCCATGAAAGAGCCTGCGCACCCCATTTTGGCGCAAGGCAAGGTACGCTATGTGGGCGATCATGTGGCCATGGTGGTGGCCGAGACCCTGGAGCAGGCCCGCAATGCCGCCGAGCTGGTCGAGGTCGACTACCATGTTTTGCCGGCCGTGGTGGATGTGGCGGCTGCCAAGGCCGTTAAAGCCACCGTGCACCATGAGGCCGCGGACAACCATTGTTACAAGTGGGCCATCGGCGACAAAGCTCAGGTGGATCAGGCTTTTGCCCAGGCCGCTCACATCACCAAGCTCGATTTGGTCAACAACCGTTTGGTGCCCAATGCCATGGAGCCGCGTGCGGCCATCGGTGCGTACAACCGGGCTTCCGACGAATACACCCTCTATGTCTCTAACCAGAACCCGCACGTCGAGCGCCTGCTGATGACGGCTTTTGTCATGGGCTTGCCCGAGCACAAGGTGCGTGTCATCGCCCCCGATGTCGGCGGTGGTTTTGGATCCAAAATTTATTTGTACGCCGAGGACGTGTGCCTGACTTGGGCCGCCAAAAAACTCAATCGCAACATCAAGTGGACCGCCGATCGCAACGAAGCCTTCGTCTCCGACGCCCACGGCCGTGACCATGTGAGTCATGCCGAACTTGCCATGGACTCAAACGGCAAGTTTTTGGCTTTGAAGGTGCACACGGACGCCAATTTGGGCGCTTATCTGTCCACCTTTGCGACCGCGGTGCCCACCATTTTGTACGCGACGTTGCTGGCGGGGCAGTACACCACGCCGCAGGTTTATGTCGAAGTCGACGCGTGGTTCACCAACACGGCTCCGGTCGATGCGTATCGCGGGGCGGGGCGACCCGAAGCCACCTACTTGCTCGAGCGCATCGTCAGCCGTGCTGCGGCCGAGTTGGGGCTGGGGCAAGACGAAATTCGCCAGCGCAACTTCATCACGCAATTCCCCTACCAAACCCCGGTTGCCTTGCAGTACGACATCGGTGACTATCACGCCTGTCTGAACAAGGCCAAAGAGATGGCCGATGCGGCTGGCTTTGCACAGCGCAAGGCCGCTTCCGCGGCCAAGGGCTTGTTGCGGGGCATCGGCTACAGCAGCTACATCGAAGCCTGCGGCATCGCACCGTCCAACATTGCCGGCGCTCTGGGTGCGCGTGCCGGTTTGTTTGAGTGCGGTGAGGTGCGGGTGCACCCCACCGGTAGCGTGACGGTCTTCACCGGCTCGCACAGCCATGGCCAAGGCCATGAGACCACGTTTGCCCAAGTCGTGGCTTCCCGGTTGGGGATCCCGGTTGAAAACGTCGATGTGGTGCATGGCGACACCGGTCGCGTGCCGTTTGGCATGGGCACTTATGGTTCGCGTTCGATTTCGGTCGGCGGTGCGGCCATCATGCGCGCCCTGGACAAGATTGAAGCCAAAGCCAAGAAAATCGCAGCCCACCTGATGGAGGCGAGCGATGCCGACATCGAATTCGCCAACGGCGAGTTCAGTGTCAAAGGCACGGACAAAAAAATCCCGTTCGGGCAAGTTGCCCTCACGGCCTATGTGCCCCACAACTACCCGCTTGACAAACTCGAGCCGGGTTTGAACGAAACCGCGTTTTACGATCCGACCAACTTCACTTTCCCGGCCGGCACCTACATTTGCGAGGTTGAAATCGATCCCCAGACCGGTGTGGTGAGGGTTGATCGATTCACCGCGGTCGATGATTTCGGCACCATCATCAACCCGATGATCGTCGAAGGTCAGGTTCACGGTGGTTTGGTTCAGGGCATGGGCCAGGCGCTGATGGAAAACTGCGTCTACGATCCAGAGTCGGGTCAGTTGCTGACCGGTTCTTTCATGGACTATGCCATGCCGCGCGCCGACGATTTCCCGACCTTCAACATTGGTCATGTCTGCACGCCTTGCACCCACAATCCCTTGGGCACCAAAGGCTGTGGCGAGGCCGGCGCCATCGGTTCGCCCCCGGCGGTCATCAACGCCGTGCTCGATGCTCTGTCGGCTGTCGGCGTCAAAGACATCGACATGCCCGCATCACCGCATCGGGTCTGGAAGGCCATTCAGGCCGCCAAACATTAAAAAATCAGATTCAGGAGGATCACTCATGTACGCATTCACTTACGAGCGCCCCACCAGCCTGGCCGATGCGCTCAAGCACATCGGAGCCGGTGGTCAAGCCTTGGCCGGAGGCCAGACCCTGTTGGCTTCCATGAAGCAGCGCCTGGCCAGCCCGGAAAAACTGGTCGATTTGGGCCGAGTGTCCGAACTGTCCGGGGTCTGTCAAGACGGTCAGGCCCTGGTGATCGGGGCCACCACCCGGCACGCAGATGTGGCCGAAAACGCCTTGGTGCGTCAACACATCCCGGCTTTGGCCGATTTGGCCAGCCAGATTGGTGACAAGCAGGTTCGCGCCATGGGCACCATGGGGGGGTCGGTGGCCAATAACGATCCTGCCGCCTGCTATCCCAGTGCGGTGTTGGGTTTGGGGGCCACGATCATCACCAACCAGCGCAAAATTGCGGCCGATGACTTCTTCCAGGGCATGTACACGACTGCTTTGCAAGAGGGGGAGATCATCACCGCGATCAGCTTCCCCATCCCGCAAAAAGCCATCTACATGAAGTTCCGTCAGCCCGCCTCGCGTTTCGCATTGGTTGGCGTCTTCGTCGCACGCACCGCGCAAGGGGTGCGGGTTGCGGTCACCGGTGCTTCCAGTGACGGGGTGTTTCGCCACGCCGGCCTGGAGGCCGCCTTGTCCAAGCAGTTCACGCCCGAGTCGGCGGCCAGCGTCAAAATCGATGCCGCCAATCTCAGCAGCGACTTGCACGCCAGCGCCGATTACCGCGCTCACCTGATCGGTGTGCAAACCCAGCGAGCTGTGAAACAATTGATGGGATGAATGCAGTCGATTCCCTCATCACCGCCCTGCAGGGCGTAGGCTATGAACCCGACCGCCGTCTCGCGACGGCGGTTTTTTTGGCCCTGAAGTTACAGCGTCCTTTGTTGCTCGAAGGCGAACCCGGGGTGGGTAAAACCGAGTTGGCCAAGGCCTTGTCCAAGGTCTTGGGGCGGCAGTTGATCCGGCTGCAGTGTTATGACGGCCTGGAGCTGCGTGAAGCGCTTTATGAGTGGAATCACACCGCCCAGTTGCTGCACATGCGCGCTGCGCATGACCTGGCTTCGGCCGAACAAATCGAGCGCGAGGTGTATCAGGACCGTTACCTGATCCGTCGCCCATTGTTGCAAGCGCTGGAGGCTTCTGAGCCCGGAGCGGTGCTCTTGATCGACGAGGTGGATCGCGCTGACGAGCCCTTCGAGGCTTTTTTGCTGGAGTACCTGGGCGAATACCAGGTCAGCATCCCCGAATTGGGCACGGTGCATGCCCAAACGCCACCGGTCACCATTTTGACCAGCAACCGCACCCGTGACCTCAACGACGCTGTCAAGCGCCGTTGCCTGTATCACTGGATGGAATACCCCGAGCGCGAGCGCGAGTTGGCGATCGTGCGCCGACAGGTGCCACAAGCCAGCGAGCAGTTGGCCCTGCAGGTGGCTGATTTTGTCGGGCGCTTGCGCTCGCAACCTTTCGCCAATGCTTTCCAGCGTGGGCCCGGCATCGCCGAAAGCGTGGAGTGGGCGCGTGCCCTGGTCGCGCTCGACACCTTGCAACTCGATCCCGAGGTGGTGGGGGACACGGCCGGCATTTTGTTCAAGCAGCGCGAGGATGTGGCGGCTCTGACGCCCCTGGTGCCGCAACTTTTGGCCGCACAAGACTGATTGTTTCATGCAACTGGGTGACGCACGCAGTGGCAAATTGGCCCCGAACATTGTGGCCTTTGGGCGTGCCTTGCGCCGTGCCGGTGTGCGCACCGACAGCTCGCGCATCGCCCTGGCCTTGCAGGCCGCCGAGTGGGTCGGCGTCGAGCGACGCGACGACCTGAGCGCGGCCCTGGAGTCGGTGCTGGTCGCGCGTGAAGAGGATCGCGGGATTTTTCGCGAACTGTTTGACGCTTTTTTCAAGGATCCGGAAGTCGCCAACAAACTGTTGGCGCAGATGTTGCCCAGCGCCGATGGCCAGGCCGAACCGGCACAACGCCGACCACGGGTCAGCGAGGCGCTGGCGCCGCAACGCGCCCAAGCGCCCGAGCCTGCTGCCGAGGACGAGGTGGAGTTTGACGCTGCCATGACCGCCAGTGACTTGGTGCGTTTGCAGCAGGCAGACTTCAACGCCCTGGGTGCCAGCGAATACTTGCTGGTGCAGCGACTCGCGCGCGAGATTGCTTTACCCATCCCGCGCTGGCCCGTGAGGCGCATGCGCCCTGGCGTGCGTGGGCATCGCCCTGACTGGTCTCGGGCTTTGCGCGATGCCGCACGCAGCGATGGCGAGGTGCTGAGCCTGCCCTTGTTGCAAAGGCGGCGCGAGGCTTTGCCGGTGTTGTTGCTGGTCGATGTATCGGGGTCGATGGAGCGCTATGCCCGCCTCTTGTTGGCCTTTTTGCACTCGGCGACTCAGGCTTGCCGGCGTCGTGATGTGTTTGCCTTTGGCACGGGCTTGAGCGATTTGACGGACACTTTCAAGCTGGCTGACCCGGACGACATGCTGGCCGCAGCGGCCAGCCGCATCCATGATTTTGCCGGCGGGACGCGATTGGGCGATGCCCTGACCACCTTGCGCCGCGAACATGCTCGTCGGCTGGTCGGCCGGCGCACGGTGGTCTTGCTCATCAGCGACGGGCTGGACACCGGTGAGCCCGAGGTGCTGGCGCAAGAACTTGACTGGCTCAAGCGCCACACGCGTTCGCTGCTTTGGCTCAATCCGTTGCTGCGTTTTGACGGCTATGCGCCCATCGCCCGTGGGGCGGCGGTGTTGCACCGAAAGGCAGATGCCATGCTGGCGGTGCATAACCTCAGCCGACTGGAAGAATTGGCCTCTTCTTTGCGACAGTTGTTTCGGGCATGACCCGCCTGCTCGGATTACACTAGGCTGACTAAGAAGGAAATCACCATGGAAATGCAAGGCACACGCCAATTGAAAGTGAATCAACAGCAGGCTTGGGATGCCCTGAACAACCCCGAAGTGCTCAAAGCGTGCATTCCAGGTTGTGACCGCATCGAAGCCAGTGGTGAGAATGAATTCAGCATGGGTACCGCCCTCAAAATTGGCCCGGTTTCGGCCAAATTTACCGGCAAAATCATGCTGACCGACATGCAACCGCCTGCCAGCTACACCTTGAACTTTGAGGGGCAAGGTGGCGTTGCCGGTTTTGGCAAAGGCACCGCCAAGGTCAACCTCACCCCGAACGCCGAGGGCTGCGAACTCAGTTACAGCGTCACTGCCCAGGTCGGGGGCAAGATCGCCCAATTGGGTCAGCGCCTCATCGATGGCGTGGCCAAGTCTTTGTCGGAAGAGTTTTTCAAGCGTTTCGACGCCGAAACCGAAAAGCTTTATCCGCCTCAAGCGCAGCCGGTTGAAACAGCACCTGCTCCGGCTGCCGCCCAGCCCCCTGCTCAGGGGTGGCCCGCTTGGGTATGGGTGGCTGTTGCTGTGGGTGTTGGCGTGTTGATCTACATCGCTCGCTGAGCTGGAGCGGTCATGACCTTGCGCTCGGTGTCGGTCGGGCATGTGGCGCTGGATTTGATGTTCCACATTGATCGGTTTCCCGATCATCCCACCAAGAAGCACGCCGATGACTTTTTTCAAGGGGTTGGGGGGATGGCTGCCAACTCTGCGGTGGCCTTGTCTCGCTTGGGCGCCAAAGCAGCCTTTTACGGCCCCTTGGGCGATGACACGGCCACCCCGATTTTTTTACAGCACTTTCGCAGCCAGGGGATCGACACGCGGCATGTCCACCCCACGCATGGGCAGACCAATTCGATTTCGGCCATCGTGACCGACCAAACTGGCGAACGCATGATCTACAGCCACAAAGGATCTGCGCTCAAGCACCCCGGCACTTTTGATCCCTCATGCCTGGCTCATCAGGATGTGGTTTTGACCGACCCACGCTGCCCAGATTGGGCCGAACAGACCCTGCGCTTGGCGCGTCAGTTGCGTTTGCCTTGTTTGCTCGATGGCGAGGTGTCTCCGTCCGAGGACTTGCAGCGTTTGGTGCCCTTGGCTCAATGGGTGGTTTTCTCAGATCCGGGTTTGCAGGCCTTTCATGCCGGTACGCATGCCGATGGCTTGGCTGCGGCTTTGGCCAGCAACCCCGACATGGAATTGGCTGCGGTCACGCTGGGGCCCGAAGGCCTGTTGTGGCAATTGCAGGGCCAACCGGCGCAGCGCATGGCCGGCTTTCGGGTGCCACAGGTGGTGGACACGACTGGGGCGGGCGACACCTTTCACGCTGCACTGGCTTTCGCCTGGGCCGACGGCTTCTCACATGAACAGGCCCTGCGCTTTGCCAGCGCCGCCGCCGCGCTGAAATGCACCAAGCCCCATGGCATTTTGGGTGCTCCCCATCAGAGCGAAGTCCTGAACTTCCTTCAACAATGATGGACATTAATTGGGGTCTGACCCCGATTAATGGTTGGTTTTTTGCCACAGTGCAGAAATTGGGGTCAGACCCCAATTAATGTTGGGCTCGGCACATGGCTTGCAGATCCGGATCCCGGATGAAACCACACTGACCCGAGCCACTGCCCGTCCCCGCACGACAGTACGCCTGCAGGTCAGGATTGCGAATGAATCCACATTGCCCTGAACCGCTGCCGGTCAGCGCGCGGCAATGGGCTTGCAAATCGGGATCGCGAATGAATCCGCATTGGCCAGACCCACTGCCCGTCAGCGCTCGGCACATGGCTTGCCGATCCGGGTTTCGAATGAACCCGCACTGACCGCTGCCCGAGCCTGTCATGGCCCGGCAATGGGCCTGCATGTCGGGGTCACGGATGAAACCGCACTGCCCCGAACCACCTCCGGTGCTGGCGCGACATTGGGCTTGCAAATTGGGATCCTGGATGAACCCGCATTGGCCGCTTTGCGACCAAGCAGCACCAGCCAGCAAAAACGCCATCAACCCCAACACAACCCTCAGCACCATCATCAGGACCTCGCTCTTTGCTTAATTGGGGTCTGACCCCAATTAATGGTTGTTTTCATGACACGGTATGGAAATCGGGGACAGATCAACCCGATGTGTGCGTCTTTTAGAGTTAAATATACCCGCAAGAAATTGGGGTCTGACCCCAATTAGTGGGAAAGCAGGTCACGAGCTTGTTTTTTGCCCTTGGAGGCGTGTTTCCACCAAGCACTGAAACTGGTGCATGCTCGGCTGACTTCCGGGAACAAGGTCGGGGCAGGATGCCAATTTAGGCGCAATCCATGGCGGGCAATGTGGGGGTCTTGGCTGGCATGGACACTGCTGGTCAGTCGCAGAGCTTGCGTCAGGGTGGCCACGTCGACCCACCACTGTTGGTTCGTGGTGCGAGCCATGGCGTTTAGAACCCAACGCCAGCGCATTTCACCCCAAGGCCATTCGGTGTGGTGTTCTTTCAGGAAGATCCCGATGCGAATGGTTGTGGGTGGCATGTCGGCACCAGAAAGATCCCAGGGATGGATGAGGGCAATGTCTTTGCCTGCCAAGGCTTCCATGGTGGCGAGATCAGGCTCCAGCACCCCCAAGTCTGGCGGCGGCTTGTGCCACAAAGCAGGCGCCTCAATCGCCTGTTCAGCGCGGGGCCGGCGAGGCTCTACCCGCCGACAGTGTCCGGGATCGGTCGCCCACCGGGTCAGCGTTTCGTGGTCTTGGTCGATTTCAGTGCCAGCGCTGTGCCAGTCTGATGGCGCGAATCGAGCCACGTTGTCTGCATTGAAGAGATAAGGTTTGATGCTGAATGTGCCGGCGATCCATTGCCAACTCAGATGGTTGCTGGCCAGGTCGCCATCGATCAGATGCGCCACCATCCAGTCTGCGCCAATTCGCCAGTGGACGCGCCGCACGTGGACCAGATAGCTGGCCAACCACATGCGTGCGTGGTTGTGCAGCATGCCTTGGGTGTACAAGTTGCGCACCGCCTGATCGACGGCTGGAACGCCGGTCCGTCCCTCAAGCACATCGGCTGGCAGCTCTTGGCTGTACGCCGATTCGGGGAGCACCCCGGGTCGCATGGAGCCCAAAATGGCATCGCCAGAATGGGACCAGACATGTCTGAAAAATTCGCGCCACCCCAATTCGGCCATCCACTTGTGACCTATCGGCATGTCGATGCCGCCGGGCAGTTCAGACACCGCTTGGGGCAAGCGGAGTAATCCATGGGTGATGTAGGGTGACAGACCCGACACGCCTCCGTTCAGGTGGTTGCGGGTTCGAGCGTATCGCGTGGCATCCAACTGGCGGAGTCGATCCAGCGCAGCTTCAGGGGTTGGTGGGTTTTGAAGGGTCCAATGCATGTTGGATGCGGTAATTGGGGTCTCATTAATTGGGGTCTGACCCCAATTAATGGTTGTTTTTTTGCAACTGGGAGGGAATTGGGGACAGGTCAGGGGGGAGAAGGATGAATGTCAGCCAAGCCCCCGCTGCGCGCGACGCGCACATCGCAAGCGGCCAGCAGCACTTCCGGCTTCGGAGCCCACCAGGTCAGGCGGTCTTTGGCACGGGTGAGGCCGGTGTAGATCAGTTCGCGCGTCAGCACCGGGCTGGGCTGTGGCGGCAGCACCAGCAGCACATGGCCGAATTCGGAGCCCTGCGATTTGTGGACGGTCATGGCAAACACCGGCTCGACTTCATCGAGGCGAGCGGGCGATACCCAGCGCACCCCTTGCTCGTGCACAAAGGCCACCCGCAGCACCACGGCACCGTTGCTGAGTGCATGCGGCAGACACAACCCGATGTCGCCGTTGTTGAGCCCCAAAGCGGCGTTGTTGCGCGTGACCATCACGGGGCGGCCAGCGCACCACAGGCTGGTGCCCAGATTCAGGGCCAGGGCAATTTGCTGGTTGAGGGCTTCGACGCCCCAAGGGCCTTCGCGCAAGGCGCACAGCACCCCGACCTGGTTGTATCCGTCGAGCAATTGCCGCGCCCGTTGATCGGAGACCGCTTGATGCCGGTCGCCGATGGCTTGCATGACTTGATCCCACCAGGGCGCAAATGCCTGTTTGAGCACGGCTCGACCGGCTGCGCTGAAAGGGGTCATCGCTTCGGGCAGATGCGTGACCTGCCCGTCGGCGCTCGCCCAGCCCGGTGGCAATGCAGCCCAGGCTTGGGTGCGTTCGGCAGGTGTGCCGGCTTGCACCAGACGCGCCCACTGACCGATGCCGCGCTCGGCCTGAAACCGGTGGCTGTGGCGCAATCGCACCCGTTGGGCTTCGAGCCAGGGCGCTTCGCACAATTGCGCCAACACCGCACCGGCTTGGACCGATGCCAGTTGGTCGGGGTCGCCCAACAAGATGAGCCGGGCTTGCGGGGGCAGGGCGCTGAGCACCCGTGCCATCAACTCCAGATCCACCATGGAAGCTTCATCGATGACCAGCACGTCCACTTGCCAGATGTCGGGTTGATCGACCAGCAACCGATGCAAGGTGGCTGCTTGTTCGGGCAAACCATTGCGCCAATCCGGCGGCAGTTTGGCCACGGCTTGGCGCATCGACTCGGCCAGTCGGGCAGATGCCTTGCCGGTGGGCGCGGCCAACAGCACGCGCAGCGGGGCTGGTTGCCCCATCACCGCCAGATGGGTGCGTTGCAGCAACGCCAACATGCGGGCCACGGTGGTGGTCTTGCCGGTGCCCGGACCGCCGGAAACCAAGGTGAAGCCGTGCCGCAGTCCGGCCAGACAGGCTTGGCGTTGGTCGGCTTGTTGGGCGATGGCTGTGGCATCACGCCCCAGCCCGGCAAACAACTCGTCGAGCCATTCGTCCCAAGGGGCTTCGGGCAAGGGTTGCGCCTGCGCCCTTGAGGTCAATGCCGCACGGATGCGTTGTTCGGCTTCAAAAGCGCGTCGCAGATAAACGCGATCGCCCACGTGCACCAGTGGCGAGCCCGCACCTTGCGCCCAGGGCAAGGTGGGAGCCGCCAGCGCCAAATCATCGGGCAAGCGGTGGGCTTGCGGGGTGTCCCAGCCCAGCAGCGTGGCCGCGTCCTGAGTCAAGCTTTTGAGTTCGAGGCACGCATGGCCACGCGACCACTGGTGGTGGGTCAGGGCCGCCAACCACAGGTGGCGCGTGTCATCGCTGGGTTGCAGGCTATTGAGCCCATGGGCCAGCGCCGCGTCCAGAGCCGACAGCGGCAAGCCGCGCCAATTCGGCGACTGGGGCAACAGGTCGACCAATCTGGGGGTGTTCATGGCTGGCCTCGGTCAGATCCGCCCAGCAGGGCGTCCAGGGTGGTGATCAGTTGGGCCGAGGGGCGTTGCATCACCACACCGGCACCCGGCGCGTCGATGCCGCGCATGAACAAATAGGCTGCGCCCCCCAGATGTTGCACCGGGTCATAGTGGCGCACGCGGTGCTTGAGCAGGCGGTGCAAGGCCAACACATAAAGCACCGATTGAACATCGTAGCGCTTGTCGAGCAGGGCGGTTTGCAGCGGGGCCTGGGCATAGTGTTGGAGTTTGTTGGACTTGTAGTCCAGCACCCAGTAGCGTCCCGCATGCTCAAACACCAGATCGATGAAACCATTGACCATGCCGCCCAATGTGGCGGGCATCAGAGCCGGTCGAGCCTGGCCTGCAAACACATCCTCGCAGATCAGCCGGTCGATGCGAGCCAGGGGCACCGCGGTGGTGCTGAAATGAAAGGGCATCTCGGCCCAGTGGCGCGGTTGGCGCAAATCGCCCAACACCAGATCGGGTGCATCGCCCAGCGGCAGCGGGGTGTTGATCACTCGCGTCAGCCATGGGGTGATCAGGGCGCGTTCATGGGCTTTCAGATCGGCCTGGCGGTCGATTTGGGCCTGCCATTCGGCATTTGCTTCGCCCCGCGACAGCGGCCAGTCGCGATCGGCTTGCCACTGCAACAGGTCGTGCAAGATCGTGCCGTATCGCGCACCTGCGCCAAACGATTGCAAAGGGCTTGTGTCTTCGTCGCTTCCCCAACCGCTTGCGCCCAAGCGCAGATCTTCGGTATCGATCTCGCGCTCGGCTTGTTCGGCTTGGGTATCCCAATGGGCCGATTTGTCGCCCAGCTTGCGTGTCAGGGCGCTGAAACTGGCGCTCCACCAAAGAGGTTGATGCAACTGGGGTGCGGGCAGTGGGCCGCCGGTCAATTCGGCCGCCGGGGCGGGTTGCCAGGTGGCTTGGGCGGGCTCGTTGGGCACGTTGACGGCCAAGCCCTTGATGCGCTCGGCCAATCCCTGCCAGAGTTCGCTCCAGGGCTGCGAGGGATCGGTACGGCCCAGCCAGCGGCACAACGCCGACGCATCGCCTGATTTTTGAATTTCGAGTTTGTGGGCATAAACGCCCAGCCACAGGCTGCGCTCGGCACGGGTGAGTGCGACATAGAGCAAGCGGGTGTCTTCCAGCACATCGCGGCTGCGGTCCTGGTCGCTGTCTTCGTCGTCGGCGTTGATTTCGGGGGCGGCTGCACCGCTGCTCAAAAACGGCACATAAACCTGTTGGTATTGCAGCCCCTTGCTTTTGTGAAAGGACACCACCCGGACCCGGTCGTCGTCGCTCTCCAGACGGGTTTGGGCGGGGCCGTCTTCGGCGCCGGTGCGGCGGATTTCGCGACCCAGGTGTCGCACCGTGGCTTGTGGCAAGGCCGCAATGCCCTGTGCCGTCATGGGGTGTGTGGCTTGTTGCAACAGCTCGGCCAAATGCAGCAGATTGGTCAGTCTTCGCTCGCCATCGGGCCGTGCCAGCAGCCGTGCCGCCGCTCCGGTGTCCAGCATCCACTGGCGCAGCATGGGCAAGACCCCGCTGGCCAGCCAATGCTGATGCCATTGCAAGGCTTGGTCGAGCAGCCGGTCCCAGGCTTCATCCGAGCTGGTTTGAGCCAGCAGATCTTGTGCGCTCAAGCCCCACAGCGGGGTGCCCAAAGCCGCACGCAAGGCGCTGGCCCGGCGCGGCTGCGCCAGCGCACGCAACAGCAGCCACAGGTCGCGGGCATCATCCGATTGAAACACCTGGCTGCGGTCTGACAGGTAGACCGCCGGGATGCGACTGCGCGCCAGCGCTTTCATCACCGCATCGGCCTGGCCGTGGCTGCGCACAAGTACCGCCAGATCTTTGGGCTGCGCTTGTCCGGTCGTCAGTTGTTGAACCATGTGCGAAATGGCATGGCCGAGCAGGAAATCACGGTGCTCCTGGGCATTGGCGGCCCCTCCGCGTTCGCTGATCACCACCTGCAACGGTTGCGCAGGCCCTTGGGGTGTACCGGCTTTGGGTGCAGTCGGCTGGGCAGGCTCAAACCCGATCTTGGGACCAAACAAATCGCTGCGCAGTGCAAACAGGTCGTTGAGCACTCGAATCAACTCGGGCGTCGAACGAAAATTTTGTTTCAGGCTGTGCTGGCTGTCCTTGGCCAGCGCTTCGCACTGTTCGCGGGCCAGCACGTAGGTGTCGATGTCGGCACCCCTGAAGCTGTAGATCGCCTGCTTGGGGTCTCCGATCATCACCAGGGTCGATTCGCTGCCGGGGGCATAAATTCGGTCCAGCGAGCCGTACTGCCATGGGTCGGTGTCCTGGAATTCGTCCACCAGCGCCACCGGGTACTGCGTGCGCAGCGCTAGTGCCAGGCCGTTGTTCTGATCTTGCAGGGCCCAATACAAGCGCTCAAGCAAATCCTGAAAATCGAACAAGCCGGCTTGCGCTTTGCGCTGCTGGTAGGCGTACAGCATGCTGTGCAGGGCGTGGTGGAGCACCGCTTCGTGCACAGGTTCGGGTTGTTGGCTGCACCAGTCGATCCATCGGTCGATGGCCAGCAAGGCCGGGTGGGGTGGCTCGGCGGGCCACTTTTTTTCGACCATGGCGCGGTGGCCCAGTTTGCGCAGGTCTTTTTCCGGGGGCTGCAGTTCATGCCCCTGTACCCAGTCCATGACCCGCCCGAGTATGCCCTCGATGTGGTTGCTGGGCAGTTGCCCCAGAGCACCTTTGGTGTGGTGTTTGACCTCGAGGATGCGCTGAGCCAGCGCGGCATCGAAGTGTTGTCGCACCTCTTCGAGCAACTCATGTTCATGGGCGAGCCATTGGCTGGTTTGATCCAGCAATTGCGCCGGTGTGGGCAAAGTCGCCGGCTCGATCACCGCCTGAGGTTTGCGTTGGTGGTCGCGCCGCAAGTCGCTCAGGGCCTTGACCCAGGTGGCGGGGTCGGGCGTGAGTTTTTCTGCTTCCAGCGCCTGCAAGGCCTGGATCGGCAGCGGGTAGATGAATTGGCGCACGTGGTCGCGGGCCAATTCGAGCCACAACTGGTTGGCGTCTTGCAAGTGTTGCAACTCAAACAGGCTGCGGCTGGCAAAGGCGTGCTCGCGCAAAGCGCGCATGCTCCAGCCGTGGATGGTGTGGATGGCCGATTCGTCCATCCAGGACACGGCTTGCGCGAGTCGCTGGGCACAGGCCGGCCATTGCTCGCTTGGGGTGTCTTGCATCAAACCCGTCAAAAAGGGGTCGCCGTTGCTTGAGTCCGGTGGCAAGGTGAAGGCCAAGGCGGCCTCCTGGAGTCGGCTGCGGATGCGGTCACGCAATTCAGCGGTGGCCGCTTCGGTGAAGGTCATCACCAAAATCTGAGGGGGCAACAGGCCGCATGCCAGGCCGCCACGCCCGTGTCCCAACACCAGCCGCACATACAAGGCCGCCAGTGTCCACGTTTTGCCGGTGCCGGCGCTGGCTTCGATCAGTTGGCGGCCACGCAGGGGCAAGTCCAGGGCCAGCATGGGTTTGCGCTCAGTCATCCATGCCTCCGTCGGGCGTTGCATCCGACCCATTGGGTGCGGGCATCAAGGCATTCAGCAAGTCGCCATACAAGACCGGTGCCCATGTTTCGATCACAGGCGAGACCTCGTGGTAATCGAGCGCGTGGCGCCGCATCATGGCCACCGACAAGCGTTCGGCTTCGCGCGGGTTTTGCTTGGATCCCATGAAATGGGATCGGGCGTCGGCATGCGCTTTTTTCTGGCGTTTGGCGGGGTCCGTTTCTTTGGCGGGTGCCAGGGTGCTGGCCAGCCACAAACAGGCGGTGCGCCCTGGCAAGGCGATGGGCTCGGCCCATGCGCTTCGGTAGGCCGCCAGCCAGCGTTGCAAGAGGTCGCGGGCTTGATCGGGACCCAAGGGGGCCAGGGTCAGGGTCTCGCCCAAACCGATCCAGTGGGTGGTGCAGGTCAGGCCGCAGGCGTTGGCCAGCACGTGCCCGGACCAAGCCGACAGCAGCGGGTAAGCCTGCGGCACTTTGCCTTTGGTCAGGGCGCCCGGGCGCAGCACGATTTGCACAAGGTGCCCGTTGGCGTCGCTGTACCAGCCGTTGCCGCCGATGATGCCTGTCACTTCGTTGGGTGTGGGGCCCTTGTCGCTGTGCGGATCGCGCCAATTCAAGGCTTGTTCATCCAAGGGGTGCCCAAGGGCCGTGCGCAAGACATCTTCACGCCGGTCGCTCAGCGCCTTGACCTGCGAGTCCAGTCGCTTGAGCGGGCGCACCGCCATCGGGCCCAAGGGCAGCTGACCGCTGGCGCGCGCCTTGGCCACCCACCCACCGGGTGTGTCGTGGTTCAATGCGCTTTCGACCAAACCGTACAGGGCCAACTGCCCCAAATCAAAGGGCTCGGCATCGGGCAGTTCTTCTTCGGGGGTCTGGATGCCCATGCCCAGCCGGTGCACATAAAACACGTCGAGGGGTTGGCGCAGCATGGCGGTCAATGAACCCAGTCGCAAGACTTCCGGCGCTGACGTTGGGACATCGGCTGCTTCGGGCGGCGGCGTCTGTGGGGCATCAGGATGCCCTGACCAGCCCCGTGCCAGCGCCCAGTCCACGGCATAGGTGCGCCATGGACTGTCTGGGCGCTCGAAGTATTGGCGTGAAAACGATTGCATCGGTGCGCTGTGCACCTGGATCGGGTCGGTGTGCGCTGCGTTCAGGTGGTCGATCAGTTGCCCCACCAGCACACTGGGGTACATCCGGGACTGATCGGTGGTTTGCCAGCCCTGCCAGCTGATGTAGACCTGCTGGCGTGCGCACAGCAGGGCTTCGAGGAACAAAAAGCGGTCGTCTTCGCGGCGCGAGCGATCGCCGGGTCGGCGCATGCCGGGCGCTCGCATCAGGTCAAAGTCGGTCACCGGTTGGCGGCGCGGGTACTGACCATCGTTCATGCCCAGCAGACAAACCCGTTTGAAGGGGATCGATCGCATGGGCATCAGGGTCGCGAACTGCACGCCGCCACTCAAAAACCGATTGCCCGAGCCACTGTCGGAGAGCATCGACATCCAGTGCGAGCGCACCACGGTCAAAGACACGGGGCCGTCGAGACCGGCGACTTGGCAAGAGGCCAGCCAGGCGTTGAGCGGTGCGCCCAAGGCCAGCAGGATGCGTTGCTCGGCCTCAGTTTGGGCCACCAGCACAGCTGCGATCAGGTCATGCAAGTCGCTCACCCAGGCGCTCGGCGTGCGGGGTGCGCTGACCTGTTGCAACAGCCGGGTCAGGGTCTGAAGGCTGGTGCACAGGGCAGTGAGGGCGGCTTCGCTCATTGGGCTTTGCCCATCGGCGGGCCAGACCCCTTGCCATTCAGAGCCCGATTGCGGGCCTTGGGCCTGTGCCAGCAGCAAGCGCTGCAAGCCAAACAGCCAAGTGTTGGGGGTCGCGTCGGTTTCGTTCAGGGCAACGCCCAGACCGACCCGGTGGGCCCCATCCAAGCCCCAACGAACTCCGATGTCTTTCAAAATGTCGCGCACGGCGAACAGTTCTTCGGTTGGGAAGCCGCAAGCCCGTGCAAACGCCGGTACCTCCAGCCACGACAACCAGTCGTCCAGGGTCAATCGCGCCGACTGCCCCTGGAGCAGGGCCTCGACGATGGCCGCCATGGGGTGGTCTTTGGCACTCTGGTCGGCCACGCTGTAGGCGATGCGGCGCGGGTCGTCTGGGGCAAAGCGACCCCATACCGCGTGGATCAGCGGGGCAAAGCGTGACATGTCGGGCACCATGACGATGATGTCGCGCGGTCGCAAGTCACGGTCGGCTTCGAGCCAACTCAGGATGCGGTCGTGCAGCAATTCGATTTCGCGCACCGCACTGTGGGCTTTGACCAGCACAAAACTGTCGTCACCGGGTGCCACCGGGTATCGGCTGGCAGGGACCGGGTTCAGATTCAGAATGTCCGATTGCAATCGTTGCAAGCGCGTGGCTTGTGCCCCCGCCCCTTGGGGCAGAGGGTCTTCAAATAAATCGATCCGATCCAGCAGGTGCCGGTATTGACCGGTGTCGTCGTGTACATCGAGCAAGTGCAGGTAGTCGCGACCTTGTTGCCCCCAAGCCGCCAGCAGGGGCTGAGCCTGGGTGTGCCAGTCGATCGCATCAGCGGGACCCGATGGAGGCGAATCTTTGAGCTTTTGGCGGGTCCGGGCCACGGCCTGCAGCATCTGGCGCTCGCTCACCACATGGCCCCAATGATGTTGACAGGGGTTGAGCACAAACACCATCACCTGGGAAACCCGCCCCAGCGCTGCCAGCGCCTCGATCGATTGCATGGGCATGGCGCTGACCCCAAACACCAAAATCCGTTTGGGCAAGCCGGCGGCCTGGTGTTGCGCCATCTGCCGCAAAAAGGCCTGATGCACTTCGGCCCGCGAAGGGGGCAGGTCGGCTGCGGTTTGTTGCGTGGCGGCTACATCGCTCAGCAGTTCACGCCACAAACAGGCTTGCCAGCGTTCGCCGGGGGGAAGGGCTTGCCGGACCCCCTGAGCATCTGACAGTTGATCGTGGTCGCCGGCCCACAGGCGCAACCAGTCGGCGCGGTAGTTTTGGTAGCCGTCATACAGGCCGGCCAGTTGTTGGCACAGTTGCAGCAGCCGCGTGTCGTCGGTGTGTCCATCGGTGCCGCGCACGTAACCGGACAAGGCGTCAAACACACCTTCGGTGTCGCCCCCGAGCAACTCGGGCAGCAAGCGCATCAGGCGCCAGACCAGGTGTTCGCGATCCAGCGGCATGTGCTCGGGCACCTGATCGGGTCCCAATACCGTGCGATAGGCGTGCCAAAGCATTTCGGCCGGGAACACCATGCGGGTCGCGGCACAGATGCCCAGGCCCTGCGGCCCGGCCAGACCCTGCTCCAGCCATTGCTTCATGCCATTGCTTTGCACCACCACCCATTCGGCGCTCAGGCCTTGCAGAGGGAACCGGCGCACATGCTCGATCAGCAACTGGCGCAGGTCTTCGAGCCGGTTGCCGTGCAGCACCATGAACCCGGTCGGCCAGTGGGCCGTCGGGTCTTGAGGTGGGATGGGGGGGGATGCTGCAGAAGGAGGCATGCACATGAGCATACCCCATGGCGAGGCTCAAGCGGTGAGCCTCGCCGAGTGAAAATCAGGCTTCGTCCACGATGGGGTTGCGCAGCGTGCCCACCCCTTCAATCACGATGTCGCAAACATCGCCTTGCTTCATGAACACCGGGGGAGTGCGGGCGTAGCCCACGCCAGCCGGGGTGCCGGTGATGATCACATCGCCGGGCATCAGGGTGATGCATTCGGAGATGATGACCAGCGACTCTTTGACGTTCCACAAAAAGTCGCTGGTGTTGGCGTCTTGCATCACCTGACCGTTCAGGATGCTCTGGATGCGCAAGCCGTGCGCGCCCGGGGGCAACTCGTCGGCTGTGACGATCCAGGGGCCAAAGCCACCGGTTTTGTCAAAGTTTTTGCCAATGGTCCACTGGTTGGTTTTGCGCTGGTAGTCGCGCACGCTGCCGTCATTGAAGCAGCTGTAGCCGAAGACGCAATCCAGGGCGTTGTCGGGGGTCAGGTGGCGTGCCGGTTTGCCGATCACCACGGCCAGTTCGGCCTCGTAGTCGAGCTTGGTCGAGACCCGGGGGCGAACGATGGGGGCGTTGTGGGCCGTCATCGAGGTGTCGACCCGCATGAAAAAGCTGGGGTACTCGGGACGGGCATGGCCGCCTTCCTTGGCATGGTCGGCATAGTTCAGACCCAGGCAGATGATCTTGGGTGGGTGGGCGATGGGCAGGTCAAACTGGATCGACGACAGCGGTTGAAAGTCGCTGACAGCCGCTTTGGCCAACAGATCGGCGACGCGCCGGCGGGTGGCGTCATCGTAAAACGGGGTCATGTCGGCAGCCAGCGAGGCGTCGAGCTTGGCCAGATCGATGAACTGGTCATCGCGACCGGGGCGGATCAAGCCCAAGCCAGTGCGTCCGGGGGCGGTGTAGCGAAAGAGTTTCATGGGGTCTCCAAAACATCAAAAAAAGTTGCGCCTCAAGGGTGCGATGCCTGAGAATGATTCTAGAGCCAGCGATTTGTTCGGCCATCCCAAGGTGTCACCTAGATGTTGCAGCGTTTTTTGAAGTCCCGCTTGCTGGAGACGGTCCAGCAAACCTGCCGTCGCTTGCTCAGCGAGCGCGGAGAGTCCAACGCCCAGAGCATGGCCAGGCGCATCCTGGATGGTTACGAACAACTCAGCCCGGCCCAGCGCACCGAGTTTTTTCAGTTTCTGTCTACCGAATTCAACCCGGACCCGATCATGGTGCAAGAGGCTGCTGGCACTTATGCCAGCCAGCCCACCGGGGTGAATCTGATGCATCTGTTTCGCGTGGTCGAGCCGCCCAGGCAAGAACTGTTGCGGCGCATCAATCGGGCCCCCAACGCCACGGGCGCATTGGTGCGCATGCGTGCTGAACTGATCGCCCAAATGAAAGACAACCCCGAATTCAGGGCGCTGGACGCGGATTTGCATCACTTGTTCACGTCATGGTTCAACCCCGGCTTTTTGGAGTTGCACGAGATCACCTGGAATTCGCCCGCGCAGTTGCTGGAAAAAATCATCCAGCACGAGGCGGTGCATGCGGTGGATGGTTGGGATGATTTGCGTCGGCGCTTGCAGCCCGATCGGCGCTGCTTTGCTTTTTTTCACCCTCAGTTGCCGGGCGAGCCCTTGATCTTTGTCGAAGTGGCGCTGGTCCCCGACATTGCCGACGATGTGGGGCCATTGCTGCACAAAAAGGCTCCGTTGGTTGAAGAAAAAAAGCAAAAGACGGCCATTTTTTACTCCATCAGCAACTGTCAGCCGGGTCTGCGTGGGGTGTCGCTGGGTAATTTCCTGATCAAGCGGGTGGCCGACCGTTTGCTGCAAGAGTCACCGGGCATCAAAACCTTCTCTACCCTCTCGCCGATTCCGGGGTTCACGCGCTGGCTGGATCAAGGCGCCCCGTTGGATCCGGCACAACTGAGCCCGTCACGCATCAAAAAAGCCGAGGAAGCATTGGCTACCTTGCGCCTGGATCGCGCCAAATGGGCTGACCGCCTGCGCGGCGGTTGGCATCCCGATGATGCCATAGAGGCCGAACGTCAGGCCTTGATGCGTTTGTGCGCCTTGTACCTCATGTACCACACGCCCCATCTGGGAGGCGATTCGGTGGGCAAGTTCCATCTCACCAATGGCGCTACGCTGTATCGCATCAACTGGGGCGCCGACTTGTCGAAAAAGGGCATCCAGCAATCGGCCGGGATCATGGTCAACTATCTGTACGAACTCGACAAAGTGGAAACCCAGCACGAGGCTTTCATGAAACGGGTGGTGGTGTATGCCCGTGGTGTCGAAAAATGGGTCTGAACCCCCGGCGGATTGAGCCGGGGGCTGTTCAGCCCCACGCCCGATGATCGGATAATCGGGTCATGATCAAAATACTCGATGCTTTCTGGCGTGCCTTTGCCTACGCACTGACCCCCAGGGTGCTGGTGCTGACCCTGATGCCGCTGGTCATTCTGGTGGTGACGGTCATGACCCTGGCTTATTTTTATCTGGATCCGGCTCAAGAGTGGGTCAACGAAGCCTTGCTGAACTGGCCCTGGTTGCAGGCCGGCTTCACATGGCTGTCGCGCCTGGGCTTTGCCACTTTGCAAACCGTGTTGGCGACTCTCATCATTGCTTTCATGGTCACGCCGGTGTTGGTGGTGATCAGCCTGTTGTCGGTTTCTTTGTTGCTGAGCACGCCCTTGCTCGATGGCGTGGCTCGGCGGCGTTTTCCGCATTTGCAACGGCTGCGAGGGGGCAGCGTGGCGGGCAGCGTGTGGTACTTGGTCAAATCGACCCTGATCGCTTTGCTGGTATTGGCCATCACGATGCCCTTGTGGTGGATCCCGCCTTTCATGTTCGTGATTCCGCCCCTGGCATGGGGTTGGCTGACCTATCGGGTCATGACCTACGATGCCTTGGCTGAGCACGCCAGCGTGAATGAGCGCGAGTGGATCTTTCGACAACACCGCTGGCCGCTTTGGGCCATGGGTGTGGTCACCGGTTTCATGAGTGCGGCCCCTGGACTGATCTGGGCCTCTGGGGCCATGTTGGCCGCCGCCTTCATCTTGTTGGTGCCATTGGCCTTGTGGATTTACACCTGGATTTTTGCTTTCGGTGCTCTTTGGTTCGCGCACTATGGCTTGAGCGCGCTCAATGAGTTACGCCGCTCGGGTGGCATCGACCCATCCCAAAGTGCCGATTCGCCCCCGCCTTCGGCAGCGCCCGCCGCTGACGTCATCGACGTCTGAGCACCAGCCGGCGACTTTGCCCGCCGTTCAAAACAGCGACTCGCTTTCGCCGTAGCCTGCCACCGGCTCGCTGGCCTTTTGCGCCTGCCAGTCTGAGGCGCGCATCAAAGACGCCACCCTCACCCCCAGCAGCCGAAAGCGTCGGCTCAGGTCCACCCGCTTCAGACACTGACCGGCCAGTTGCCGGATGCGCTTGGGGTCATCGGTGTAGTCGTCGACCGACACATCACGGGTGACGCTTTTGAAGTTGTCGTAGCGCAGCTTGATGCCGATCGTGCGCCCCACATAGCCTTTGCGTCGCAAGTCATCGGCCACTTGTTCGCACAAGCGGGTAAAGACCCCGGCCAGCACTTCGCGATCCTGGTTGGCGTGCAGGTCGCGTTCAAAGGTGGTCTCGCGGCTCACCCCCACGGGCTCGCTCTCGGTTTCGACCGCTCGATCGTCGCGTCCCCAGGCTGCGTCATGCAGCCAGGCCCCATAGCTGCGTCCAAACAACTCCATCAGCTCAAAGCGGTCGCGCTGGGCCAATTGACCGATGGTCTCGATCCCTTGCGCTTTGAGTTTTGCTTCCGCCTTGGGGCCGATGCCATTGATCTTGCGGCACGGCAGCGGCCAAATCAGCATGGCCAGGTCGTCTTCGTGAACGATCGAGATGCCGTTGGGCTTGTTGAACTCGCTGGCCATTTTGGCCAAAAGTTTATTGGGCGCAACGCCTATCGAGCAAGTCAAACCGGTTTCCTGCAAGATGCTCTTTTGCAACAACCTGGCCAGCACCCGACCGCCTTCGCGCTGGCCACCGGGCACATCGGTGAAGTCGATGTACACCTCGTCCACCCCCCGGTCTTCCATCAATGGCGCGATGTCGGTGATGACGGCTTTGAATCGACGGGAAAAGTCCCTGTAGCGCTCGAAATCGACGGGCAGCAAGATCGCTTGCGGACACAGTTGAGCGGCTTTCATCAGTCCCATCGCCGAACCAATTCCGAACTGTCTGGCTTCGTAGGTGGCGGTGGTGATCACCCCCCGGCCCGCATATCCTTCGAGTCGAGGGAAGGCCCCCACCGGAATGTGATCCAGTCGAGCCCCGATGTTGTCGGCCGTCCAGTCGTTGTCGGGCTGCAGCGCCTGCATGGTGGCCAACAGGTCGTCGGCACGGCGGCGACTGCCGCCGATCACCACGGGAAGCCGCCGCAATTGCGGGTAACGCATGAGCTCGCAAGACGCGTAAAAAGCGTCCATGTCCAAGTGGGCGATGCGTCGGGTCAAGGCAGACATCGTGACCCTTTGAGGGCTTGCTCGATCAGGCGGTCGGGTAAGTGCCCGGCAGCAAGATCTCTCGGTCGACACGATCCATTTGGGTGTGACCGCAAAACGCCATGGTGATGTCGAGTTCTTTGTGGATGATGTCGATCGCCTTGGCCACGCCAGCCTGCCCCATGGCCCCCAAACCATAAAGCATGGCGCGGCCGATGTAAGTGCCGCGCGCACCCAGGGCGCGGGCCTTGAGCACGTCTTGGCCGCTGCGGATGCCGCCATCCATGTGAACCTCGATCTGGCTGCCCACAGCGTCTACGATGGCCGGTAGCGCCTGGATGCTGCTGGGCGCGCCATCGAGTTGACGGCCCCCATGGTTGGAAACGATCAGCGCATCGGCTCCCGAGCGTGCCGCCAGTTTGGCGTCCTCGGCGTCCATGATGCCCTTGATGATCAGCTTGCCGCCCCAGCGGTCTTTGATCCACTTCACGTCGTCCCAACTCAGGGCCGGGTCGAATTGCGAGGCGGTCCAGCTTGAAAGACTGCTCATGTCTGCGACCCCGCTGACATGGCCCACGATGTTGCCAAACTGGCGCCGGGGCGTGCCCAGCATGCCCATGCACCAGCGCGGCTTGGTCATCATGTTGGCGATGTTTTTCAGGGTCAGTTTCGGCGGTGCCGACAAACCGTTTTTGATGTCTTTGTGGCGCTGGCCCAGGATCTGCAAATCGAGTGTCAGCACCAATGCGCCACAGTTGGCGGCTTTGGCGCGGTCGATCAGCCGCTCGATGAAGCCCCGGTCTTTCATCACATACAGTTGAAACCAAAAGCCTTCGCCGGCGTGCTTGGCCACGTCCTCGATCGAACATATGCTCATGGTCGAGAGCGTGAATGGAATCCCAAACTCGCGTGCCGCCCGAGCCGCGAGAATTTCGCCGTCGGCGTGCTGCATGCCGGTCAGACCGGTGGGGGCAATGGCCACCGGCATGGCGACTTTTTGGCCGACCATGGTGCTGGCGGTGCTGCGACCTTCCATGTTCACGGCCACACGCTGACGCAACTTGATGCGTGAAAAATCGGTTTCGTTGGAGCGGTAAGTGCTTTCGGTGTAAGACCCGCTGTCGGCGTAGTCATAAAACATGCGGGGCACACGTTTTTCGGCCAACACGCGCAAATCTTCGATGGTGGTGATCACGGGCATGGGGTTAGGCTCCTGTACAGACACCCATTTTATTTCATTCGGACCGGGCTTGCAGGCACAATTCGGGCATGAACATCGCCCATTTGCTCCAGCGCGTCGCCCTGGCGGCACCCGACAGCCCGGCTCTGATGGATGCCGATCGATTGCACGCCACCCATGCGCAGTGGGCACAGCGGGCGTCGCACCTGGCGGGGCAGTTCAGGCAACTGGGCTTGCAACCCGGTGATCGGGTGGTGCTGTTCATGCGCAACCATGTGCGCTATCTCGAATGCATGTTCGGGGCCTGGTGGGCAGGGTTGGTGGTGGTGCCCGTCAACGCCAAATTGCACCTGAAGGAATTGCAGTGGATCATCGACAACGCCCAAGCCAGTTGGGCCTTCGTCACCGCCGATCTGGTGCCTGACCCTGAGGTTTTGACGGGCTTGCGTGGCGTGACCGAAGCCGACAGTTCACAGGCAACAGACTGGCTGGCTCAAGGACCCGGACTCCCTCTGCCGGTCGAGCGACAAAGCGACGACACCGCCTGGTTGTTTTACACCAGTGGGACCACGGGCCGTCCCAAAGGGGTGATGATCACCCACCGTAACCTGCGCGCCATGGGCATGGGTTATTTTGTCGATGTCGATGCCATCTCTGTGCAAGACGCTGCTGTGTATGCAGCCCCGATGTCGCACGGGGCTGGTATTTATGCGATTCCTCACCTCATGGCTGGGGCCCGTCATGTGGTGCCTGCCTCCGGGGGCTTTGATGCCGCCGAGCTCTTTGATTTGGGATTGAAAGTGGGGCCGATGTCGATGTTTGCTGCTCCGACCATCGTCAAGCGACTGGTGGACGAGGCTGAAGCGATGGGCTTTGATGCCCACAGATGCGCCCAATCGTTCAAGACCATCGTTTATGGCGGTGCCCCGATGTACGCCGCCGACATTCGCCGTGCCCTGCGGGTGATGGGCCAGCGCTTTGTGCAAATTTATGGCCAGGGTGAAACCCCCATGGTGGCCACCTGCCTGTCGCGCCAGCACTTGGCCGACAGCCAACACCCGCACCACGCGCAACGGCTGGCCTCGGTGGGCATCAGCCAAACGCCCGTGCGGGTGCGCGTGGTGGGCGCCAACGGGGCTGATCTGCCCTTGGGCGAAGTGGGCGAGGTTGTGGTGCGCGGCGATACCGTCATGGCCGGTTACTGGCGCAACCCCGAAGCCACCGCTGCCGCGATCCGGGATGGTTGGCTGTGGACGGGTGACATGGGCAGCATGGACGCCGATGGTTTCGTCACCCTCAAAGACCGCAGCAAAGACTTGCTGATTTCGGGTGGCTCCAACATCTATCCGCGAGAGGTTGAGGAGGTGCTCTTGACCGCCCCCGGCGTGGCCGAGGTCAGCGTGGTGGGTGGCCCCGACCCCGAGTGGGGCGAGGTGGTGGTGGCCTTTGTGGTGGCGCAACCGGGAACATTGCTGACCGAGCAAGCATTGGAGGCCCATTGCGTGCAGCACATCGCCCGCTTCAAAAAGCCCAAGCGTTATGTCTTTGTCGATGAACTGCCCAAAAACAACTATGGCAAGGTCCTGAAGACTGAATTGCGTGCCCGATTGCGGGTCGAAGCGGGTGCACCCGATGCATGATTTCAGGGGTGCCGGGGCAGTTCACAGGCTCACCCCCGACCGTGCGGTCGAAGGCCCTGCGAACTGTCAAGTCACCACAAGGCTGATGCCAATCATTACTCCGGCTTGAAACCGGCTCCCTTGAGCAGTTCAGCGCTCTCGGCGGTGTAGCCGGCCATGTACTTGCGAAAGTCTTCAATGCTCTCGGTGACCGGATCCACGCCCAAGGGCTCAAAGGCACCAGCGCTGGTCAATTGTTGAACGGCCTCATTGATGGCTTTGTTCAAAAATTGGAGTCGGTCTGGGGGCGTCGATTTGGGCGCCCAAATGCCATACCAGGATTCGGTGACAAATTTCGGGTAGCCACTCTCTGCCGCCGTCGGCACTTGCGGCATCACCGGGCTGCGCTTGGCCGAGGTCACGATGATCGGTTTGACTTTGCCGGACTTGGCCATGCCTTGGAGCGAAATGATCGAATCGATCTGGATCTGCACATGGCCCCCGGCGATGTCGGACAAGGCCGGTGCCGTACCCTTGTAAACCACGGTGGTCAGTTGGTTCAATCCGCCTTGTTTGGCCAACATCAGGGTTCCCAAGTGGCTGGCGGCACCCAGAGCGGGGAGGGCGGCGGTCCATTTGTCCGGGTTTTGCTTGGCAGCAGCCAAGACTTCGGACAGTTTGTTTTGGGGCAGGTTGGGGGAGATGACCATCATCAAGGGCGCTCCGCCGACACGGGCCACCGGCGCAAAGTCATTGGCGGGATCATAGGGAGGCACGGCCATCACCAGGCGCGTCAGCGCCTGGGTCGAAGCTGAAAACAACAGGGTTTGTCCATCCGCTGCAGCGGTTTGAACAAATTTGCCGCCCACGGTACCGTTACCACCGGGTTTGTTTTCAATCACCACCGGTGCGTTGACGACGGTGGACAACTGGCGCGCGATCAGGCGTGCTGCGCTGTCCACGCCTCCGCCCGCAGCAAAGGGAACAATCATCTTGATTGGCCCATCCGGGAATTTGTTCTGGCTCCAGGCCACGGTGCTGAGCAGTGCCAAGGCGCCTGCTGCCAAGGTGCGTTTGAGGGTGTTCATGAATCGTCTCCTGCGGTGGTTAAATGGGATCATGGATTTCGATAAGACTTGCGCCAAGAACTCGATCCCCCCAAAAGTGGGGCATCTGGCGCAGGGCCGTGCAATCGGGCATAGGACTCAAGGGTGCGAGACAGGCGTGACAACAACCATTCGGCCACTTCATCGCTGACCTGATCGTTTTCCAGCCTTTGCAACAGGTTGCGGATCGCTTGCGTCTGCTCGGCGATGGGGCCGTGACAGAGCAAAAATTCAGCCACATCGGGTCGACCCAAGCGCTCACTCTCGGCCCACAAGTGGTCGGCAATGTCGTGCTCAAAATCTTCCAGTGTCACGCTGATGCCGCTCATTGAGCACGAGCAGCCCAATGCGATGTGTTGCGTGGACAAGCGATGCCACAAGGCCGCCAATTGGGCGGCTTGTTCGGCATGGCGGCTGGCCATCATGGTCTCAAACATGGGCGCGCAAGGCCCGGGTTTCAGCGGGGTTCACTTGGCCCTGTTCGTCGAGTGCCACGCCATAGAGCTGTCGTGCAGCTTCGCGGCTGACATAGCCCTCTCGCACATCCTCGGCGACTTTTTCTGCGTCGCGCTTGAACGGGTGGCCAAATCCGCCCCCGCCGCCCGAGAGCATCTTGTAGGCGTCGCCACGCTCAAGCCGCACATTGAAGATTTTGGCGTTGGGCAAGTCGTGCTTCCATTCGCCTTTGTGGCGGATGGCGATGCCGTTGCCGGCCGCTTCGCCGCCACCTTCCAGCCCCCAGGGCTTGCAGTGCATGCGGTCGATGCGGGTGGTCACCGCAAAGGGCGACAGGGCCTGAACCACCATCTCGGCCCCCAGGCCGCCACGGTACTCGCCGGCACCGCCGCTGTCCTCGCGGATTTTGTAACTCTCGACCAGCACCGGGTACTTGGCTTCGAGCTGTTCGGTGGGGCTGTTGTGGGTGTCGCCGTCATTGATGCAGACCGTGACCGACACGCCATCTTCGCGGCTTTTGGCGCCCCAGCCGCCACCCAAGGGGCCGATGCCCACGATGAAAAGCCGGCCATCTTCGGGCGAGATGCCGTGGATGTTGGGAAACACCAGATCGGCATGATGCCCGGCAATCGAACGATCCGGAATCGCAGGGGCCAGGGCCTTGAAAATGGTGTCGATCACTGTCATCGGGAACGTCATCCAGACCCGCATCGGATAGGGGCGCTCGGCGCTGATCACCGTGCCCATGGGCATGATGACCTTGAGCGGCCTGAAGCTGCCGTCATTGACCGGGTAATCGGTGGGTGTGGTCAGGCATTTGTAGGCGACCTGTGCGCAGGCGATGCCGGTGGTGAAGCCCGAGTTGTAAAACCCCTTGACCTGACGGCTCACATCGGACAAGTCGATTTCCATTTCATCGCCTTTGACGGTCACCTTGACCCGGATCGGGATGCGTTTGCCTACCTCCAGGCCATCATCGTCCATGAACGATTCGGCCTCGTAAACCCCATCGGGGATCGAGAGGGTGTTTTGGCGTGCCAGGGCTTCAGAGGCGTTCATGATCTCGCGGATCGACGCCTGAACAGCCGCGTTGCCATAGCGTTGCACCAGTTCCAAAAAGCGACGCTCGCCGGTGGTGATTGCCGTGATTTGCGCACGCAGGTCACCCAGGGCCCGCTCGGGCAGGCGGACATTCATGGCGATGATGTCGATCAGGTCCTGATTGACATGGCCTGCACGCTGATACTTGACGATGGGAATCTGGATGCCTTCCGAAAAGATATCGGTGGTGATTTGCCCCAGACTGCCACCCACATCCAGCCAATGGGCCATGCAACAGGTGAAACCAATCAACTCGCCTTCGTGGAACACCGGCATGGTGAAGGTGAAGTGATTCAGGTGGCTGCCCGTGGTGTAGGCGTCGTTGGTGACCAGGATGTCGCCCGGGTGGATGTTCTCGTACCCAAAGTGGCGAATCTTCGCTTTGACGGTCTCGGACATCCCGCGGATGAACATGGGCAAGCCCAGACCGATTGAGACCGTATCCCCCTCTTTGGTGAACAGGCCCACTGTGAAATCCAGTGCCTCATAGATGATGAGGTTGTAGGCCGTGCGCATCAGGTTGGTCTTCATCTCCTCGGTCACGGCAAACAAGCCATTGCGGATGATCTCGACGACCACAGGGTCAACAGGTTGGTGCGGGGATTGGGGTAAGGTGGTGCTCATGAGCGGTCGCTCCCAATGGCGATGTTGAGGTTGCCCAGCGCATCCACCCGCAGGTGATCGCCGGGTTGGATGACGGTGGTCGATGCATGCTCTTCGATCAGGGCCGGTCCCTGGATCTGATTGCCGCTCTTGAGCAGATTGCGTTGGTAGACGGGTGTGGCGACGTAGTCGCCGGCGCTGCGGAAATAAACCGGTTTGTGGGCTCGCAAGGCCTGTGTATCGGGCTCTGAGGCACCTTCGGCCACTTCGTTGCGCGGTGGTTTTTTCATTCGTCCCAACACCGTGACGCGCAAACTCACAATGTCTGCCGGCTCATTGGGGGCCGAAGTGCCGTAGCGCACTTTGTGGACCTCGTCAAAATGATTTTTGATGCCGGCACGGTCTTTGTGCTCAAAATAAACCTGCGGCAGATCGACCGTGACCGCATGCTCTTGCCCCACATAACGCATGTCAGCGGCCCGCTCAAAAATGATCTCTTCGGGTCGGATCTGGGACGCACCGATGGCGGCAAGGCCTTCGTTTTCCATGTCCTTATAGAGTGCTTCGATGTCTTCGAAAGCCAAGCCGTCAAGCCGCCTGAACACCGAGCGAACATAGTCGTATCGCAAATCCGAAAACAACATGCCGTAAGCCGAAAAGTACCCCGGAGCGTGCGGAATCAGCACCTGGCGGATGCCAATTTCGCGTGCGATGGCCGACGCATGCAAGGGGCCGGCTCCGCCGTAGACCACCATCGTGAAGCTGCCGGCGTCCAGCCCGCGTTCGGTGGTGACTGCTTTGACCGCGTGCGACATTTGGGTCACCGCGATGCGCAAAATACCGTCGGCAGCTTGGGTCACATCCAGCCCCAGCGGCGCAGCCACTTTGTCTCGCATGGCCTGACGCGCGCGCTCCAGATACAGCGGCATTTCGCCGCCCAGGAAATGGTGCTCGTCCAGTCGCCCCAAAATGAGGTTGGCGTCGGTCACCGTTGGCTCTGTGCCGCCCCGGCCATAGCAGACCGGACCCGGCATGGAACCGGCAGATCGTGGACCCACGCGCAAAGAGTGGCCCAGTTCGACCCGTGCAATCGAGCCGCCGCCGGTGCCTACCTCGAATATATCCATCATCGGGATCTGGATGGGCAGGGCTTTTTCGTAGCCGCCGATCAAGGCGCTGCCAGTGGTCAGTGGTCGGCCTTCACTGATCACACCCGCTTTGGCGGTGGTGCCGCCCATGTCAAAGGCAATCGAATCCGCCAGTCCCAACTGGGCGCAAATGGCCTGCGCCCCGATCACGCCTGCGGCAGGTCCGGATTCGAGCATGCGCACACAATCGCGCCGTGCGTGTTCCAGTGGAAATAAACCGCCGGTCGATTGCACGGCATAAAAGTCTCCCTCAAAGCCCTTGGCTTCGAGGTGCTGTTCGAGTTCGCCCAAATAAGCCGATACGCGCGGTCCCACATAAGCGTTGGCCACTGCCGTCGAGACCCGCTCGAATTCGCGATATTCCTGCGATAACTCGTGCGACGCGCAGACGAATGCGCCGGGGATTTCTTGTTGCAAAATCGCTTTGACTCTGCGTTCATGGTCCGGATTGCGGTATGAGTGCAACAACAGCACCGCCACCGCTTCAATGTTCTCGGCTTTGAGTTGTCGAGCCAGCGTTCGCACGCTCTCTTCGTCCAATGGTTTGTGCGTGCTGCCATCGGCCCGCAAACGCTCGCTGACCTCGTGCCGTTTCGAGCGCGGCACCAGTGGCACGTGCTTGGAAAAAAACAGGTTATAGGCATCCGGGCGGTTGACGCGCCCGATCTCATAAATGTCCCTGAAACCCTCGGTGATCAGCAGCGCCGTGTTGGCGCCATTGCGTTCCAGCAGGGTGTTGATGGCGATGGTCGAGCCATGCAGGAACAAATTGCCGTTGGCCAAGTCGATGCCTGCGCCGTCCAGCGTATTCTGGATGCCTTCGTGCAAGTGACCATGGGTCGACAGCGCTTTGCCAAATGAAATGTCTCCCGTGGCTTCATCAAAGCAGGCCATATCGGTAAAAGTGCCTCCGATGTCGACCGCGATCCTTTGGGTGGTGTGTTTGTTGGACATGGGTCGCCTTTCAGACACCGGCGTCGGTCACGACGTTGCGCAAAATGCCAAGCCCCGTGATTTCGATTTCAATCACATCGCCAGCTTTCATGTAGACCGGCGGTTCGCGTTTGTCGCCTACACCGCCGGGCGTGCCGGTGGCGATCACATCACCAGGCGAAAGCTCGGTAAAGCCGGACAAGTACTCAATGATCACTGGCAGGGTGAAGATCAGATCGGCCAGGCTGGCATGCTGCATGACCTGGCCGTTCAGACGCGACTGCAGCGTGAGGACATTGACATCGGGGATGGCCTGGCGGGTGGCCATGAAGGGGCCCAGAGGGCCTGTGGCAGGGAAATTCTTGCCCGGCGTCCACTGATGGGTGTGCCTTTGCCAGTCGCGAGCGGTGCCATCGTTGAAGCAGGCAAACCCGGCGATGTGATCCCAGGATTGGTCTTGGCTGATGTTGCGACCGGCTTTGCCGATGATCACGGCGAGCTCTGCTTCGAAGTCGAACCGCTGGGTGGCGGCAGGCTTGGGCAGCGGGGCATTGTGAGCCGTCAGGCTGTCGGCAAAGCGGGTGAATATCGCCGGATATGCGCTGTCGTTGCGCTTCATCTCGGTGACATGACTTTTGTAGTTCAGGCCCACGCACAGCACCTTGCCGGGGTTGGGGATGACCGGCAACAGACGCGCCTGTTGCGCATTGACTTCGATCCCCGTGGCGCGGGTCGCCGCTTCCAGCGCTTCGAGTTCGTCGGCCGCAATCACCGATTTCAGATCGTGGAAGCGTGCCGCGAAATCAGCGGGCACTTGCAGCCAATGTTGTTCGTCGATCCACAGGCCATAACTGGCCCGGCTCTGGTGTTCAAAACTCACAAATCGCATGTTGTCCTCTGGGTCGTTGGGGGCTGCGCCTGAGCGTTTTCAGCATGTTCAGACGCATGCGGGCAGTCTAGGCATGTCCCTGGTATCTGCATAGAATGCAAACAGATATTTCAGACGTATCTGAAATGGCATATCAGAGTGAACCCATGCAAATCCAGGATTTCAAACTCTTTCTCGAAGTCGCCGAAGTCGGCAGCCTGACCAAGGTGGCAGCCCAGCGCCAGACCGTGCAATCGCACATCAGCCGTCAAATCACTGCCTTTGAGCGCGAGTGCGGTGGCGCATTGTTTCGTCGGACTGGGCGCGGCGTCGCTTTGACCGAACTGGGGCAGCACGTGGCGGTCAGGGCGCGTCAGTGGATGCGTGACACCGAGGCATTCATGGCCGACATCCGGCTGTCTGCCCGCATCCCCATGGGGGAAGTGCGCTTGGGCATCTTGCCCTCGGCGGCGCATCCGCTGATGACTTGCGTGTTCCGCCGTTTGCACCTTGAGTACCCCAAAATCAGGCTCAATGTGCGCGAGGGGCAAGGTGGTGAACTCGATGCGATGCTCGACACAGGCAGTGTGGACATGGCCATCATGTTTCGCTACGACCGGCCCCGGCAAAGCGATGAAACGCTGTTGGCCCCTGTGGCCACCTACTTGGTTTCCAAGCCGGGCTTGTCACTGACGCAAGGGGATACGGTCGAGTTCAAACGCTTGCAGGGCTTGCCGCTGGTCTTGCCGCGCAGGCCGGCGCATTGGCGCTCGGTGCTCGATGAAACCGCTCGCAGCAAGGGGTTTGAGCTCGATGCGGCCATCGAGGCCGACTCTTTGCGCCTGCAAAAAGAGGTCATCGCAGACAACCCCCATCTGTATGCCCTGTTAGGGCCTTTTTCCATCGATCAGGAGTTGCGCAGCGGCCAGCTGCAGGCGGCTCGGGTGGTGGGGCCGGAGCTGCGGCGTTATGTCACTCTGGCGCAACCCCGTCAGGGACAACTGACTCAGGCCAGCCGCATCGTGGCGCAATTGATCAAGGACACGGTCAAAGCATGGGGCGGCCAAATGACCGCACCCCGGAATTGATCCCTCCTGGTGGAGGTCGTCGCGGTCACATCAACAAATGCTCACCCGCATTGTCGCCGCCCAAAATCACATAGTTGACCTTGCGGATGTCCATCAGCTTGGTGCCGCCGGCATATGAAATGGAGCTTTGCACGTCTTGCTCCATCTCAATCAGCGTGTTGGCCAGCTTGCCCTTGATGGGTTCCAAAATGCGCTTGCCTTCCACGTGCTTGTATTCGCCTTTGTTGAAGTCGGACGCCGAGCCGTAGTACTCTTTGTACAACTGACCGTCAACTTCCACGGTTTTGCCGGGCGATTCTTCGTGACCGGCAAACAGCGAGCCGATCATGACCATGCTGGCGCCAAAGCGGATGCTCTTGGCGATGTCGCCATGGCTTCTGATGCCGCCGTCGGCGATGATGGGTTTGGTCGCCACGCGGGCGCACCACTTCAGAGCCGACAGCTGCCAGCCGCCGGTGCCAAAACCGGTTTTGAGTTTGGTGATGCAGACCTTGCCCGGGCCAACTCCCACTTTGGTGGCATCGGCGCCCCAGTTCTCCAGATCGATCACGGCTTCGGGGGTGGCCACATTGCCGGCGATCACGAAGGTGGAGGGCATTTTTTCCTTGATGTACCCAATCATCTTGCGCACGCTCTCGGCATGGCCGTGGGCGATGTCGATGGTGACGAATTCGGGCACCAGTTGGGCCGCAACCAGTTGGCCCACGGTGTCGTAGTCGGGTTGCTTGACCCCCAGCGAGATCGAGGCAAACACGCCTTTGCGCTTCATGTCCCGCACAAAGGCCACATTGTCCAGGTCAAAGCGGTGCATCACATAAAAATAGCCCTGTCGACCCAGTTGCTCGCAAATCGATTCATCGACCACCGTTTTCATGTTGGCCGGCACCACCGGCAGCTTGAAGGTGTGATTTCCCAGCGTCACGCTGGTGTCGCATTCCGAACGGCTTTCAACGCGGCACTTGCGTGGCAGCAACAGGATGTTGTCGTAATCAAAAATTTCCATGGACTCAACTCCAAAACAGGCAGGGGAGGGTGAGCGCTTGGCCTGTGCCGGTTGATTTGCGGGCGCAAAAAAACCGGGCGCAAGAATCTTGGGCCCGGTGTCTGATTCTACCCCCATTCGCTTTCTACAATGCAAGGCATGACCGAACCCCAAAATCAGGGCCTTTTCAGCGCCCCGGCCTTGTTGGCCAATCTCAACGACGAGCAAATGCGTGCCGTCACCCTGCCCAATGAACACGCCCTGATTTTGGCGGGGGCGGGTTCGGGTAAAACGCGGGTGCTGACCACCCGCATCGCCTGGCTGATGCACACCGGGCAGGTCAGCCCGGGTGGGGTCATGGCCGTCACATTCACCAACAAGGCCGCGCGTGAGATGACGACCCGTTTGTCGGCCATGCTCCCGGTCAATGTGCGGGGCATGTGGATCGGCACCTTCCATGGCCTGTGCAACCGGCTTTTGCGCGCCCATTGGAAATTGGCCCATTTGCCCCAAACCTTTCAGATTCTGGACATCCAGGACCAGCTCTCGGCCCTCAAGCGCTTGTACAAACAGTTTGGCATCGACGACGAGCGTTTTCCGCCCAAGCAAACCCAGTGGTTCATCAACAGTTGCAAGGAAGACGCCCTGCGACCCAACGACATCGACCCGACCGACTCGGACACGCGCAAGAAAATCGAGATCTACCAGCTCTATGAAGAGCAGTGCCAACGCGAAGGGGTGGTCGACTTCGGTGAGTTGTTGTTGCGCTCGTACGAGTTGTTGCGCGACAACGATCCCGTGCGACAACACTATCAGTTGCGCTTTCGGCATGTGCTGATCGACGAATTTCAGGACACCAACCGTTTGCAATACGCTTGGCTCAAGCTGTTGTGTGGCTCGCATGGCAGCCTCTTTGCGGTCGGCGATGACGACCAGAGCATCTACGCTTTTCGCGGCGCACGCGTCGGTAACATGGCCGATTTCCTGCGCGAGTACAGCGTGCAGCATCAGATCAAGCTGGAACAAAACTACCGCAGTTGCGGGGCCATTTTGGACACCGCCAACGAGCTGATCAGCCACAACAAATCGCGTTTGGGCAAAAACCTGCGCACCGATCAAGGCGCGGGTGAACCGGTGCGCGTGGTCGAGTCGCCCAGTGACTTTGCCGAGGCCCAGTGGCTGGTCGAGGAGGTGCGCCAGTTGTTGCGCGATGGACAAAACGGCGACGGCTCGGCAGGGGTCGCGTTGCGCAGCGATGTGGCGGTGCTGTACCGCAGCAATGCCCAAAGCAGGGTGCTGGAGACGGCGCTCTTCAATGCGAGCTTGCCTTATCGGGTTTACGGCGGCTTGCGGTTTTTTGAGCGGGCTGAAATCAAACACGCTCTGGCTTATTTGAGGCTGCTCGAAAACCCGTCTGACGACACCTCTTTTTTGCGGGTGGTCAATTTCCCCGCCCGTGGCATCGGGGCCCGCACCCTGGAGCAATTGCAAGATGTCGCCCGGGCGGCGGGCAGCGCCATGCACGATGCCGTGCCGCAAGTCACCGGCAAGGCCGGCACCTTGTTGACGGGGTTTGTCAGCTTGGTCAACGAGATGCGCCAGCAGTCTGAGGGCATGAACCTGCGCGAGATCGTGCAACTGGTGATCGAGCGCAGCGGCCTCATTGAGCATAACCGCACCGAGCGCGAGGGCGCCGATCGGATCGAAAACCTGGAAGAACTGGTGAACGCCGCCGAGAGCTTTGTGGCCCAAGAAGGCTTTGGCCGCGACGCTCCCGGGGTCGAAGCCACTGGTGAGTTCGATGCCGACACCGGAGAGACTTTGTCTCCCTTGGTGGCTTTTTTGACCCATGCCGCCTTGGAGGCTGGTGACAACCAGGCGCAGGCGGGGCAGGACGCCATCCAACTCATGACGGTGCATGCCGCCAAGGGGCTGGAGTTTGATGCGGTGTTCATCACCGGTCTGGAAGAAGGCCTGTTTCCGCATGAAAACTCGCTCAGCAGCACCGAAGGACTGGAAGAAGAGCGACGCCTGATGTATGTGGCCCTGACCCGGGCTCGCAAGCGCTTGTACCTGAGTCACGCCCAAACCCGGATGTTGCACGGCCAAACCCGTTACAACATCCCCAGCCGTTTTTACGACGAGATGCCCGAGCACACCCTGAAATGGGTCTCGCAGCGTCAGTCACCTGTTCGGTGGGGAGCTTCCGACTGGGGGCAGGGTGAAGGGGCGCGTGCGCCGGGAGGGGGCACCCAGACGGCGGCCAATACCTCGACCTCAGTCCGCTCAGGCGGTGCGCATGACTGGATGCGAACCGGCATGCAGGTCTTTCACAACAAGTTCGGCGAGGGCACGGTGCTGGGCCTGGAGGGAGCGGGCGACGATGCCCGGGCGCAAATCAGTTTTTCGCGCCACGGCACCAAATGGCTGGCCCTGTCGGTCGCCAAATTGACCCCGATTTGACGCTGCCAGCTGCGACCTGTGGCAAGCCACAGGCCGCCGTGGGTCAGAGGTGCAGCACCGCTGCGCCACCGATGGCGATGCCCAAGACGCCCATGGCATACATGGCTTTTTTCAGCCAATCTTTGCGGGTCAGCAGGGCGATGGCGGCCAGGGCGATGGAGACTTGCAAGGCGGTGGTGGCCTGGGCCCAGCGGTGGTGCTGGTGCATTTGCTGGTCAGATTTCTCGTCCCATGCCTTGGCCTCAGCTTCCATTTTTTCGGCGTCTTTTTTGATGTCGCCTTTTTCCGATTTGTAGCGTTTGACTTCCGATTCGTAGAACTCTTTTTTCGACGCCGGTGCCAGTTCCAGGGCCAGTTCGCTCAGGTTTTGCTTGCTGCTTTTGGCCTGGTAGTAGTTCCACTGGTTGGAAGCTTCGGTTTTTTTGATCGCCGCATTGTTCTTGTACAGGCCGGCGTTGGCTTGCGTGGCACCGCCCATGTAGCCAAAGATCGCTCCAACGGTGGCGATGATGGCGGTGAACATGGCGATTTGGTTGGTCATGCCGCTGTCGTCATGGCCGTGGCCGCCGTGGGTGGCGTGCTCCAACTCGTGATCGTGCGGGCCGTGTACATGAAATCCGTGTCCGGACATGGTGGTCTCCTAGGTTTTTTGTAATTCAACGAAATCAAAGGCCAGACCGTTGGCCGAGCGATGCGATTCGCGTTTCACTTCGGTCCAGCCGGGGCCGAACGCAGGCGCGAAGGTGTCGCCGTCTTCAATCACCAGATCGATCTCGGTCACCACGGCACGGCTGGCCAGCGGCAAGGCCTGGGCATAGATCTCGCCTCCGCCGATGACCCAGGGTCGGGCGCCAGCGGGCAGTCGATGCAAAACCTCGGCCAGCGAGTGAGCGACGATGGCGCCAGGCGCATGCCAGTCGCGCTGGCGGGTGATGACCCAGTTGTCGCGCTCGGGCAAGGGGCGAAAGCGTGCCGGTATCGAGTCCCAGGTTTTGCGGCCCATGATCACCGCTTGTCCCAGGGTGACGCGCTTGAAGTGGGCCAGGTCTTCGGGCAGGTGCCAAGGCATTTGGCCCCCGCGTCCGATCACCCCATTGCGGGTGCGCGCATAGATCAGCCCCAAAGTTGCCATGCTCAGACCGCCACCGGTGCTTTGATGGCCGGGTGGCACTGGTAGTCCAGCACCTCAAAGTCTTCCAGCTCATAGTCGAAGATCGACGCCGGCTTGCGCAAGATGCGCAGCGTCGGGTAGGGGTAGGGCGGGCGCGACAGTTGCAACTCGACTTGCTCGGTGTGGTTGTTGTAGATGTGACAGTCGCCACCGGTCCAGATGAAGTCACCCACATCCAGATCGCATTGTTGCGCCAGCATGTGGGTCAGCAGGGCGTAGCTGGCGATGTTGAACGGCACACCCAGGAAAATGTCAGCGCTGCGCTGATAAAGCTGGCAACTCAGCTTGCCACGTTGACCAGGGGCTTGGGGCGGGGCGACATAAAACTGGAAAAAGGCGTGGCAAGGCATGAGTGCCATTTGATCCAGGTCGGCCACGTTCCAGGCACTCACGATGATGCGGCGCGAATCGGGGTTGGTTTTGAGCGTTTGCACCACTTGATCGATCTGGTCGATGTGCCCGCCATCGGGCTTGGGCCAGCTGCGCCATTGCACCCCGTACACCGGGCCCAGATCGCCATCCGGGCGCGCCCATTCGTCCCAGATGGTGCAGCCGCGCTCTTGCAGCCATTTGACATTGCGCCCGCCGCGCAAAAACCAGAGCAATTCCACGATGATGGCGCGCAAAAACACCTTTTTGGTGGTCACCAGCGGAAAGCCTTCATTCAGGTCGAAACGCATCTGATGCCCGAACACGCTGCGAGTTCCCGTGCCGGTGCGGTCGCCTTTGGCCACACCATGCAGGTGGACATGACGCATGAAGTCTTCGTATTGGCTGCGTACGGGGCGCTGGGCGGGTGATGCGGGGGAGTTCATGGTCGCAAGTTTACAAGGGTCACGCAGACTTTTAGCGCAGCCACTCGATGGTTTTAAGGCCCAGCCAAGTCAGGGCCAGCGAGCCGAGCAGGTGCATGCCGGCGGTCAGTCCCGCCAGGACCAGGCGCGATTGCTGGAGCATGCCCACCACTTCGGCACTGAACGACGAAAAGGTGGTCAGGGCACCGAGAAAGCCGGTGATCAGCAGCAGTCGCCATTGGGGGTCGAGCTGAGGCATGGCTTCGAAGACACCCACCCCCACCCCCACCAGATAGCCGCCGAGCCAATTGGCGGCCAAGGTGCCCAGGGGCAAGCCGTCCCCGGCATTGCCCCAAACGGACAATTGCCAGCGCAACAAGGCGCCGACACAGGCACCGATACAAATGGCGATGATGGATGGCATCATCCCTGCATTGTCCATCAGATTGCAGGGGGCAAGCCGACGGGATGGTGACGGGGCCGATCAAGGCATGCGAAACACCTGAAACAACCGATTGATCCAAAAAAGTGCGCCCAGGATGATGATGCCGCCGCCCAGGTCACCGATGGCCATGACCGCCAGGCTGTGCCAAAAATGAGTGGTGGCACCGTAATACATGTACCAAAGTTGATGCATCAAAGGGCTGACGATTGAAAAAATGACACAGACTTGCAGCAGGTGAATTTGTTTGAGCCGGGCCAATGTTTGATCAAGGCGCAAGGCCACTTGAGACCATTTGAGGCTGAGATAGGCCGAGGCGCCTGCCACCAGTGCGGTCACGAAGTTGTACCAATGGTCTTTAGAGTCGTGGACCAGATAGTCGATCATCAATGTGCCCAGCACAATGCCCAAGGCCCCGGACTCGAGCATGATCAATACCAGCAGCAAACGCACGCCGCTGGGCAGGTAAAACCACGAGGTGGCATGCGAAAACTCAAACCATGTATTGAGTTGCAAACTTGCGATGTAAGACAAACTGTAGAGCAGTCCGGACAGGCAAATCAGCGGCAAATATTCGCGCCAATTTTCAAGCTTGTAAGGCATGTGCAAAACGAGAAAAAAAGAAAGCTGTTGAATCTTAACTTCTTTATCGGACTTTCATGTCCTTGGCTGCCGCTCTTTTTGAGGTGCGGCCATAAATCAAAACCAATGGGCTTGAATCCGAAAGGAATTGAAAGGGCAGGCCTCCCGGAACGGGGGCAAGGTCAGCTCGCCAAGGTCTGGATGTAGCGGTCGACGCCACTGGCCACATCGAAGAATCGGTGGTCGCAGCCCGCTTGTCTCAGGGTACTGAGGTCAGCCTGGGTGTAGCACTGGTATTTGCCCACCAGAGCCGCCGGAAATTCGGTGTATTCGATCCACCCGGACTGGATGGCGGTGGCCAGGTTCACGGGGGTTAGCCCGTTCAATTTTCGGTGGCTGTTGACCACCGCCAGGGCCACGTCGTTGAAGGCTTGCGCACGGCCGCAGCCCAGGTTGAACAAGCCATTGGTGTCGGGGTGGTCGTGAAACCAGAGGTTGACCGCGACCACATCATCGACATAGACAAAATCACGCAATTGCTCGCCTGCCCCATAGCCACCATAGGCACCAAAGAGTTTGACCCTTCCCTCGGTCAGCCATTGTTGTCGCTGATGAAAAGCGACGCTGGCCATGCGACCCTTGTGTTGTTCACGCGGACCATAGACATTGAAATAACGAAAGCCCGCGACCTGGGCCTGCCCACCCTTGAAATCGGTGCCGATTTGCCGGCGAACCCATTGATCGAACAGGAGCTTGGAGTAGCCGTAAACATTGAGTGGACGTTCAAAGTCCGGTTCAGCCCTGAAGGTGTCCGACCCGCCGTAAGTGGCAGCCGAAGAGGCGTACAAGAGCCGGGTCCCGTGAACCTGACAAGCCATGAAGAGAGACTTCGAGACTTCAAAATTGTTGGCCATCATGTAACGGCCATCGGTCTCCATGGTGTCGCTGCAAGCGCCTTCGTGAAAAACGCAGTCGACCGGACCATAGTCGCCATCGGCAAAGCGCAAGTAAAACTCTGCATGATCAATGTAGTCGGCAATTTGCAGATCGGCCAAATTGCGGAACTGGTCGCCGTTGCTCAGGTCATCGACCGCGATGATGTCGGTGATGCCACGTTGATTCAGACCCTTGACGATGTTGCTGCCGATGAAACCGGCGGCTCCGGTCACCACGATGGTCATGCTTTGCTCCTGTTTTGCGCTGGGTTCATGCGACAAGCTCTTGCCAACTGACCGAAGCGGTTCCGAATTTGCCCACCACGATTCCGCCGGCTTTGTTGGCCCAAGGCAGGGCGTCGCGCAGTCTCATGCCGCTGCCCAGCAAGGTCGCCAATGTCGCGATGACGGTGTCGCCGGCCCCTGTCACATCGAAAACTTCCCGGGCTTGTGCCGCCACATGCAGCACCCCCTCTTCATCGTACAAGCTCATGCCCTCTTCACTGCGGGTGAGCAGCAGCCCTTGTAATTGGAGCTCGCGACGCAGGCCCTGGGCCAGGTCAGTCAAATGGGATTCGCTCTTCCAGTGGCCCAACACGTCGCGCAACTCGGCCCGATTGGGGGTGATCACCGTTGCTCCGACATAACGCGAGTAGTCGCTGCCTTTGGGGTCGATCAAAATCGGCAGGCCCTGGTTTCGGGCATGCGTGATCATCTCGGCGACATGGGTCAATCCGCCTTTGCCGTAATCCGAGAACAATACCGCATGGTGGTCACTCAGCATTTCGGTATAACGTTGCGACAAAGAGGCCAACACCTCGTGGTCGGGTTGGTTTTCAAAGTCCACCCGCAGCAATTGTTGTTGTCGGCCGATGATGCGCAATTTCATGGTGGTCGACAACTTGGGGTCTTGCGTCAATTCGGCAGCTATTCCGCTTTGATCCAGCAATTGGCGCAATCGGTCGCCGGTGGTGTCGGTGCCCACCACACTGAGCAAGGTGGCGCGAGCGCCCAAGCTCACCACGTTGTGAGCCACGTTGGCGCATCCGCCCAGCCGGTCTTCCTCTCGGCGCACATGGACCACCGGCACCGGGGCTTCGGGACTGATACGGTCGACCGATCCATGCCAGTAGCGATCGAGCATCACATCGCCCACCACCAGCACTCGGCTGTGTTGCAGTCTGTCGGCTGTGGGTAAACTCATAGTTCTTCGATCCGACGGGGAGGATAACTGTCCCAAGCCTGGCACCCCGGACATTGCCAGAAATGGCGTTGCGCCTCAAAACCGCAAGCAGCGCAGCGGTATCGCCTGAGCGGTTGGGCCGCACGATCCAGTGCCCGCTCCAGAGCCGCCCGATGCGATTCGTGGACCAGCGGCTCATGGGCGACCCACAAACTTGCCGCCACCACAGAGGGCTCTTTGTCCATGTGACTCGCGTAACGAGCTTGTACATCGTTCACCCCGGCAGCCCGGTCGAGTTCGACGAGGGCCGCCATGACATCCAATGCCGGGGCTTCTTGGGCATGCTGTTCCAGCAATTCGCGCACTGCTTGGGTTTGTCCTTCAAGCAGGGCCAAGCGCACCAACTCAGTGGCCTGCAAGGGAACAAACCTTGGCATGGTCCTGGCCAACTCGAGTTGCTGCTGCAAGGCGGCGGCGGTCTGGCCTTGGCGAGCCAACAGTTCGGCCAAGGCCAAACGCGGGCGTGCCGCCTGAGGAGCCACCCGGCACGCTTGTTCGAGCAAGGCGGTTTGGGCGGCCATTTGCTCGGCTGGCAAAGAGCCCGCTTGTTCGCACAGGTAGTGAGCCTGCCGATTTTCAAAACGGGCCTCTCCCCTGCGGCTGAGTCGTTCGGCCACGGCACTGGCTTTGGCCCAATCTCGCGAACGCTCGTGGATGGTGAGCAGGGCCAGCAAGGCCTGGTTTTCCAGTGGCGAGCCCAGCAACTCTTGCAGATTGTCTTCCGCCCGATCCAGCAAGCCCGCTTTGAGGAAATCGAGCGCCAGAGCGTGGCGGGCCCGCTGGCGGTCATCCTGGCTCAGGTCGGCGCGCGCCAGCAGGTGTTCGTGCACGCGCACGGCCCGTTCAAACTCACCTCTGCGTCGAAACAAATTGCCGAGAGCAAAATGCAATTCCGAGGTGTCAGGATCTTGTTGCACCGCCTCGATGAAGGCGTCAATCGCCTGATCCTGTTGCTCATTGAGCAGGTGATTGAGGCCTTTGAAATAGGCTTTGGGCTGGGTTCGGTTTTCGATCCGAAGCTGGCGCAAGTCCAGGCGCGAGGCCAGCCAGCCCAGCACGAATGCCAACGGCAGCCCTACCAGGGCCCAGGACAGGTCAAGATCCATGGCTGGTTTCTACAGGCTGGGGGGGCGGTGGGGCATTTTGGGCCTTGAGGGCGGCGCGCCGTTCGCGCCACCATCGAGGAACGATGGAAAGGACACCCAAGGCCAGACCCAAAGCAAAGGCCGCCAAAACCACCAGCACCAAGGGGCTGCGCCATTCGGTGCCGAAGAAAAAGCGCACGGTGACATCGTCCTGATTGTTCAGGGCGAAAGCAAACAGGGTGAAAAAGATGGCCAGTTTGACCAGGGTTTGGAGCAAGCCCAGGATGCGCTTCATGCCGCCATTGTAGGCGTTGCGACACCCAAAAAAAGCCCGACCGCAAGGGGTCGGGCTGGGCTGGGAGACCGGGGATCCTGGGATCCCGAACTCAATCGGTTTGGTCGACCGCTTCGCGCAAGGCTTTGCCGGGTTTGAAGTGAGGCACCCGCTTTTCCGGGATGGCCACGCTTTCGCCCGAGCGCGGATTGCGCCCCATGCGAGGCGGGCGGCGATTGACCGTGAAGGTGCCAAAGCCGCGCAACTCAATCCGATGCCCGCGAGACAAAGCCTCACTCATCGCGTCGAGCAAGGTTTTGACCGCATGCTCGGCATCCCGGTGGGTGAGTTGACCGAACCGGGCGGCCAAGGCCTCGACCAAATCCGAGCGCGTCATGAGTTGTTGTTGTCCAACTTGGCACGCAGCAAGGCGCCCAGGCTGGTGGTACCGGCGTTTTCACGCGACGACTGCTGGCTGAGCGTTGCCATGGCTTCTTGCTGGTCAGCGGCGTCCTTGGCACGGATGGACAACTGGATGTTGCGGGTCTTGCGGTCCACGTTGGTCACCACGGCAGACACTTCATCGCCCTCTTTGAGGACGCTGCGGGCGTCTTCAATGCGGTCGGCGGAGATTTCCGAGACGCGCAGATAGCCAACGATGTCTTCGCCCAGATCAATCTCGGCGCCTTTGGCGTCCACAGTCTTGACCTTGCCGCTGACGACGGCGCCTTTGTCGTTGATCGAGACAAAGGTGGTGAAGGGGTCGGCATCGAGTTGCTTGATGCCCAAAGAGATGCGCTCGCGCTCGACATCGACCGCCAACACAACGGCTTCCACTTCCTGGCCTTTTTTGTAATTGCGCACTGCAGCTTCGCCGGTTTCGTTCCAGGACAGGTCGGACAGGTGCACCAGACCGTCGATGCCAGCAGCCAGGCCCACGAACACGCCGAAGTCGGTGATCGATTTGATGGGGCCTTTGACGCGGTCGCCGCGCTTGGTGTTTTGAGCGAACTCTTGCCAAGGGTTGGCACGGCACTGCTTCATGCCCAAAGAGATGCGGCGCTTGTCTTCGTCGATCTCGAGCACCATGACTTCGACCTCATCTCCCAGAGACACGATCTTGTTGGGTGCCACGTTCTTGTTGGTCCAGTCCATTTCGGACACGTGCACCAGGCCTTCGATACCGGGTTCGAGTTCGACAAATGCGCCGTAGTCGGCGATGTTGGTGATCTTGCCGAACATGCGGGTGCCTTGGGGGTAGCGGCGTGCCACGCCCATCCAGGGGTCATCACCCATTTGCTTGAGACCCAGTGAGACACGGTTTTTCTCGGTGTCGAACTTGAGGATCTTGGCGGTGATTTCCTGACCGGCTTGCACCACTTCGCTGGGGTGACGCACACGACGCCAAGCCATGTCGGTGATGTGCAGCAAGCCGTCGATGCCGCCCAGGTCGACGAAGGCACCGTATTCGGTGATGTTTTTGACCACGCCGGTGACGACCGCGCCTTCGCGCAGGGTTTCCATCAGCTTGGCGCGCTCTTCGCCCATCGAGGCCTCGACGACGGCGCGTCGGCTCAGCACCACGTTGTTGCGCTTGCGGTCGAGCTTGATCACCTTGAATTCCATGGTCTTGTTCTCATAGGGAGACAAGTCTTTGATGGGGCGGGTATCGATCAGCGAACCGGGCAAGAAGGCGCGGATGCCATTGACCAGCACGGTCAGGCCGCCCTTGACCTTGCCACTGGTGGTGCCGGTGACGAATTCGCCGGATTCCAGAGCTTTTTCGAGGGACAGCCAAGAGGCCAGGCGCTTGGCGGTGTCACGACTCAGGATGGTGTCGCCGTAGCCGTTTTCAACGCTGCTGATGGCCACGGACACAAAGTCGCCGGCCTGGACTTCCACTTCGCCCTGGTCGTTTTTGAATTCCTCGATGGGCACATAGGCTTCAGACTTGAGGCCAGCATTCACGACCACATGGTTGTGCTCCACGCGCACAACCTCGGCGGTGATGACTTCGCCAGTGCGCATTTCGGAGCGCTTGAGGGATTCTTCAAACAGGGCGGCAAAAGATTCGGACATGTTTTTCCTAGTCCGGTGCAGGGAAGCGGCCAGCCCCATTGCTGAGCCACATGATCTGAACCGGAAGTGTTGGCGGTGTATCACCGCAGGTTTGGGTTGCTAAACCCCAAGGCCAATGCGCAAGCAGCGCGGGTGGGAGCCGTGGGGACCAGATCTCAGCGGCTGTAACAGCCACCGTCTGATATTGTAACCCTTTTGACCCCATGGACACAGCCTCAGTTGTCGATCGTCTCTAGGGGATAGGCCCTAGTTGGCGGCGGCCAAAAATTGTATACACTTCGGTCATCTCCGCATCATTCTGCCCCGAATGACGCAGGGACCACAGAAAGCATCCGTCGCAGCGGAGCAGGGCCAGGCCCCAGTTCGCGACCCCAGGCACTCACAGCGCCCGCAGTGGTGAGTGACCAACCCGATAAGCTCGGGTCTATCCTTGGGATTTTGAAGATGGAAACCTATTTGCTGGATTGGGCCAATTTGTTGTTGCGCTGGCTGCATGTCATCACAGCCATTGCCTGGATCGGTTCCTCGTTTTATTTCGTCTTTCTCGACAACAATCTGCTCAAGCCCCAATCCCCTGATTTGCTTGAAAAAGGGGTTGACGGCGCAATGTGGGCGGTGCACGGCGGCGGGTTTTACAACCCGCAAAAGTACATGGTGGCACCGAAAAAGATCCATTCGAAATTGCATTGGTTTTATTGGGAGGCCTACACCACCTGGCTGAGCGGCTTTGCCCTTTTCACCGTGCTCTACCTGTGGAATGCGGGCACGTTTTTGATCGATAAATCACTCTTTGATTGGTCACCCTCGGCGGCGGTGTTGACCGCTTTGGCCTTTTTGGTGGTGTTTTGGTTCATCTACGACTGGGTATGCCGCATTTGGGGTTTCAAGAAAAATGGCGAGGCCACCATCGGACTCATCATGTTGGGGGTGGTGGGCTTTGCTTGTTGGCTGGCCTGTCAGTTGTTTGCCGGCCGAGCTGCCTTTTTGCTGGTCGGCGCCATGATCGCCACTGCCATGAGCGCCAATGTCTTTTTCTGGGTCATCCCGGGGCAACGCAAGGTGGTGGCTGCCATGACCAGCGGTCAACCCTATGATGCCAGTGCGCTGGCCATTCATGGCAAGCGTGGCAAGCAGCGCAGCGTGCACAACACCTATTTCACACTGCCTGTCATCTTCGCGATGCTGAGCAACCATTACAGCTTCTTGTACACCCATCCGCAGCATTGGCTGATTTTGTTCATCATGATGATTGCAGGTGCCCTGATTCGCCAATTTTTCGTCCAACGGCATGCGTACCATTTGGGCCGTGCAGGCAATCCCTGGCCTTTCGCGGCCGCTGGTGTGGCGGTGATTTTGGGTGTGATCGCATTCATGCGACCGGCGCCGGTGATGCCCTCGACCCAGGTGACGGGGCCGGCGACCTTGGCCGAGGTTCAGGCGGTGGTTGAGCAGCGCTGCGTCAATTGCCACGGCAGTCAGGTGCAAATGAAAAACATCAGGCTCGACAGTCCGGACTTGATTCGACAGCAGGCACAAGGCATCTACCAGCAAGTGGTCGTGACGCGACAAATGCCCATGAACAATGCCACAGGCATCACCGAAGCAGAACGGCAAATCATCAAGCGCTGGTTTGATGCCCTCTGAGCCTCAACCCCGGGCGCAGGGCAGCCCGGGGGTGTTGCACCACTCACTCCAACTGCCGGCATAAAGGCCGGCACTGGTCATTCCGGCGACTTCCATGGCCAGCAAATTGGGCACCGCGCTCACGCCACTGCCACAGTGATGAACCACGCTGGCCGGGTCACGCCCGGCCAACAGGGCAGAGAACTCTTGCCGCAAGAGCTCGGCGGACTTGAAACGACCGTCGGGGCCGATGTTCAGCGCAAAGGGGCGGTTGAGGGCGCCAGGGATGTGTCCGGCAACCGGGTCCAGCGGTTCGACTTCGCCTTTGAAGCGGGGCTCGGCGCGGGCGTCTATCAGGGTCTGATGCGGGCGTCCCAGCTGTTGTGCAACCTCGGTCGTCGTGACCAGACGCACCCCCGGCTCGCCCAAAACATATCGGATGGGCTCCGGGGCAGGTTCATCGCCTTGCGCGACTGCGCCACCCGCTGCCACCCAGGCTTGAAGTCCACCGTCAAGGACGCGAACATCGGCGTGGCCACACCAGCGCAGCATCCACCACAATCGACCACAGTAGTTCACCCCATTGCGGTCATAGACGACCACGGTCGAATCCGAGGCCACCCCTTCAGCGCCCAGCCACTGGGCAAACGCTTCCCGAGTCGGCAATGGATGGCGACCGCCGTTGACCTTGGGTCGGTCGCCGTGGGCGCTCAGGTGCGAATTGAGGTCGGCGTAACGCGCACCTGCGATGTGCTGCTCGCGGTACTGCAAAGGGCCGTTTTCGGGTTTCATGAGGTCGCCCGTGCAATCAAAAAGCCGCACCCCTTGGCCTTGAGCCAGCAGACTTTGCAGCTCGGGGACAGAAATCAGCGGCCCGTTCATGGTGCGACCTTTTTGCGGTACCACTCGTGGAAATGTTGCATGCCATCCTCCATCGGGCTTTGGTAGGGGCCCATTTCATTGTCCCCCCGCTGGTACAAAGCCCAGCGGCCTTCGTCCATGCGCTCGGCGATCTCGTCGTCTTCGATGCAAGTCTCCATGTAGGCGGCTTGTTGAGCTTCGACAAACTCGCGTTCAAAAGCGACGATTTCTTCCGGGTAATAGAACTCGACCATGTTCAAGGTCTTGCGCGGCCCCATGGGATGCAGGGTTGAAACCGTCAGCACATGCGGGTACCACTCCACCATGATGTGCGGGTAATAGGTCAGCCAAATGGCACCGCGCTCGGGCACCTGGCCTTGCCGGTACTGCATGAGCACGTCTTGCCAACGCTGATACACCGGGCTGCCTGATTTACGCAACTGATCCAGGATTCCCACTGTTTGGACCGAATACTCCGGCTTGAATTCCCAGCGCAAGTCTTCGCAGGTCACAAAATGCCCCAAGCCGGGGTGGAAGGGACCCACATGGTAGTCTTCCAGGTAGACCTCGATGAAGGTCTTCCAGTTGTAATTGCACTGGTGCAACTCGATCCGATCCAGGGCATAACCTTCGAAACTCAGCGCTGGCGCCGGACCCATGCCGGTCAGGTCGGCGGCAATGTCGCGCCCGTTGTCTTCAAACAACAGTCCATTCCACTCGCGCAGTTTGTAATTGTTCAGATTCAGGCAAGGATCGTGCTGAAAGTGGGGGGCCCCCAGCAACTCGCCGCTGGGCGAATAGGTCCAGCGATGCAGGGGGCAAACGATGTTGCCGCCCGCGGCAGCGCGGTCGGACATGAGGTGTCCACGCCCCTTGAGCATGATCGCCTGGCGGTGGCGACATACATTGGAGACCAGCTCGATCCCTTTTTCAGTGTGTACCAGAGCACGTCCCTGGTTTTCCTGGGGCAGTGCATGAAAATGGCCGGGCTCGGGCACGCTGAGGCGGTGCCCGACGTAGCGGGGCCCCTGTTGAAACAGGACCTCCATCTCGCGCTCATACAGCGCCGGATCAAAATAAGCTGAAACTGGAAGTTGGCTCAGAGCCTGCTGCAGTTGAAGACTTAAATCAGACATGGGTGACCTGACCTAAAGACTCCCCACAGGGAGGTTGCACAAAAAAACGGCACAGCGTGCCGCAAAGGGAATGGGATTGTACCTGCGCCCTCCGGACTGTGGGCCAACATGCGGGATAATTCCCTACAAACTCAGTTTCTGACCGATCATGGCTTCCAATCTCAGTCCCGCCGATGCGCCCATGCCCGACCACTACGAAGCGGCGGTGGCCGAACTGGAGCAATGGGTGTCTCGCATGGAGTCGGGCGAGTTGCCCCTGGATCAATTGCTGGCCGCTTACCAGCGCTCGGCGCAACTGCTGGAGTTTTGTCGCAGCAAGCTGGAGGCCATTGAACAACAAATTCAGGTCCTCGATGATGGGGTCATGAAACCCTGGCTGGAAAACCAATGACCTCGGTGGCTGAACTTTCGGCATGGATGCCCGGACAACTGCAAAGGGTCGAGCAGGCGCTGGCGGCTTGGGTACCCTCCACGGCGCCAGGCGGTCTGGGCCAGGCCATGCGCTATGCGGTGCTCGACGGTGGCAAACGTTTGCGCCCCATGCTGGTGCTGGCGGCGCGGCATGCGGTGGCCCAGGGCGACAACGACCATCGCCTTGATGAAGCGGCCCTGCGCGCAGCTTGCGCGATTGAACTGATTCATGCCTATTCTTTGGTGCATGACGACATGCCATGCATGGACAACGATGTGCTGCGACGTGGCAAGCCGACAGTGCATGTGCAATTTGGACAAGCCCAGGCCTTGTTGGCCGGCGATGCTTTGCAGGCTTTGGCTTTTGAGGTCCTGACCCCCGCAGACTCGGAGATCGCGGATGAGCTGCAAGGGCGCTTGTGTCGGATTTTGGCTCGTGCTGCGGGTCATGCCGGCATGGCGGGCGGGCAGGCGATTGACTTGGCCAGCGTCGGGCAACGGCTTGACGAAGCCACCCTGCGCCAAATGCACCGTCTCAAAACCGGCGCATTGCTCGAGGCCAGCGTGGCCCTGGGGGCCGCTTGTGGTTGTGTCGATGCCTTGGCCCAGCAGCACCTGAATCAGTACGCGCAAGCGATTGGGGTGGCCTTTCAGGTCATCGACGACGTGCTTGATGTCACTGCCGATGCGGCCACTTTGGGCAAAACCGCTGGCAAGGACGCGGCTCACGACAAGCCCACTTTTGTATCGCTCATGGGGCTGGAGGCTTCGCGCCGGTATGCCGACGAATTGTTGCAACAAGCCTTGCGTGCCCTCGAACTCAGCGGCTTGAAACACACCCGCTTGTTGGCCGATTTGGCCTTGCATGTGGTGGCTCGCCAACATTGACCGGAATCGATGCGACATGAACCTGCTGTCTCACATACAGAACCCGCAAGACTTGCGCCAGTTGTCCCGCGAACAGCTGCGTCCCTTGGCCGATGAGTTGCGGGCCTATTTGCTCGACAGCGTATCCAAGACCGGGGGCCATCTCAGCTCCAATTTGGGGACGGTCGAGTTGACCGTGGCCTTGCATTATGTGTTCAACACCCCGCACGATCGACTGGTCTGGGACGTGGGGCATCAGACTTATCCGCACAAAATCCTGACCGGGCGGCGCGATCGCATGGACAGTTTGCGCCAGCGTCATGGCCTGTCGGGTTTTCCACGCCGCGACGAAAGCGAATTCGATGCCTTTGGCACGGCACACTCCTCCACCAGCATTTCGGCGGCTCTGGGCATGGCACTGGCGGCTCAACTCAAAGGCGAACAGCGTCATGCTGTGGCCATCATTGGCGACGGTGCGATGACCGCTGGGATGGCGTTTGAGGCCCTTAACAACGCTGGTGTTGCCGATTGCAATCTGTTGGTGGTACTGAACGACAATGACATGTCGATCAGCCCGCCAGTGGGCGCGCTCAATCGCTATCTGGCCCAACTCATGAGTGGGCGCTTTTATGCCACCGCCCGCGAGATGGGCAAGCAGGTGCTCAAGGGCGCACCGGCACCCTTGCTGAATTTGGCTCGCCGCTTTGAAGAGCAAGCCAAGCACCTCATCACACCCGTGACCTTGTTTGAAAAATTCGGTTTCAACTATGTCGGCCCGATCGACGGGCACGATTTGGATGCATTGATCCCCACTTTGGAGAACCTCAAGCACCTGCGTGGGCCGCAGTTTTTGCATGTGGTCACCAAAAAAGGCCAAGGCTACAGTTTTGCCGAGGCCGATCCGGTGGCTTACCACGGGCCGGGACGATTCGACCCCAGTGTGGGTCTCAAACCGCCGGTGGCAGCACCCAAGACCACCTTCACTCAGGTGTTTGGGCAATGGCTGTGCGACATGGCTCAGGCTGATCCCCGTTTGGTGGGCATCACCCCGGCCATGCGCGAGGGATCGGGAATGGTCGAATTTCACCGCCAGTTCCCCGACCGTTATCACGATGTCGGCATCGCCGAGCAACACGCCGTGACTTTTGCGGCTGGTTTGGCTTGCGAAGGCCTCAAGCCTGTGGTGGCCATCTATTCCACCTTTTTGCAGCGCGCCTACGATCAACTCATTCACGATGTGGCCTTGCAAAAGCTCCCGATGGTGTTGGCGCTGGATCGCGCTGGCATCGTGGGTGCTGACGGTGCCACCCACGCCGGTTTGTTCGACATCCCGTTTTTGCGTTGTGTGCCCCACGTCAGCGTGGCTTGTCCGGCTGACGAGAACGAGTGCCGCCAATTGCTCACCACCGCTTATCAGCAAGACCATGCCGTGGCGGTGCGCTACCCCCGTGGTGCCGGTGTCGGCGTTCCGGTCGAGAGTGGGTTGCAGGCCTTGCCATTTGGGCGTGGAGAAATCCGCCGTCAGGGGCAGGGCGTGGCCATTTTGGCCTTTGGCACCTTGCTTTACCCTGCCTTGCAAGCGGCCGAAGCCCTGGATGCGACGGTGGCCAACATGCGCTGGGCCAAGCCGCTTGATGAAGCGCTGGTGTTGGCATTGGCTGGTCAGCATCGGGCTTTGGTGACCCTGGAAGAAGGAGCCATAGCAGGTGGTGCGGGCAGCGCGGTGCTGGAATGTCTGGCTGCTCACGGAGTGGCCATGCCGGTTTTGCAACTGGGCATTGGTGATCAACTGACCGAACACGGCGATCCGGCCAAATTGTTGGCCGAGTTGGGTTTGGACGCCGCGGGCATCGAAC
>JACCDP010620575.1_pt1 | contig 171302 bp, 258 predicted proteins | sample 7445841 | NCBI WGS metagenome assembly JACCDP01 (sample SAMN15323441, study PRJNA562643) | freshwater metagenome | isolation source: river surface water | place: USA:Blue River Watershed | collected 2017-08-17
CTTGAATGTGCGGGCCTTCAAACTTGTCGATGGCATAAACTTTGTAGTCGTTGAACAATCCATGAATGTCTCCGACTAGGCGAGTTAGTTGTTTAGTCACGGTAGTACTCTCCATTGATAGGGTCGGTAATGTCTTCTGGATCGACTACTCTATACTTAATTACTTCTGCGACTGTCCCAAACGACTGAGTAATCTCATGAGGGTCATCTACCCAATAAACTTCTTCGTCTTCATTCAGTACTTTATATACATATTCTGTCATTCTGCTTTCCTATAGTCAATGACGCTATCAAACTTGAAACTGCGCCACGCTTCTTTCTCCAAATCCCACACACAAGCAATACCTTCTGGTCCTTGTGAGCGGCTGTATGTAAGTGAATCAATCAAGTCGCTGCGCTGAGTACACAGCATTTCACGACGAGAACCGTCCTTTTTAGTAAAAGTGACGATAACTCGCTCAGTTTTAAGTAGGTCAAGTAGACGGTTCATCGGATTCCTCAAGTATGTTCTACATGTTTAATGCCTGCTGCAAGAATAGCACTCTCACACACAGGACACGGTTTAGCGTTTTTAGGCTTGCCTTGTTTGTCAAAACGAGTAACTACGATGCGGTGCGCTCGCTCAAGGTTACGGCAACGAGAGATAGCGTGAATCTCAGCGTGAAGAAACTGCTTATCAGGCAACCCTACCTTACAGGCATGATGATGCTGAAGCGGATGGGTTTTCACATAGCTATTTTTGCCGATGCTAAGAACACGACCACGCTTGTCATATATGATGGCGGTCATGTCAAATCGTTGCTTAGACACAGTTTTCTCCTTGCTTACACACTAATATAGCAGGCAAACAAGCAAACTAGCAAGCAGATAATTAATCCAGCTCGATACCTAAGTCTACGGATAGAAAATTAGCATACATATCATGGTAGTCTACACGGTCAAAACCCTCGCTGGCTGTAGGCAGCCAATAACTGGAAACCATCTTGGCCAGCACTTCTTCTGGGATAGTTTTACCCACTCTGCTATCAAGCCTACGCTTCCACTCTGGTTTATCTTCCTCAGTAGGAGGCAGAATACAAGTACAAATCATTACGTAATCAGTATCTTTAAAGCGTTCTAGAATACGTTTACGTTTCGATACAGTTAGGTTAGTCTGGTCCCAGATAATGTCACGTCGCTCAGCAATAGCTTTAGCCAAGTGAGTGTCCATAGATAGTGTAGCGGCCTCAATATTAGCTGCAAACGCTTCGTTATAGGTAACGCCAAAATGTTTGGCAACACTTTCAATGAACTTATCTGTGCTATACACAAACTCATAGCCTGTTGAATAGCAGGACAGAGTTGATTTGCCAGTACCCGGCAACCCAACTAGAATATTACAAGTAGGTAGGCTCATGCGTTTACAATCTCTGATCTGAAACCATCCATAACGCTCAGCACCTCAGAGCACTGAACGACAGCATCTTCGTAGGTTTTACAACCTCTTATGATTTCATGGATATATTCGTCAGTCCAACACTCAACTAGAATATCCCAGCCATCTTCAGTGTAGTGGCAGGTTGCATGTTGGCGCAGTCGTTCAGTCCAGGTTTTCATCATTTGTCTCCGATCCGCATAATACCTAGGTCAGTTTCACCAGCCCTAAATTCTACTACTAGTGTAGATGTTTCTGCAGCGTATTCACTGCATATAAATACTTCAGTAGCGTCAGGATATTCCTGAAGTAACGTATGAATTTGATTCAATTCATCTACTGTTAGAAGCATATTTCATTCCTTTCAAATATACAATACTACAAATGCAAGCTGCCAGCAAGTTCAATCTTCGTTGAACCGCTGGCAAAGGTCATTAACATATTCAAGAGGTGCGTCTCCTACGTCGTGCCAAGGATGTATCTGAACGTGGTCATGAGCATACTTAGCCAGCCGTAACCCTACGCCGTCCCCGTCACAAAGTGCTACAACCCGTCTACGACTTCTCAACATTCTCAACCAACTTGCAGTAGTCGCGTTTACTTCTGTGCTGAAGACAGCTAGTGCGCTGTACCCTAGCCAAGTAACCTTGCACGCATCGAACACTCCTTCACATAGAAACAGAACGTCGCTAAATGACCAACTCTCTAGCCCCCAAACTCCTACTCGGTCTCTAGCCAAACGAGTAAAGTACCTACCTTCTCGTGGATCGTTCTTAGCTTCTTTAGATGCGTTAGGACGATAGTGCTGGTAGCCTACTAGCTGACCGCTAAGGTTCCACAACGGGAATGTAGCTACATCTTCGCCTAGCCAAGCACGATGCAGGTTCATACTAAAAAACCGCTCGTGCAAGTGCATGGCTAGACTGTTCTGGTCCACAAGTTCCATGATATTAATTCGCCTTTTTCAAATTCGCAGAGTACAGGCTTATTCAGTAGGTCGCTTATTTTACTTATGTCTGCTTGGTTAAGCAGGTGAGCCAAGTAACTTATCATAAAAGCTGAGGCATTCACACTACCTTCTTGATAGTGGTGTGGCACTCCGGTAAATGACTCAACAGACCAGGCACTATTAACTTGGCCGTTATGCTGGTCGGCCCCCATAGCAACCAGCAATCCTAACTCTGAGTTATAAGGGCCTCCGATTGCTATTTCTACTGCTGTAATTCTACCTAGTTTGTGCACTCCACAATTCCTCCTGAAGCTCGTCTAGGTCTGCTAGCATAAGCTCTACTTCTTGTTCTTGCCCATCAACTTGGGCGTATTTAATCTCTTGACGAAGTGCTTGAATGTCGCGTTTGATTTCTTCAACAGTTCGCATATTGATTCTCCTCTTATAAGTCAATATAACAAAATTGATGCGTGAGTGCAAATGAAAAAGGGCAGAGATTGCTCTCTGCCCTCGCACATTATTTTACAGGCTGTTCCTGACGGTCCTTAAGCTCTTTCAGAGCGCCTAGAGTAGTGTATACATCTAGGCTGGTAGGAGCAGACCCGTTTGCAGTTGCACCTGAGTAGAAGTCAGGCATGTCGATTTTTACATCCTTAAGAGCTGGGTACATGACCTGAGCAATGTCGCGCTGAATTTCAGCCATGTAGATATCAGCCGCAGATTGCTTTGCGTTCAACTTTGCACGTTCAACTTCTGCTTCTGCCAGACCTTTAGCACGAATAGCATCAGCTTCAAATCGAGCAGCCTCTGCGGCAGCTTCCTGAATACCTCGGTTAGCTTGAGCAATCTCTAGTTCGCGCTGCTTGTCAATAACAGCTAGAGCTTTTTCTTTCTCGCGCTGGACGGTTTCTTTCTGAGCACGCTGCTTTTCTACTTCAGTTTGTTGCTGCTCTCCAATGATAGCGAGTTCTTTCTTCTTTTGAGCGTCTTGAATATCACGCTGCTTCTGAATTTCCCGCTCTTGTTTAGCCGCTTCTGCTTCTGCTTGTGCGGTTTCGATCTGTTGTTGAGCAGAGATCTTCTTACCTACCAGCTTACGCTTTTCTACTAGAAGCTTGTCTAGCTGCTCGTCAGGGATTGGGTCTGCGGCAACACTAACTTGACTAACCTCAATACCATACTGCTCCATTGGATTCTCAAGACGTTTAGGCTGGCCAGATGCACTATCAATCTGAATTACGTTCTTCATAACCAGACGAGTAGTTTCTTCTACCTTACGGGAATCAGAGTTGGTAGAGCTGACAGGTGCATAACCGCTATCTTTGACTTCTACCTGTTCACGCTTAGTAACATACAGACCATTACGAAGCTGATCTTCCATCTGAGCCTTGTAGGAGTTAACACCGCCTTGAATGAACTCTTCGCCAGTATACTGAGTTGCAGTAACTACGGCGACGTTACGAGCATTGCTAACAAGAAGTGCATCAACTAGGTTCTCAAAGCTACGAAATTCTTGGTGCAGCTTGCGGAAGTTAGCTTCGTCAATTGGAAGGCGGAAGCGGAACGTCATAGGAACTTCTGCGCCGTAGGTATCGGCAAATGTAACACCGATTGGCACTAGATCACGAGTAAACTCAGTTGCAACATCAGCCGACATGTCGATTGTAGCTACACGCTTGTACTCATAGATGTTGGTGAATAGCGGCATCTTCAAATGCAGGCCTGGTTCGGAATATACTTCCGTATTGCCAGTAAGCTTGTTTTGCACGTAGTAGATATAGCCTTCACTGGTCGTGAACCAAGTAGAAGTTGCTACGTATAGAGCTGCCGCGCCTAGGGCTGTTCGCTTAGCAATCTTTTTAAGCATAGAGATAAGTTCTTGTTCGTTCATGTCAGTTATTTCCTTCGTTTTCTTTTACTTGTTCAACTGTGTTGCCGTGTTCGTCAACATATTGTTCGTATGTGTAGTTTGACGTACCGCCTGCCGCTCTACGAGCGAACCAGTATACGGCGTAGACTACAACTGCTAAAATTAGTAATACTGTCATTTAATCGTGCCTATATTCTTCTACTTCAGTTCCATTACGAGAAATTTTTACTCGAACGTGGTCGTCGTACACTGCTAGCATAATGTCGTCAGGAATTAAAACCATACACTCGTAAAATGCTTGGAAGGCATTATTAATACGATCTGCATCTTCTGCAGAGTATATTGCTCGTTGCAGTTCAATTTCAGCAACTTTCTCCTGAGCAGCCTCAACAGTATAGGGCCAGGGGCGATGCCATTCTATCCTATCAGTAGGAGGTAGATTATGCTTAATTTTATACTCTTCAAACCACGCATTAGGATCGGCTACGTATACACGTACTTTTTCTAATGTGGCTAGGGCAATATCGTAATCCTCACTAGAGTATAGATACGATCCCTCACCGTCAACTTCGGCTTCGGTATCTCCATCGAGTACGTAGTAAATATCATGCCTGCTAAATGAGCAAGGCTCTCCATCATTGAAATATGGAGTATACTGAACCCAGAAGATGTGGTCGATTTCTGGGGCTGCTCTAAACAGCTCTTGTGCTGCTTGCTCGATTAGAGACTGACTATCAGATTTCATCTGAGCCATAGCCTCTGCAATCCGCTCGTTAAGCGTCTTAAAGTTTTGTTTAAGTTGTTCTAGATTCACGGTCAGTCCTTACGAGAAGTTGAAATGAAATTCTTGCGAGAATACCATATTACCAGGCTGGTCACTGTTGAGCAACATGTGTTTTACAGAGTCAGGAAGCATACGACCAAAACGAGTTAAAAACTCTTCTCGTTCTAGAATTTCAACGCCGTCCGCTATAAAACCTCCAAACCTAACTACAAACTCTCGCTTAGCACGATATTCAGCGGTGTTTTTGGTTTCAGATTCAAATACGAATTTACCTTCTTCATCAAAATAGCTGTCCCGCACATAGTCTTCTTTGTGAGGATATGCACGAGTGATGAGAAGGCAAATGGTTCGGCCTTCCCCTGTAGCTGAGTAGTCTGCGGCTAGAAATTGATATAGCTCACTCATTGCGTAGCTCGTCCTCTAAAACTTTAATCTTGTAATCAAGCTCTTCACGTTCTTGCTTAAGCTGCTTTAAATCTTCCTCTCGCAGTGCCTGAACGATGAGAGGATGGTTTAATACTGGTTGAATGCGAGTATAGATCTTTTTTAGCTCAACCCAATATTCAATAGGTTCTCCTAGAAAAATACTAGTCTGCATCTACACCCTCCCGCTTAGCAAAAGCACGTTGACCCATTCCAAGCATCCAAGGTTCGGGGCTTAGCTTACCGAGCCAGTCTTGAATAGTTGGGATCTTACCGCCGCAGTCTTCTTTAACATGGTCTTCTCCAATGTCTCGAACGCTGACCACTTTACCATTGGAGTTAGTAATGGTCGTGCCGAATAGTTGTTCAGCAAGAAAGATTCCAAAGGTGTTGTGTAGGATTGCTCGATGCCCGAAGTCTGCGTATGCAGCTTTGGTTGAGTCAAACCAATCGTGGATATGTAGGTAGTCTGAAATAACTCCCCCATAACGCTTAACTGAATTTTTTGCATGGATGTACGGTTTCATAGTGGTGTTTTCTTTTCAAATTTAAGTCGAGAGGACCAAGCAGCAGCGCAGTAGAAGGTATCACCTACTTCTAGCTGAAATCCGTTAAAACGAAAACGCTTTAGAACTCGATCACCATTCCAACATGGATATGGAGGTATTTCGATATACCCACGTGATTTCAGCAGATTACGCACTTCTGCGAAGGCAGGGTGGTCCTTGTGTGCTGCTGTAACTCCGTAATGACCTTCAAAGTCATAACGAATTAAGCAGTCTGTAACAAGATTTTCTGGAATGTCTACACGTGGATTTTCAACCTCCTTGCGTTCAGGAGCTGGATTATCTCTAAGATACTTGTGAATAACTTCGTTAGGAATGACATTATTCCACGACATGTCAGTCTCCTAGGATTAGTCGCATACAGAAATAAGTAAAGCTAGCTGCCAGCGCTGCTGAAACAACAGGCTGACTAATCGTATCTGTTAGCACTTGAAAGGAAGCAAACCCAGCTAGAGCAGCTTGTAGTGCGTAGTAAATCTTCAATTCATTTTCCTCGCGATTGCAGCTAGATCTTCGATATTAACCGGGTAGTAATCAGTTTGCTCAACGCAAACGCAATGATACGGTCCTTTCGGACTCAGGTTCTGGTGAATATGCCCATGCACGTTGAGCATTTGCTTGCCTTCACCTGCACCACGATACAGCCCGCTTTCATGTAGCGGAACGTGGCTAAGAATGATACCAAACTCACTAAACACACGCCACATTTCAACTTTAGCAAACCAACCGCCGCTGGCAAGCATCTTGATGTTGTCGTGATTGCCAACAATAAGGCGCTTCTGACCCATTAGGCGCGGCCAATGGCGCTTCATCCAACCTTCTTGGTCGTTACCCATAACTACGTCGCCAAGGTGATAAACCTTGTCGCCAGGCTTAATCCTCGTATTCCAACGATGAATCATAACCTCGTTCATTTCTTCTACACACGAAAACCCCGGACGAATAAGCTCCCCAGACTCAGAGTCTGTGAACTTGAGAATATTCGCGTGGTTAAAGTGTGTGTCGCTTACTAGCCAAATATTACCTGACATCTTATTTTGTTTCCACTAGCTTGATTTTGTTTTCTGCTACCATGTACCAGTCTGGCGCGCTTGAAGCTGTATTGTATGAGTTGATTTTATCTCTGTACTCGGCAGCTTTCTCGTATGAGTCAAAATCTACATGCTCATATTTTTGACCCCAGCCACGCTCAGATTCTACAACAGTTACACGGTATTTAACTTTCATTGTATTTCCTTTTATATTCTATACAATAACATACTAGGCTCAGTAACGCAACTAAGATTTGGATGTAAATGCTATTAACGGTCAGGTGCTTGTTAGGTATTTTGACGCTTGGAGATATTACGTTATACTTATAAATCCTCATGTGTGTAGGACCTAAGATAACTTTCATCTTACATAAATCCCCATTTTTCAGCACAGATAGGACCAATACCGAGATCAATGCTTTGTTTGTTAGAAAGAACACGACCACAGCAGGCACACGAACCAGTACGACGACCATAACGAATTGCAGCATCACGAGGGTTCTCTGCAATCACACTGAGGGCAGTTTTGTGCTCGTCAGTAGCTTCGCGAGTACCGAAGAAACGACCGTCTGCAACCTTACCTATATACTCGTCATTCTCAGTCTTGACATACAGAGCACCTGCATTGTTACCCGTAGCCGGAGCCAGAGAAATCTTCAAACCTTCAGCACGATACACAGGACGCTTGTAGCCTTTCTCACGAGCATGAGCGAACATATCAATGATCGACTGAAGATTGACCTCTTTAGCCTCAGCCTCACGCTGTGCACGACGCTCTTCCATGCGAACCAGCATAGCCTGAATAGCAGCTACCTGTTTTTCGCTCCAAGCCTTACCAGCATTATGCTGATCGGCAAGAGAACGAGCAAGATCGTTCCAGCCAGCCATAGCAAACACACTAGCATAGATAGCGGTCTCGCGGTTCAACTGCTGTGCAGCTTCGATTGCGTCTTGCTTTTTCTTGGCGCGCTGTTGGCGAGCCTTCTCCAACTTACGCGGGTCAGTTTTAAAATAACCTTTACCGCGGCAAGCAAAGCACTCACGCTTATCTTGGTGAACGCGAACACCCTGAAACAAGCCCGTGCCAGCACACTGGCCGCACGGATAACGCTTTTCTACAGACGCCTTCAGAGGGATAGGCGCGGTATCTTCGGTCAATGAATCAACAAAGCTGTCCCAGTCGCTCATCTCTCTCTCCTTCTTTATAATTATTTATAACACGAAGAAAACGAACTGAGCAAAAGAAAACAGGCGGTGTTTCCACCGCCTGCTTGTTCACTCTTGATTCGGATCGTCGATTGGTGCGTACTGCTTTTTAGCCTTGGCCGCCTCCGCGGCCAGACGCTTGTTGCGCTCGTCGTTTAGACGCCACACTTCAGCCATCAGACGTGTTTCATCACTACGATTCATCACACACCTTCCTTTGCACGCTCACGAATGTTCTCGAACGTATCTTCAACTAGGATAACACCGTTCTTGAATACAGGACGTAGAAGGTTTGTTGCCTGGAACTCCCAGATGTAATCTTCTGGGACAGTGCGGATGTACTCGTTGATACCAAAACCAGCTTCTTTGACTAGAGCAAGACGACCTTCTTTAGAACGCTTACCGTGATCAGTTACTGGGTCTTTTGAGAATCCAACCCAGTCACCCTCATTAATACGAATAGCTGACGCTTTCATAGCATATTTGAGAGTATCACGGTTCCAAGCTTGTAGCAACCCGCCGCCCATACCAAATGCGATATTTTCTGCCGAGAAACCTGCTGCTTTCAGATTGTCAAGAATGATTGGCAATGAAGTTTCATTGATGCCATCACCTTGGATAACACGAACCGAAGGATGCAGGACCTTGAAGCCCTTACTGTTCACGGTGTAACCAAACTTGTCCATCAGGATCTTGATGACTTCGATTGGAACAGTTAGCGGATCACCAGAGTCGGGGCGTACCACTACGGTGCCGCCTGCAATCATAACCTTGCCTTTCAGTCTAGTCCCCCAGAGTTCACGGCATGCCTCCCATAGGTTGAAACTGTCAGAGACGCATCCATACAGCTTGCCCGGACCAGCAAACTTGTCAATCATGTTCTCGAAGGCTTTGACTTCATTCTCGCGACCCCAAGAAGTGATAGTGCTATGTTCACTAGCTGGGATAGAGAACCCAACAACCTCATCAGTGTTGTAGTATTCCATAACACCTACAAGAGCTTCGGCGGTATCCGTCCCCATGAAGTTTACTAGGTGAGCCATACCGCCAAGCATTGCAGTTTCACTAGACGATGCACCGCGAGCACCAAAGTCATGGAGCTTGAAATTGATCTGAGCTTCTACTGGAACGTCAGATGTTTCTTCAAGAGCACGCTTGATGATCTTCTTCATCTTGCGCGACTTTGTCGCAACCGTGGACGGATACCACACGCCACGAAGCATAGCTGTTTCCAAGTACGAAGTCAACCACCACAGGCGCGGGTCTGTGTTAACTACCTGAACCTGTACGTTATGGGTTGGCATAACTGTACCTTCTGGTACTGCTTCTACCAGCACTGGCAACATGCCGTTATATTCGTTTACGATAATCTCCCAACCTTCACGGTTGAAAGGTAGGCCGTGTGCTAGAACAATACGTTCTGCACGATCTACGTCCGCCATTGTGATAGGCGTAGTCATGTAGTCTTTCATAAACGCTTGCAGACCAAAGAACACACTCTCATCTTCGCCACCACGGCTTTCAATGTACGAAGAAATGTGAGTAGTACCTTTCGGATACTGAACCCACTGAGAAAATTTGTAGCTATCTGTACGAAGGATAGCTGAGATAAGATGTAGTACTGTTTTCATTTTAGAACTCCTCTAAAGTTAATGCCAGCTCTCTCTGAGCGGGGCTTTTATCTTACTTCTACGAACGATTTACATACAGGGCAATCAATGCCCCGACAGATTTCACTGCCACCACCGTAATCGCTGAACCGTTTGGTGTATGTGTCTGAATAGTAATATTCTAGCAATGACTTACACGTATGGCAAGTGGTTTCTTTTCTATTAAGACAAATTACTGTTACGGCCATCAATCACCCAATATTGATAAAGTTGTCGATGATGTGGAAGTGGTCTTCAAACATCAGCTCTTGCTTCACATCCTTGAAAGGAACCCAAAATGCTTTAGCAGCATCATCAGAACCTTTCACTTTTGGTAGTTCACCAACACCAAGGTCGATATGAAATGCTTGAGTGATAGTACGGCCACGGCTAGAACGGTTAGGAGCGTCAAAAGTCTTAGAAGCTTTGATCGACCCTTTGAGTACAGGAACAGGAACCTTGATCTTGGTTTCCTCTTTCAGCTCACGAATGGCACCGTCAAGCATTGTTTCTTCTTGATTCAGGAAGCCGCCCGGTAGTGCCCAGAGTCCCTTGCCAGGCATATCGCCACGCTCAACAAGAAGAATATGACCAGACTGAACAACAACTGCATCAACAGTCATAAAGGTAGGTGGGAATGGCGCAGCTTTCCAAGATTGCTTGTACTTTTGAACCATGTGGTATTCTTGTTGAAGAGTAGACCAAGCCTTATTAGAAGTAAACTTCATCAGTAGTTGTTCTACATCATACGGAAGTTTAGGACCATCAAGAACATTACCAAACAAAGCATTACGAATATCTGTCGCATTGATACCGTCGATATTTGGAACTTCAACATGGTTCTTCCAACGAGGGAAGATGTTCAGGTAGTAGCTAGTGCTGTCCTTCGAGTGACCAATAAGACCAACATCTTTTGCATTAGGGACAGTAGCATCAACAATCCGTTGGATTGCATTAACCCACTTGTTATCATCATATGGGTAGTCGGAAACAGGAACGACTTTTACGCGAGACGTTTTCACTCGACCTTGAGCACCCTCATAAGTGAAGTGTTGTGGTTCAGTGAAACAGGCTTCAATCATTGCCTTACGTTCTTCGAACGTGAAAGGGTTGCGGATATTTCGAGCAGCAAAGCTAGAGCCGACTACGACAACTACCTCTTTAGCTTGCTCAAGCGCAGCATCAATAACTGCTTTGTGTCCATTGTGAAACGGCTGGAACCTGCCGATAAATACTAGTGCGTCACGCATTTGTAAAAACTCCTTTTACAGTTAATATAGTTCTCTCTGAACTATACATATAATATAGCAGCTAATGAGCGGTCTGGCAAGTTAAAATTTACTTACACTTGCCTGTCTTTACTAATATTTTCTTGTATTTTTGCCTTAGCTTCCTCTTCAGTTCTAAAATAGTACTCACCTGAGGTTAGGTACCTTGAAAGGTTTTCTGCATCATACACTACCGTAGTAGTACTATTGCGGTCAATCTCACAATGCACGAACGTAAACTCACCACGTGAGTACACATCATCGTCCTCGGTTAGTCGCCCCTCTACGACTGGACGCACAATACCTACAACGGTATTACGCTCAATCTTGAAAGACCGAGGGGGCTTGTCATAACGGTACCACTCAACGCCATCCGCATCCGTCATTGTAATCTTCTTACGAGACATAAAATTCAAATTTTCTTGGATGTGAAAAAACTCATCGCCTACTTTAAACATGGCGTAACTACCTCAATTCCGTGTTGCATTGCTTGCCTAATCATATCTCTAGTGCCAGCTCCACCCCTAAAAGCAACTACTAGGTCTGGCTTACCTTCTTGAATCATTTGTAGGTTCCTTACTGGCCCTGCGTTACGTCCGTAACGAGCCCAGTCTGCTGGAAAAGAAAGAACGGGGACCTGTACGATTTCAGCCCATTTGCGGGCTAGGCTATCTGCTCCCCGAGCTTCACCCTGAATTATCAGCATATCAGGATGTTTCATGCGAATATCTTCTAGAGTATCGCACAGGAAGTATATCTCTATGTCGTTGTCTGACTTATCTGGATTCCTTCCAAAATCCCTACCACCGCAAACTAATACTCTCATTGTCTATCCCACCATTCAGACATTTCAATGGCCATAGATTCAGCCTCAATCTCCCAAGGACGTTCCAGATAAGGAACATCGTCAGAAACCTCTTGACCACGCCAAAACGCCTTACCACCGCTACGCACAAGACGGCCAGTAACATACTGGTCAATGTGTACCATTTCATGAAAAACAGTGACCGGATCTACTGCTGCTACTCGTACCATGTACAAGTCTTCGTCACCAATCATATACCCGTGCATCAGTTCCGTCAGTTCCGGCTTGACCTCAAGGTCAACTTCAAGGTCTTCGTCAATAAGATGAAGCCTGGCTGCGGCGAACGCAGCCAGGTCAAACAGAGTTTTATCATCTGCAATAATAATCATGTTCGTCCCTTTCATGTTATATACACAATAACATGAAATAAGCTGTTGAGCAAGTTACGACTTAACGCCAGTAGACCCAAACCCGCCAGCACGGTCAGTTTTCTGACCTGGAGCTGTATCAGTTTCTTCAATGGTATATGCGAGTGTCACAACCAGCTCACCTTGGGCAATGCGATCTCCGTCGCATACAATCTGGTCAACTCCTGAAACATTGTACAGAGTGACAAAGCAAGGGTCTACATAATCACTATCAATAACACCTTCACAGTTAAACAGTGTTAGACCTTGCTTGAGGCTAATCCCACTACGTGGGTGGAACCGCACACTGTAACCTGAAGGAATATCCAAGATTAGGTTCAGTGGTACTAGAGTACGAGCACCTGCTGGAATAGTAATAGAGCTGAAAGCATTTACTACAAGGTCGCTAGGTGCAGTTTCCCCGTAGCGATAGCACTTCACTGAAGTGCTAGGGATTAGAGATGCGTGAACATCAAAACATGCCGCACCCTGAGTGGCTAGTTGTGGTACTTTAGCCGACTCGTGTGTTTTGAATACCTTTAACATCATGCTCCTTTAATAACAAATCCTTCAGTAGAACGGTTCTTCCAGATAGTTGAAGCATCTACACGAATGAACGGCTTGTTGCGTTCTTCTTTGTTAGGGTTTTCAATAGTAACCATAACTCGTTTACCAGCACGGAAAGCTTTGAGTTGATTTGCAACTCGCTCACTGGATGCGAGATACTCGCTGCGTAGCGCGTTTGTCATTTTACGCGCTACATTACGGTAAAGACCTGACGAAGTGTAAGTCTTACCAGAGGATTTTTTACCTTTTGCCATCTATTACTCCTGGGCTAGTATTTTTAGAATGATTCGAGTTACGAGTAGATTTCTATTCGGTTGTGGTCGTCTACGCCCCACACGGGGCGTAAACATTAAGCGTTGTTGCAGCCAATGGCCGAAACGTTCATGCAGCGAATGCATAACGTTCATCCATCAGAGTCTTCAGCATTACATTGTAAGGCGTGAAGTCTTCAAGATCGTTTGCCAGAACGCTTTTCATGATTGCAGGGCTGAAACCCGACACATGTGCAGTACCGCGGCTGTCGAACTGAACAGGGACGTTGCCGTAACCAGTGTTCAGGTTCCAGAACACGATCTTTGGCATAGCATAGCCAGCCTGCTCGTACTTGCGAGCAATCATGTCCAGAGCACGGTCGTCATAGCGAGTGCAGCGGTCAAACTGCATGTCACTAAGGATCAGAAGGATACGAGGCATATCCTCAGGTGCAGCATTACCATTTACGGCAACTTGCAGAATCTGATCGAAAGCAGCGTGCAGGTTAGTATTCATTTCCCAATGAGCAGTGCTCATGGTACGAATACGGTCACTCAGAGAGCCAGTCAGCTTTACCATAGTCGGACGACCAGAGAAAGTCTGGAACAGGTCTTTGAAAGGACCGGTGTTCTTGGCACTTAGATAAAGACCTAGAGCAACAGCAACTTCGATAGGCTGCACATGACCAGGACGTGAGTAGGACAGGCTACCCATCGAACCGGAAACGTCAACCATTGGGAAGACCATTGCATCGCCAACGTAGTTTGGAAGAGCATTCCACTGTTCGTTGGCTACCGCAGCGTTACCGTTAGCGACGCTTTTTACAACGTCATGAGGATAAACTGCGCTTGCGTTGATTTTGACCTTAGGGTCACGCTCAGCCTGTGGCTTTTTCAGCTCCTGAATATAACGAGTATACGCTTCAGATGCGTTACGGCCAAAGGCTTTTTGGTAGCGAGCGGATGCAACGCTAGGAACGTGAGAGAAATTAATCTCATTCCAAGTCTTAGCACACATCTGAGTCTCAACAACCTGAGTCAGACCAACGATTAGCTTACGATAAGCCTTAGGTGATAGGCCAAGAAACTTGGTCAGCTCTACAGCTACAGAGCCTTTGCGAGGCATCCACTTAGCGCACAGACCGTTCTGGTCACGAAGAGCTTGACCAATCATCTCAAACGCCGCAAGACGGTTTACGTGGTCAGTGTATACGAACAGGTCGTCCCAACGACCAAGCTCTGGAACCTTGTGCATGATGCGACCAGCAAGGCTAGGATTAGCCTTTTCTAGTGCAGCTAGCAGATTACGGAAAGTCTGGCGCTCACCAGCACCGCCGCGAATATCACGAGCCCAAAGTAGAGTGCGAACGGCAAGTTCTTCGTTCTCGCCGATAGCAGCCATGAAATGCTGTGACACATCTTTGCCACGAGCCGAGCCAATCATACCAAAAAGGTCCAGTACCGCGCTAGAAGTGGTAGCGTGTGCACGCATACCGTTAGCGGTACGAGGAGTGATGCTGTCATTTAGGACTGCGTTAGCAAAAGTGTTCATTTTATTTCCTTTCAAAGATTTCTGGTTTGTTGCGGAGACTCCCGTCGTCCGCTATTAATGATGATAGATAATTTTATGCTGAAACAAACCGACGCTTATCACATTTTAAATGATTTAAGCATCCAGCGTCTTTTTTGTGTGGCAGTAATCATATCTTCTAGATGATTAGTGATGCCGTAGTTACCGACTGCATCAGCAGCTTTGTGTGCTGTGTACAGAGTGGCTAGTAGAGTGTCGTTGTCTGCAATCAGATTCTGGAACATCATTTCAACTGGAGGAACAGTTGTTTCTTCAGTGATGTTTGATAGTTCTGAGAATCTAGAGTATGAGAATGGGCTGTAGCTGTCTAGTGTGCGGATTTCTTCGGCTATAGCATCCGTATATCCATGAACTTCCTCATAAATCTCGCCAAAAAACTCGTGATATTCTGAGAAGTTTCTGCACTCTACGTTAATGTGGTAGTTGTGTGCTTTCATGTAAAATGTGAAAGCCGTAGCAAGAGCTACTTTTAGTTGATAAACTAAATCTTCATTATCTTGTTCCATATTTATTTCTCCTACGCTTTCTAGCGTTAAGAATAATATACACTAAGATAAACATGATGGCAAGAAGAATTTTAAAATTGGTGCCCCCGTCTGGATTCGAACCAGAAACCTCTGCATTATCGTTGCAAAATTAATGGCTGTACGGATACACGACTGTATCCCTTTTAAGCGCTCTAACCATTGAGCTACAGGGGCTAACTTGGTCCTGACAAGTGGATTCGAACCACTCCTGTCTGATCCACAATCAGATGTGCTGACCGCTAACACTATGTCAGAATATATTGGAGCTCCCGACAGGATTCGAACCTGTAACCGTCACGTTCGTAGCGTGGTACTCTGTCCAGTTGAGCTACGGAAGCATTAGTCAAATTTAAAAGACGGAACTACATTAGAAAACGTGTTCACTGTACTGTTAAATTGATTGGTAATCTTATATGGAGTAGAACCACTAAACTGAAAGCTAAAAGACTGAGCAGTGATTCCGTTGCTATATGTAAAAGGCTTTTGAATATTCAGCCTTGCACTAGAGCCGTTAACAGATTTCATCTGTACGGTTACTCGTGACCCTACATTCTGTGCGTAGGTAGACACACTATTTGAAAATACGGTCTGTGCTGATGCCGCAGAGGAGAGCAGCATCAGCACAGGGATGAGGAGAGATTTCATCATCGTTTATATGGTGCCCCAGCACGGGATCGAACCGCGGACCTACTGATTACTAATCAGTTGCTCTACCGCTGAGCTACTGGGGCAACGAGGTTAGCCTAGACGCACAGCGGCTAGCTTAACGCCTTTGAAACGCTTAGTAGCGCTTTCGCTTTCAGTGCCGACCGCTACGACTCGAGCGATGCTCATTTCGTCAGTTAGCAGAAGATCGCCTACAACAACGTCGCCTTCAGTGCCTAGATAGGAGTAAACCTTACCTTGACCGTTGAACATAACGTCGAAAGTGAAAGCCATTACACGCTTGATTTGGTCAGCAGCGAAGGCTTCGTAAGTATTGGAGTCTTGCATTAGAAGCAAGAGTTTGTCGCCATCGTTAGCTTTGTATTCGCCATAACGATTGCCGTCTACGGTTTTGTATAGTTTAACAGTCATTTCAGTTTCCTTTTTTACTGTGATTTCGTTTAATTCTTTTGCGGTGTTAGGCTCATACAGAACAAAATCGTCTTGTGTTCTGAAGCCTAGTTGTTTGCGACTGGAAAGGTATTCGCAGTGGATAGCGTACCCTTGTGCTTTTATCACACGCATTGGAGAAGTACCGTTTTTAAGACGTACAATGTCTCCCTCTTTAAATCGAGGGCCTACAATCCCACCGCTGTGTAATGTCTTACCACAACGCATAGCATTTAAAGCTATGCTCTTAGTCCAGCTATTAGATTCTAGACTAGGATTACTAGTCCAGATTATATTATCAGGTTCCATCTCGCGTATCCCATGTTCCTATAATGCTCATAGCATTTTTCATATGTTTCATTAGCAAACCATTTTCGCTATCTGTCTTGATGTGGCGGCGAACGCCTAAAATTCGATCAAACTCATAGTCAGTGTCATCAAATATAATATAGTCTTTTATTTGGCGACCGTCAAGATAATCTTTAATTTCGTGAGCACGAGTTTTACCGCGCTCATAATGATTGTCTGGATTAGTTTTCCAAGTACGATTAAATTCACCCCGAAATCCCGCATTTCTAAAACTGGATATAATCCAATGCTCTAGCATTACATCGCTGGTGATTAAATGGTCTTTCCATGTAGAAATCAACATGAAGTAAACACCATCAACACGGTCATGAATTTTATTCATGAACTCAATCGCAGTAGGGTCAAACTTATTCCATAAGTCCCGAGGATTAGCACTTGCGTACTGCACACGGGCTGAAGTAAAAACCCCGTCAATATCAAGGAACACTAGATATTTAACAGGGAGAATGTCTTTGTTATAATCCATAGTTTCCTCTATTTTTGGTATCCCCAACGGGTGTCGATCCCGTTTCTCCTCCTTGAAAGGGAGGTGATCTAGCCAACGTAATCTATGGGGACGTTATAATTAATAATAGCTCATCTTTTAGCAGAGAGCAAGTTGTATTTGGTGGATCTTGCCGGAGTTGAACCGGCACTAACGTTGAGTTACAACGCCCTGCTCGCCTATACAGCAGTAAAGACCCATATATTTGGTTGTCCTTGGTAGACTCGAACTACCGACCTAAGAGTTATCAGCTCTTCGCTCTAACCACCTGAGCTAAAGGACAAAAATTCAGGGGGATGATTGCTTTGACATGCCCAACCCCAGGGGCACGGCTCATTTCATGAGCAAAACCAAAAAACAGTATACCATTTTTGGTTATTAAAAACTATTCTGTTGTCTTTTTATTAAAAACGTGATAGGATAATAGTGCGGAGAAAGGAAATGAAATCACTAATCATGTATATAGCTTTACCTGTAGTATTAATACTAACTTGCATCTACTTCATCGTATTCGGTGAAGATGTATATCGCTATCCTTGTATGGACCCTGCTAACTGGCAAACAGAAGAATGTCAACCGCCAGCTTGTGAAGCAATGGGACTGTGCACAAAATATCTTATAGACATACCAGAATCGGTGTACAGTGAAGCTGCTACTCCGACTCTAGAATTTAGTAGTGACTTAACGGTCACAAGTGAGACCCCTAATGAGTAAATTACAAAAAGACGATTATATAGATTTACTTGAAGCCAAGCTTAAATTTATAGTAGGAATCTGTTTATCATTTACGCTAACAGGTATAATATTTGCTGTGTTGTATTCTCTTATACACGTCACACAGCCGATGAATGCTTCAGCGCCTAATGACCAAAAGTTCTTTGAACTGATACAACCTATAGCAACATTCTTAACTGGAACACTATCAGGTATAATGCTGACTAGCTCCAGAACAATATCTCGCAAAAAAGACGAAGAAGAACAGGCTGAAGAAGATGCCCAGGCTTAATGGTGCCTATGAACGGAATTGAACCGCTGACACGCGGATTTTCAATCCGCTGCTCTACCAACTGAGCTACATAGGCATTATTTAGAAGTGTCTAGTATGAACTCCTGTAAGGCTCTAGAACTACAGGATCTCACTGCTAGCGTATCTTGGCGGTGGGTGATCAATCCCGATGCCGTCGAGAGCTGATTTAAGGACGTTCGACCCTCTTCGAGGAAGAAACTGACCACAGCTACTAGACACGTCAAAATAATGGTAAGCCCGGTGGGACTCGAACCCACGTCACATGATTAAAAGTCACGTGCTAAAACCACCTCAGCTACGGGCCTATAAAGACTACTCGGAGAAACATCATCGTGTTTGTCGGAGTAGTCTTTTTTCATTTGTACCTTAGCATCTCTGCGAGCAGTTTTGTAAGGTTTTTGGTGAGCGCCGCTTTTGCGTTTCACCATGTGTTGCACGAATGGATCGCGCGGTTTAGGGAGTTTTTGAGGTTTCATTTCCATATCCTACTGATTTGAGCATTTTTGCTGTATTAGTTCTACGTTTAATCTCTGCACGAGGAAAGAAGCAGTCGCTTAGAGTATACTCTGCGTATACAAGTTTATGCTTCCAATAAGGTGATTTACGTTTAGAGGCTATGTCAACAAGATACTGCTTGTCTACAGACTTTGCTTCTAGATGCCACCATTCACGTTTTTCGTATGGGATTTCATCCCAAACATCACTCACACTGTTGACCATGTAAAGATGATACATCTGAAATCCTTGTTGTATGGTGGGTTGACTAGGAATCGAACCTAGCGTGCTTCTCAGCGACGGAGTTACAGTCCGCTGCCGCACCTTGCGGCGTCCAACCCATTTTTTATCTCATACAAACAATATAACTGAACTTAACCTAACAATCAAGGCGTTTCTTACAGCACGTAGACCACAGGGGAAACGTCTGTCAGTTCCGCTTCGATGATGCTAGCAACAATATCCCACTTACCGCCACCTAGCTGTGCGCCAATTCTTGGCATCGCTAGCTGCTGACCTGCAATCTCTCGATTGATTTCAGCCATGCACTCTGCTACTGCATCGTAACTAACATAACGGCCTGGGTCATTGTATGCCTTAGCAAAATTCTTTTGCGTGATTGCGTTGATGATAACCTTTTCGCCGCAATCTACAAACTGAACAGTGCCTGGAACCAATGCTTTGTTACGCATCCACAATGATAGATACTCGTTATAAGCACGAGGGTATAAGTCACGAACCAGCTTGGCTACGCCTTTACCCATAACACCTTGAGCATTACATCCGTGTACGATATGACGAATATCAGTTTTAAATAGATCGCCTTGACGATATTCAATCTTCACAAAGAAACTCCATATTTGCGGCAAAGCTCTCTAATCTTTGCGTAATCCTGCTTGTGCTCAATGATATAGCTCTGCTCTAGCATGAAGATCAAATCAGCTAGAATTTCTTCTTTAGACCGTTCCGGTTTCTTTGCCATTAATCAGTTCCAAGTGTTTACGGATATAGCGCATAAAAAGCATAGCACGATCAGTAGCTTTGAAAGTGGCAGTACCAATATCAGAGATAGGAACTGGGAACAAGAAATTTGTAGTGTTGGTTTCATACCACAGATTTCCATCAAAGTAGTGTGAAAAGTTCACAACCCCTCTAACATGGTCTTTTAGATTGTACATTGTCGTATCTTTCTTTTAAGTGTATTTGGTGGTGTTGGTAGGACTTGAACCTACGACCCGTAGAATATGAGTCTACTGCTCTACCAGCTGAGCTACAACACCGTATTTTTAGCCCATTTCGTACCAGAAACCTAGCAGGTTCCATTCAGCTGCTACATTGGGTGTCATTTGTACGTGACTTTTATCATCAGTCTGAGATATTACCGATGGGTCACATCCCTCATCACGCATAAGCTGCATATACTTATCAAGATCGTAAGTGTAAATCCAAGCTATCATAGTATTCTCCTAAATTTGGAGGTAGGGATGGGACTCGAACCCACATACAACGGATTTGCAATCCGCGCTATAACCAATTCTAGCACCCGACCAATAAAAAACCCTCCTAAAACCAATTAGATTCTAGGAGGGTGTAAACAAACACTAACAAACAGGTGAAATTATCATTTCACGAGTTTGCCCCTCCGCTGGAGCTGTGATAAAAACGCTCGGTCTTAATCATGCAGGTGTTCATTATTTATCTCCGTAAAGGCTTGTTGCCTTCTGTTAAATTTAATATACGTTAAAAAAGTCCAATAAGCAAGAACAATTTTAAAACTTTTCTTGGATGAGCTTATTGCGAATTGTAGTGTGGATGCCTGGATTTACCTTCATTGCAGCAGGAACCATCATGTGACGGATGTAGTTGCGAACGGCAAATTGAGGGTTAGCATTGGTGAGGTCTTCATACCACGCGAGTTGCTTGCGTTGGCACCAGTCAACAAATTCAAATTTTCTTGTGGTACGGAAAGGACGAATTACGTTAACATTACGATAGGCAATAGTCTGGTCACGCCCATTACACATATTCCACAGCCAAGTCTCAACGCAGTCGTCAAGGTGATGGCAGGTGATTACGGTTCCGTTGATAGAGTGTAAAAACTGGTAACGCTCATTACGCCAGTGTTCTTCCCAAGACTCATCAGCTGGTTTCTCAGCCTTACCTTGCTTTAGCAGCAGAGGAAGTTGACGTTTTTCAGCAAACTGCTCTACAAAAGCCTGCTCCGCCGAGGAAATTTCATTTCCGTGGTTGATGTGAGCTAGAACTACATTATGATTGCGACGTAGAAAATCTACAGCAGCAACGCTATCAACTCCGCCGCTGAAAGCGACATACACTGTGCGAGGAATTTTGCCTTGAACGTGGATCACAATTTATCTCCTTTGATATAAGATAACAGATCAACTACCGTAAGGCAACGGTTATTTCGATGAGGCCGGTGCGGTATCCGCCAAGAGTTAACGACTCTTAGGCTGCCCATGCTCCGTTTGCAGTTAATTACTCTGCCGTGCTATCTAGCTAGCATAGCACGCTTTCCATACCTCAAAATTGTCAGAATCATTGGGGAAGCTGAGATTGCTCTCAGCGGCACCTTGCCATACTCCCCGTCACGGATACACCGTTGCTCCATCTTTCTGACCGAAGCCTAACGCACCAATGGCGATGTATCCGTGGCGGGGAGTACTGGAATCGAACCAGTGATTTTTATTAGTTGCTGTAATGATTCTATTAGTTGGTGTCGGCTTCAGATTATCACATTAACTTAGCTCAATCTTCACGCGAAGAGTACCGACATAGTTGGTGGACACTTGGAGATTCACACTCCGCAGACTAACGTCTTTATTATCACCGCACTCTATGTGATTTATGGCGCTGTCAATCTTGACTCTTTACTGAGTGCCCTTATTGTTTATAAGCTACGACTAAAACGTCGTCGTACCTATTTTTTTCTTGTCGCAGATCGTATACGTCAAAAGCTATATCTCGTGTAAATGGATCATCTAATAGTAGCTTAGCAAAAGAGGTTATATTTTCTATATCCTCTATGACGTATATGCCACCCTTATTCATCTTATTCCATAAGATTTTAAATGTAGCTAGTTGGTGATCAGCACGGTGTGAGCCGTCGTCTATTACCACATCTAAGTTATTCACATCTTTAAATGTTTCAACCTGAGAAGCGTCACCCTCAATTAGAGTTAGCCTGGGAAGAGATATATTAGCGTGGCTTAGATCAATATCAACTCCTACCACTGTTGCTTGTTGAAAGTAGGAATGCAGCATTTTTACGCTGTGACCATGAGCTACTCCTATTTCTAGGATAGTGGCTTTAGTGTGTTCGTATGGAGCTAATAATTCGTCATATACCGGCATATAGCTGTGTACAGTATTCTTGTCGCCATACCCAACATCGCCTTCTGTAGGGATGTACACATCTGATATTTTCATCATCGCTCCTAAGTTATGGTGCGGAATGAGAGGGTCGAACTCCCGACATTCTCGGTGTAAACGAGACGCTCTACCACTGAGCTAATTCCGCAATCTATCTAGAACACTCTATTTTAAGACCGCTATTTTGGCGCTGAGACGCGCTTGGGTATAGAGTGTTAGGCTAGTTATGGCACGGAACTAGCAACCGCATCTTGAAAGACAGAAACGCCGTTTAAAATAAATAAATGACTCTCACACTTTGAGTCTAACATCTAGAATTGAGTGACCCGCCTTGCGGCTACCATACATAGGTATCTAGAGCGAAGTGCTTACGCATAGCTTGCCGGAGCTAACTACCATAAGCAGTGATTGGATTCATATCGCATACTATCCACAAGTTAATTCCTGGATGGTCTGTGGACCTCAACGATACTATCCAACCCATTCATGATAATGTGTATTGCTACACGTTATTAGTTGCAGTATCCATCCAAGGAAGATTTGCTACGCTGGCTCTCCCTTGCCTCGATTGCTAAGGCTTACGCCTCAGTCGTAATCCAAGCCTCAACGGCTTGTTTAATTCTAGACAATTCTGGATTATCTACGTATCCGCCTTTTGTCCTATCATAAATCTTAACAGAAACTTTGTCAGCTCCATACTTGGCAACCATATTAACTACACGCGGTAGAATAAAGTTGTAAAACTCAAACTCACGTTCCGGCTTTCGCTTAGCTTCAACACTGAGATAGCTAGTACCAGCAATGTACGCACGAGCTAGAAAAGTTGCTCTATTTTCCCTACGAACATCCTTAACTCGGTGTTCACGCAATGAGCTGCGTTGGCGATGTGGCTTGCAAGTGTAGAGGTTGAGCGGCTCATTGGAACCTGTAGCCTCATGCTGACGTTGATACCATGCAACTTGCTTAGTAAGTTTGTGTTCTTCAAAGCGAATAATACGAGCTTCTTCGCCTAGGTGTTTTGATTTAATTTTTAGTTCTAGTGACATTTTTATCTCCTTGATTATGTTAATATAAGTTATCTTTAAGCATTAATCAAGGCTAAGGCGGTCGTGTAATCTACAAAATGTATCTCCTCATTTAAATTTATTAGTACTCCAGGCGGGAGTTGAACCCGCTTCAGTATTGCTACTTACCGAGTCTGTTGCAACTCTGCATTTCCCCTTTCGGGCTGGAGATTTGTGGTGGCCCCAACAGGAATTGAACCTGCTTCTGACTGCGTTAGGGCGCAGCTGCACTACCGTAGTGCTATGGAGCCTTTATTCGTATTCATCAGAGCAGCAATCGCTGCACACGCCTTCATCAGACATTTCCGACAACTCACACCACCAACCACAACCATCACACAGAAAAATATGATTATCTAGGTATTCTAGAAAAGGTATGTAGTCGATTAAGTCTTCTGCATTGTGTCTTTCAAGAAAAGAATTTAACTCGTTGCAAGTACCTTGCAGATCGTAGATCAACTGGTTCCAGCGATCAAGTTCAGAGTTTGAAATCAATTATGCTAGTCCTTCTATTACATCAGCTATTGCTGCAATTCTGTCAGAAAGTGATAAAGAGCTATCCAACTCAGCAGGCTCTCCATATACTAATTGCATATAGGAGTCTACGGCTACTTCTAGCCTAGCTACGTTATATTCTATGCTGGAAGCAGCATCTTGTCCGAAATATTCAATGTGTGACATGTGTGTTTTCCTTTTATGGCGACCTGTACGGGAATTGAACCCGTGATCTCTTGCGTGACAGGCAAGCATCTTAAACCACTCGACTAACAGGCCAATTTCATTGGCGGAGCGTACTGGATTCGAACCAGTGGTACCCTATTCAGGTACGACGGTTTAGCAAACCGCTGCCTTAAGCCTCTCGGCCAACGCTCCGTATTTCTTTTGCGTGTTCTTTACGAACTACGTCTTCTCTAAAATCTGCACAGAAGCAACAACCACAACCCATGCGTTTGTATTTTTTGCCTCGGAGATTTATGTTAGCAGCCGAAGGAGCGTAAGAGCCGCCACGAGGGCGATGCTTCCAATTACGTCCTAGACCAAATACTGGAGACTTAGGCAAACTGCTTTCCTTTTACTGGCGGATAGGGTGAGATTTGAACTCACGGTACCTGTCGGTACGTCGGTTTTCAAGACCGGTGCAATAAGCCAGACTCTGCCACCTATCCTTGTTTATCTTGTAGTTCTGCTATTGTATTAAGCAGTAATTTGCTATGTTGACCTAGTGCAAAGTTTTCTGTCTGAAGCTTAACTAGACTAGCTAAAAGTACTAAATCGCGAGTAGCAGGATCTGTACGAACATAAGCGTTATACATAGCATGAGCAAAAGCTGTATAAATAACATCTTCTTCTACTGGCAGCTCGCCCCATTCTATTGGGTTCTTGTATTCCGCCTGTTTTGCTAGTTCTACTAGCTGTTCAACAGTAACATTAAGTGTCAATGTCTGCACCTCTAGATACGTATTTTGTTAGCTTTGCGTTTACAGCATTAACTATTTCATCAACTGGAGTACCATACAAAGCAGACATTTTTTGACAATGGTCTACAAATCTTAGTGCTACAGCATAGTCATCACTTCTGAGCGTAGACCATATTACATAATCAGCTTGTTGCTTTACATTCATCATTACCTCTAATGTGAGAATTGTCTTGTTAAGATGCCACAACATCATCTTCATTATCTGCATATTTACGGGCCCTGCAGTAGTGGATTGCTCCTTAGGGTACGTCACGCATCTAGAAAAGTAATGAACGCAGCGCTGTGCCGCTCACTATACCTTGTCGAACCCATTCGCGGAGTAGGCCCTATTCCAGACAAGACACAAAACAATTCACAAATTAGAGATTTGGCTCCCAGTGCAGGGCTCGAACCTGCGACCCACTGATTAACAGTCAGTTGCTCTACCAACTGAGCTAACTGGAAACGCTTTTTAGTACACGGTTGTTACAGTATAAAGTTACGGTAGCGTTGGACCTAGCCTTGATTTTACACTGAAACCAATGTTCAGCTTCGCACAAGTTATCTACTTCTACAGAACCCCACTCGCCGCTAGGCAGTGTATGGACTACTTTATACATCTTACTATCTTTTATTTGGTGCGGATGGAGGGACTTGAACCCCCACGCCTTGCGGCGCTAGAACCTAAATCTAGTGCGTCTACCAATTTCGCCACATCCGCAGTATTAATTTATCAGAATCAGGGGTTTTGTGCGGAATCGAACCGCTCAGTTTGATTAATAGTCAAATGCTCTACCAGTGAGCTTACAAATTTTTTGCTGAACTGATTCTATATTTATTCAGGTTGGAGTTTAGTTTGTTGATCTATCCATTGATCTATCTACGCAGAGAGCGTGGAATGGGATTCGAACCCATAACGTACAAATTGTACAGTTTGCTGAAACCAACCTATAATCTTATATTCTATCTTGTATAGATAAGTGTTGTTTTTTAACAACCCAAGTAGTATTTTCAAATGTAGAATGTGGGCCGAGAGTATCTTCTACTGCTTTTTTAACCTCGGGCCAATCATAATCATCGCCACAGATTATACCACCCATTTTCATCTTAGGGTACCATGCACGAATATCGTCTACTACGTCTTCGTACTTGTGAGAGGCATCAATCATTAAAAACGATATTGAACGGTCCTCGTAATTTTTTACTGCATCTAGAGAAGATGCTTTTACCGGAGTTACATAGTCCTCAACATCAGCGCCTTTAATATTGGCTTTGAAGGTCTCAAACAAGTCTCCGCCGTGATCTTCTACAGCTTTAAAGTGAGGCTCATCACTAAATTCGGAAAGCTCAAATATGTCTACAGCATGAAAAGCAATATTCTTTTTACTCTGTTTGATGAAGAAAGCCATTGCTGCAGTACTTTGACCCATAAAAGAGCCTAACTCTACAAACAATTCTCCATCTTTTGCATCTACAACAACATGCTTGTAGAAATTAACATATCTAGAATATCCAAATATGTCTTGATTATTTACTCGAATTACGTGACCTACCAATTATTGTTCCTTATCTCGTTTTGCTACAAAGCCATACATTTTATCGGCTGTCTTAAGCAGGTCGTCCATAGAATAAGTGGTCTGAACTGCTTTTGCAATTTCCTGCATATTAGCAGTCCCCGCACTAATCAGAGCCTTAGTAAACTCTGCGTTAATCTGTGCCTGCTTGTCCATGTAATCCTTGGCTAGTGCTAGAATATCTGAACGGATTTCAAATGCGTTTTTAGTCATGTGTGTGTCTCTCCTCCGTTAATATTACAGGATGGGTTTGTTGCGTGTTTATACCCAAAATAAATGCTAGATTTGTTGCTGTAGCCATCCTAATTGCAGCTAAACACTTGTGTTTAGGTGGAATTAGAATGAGCGTCTCACGACATTGACGCTCGTGTTAGTATTATGACCAATAACGGTAACTAACTTTTACAAGAGATTGCTGATTAGGCAACCATTCTAGAACTCTTGTGTATTCCGAGACCTTAACATAGGTCACATGTGTAGTTGCCTATCAGGCCAACCTACCAACTACCTGCCGAGGGACTTCCACTCCCTTGGTGGGGCACAAACTCGCGTGTTGCACTAACGGCCTTTGCGTTAACGTCGTAAAAGGCTTAGACGATAGCGATAGATTAGGTAATCACTCTAAGCTATCCTATTTTGGAGCGGACGATGGGGTTCGAACCCACGACCTTCTGCTTGGCAAGCAGAAGCTCTACCTCTGAGCTACATCCGCATTAGTTTGGAGCGGGTAACGAGGATCGAACTCGTCTCATCAGCTTGGAAGGCTGAGGCGCAGCCACTACACCATACCCGCAAATTTCAACTTAAAGCGTAAACAGGCTCTGGATGATTGTGCCTGCCTTGTCTGAGACGTAAAACAGCTTGATGCGTCCTGTTTACGGTTTAAATTGAAAGCTGAGGTTATCCTACTCAGCACGCGGTCGCTTCTTGTCCGCGAGGACAGTACTATGAACACTGAAGAACACTCGGCAATGTAAGCTATCATCAGACTAGTACGAGTTCTAATTGCCACCTGAAGCGGTTAAGCCGGTTACTAATCCGGCGACACTGTTTCGTCGTGTCAGGTTCTGAACTGAACGGCGATAAGCTGCACTATTTTCAGGTATGCAGGCTACCTCTACCCAGCGTTGTCAGTATCGCCCTGACGCTAGTAGCTTGCAGGAGTTCATCCCCGCTCGCTTGAAAAAGTTAGTCACAAGGTTCATTTTTAGGGTTTATATGAACGCCGAGGATCAATCGGCTGACTAAACTAAAAAACAACTATAACGTGTTGCCGTATACGTGCAGACTCTGCAAACGGTTCCCTAATCCTAGGAGAGAAGGGACTAATCTCGTGGAAGATTTCACTTCCGTCTCCCCGTTTAGAGCAGGGCGACTTTGAATCGAGTCGAACGAGAAATTAGTATGTGGCTCTACCTTCGTATTCGGGCGACTTAGCTGCACTTCAAGTTAGAGCAGTACCATTAATTAGTTGGAGTGTTTTCCCCTCACGGCACACCGCCTATTACCCAAACTAATTTAGGTAATCACACTCCGAAGCTGATGCCTACTCACTCCGCGCACGGTAGTTTTCAGGCTTTAAATATTCAGGATGCCTTTTGTGCATTATCCGAGCTAATTAGCTGCTGTAAGCATCCTATAATCAATAATATCTTATTTGAAACAGTTTAGCAAGAGAAAAGTTAAATCTGGATGAACTTGAAAGTTTCTTGATTCATGGTAAGAAATTTTTTGAAAGTTGCTGAACTCATCCAACTTATACATAACTATAATTCTTTTCTAAGCTGTTAGCAAGTGAAAAGTTAGTTTAGGTTCTACTAGCGGACGCAACTAGCGATTTAACTACAGTTTTATAAAGCGTCTCTATATAGTACCTAACTTTGGTTGCGTTGGGTGGGACTCGAACCCACGATCTTTTGGTTATGAGCCAAACGAGATGCCGCTTCTCTACCCCGCAATAATCATTGTGCTGTATTTAGTTCGACTGCTAAAAACAACAGTCGTTCTTCTACAGTTTTCGATTGGTCAACCACTAGTTCTAAATGAAGAATCTGCTCATAGTATCGAACAAATGCTTGTTCTAACTGTTCTAGAGCTTTTCGTTCTTTGACTAGAAGTGCCATCATCGTTTCCTATAAACTTTAAAGGTTAGTGTTGCTTAGATCATTCTGATAGCTAGTCAGAACTTATAAGTATAGTCCCAGCTGTTCTTGTTCAGCGGACGACTCTCTGTAAGCGGCTACAAGAACCAACCCACTTACTAGAAGTCACCTAGATCGAGGCTCCAGGCAGTTGTTCCCAACACTAACCATTAAAGTTTACAAAAGTATTTCTGTAAACTTCATTCTTATAATATAAGTGATTCTCAAGCGTAGAGCAAGAAGAAATTTTAAATAACTGCTCGTTGCCGGATAGCCATTGCAAGTCTTTCACGTACAGTCTTGGCTGTGGCTCCATTACGCCAAACAGCGCGAGGCTGCTTGTATACCTTACACCAGATAGCAAATGCACGACCACGTTCATATTCAGTGGCACTAACTCGATCAGGAATGTCATACTGGTAAGGTAGGCCTTTGTAGGCGTCTAAATAACCAGTACGAAACCACTCACGAGTGCTGTAGGATTCAGCAAGCTGCATTGGAGTTACTAGGCGGCCCTTAAAATTGTCATTAACACTCTTTGTCATGCTCGTCTCTCCTTGTTATGTATAACAATAACACGAAACAAGGAGAGATGCAAGATCATTTTTGTTTTACACGCCCGTGAAACTCCGTTTCACCGTGATTTGTCTTGTCGAATAGGTACCAGCAGCAGTTATCTTTACCAGTGCCAGCACTATCTTCAATCCACTTGACACGACCAATGCTCACAATTTTAACAAGTCGATTTCTGATTAGGTCGGAACTTTGTTCCGTGTGCATCCAATCAGCGTCAAATAACAGCCAAGTAGGCCTCAAATCACTAAATCGTTCGATCATTGCGTGAAGTAAGTATCCGCTCTTTTTTGAACGTTCCCACGGTGGATTTGTGATGATAAAATCACAGTGCTCAACGTGAGTTTCATCTAGGTCTAGAGCATCAAGCTCTTCAACATCACCAGACTGCGGCTCAATATCATAAGCTGAAATACAACTAGCATCAGGGTGTAGAGTTTCAATGTGAGTGATTAATCTAGCATCACCAGCACAAGGCTCACAAAACGTAAAACTCTCAGGAAGATGAGGAATTAGCGGTTTTACAGCCGCCAACGGAGTTGGATAGAAATCCCTAGGCTTGCGCTCATAATCACTTCTCTTTCCCAATTTCATCCTCCAATCCTAACCAACGAGCCCAACTATCGTGACGTAGCTGGAACGGTAGTTGTTTACGCTTACGAACAAGCTCATAGTATCCTGGCTTGTATGGCTGATAAAGCGGCTTCATGTGCAGCTTATCTTCTTTTTTTGTATTGCAAGGGGAACATGCAGTAGCAATATTTTCCCACGTAGTTTTACCACCTTTACTTAGCGGTAACACATGGTCCATAGTAGCAGTATTGTTGTTAACGCTAGTGCTGCAATACATACAACGATAGTTATCTCTAAGAAAAATATTTGCTTTGCTGAACCTTACATCAGTATTTCTGCGTAAGTAGCTTTTAAGCATGATAACTGCTGGAACATGAGTCTCCCAGTTAGCACTGTGAACAACCCAGTTATCGTACCATTCTAACACATCACACTTATCATGGTACATGTATAGAATAGCTTCTTTCCAGCTTACTGCACTAACAGGCAGTAAACTTACTGGAAGGCCATCCGCGTTTAAAACTAAAGTATCCATGATTACTTCTCTACATTCTTCTTTCTTTTTTCTAAATAGTCTTTATATTCTAATGGGTTTAGTGCAGCTAACACGCTGAGAATAACTCTCACTCTAGCTATGTTTCTTGTCTTAATTGCCTCTACTAGCTGTCTTTTATATGTAATTGACAGTCTAGATGTTACTGGATTTAACGGCAAGTAGTTCTGAGATGATTTGTTCTCGTTGTTCGTCACTGTAAGTGCTCCAATATCGTATCTGGTCTATAGACCTGCCACAGCCAGAGCACACTCCGTCGTCTAGAGCGCACTTGCGTATGCAAGGAGTTTTAATAGGCCCAGTCTGGATAGGACGACTTTTTATTCTTCTGACCAAACCAATTCTCCAATTCCCACTCGCTGTAGATATTGTGATCACATAGAGGGTCTGTGATAACAGGCGTTACTCCACGCATCATAATATTACCTGGGTGTAGATCTAGTTTTACATCTAGTTGCTCTGCCATTTCTCTAATCTGATGTGCAATAGAGAATAATTCATGTGACGGCGCAAGATACTTGAGTGTGTAGCTGTCGTCGCTAACAACAGAACTAATATCGTTAGATACTACTAGCTTGTGCTCTGGAATAGGCTCTAGCCGCTCCATCTTGACAAGATACCAATCTTCTCCCACGTGAATGTCGTACACACGAGGGAAGTGCGGATTATTAACGAGAGACGGCTCTTGAATATAGTTCAAGAACGGATCACTTGTTCTAACTCCTACTTTGTAGACCAGATTAGGGTCTACATTGCTGTCAAAAACAGCCGCATAGCAGCCGTGACCAAGCATCCTAAAACCTTTACGAGTGAAATTATTGATAACTGTATGGGCAGTAGCCATGCTATTCTCCATGATTTATAAATAACTATACCATATAAATCAGGAGTGTTCAAATAACTTGTTACTTAGGCTCGTCTATCTTGTCTCGTTTATTTTGTTTGAAATAGCTGTCAATACCGAAGGCGGCAGCAACAGTAGCAAATGTGGGTATTACTAAAATACCTACTAGGTCTACCATAGCATCTGTCTGACCCAAGCCAGCTAGAGTATAAAGTGTATAGCCTATAAAACTGTACAACACAACTAGCGCACTGGCAGCTATTTCTCTTTTGTAAGTTTTATAGGCCATTGTGCTTATCCTAACAACTTAGCAAGAGTTTTTGGACCAGCTACGCCATCAGCAGTTAATCCATTAGCAGCTTGCCACTTCTTGAGTGCTGCTTCTGTTCCAGGGCCGAAATCGCCGTCAGCTTTTATTCCTAAGGCTTTCTGCATTTTTGCAACTGCAGGACCATTAGCACCTTTCTTTAAGGATTGAGTAACGGCATCTGTAATCTGATCGTGTACTGCACGGACCTTACCTCCTAGAACTGCTAAAGCATGTTCGTAGTGTTTTTTTCTATCTTCTAGTCCAATAACTCCGCCATTGATACGTTTGGTCATAGCCACGATATCGCCGCTGTCGGCTATCTCGTTCAGTCCATTAGTTTTCCAGAACCAGCACGCACTCTCTAGTGCGCCTTGTTTTGTTTTTAGATATTCAATAGTTTCGTCTAATGTCTTACCGATGTGCTTGGCAAACCTAGAATAGTTGTCTTTACCAGTTAGTTGTATAACTCCACGACCTCTAAACTTCCATCCTTCACCGCTTGCAGTATCACCATTGCCCATACGGCTAGCATATACTATGTTTGCAATTTTTTCTGGCTGTCTATGATACGCTTGTGCGTCTCTACCTGCTTTTACAAAGTATTTAGGAAATATCTTATTCAACCCTTCAGCAGAGTAGTTAAGATTTTCTTCTAGCACTTTGAAGTTATTAGATTCATGTCCGCATTGCGCTACAAATCCGGCTATTCGTGCAGGCGTATTTATTTCATACCGTGGAAATAATAAAGACATAGCCGAGAACCACTCGTCTATGTCTGGATTGCCGTGCAGCATTTGTTCTACGTGTTGTTTAGTCAGTGTCAAATATAGTCTCACTACAAACACTTTGGATTAGCTTGTGCTAGTGTTTGTATGGCTGGGGGAGGAGGGCTCGAACCCCCGACACTCGGTACCAAAAACCGATGTTCTACCGCTGAACTATCCCCCAACTGTGATTACCAGTGATGGATTACTCCGCTGATAATAACAATATTAGTTATGATATAGATTGCTACTATTAGCGTCCTGATAGTGGCTACTATATCTGCCTCTGTGTCGTCTGGTGAAGCTTTTTCACCAAGAGCTTTTGCCCAATATCTCCACAACCTCATTGAACTTCGTTCAATCCATGTTCTCTGTCAAGATATTTGTATTCTACCTTTACAGGTTCAAACTGTTTTAATTCATCAAAAATGATGTTTGTGTCGAGAGAGCCACAAGTGTATACGTCCAACTGTATTAGTGCCGGACTAGGCTCATCCCATACGTGCATCGCTATGTGCGATGTTTCTATAATACAGGCTACAGTAAGCCCGCGATTTCCTGGAACATCAAGATATTTAGCAAAAGGGCCGACTAGTGCCTTCATGCCTATCTTTGATATTAGATCTCGTACCCATTCAACAGCCCATTCCTCACTGGTAGGTGGTCGATTAACTTCTGTACGAACTATAAGGTGTTTGTGTTCAAGAACCATTCTGCATCTCCCTTGCAATCATAATTATGGCAGTTCTCAAAGCCCTGGATGGGCGATTTTCTGCTTCTAGCTGTTTGGCTAGTTCTTCTAGTTGCACGAGTACATGCTGAACGGCGTATCTCTCCACATGGCATCTGCCTTATCGTTGAATTTTGGTGGACCCTAGCGGGATCGAACCGCTGACCTCCTGAATGCAAATCAGGCGCTCTCCCAGCTGAGCTAAGAGCCCGTTATATGGCAGGGGAACAGGGAGTTGAACCCTGGCTTTCAGTTTTGGAGACTGACGTGCTACCGTAACACTTAACCCCTAGATAACTCTTGTAGTCTGATAGCTGCTGATATAGCAGCATCAAGTTGTTCTCTTGTTTCACACATTGCAATGCACGACCAAAGTTGTTCTAAGGTCAGGCCACTAAACTTAGCGTTTCCTATAGCGCTTGCAATATAGTCGTAATCAGAGATAGTATATTCCATGTAAAAATACCTGCCCATTATCCGTTGACAAGACGGTATATGTCTGGTGACAGCGACGTAGGCCCCGAGCCTGCACCCTTACTCTGCCTCTCGCTTCCGGCCAGACCGGCGAAGCGTCAAACAGGTATTTATAGATGGTGCCCCCACGACGACTTGAACGCCGGACCTGATGATTACAAATCAACTGCTCTACCAACTGAGCTATAGAGGCAATGTTGAGACACTTACCGTGGTGCCTCGCGAGTCTATTACGTGACCACCCGTTAGTTAGATTTGGCTGTGCCAATAAGCGCTAGTACAATTACTGCAAACAGGCCAAATAGAAAACCTAGAATAGCCCACACAGTAGTATCACGATTACGAGTTTTTGCCATTTCGGCACATAGCCAAGCAAAAAGAGCACCAAAAAGAATGATAATTAGAAGTTCCACGATTTTTCCTTATCGTTTAGTTAGAGAAACGCCGATAGCAACTGCAATTAGGAGAGCTGCTAAGCCGATAGCTGCTGGAATCCAGATAGGGGATAATACCCACCACCAACTCCAAGCAATAGTACCTATTAGTTTATGATGTATAAAAAGTATGGTTAGCAGACCTAAAAAGCCAGTACCTCCGTTTACATATCTAGTTTTATCTGTGGTGGACATTCGATTACCTTAAGGTTGGTACCCCCTGCCGGGCTCGAACCGGCACTCCATAGGAACGAAATTTTAAGTCTCGCGCGGCTACCAATTTCACCAAGGGGGCAATATGTTTATTTGGCCCGCCCTATACCCCCGCTTCTATGGTCAGTGGTATTATCTCTGTCTGCATCGACGGGCAATGCAGCCGTTGCAACACTTTACAGCTGTGTTAATTCACAGTCAGCTAATCACATAGTGCTTCAAAATGAATAGCCTATTACCGATTTGCAGCCGGTAAAATATATTGGTCCGAGTGGAAGGATTTGAACCATCGACCCATTGCTCCCAAAGCAATTGCGCTACCAGACTGCGCTACACTCGGATATTCGTACTGCGAGGGTCTGATTCTCGCAAGCCGAGGAAGAGAGGGAAATAACCTTCGTAGCCAGTACAGACTATAGGCTCAGGTCAGTGCGCTTTTCTTCCTAATTTAAAAACTAGACTTGTACAACATGCTGCTAGTAGTAAACGAGCGTTTCCAAGCCCATTCATCTAGCACAAGTTGATTGAAGACAACATCTTCAAGTTCAATCACATCGTCTACGCTCAACTCTAGCATACGGGCAGCACGATTGTAGTCTGCTTCGTAGCTAGTAGGAGCCGTAGGGACGCTCTTCATATCTTTAATCTTATCTAGATCACCAGTGTTGGCTAGTTCTAGATTATGCTTGGCGATTTTGACAGCTAGTGCCTTGTAATCTTCTACAGCTTCATTAAACTCTGAAACGTGTTTAGCTTTATTTTCACGAATAATACGTAGGAGTTCTAGTTTATTAATCTTGACGCTGTGCATTACATTTTTTCCTTGCTGTTTCATGTCTACATTTATATTTGGTACTCCGAGAGGGACTCGAACCCCCAACCTAAGCGTTATGAGCACTCAGCTCTGACCAATTGAGCTACCGGAGTATATTCTGTTTTGTTACAACGACTATAACACGCTGCTAACCTAGTGTCAACAACTATTTTTATTTGATTGCCCTTCTACACCCTCAGGGCAGGTCTACTAGCTATCTAGCCTCATACTAAGCCTGAGGTTTCACTGTGTCTAGTACGTTGGCTTTGCTATCCCAACTTCTCCACCCTAAAATGCCTGCTCTACGAGCTTTGCTCGGAGTAGCATGTTTAAGATGTTCTAATGAACAATCATAAGCAGTAGCGTAATAATCTTTAGGCCACTTCTTCTTTTGTTTTTCTTCTGTCACTTAGACCTCGCGTAATATATTGGCGATCCCGGCAGGACTCGAACCTGCGACCCACTGCTTAGAAGGCAGTTGCTCTATCCAGCTGAGCTACGGAACCTCTTGTTATATTAACTATACGTTATTTTTAACCTACAGTCAATATCGAATTTCATTCGAAAGCTTGTAGTCGGTGGGAGATAACTTCAGTATCAACAATCTCAAACCACCAAGCTCCTTCTCGTAGAGTTTTGAAACGATTTACTAGACCTACATGCTTGCAGGACCGTTTGCCCCAAGCAGCAGGGCAGCTACATTTAGCTTTGCGAACGGTGTATACTGCGTCTGCGTCTTTGCGATCACCGAAGTTAGCTACTTCATACACATCAGTAAATAGTTTGCGAACCGTGTACATATTTATCTCCCTCATTTCAATAAATATAATATACGATGAAAATAGCCTAGACGCAAGAGAAAATTTAAGGCGTGTGGAATATTAACGCCACACGCCTTAAACAAAGCCATGCCTAATGCACACTAGGACTTATATACGATCGGCTCTGTATCGGTGAATTTGGTTGTGTGCTGAGGTTAAATTCACAAGCCCTCAGAGAGTTTTTTTGTTAACCTGTACCACTCACAACAGGCTCCCCAACGCCAGACTATAGTCTTCTGATAGGGAATTATCTAAGAAGCAGCCCCGCCACCGCTCTTCTTAAAGGCTCATCACAGTCTTCTGACATTGCAGACTAATATGATATTCTTCTTACTAGGAGCCCTACCTGTCACGCTAATTACTTAGTGTGATTTTTATCTAAGTATACGATAAGATCGGCTAGTACTTGCTTTGTTGAGCCACTAAACCCAGTAGTATCAAAACCTACTAGGCTTTCTAGCGTATTAAGAAGTTCTTTTTTGCTTGGACCATTTTTCTTGTTGTCTTGCTTTTGAGCAGGCACGTATACGCCCTCTTTTACAAGCTTAGACCTAATGGACCTTACAGGCTTTTTCATAAGCTCTGCAATCTCATCAATACCGTCTGTACCGAGTTCTTCATAAAGAGCTAGTAGTTGTTTAGTTTGTTCAGTTGTGTAGTTTTGCTGAGTTTCTGACACTGTTTTAAAACCCCATAAGTTTTTGTGTATATATACATTACGTGATTCGAGAGCCAGATGCAACAAAAAATTTATTTGAAAACGGTCTAGTCCTCCATCCAACGCGAACGTCTTACGTATAGAGGGCTGCTACTTCCGTCTGAAAACTCGATAAATGCTTGAGCACTGGAATCCCAATATGATGCTTCGGCTGCATGTGCCGTACTTTGACCCTGAAAGGTTAGAGTTGCCTCATCCCCTTCTATGTTCTTACCTAACAAGTAAAAGCCAGAAGCTTCGTAGTGTTCTAGATAAGATTCAAGCTGAGACGTGTGGCACGTGACTTTTACTTGCATTTTTTAAATTCATCCGATCTGCTCTTCGTATATTTCTCTTTTTCTGTTTCCATTTATCACGGTCTCCTTTGAAATTTACTATCCCTTTATTTTTTGCTTGCATAGCTGTAGCATTATAAAGTAGATCTAATGAATCCATTAACGCTCTCCTTTGGAGAGTTAGAATCCTAGCATATTACTCCTAAGAGTATTCAAGATAGTTTGGCTAGGATGTTCCTCTCCCTGACTACGATGAGCCATACCACGAAGTAGGTACTGAATAGTAGCAATATCAAAAGCAATAGTAGGGTCTTCTACATTGATGTTGTAAAAAGACAGTTTATCATTGTAGTCTTGTACTACAGAGGTTAGAAGTTCATTTACAACATTTTGCTCTGGTTTAAACCGAGAGTATGTGCTAAAATATACTACGTTATCAGTACTCAATTAAATTAATCCTTTTAAGATTGAAGCCCTATTATTCCAATAGTTGTATACTGGAACACCGTAACGGGCGGCCTGTTTAGTTTTAGTAGATTCCTCACCAGAGGAAATCAGTGCATGGCAGTCTTTAGTTACAGTATCACTAAGAACAAACCCATGACGAGCAAGGTGAGAAGCAAGTTCTTTTTTAGTCATATCAAGTTTACCGCTGATAGCAATCTTCTTAGACTCTCCAGCACTAGCTTGTTCTTCTTTAGCATCTTCTAGGTCATAAGGAAGTTCTAGAACCCAATCCTCGTTTACATCAATCCAAGCTAGAATACTTTCAATAGTAGTAGGGCCGATACCTTTAATGCTAACACTATCAATAGTTCTTAGATTTTCAAACTTTGGAATGTGGTCAACAATTAACCTAGCAGTACTCTTACCTACATTTGGAATACCTAGAGATGCAAGTACGGTAGCATAATCTTTAGGGCGGTTAAGCTCTTCTTGAATCTTCAAACCGTTCTTTCCTAGAATCTCCCAATCTGAACGACCAAACAACTCACTAGGATGCTGAATATCTAGTTTTTTGATACTAGCTTCGCCAAGCCCTTTGATGCCTAGAGTCTTTACAAAGTACTCTACTAGACGATACCCATTATCTTCCTCAACATATAGTTTTGGACCTTTACGGTACACATCCATGTTAAGAGATGCTTTAGCATCTGCAATAGTAAACAACTCATATTGAGAATGTTCCACTACCTTAACAAATTGAGGGGTGATACGGCGCTCAATAAGAACCATATCACCACGGCGCAAACCGTTCTGCTCTACAAAGTCGATGTTGTGTAGAATTACACGGCTTACAGTAGCGCTATCTAGAATAACAGGTTCTACGATACCTACAGGAGTTACTACACCGCTACGGCCAATAGCCCATTGAATATCTTTTAGATAAGTTACTGCGCTGAAGTGTTCTTTCTTTTTGAGAGCTACGGCAAATCGTGGATACTTTGCAGTATAGCCTAGTTCTTGTTCTAGTTTATAAGAATCAGTACGGAATACAATTCCGTCTTGTGGGTATGCTGAGTAGTCACCAACATCTACAGTATCAAATCCATTAACACGAGCTAACGCCATACGATCTAGATATGGTCTATCACATCCTAGAACATCATGCACGATAAATCGAAGATTACGGCTCTCAGCTTCTTTGGCACTCTTAAGACCGAGAGCTCCCGCAACATAGTTGCGGAAGTTCTCTACGTCATGATTATCTGTTACTACTTCGCCAACATAAGTAAAATCATCTGATACAGATGTAGGTACACCTTTAATAACTCGGCTCAGGTGCATTACACTTTCACCGTACTCACCGTCTCCACGAGTGAGCATAGTATTTAAACTACCTTTAACATAGGTGATACTAAGATTAACACCATCCAGTTTAGGAAGTTCAATAGAAAAAACAGGATCTACCTCTGTACGCTCGTATACTTTCTTAAGTGAATACAAACGATGAGGATGTTTTACTTTACCTGTAGATGCAGTAATGCGTACAGTAGGGCTATCAGAATCTTTCCAATTCTGTAGCTTTTCAGTCTCTACAAGCTGATCGAATAGAGCATCATACTCTGAATCTTCCAGAACAGGCTTACCAAGGTCATAGTAAAGCTTATCGTGATAGAGTACAATTTTCTTTAAAGACTGATAGTCCATGGTTATTCCTCGTTTTCTTCATCTTCTTCAATCATCATAGACGTTTGATAAGCTATTGAGAAGGCTAAAATAGATATGTCTTGATGGAATTTATACATAGAATAGGTAGTTATTCCTACTAGCAACCCACCGAGTATAGCTACCATAACACTTACATAACCTAGAATACCAAGTATAACTAGGCCAGCACCTAAAAATCCTACTGCGTTCAACGTAGTTTGCCTCCTCGAACAAAACTTAGAAGCATCTCTTCATATTGCTCTTTTAATTGTTTTTGATTTACAGGAATGTGCCGGTTTAATACCGCAACCCTGAGTTTTCGATATGTATCTTTGAACAGAATACCGTGCGGCCTATCTGATGTAATACCTAGATTAAAATGGGAGTAGAACTGCGCGGCATGTGCCATTTCATGGCATACATGCAATCCAAGAGATAAGTTTTCGTCTGTTGCATAAAACCCGCCAATTAATGGGTCTGTGTCAAAACTCTTATACTCATACATTCTGTATGGAGAAGTACGAGGCATGCAAGCTACACTCATAGCTATACTAATACCTGCCCCTTCCTTATACCATCCTCCACGACTGCAACGCCTACGAGGCGACCAGTCTAGTTCAAATTTACTAAGAATAAAGTTTTGGTAACTAGACCACGAAGTGATTACGTCTTCACATTGGCGAGCCCAAGATTTAGCTTTTTGTTCATATAGTTGTTTATCGTCCAATGTCTGCCACCGAGGTTCTAGTAATAAGTTGATAGGCTCCTTTGTTATATGCAGGAGCTACTGTAAACTGCTTCATTGGCTCTGAATGTTCTAGGCAAGTTTTATAGCCTAGAGCATAACGACGTTCACTAAATTCTTCACCGCAAACTTTGCAAATTGCCATAATAAAAAGTCCTATTGCTATATCATATATACAATATAGCATAAGACTTATGTGTTGGCAATTATTTTTTACTTATAGCTTCTACGTAATCACCTAGAAAAGTAGATGAACTGGCTGTTTTACCGCCGCCAACTCCAAAAACGCTGACTATACCTAGACTAGTACACAAATCAAACTCCGCCTCGCTAGCACCTGAGGGGGTTCTATCGCCGCCATTTACAAAAGCTAAAGGTTCGTTCCTATTTCCGTACTCTTTATAAAATTTAGATATAGCCTGACACGCAGTACCGTCATCATCATTCCACGAATCTAGTACGTAATAAACCATATTCAAACTACGAATTATATTGCGTCTTTCACTGTATGGAAGAAAGAAAGCACCTTTCTTACGTGTTAACCACATATCACTATTTAATCCAACAATCAGCTTACCAAGACTAGCAGCTTTGTTGAAAGCTGCTAGGTGACCGGAATGGATAGGATCAAAACCACCAGTTATTAAGACGTACATAGATCAATGATCTCCTGGATTGCTTTTGTTTTCTCGTCGATTTCATCGACGGCTTGTTTCTTAATAGCAGTTGCTGCGGCCCTAACATGGGTAGAGTTTAATCCGTAAGTATCTTTTAGATATTTTACTTTTGCATTAATCATCTCACGACTGGCATCAATGCTTTCCATTAGACTAACCACAGTATCAATAGTAGAGGCTACGTCTGCTGGATCAATAGGTTTTACTGCTTTGACTTCTTTTTCTTTTGCCATTGTTCTATCTCTTTAAAAAAGTGTTGAGTTAAAGTTCTTACTTCTACAGGTAAACACTCAGATTCAAAATGTAAACTCATAGTGTTTGTAATTTTATTATATCGGTATCGTATAGTAGAAAGCAATGGTAAAGTTTCAAAAGATATAGAGTATGGATCCATTCTAATAAAATAATTAGACCAATCTTCTGGCTCTCCTATAGTATCTAATTTTGGATACCTACGCTTAAGATCCGTATAGAATTTTCTACCTAAAATCTCTTCTGTTCTTAATTCTCTTGGTAGTTCTTCTACCACGCTAAACATCTCACTGTTGAGAAAATCCATCTTTTAAAAATCTCCTGTATTCTATTTCGCTTGGAAACATCGTTATGTCTCCGTATATGTTTTTTATTCTTTGTGTTATAGGCAAGAAGTTGAGAGGCAATCCTTCATGCTCTTGAGCAAAAGGGGTTCTATTCGTAAATGGAGGTTGATAATCTGCTCTTGCTGATGGATTTGGATGTACGCTATCGCCCCATTTAAACTGTAGGTATTGTCTATTGTAGTTTATCTTGTCTACACTAGGATCATTTTTAATAGACGCACTCTCATTAACATCTTTATTCTCTACATATAGAGAATTTATAATTACACCGTTTAACATACACCTTTGTTTGTAGTCTGCATCTTCGCTATACACATAGATAAAATTTTCATCAAACTCACCTACAGTTTCCCACACTTCACGAGTAATCACAAAAGTACTGAACTCAAAGAAGGGTTGTATAACTCCAGTTATACATAAACCATTTGTCTCTTCTAAGGCTAGTTCTATTAACTCAGGAGGTATTTTTGCATCATCCTGAGTTATAACTATTTTATCTAGCTCCATCTCATCAAAAGCTATTTTACATATCAAATTCCACCCACCAGCGCAACCGATGTTGCGCTCAGTAGTAAAAAAATTGCAACCAAAAGTAGGCGAGTACTTTTGGTTGCCATTATCTATGAAATAATAGATAGAGTTTTTTACTGTATTTGTATTGTCAAAAAAACTTTGAGCGGCTGAGTAGCTTAATACAAATATGTTGTTTTTGGTCATCTCTTAAACAATCTGGTTAAAAACTTATTATTGTCTTTTACAAAAAACTTTCACTCTCACCTGGAGTAGTGGCTTCTGGCTCTTGAACTGGTTCTACTGTTACCACCGCAACACCGTCAAATAGCGCTGCCACTTCTTCAACAGACCACTCTTGTTGTGTTTTCCACTGAGCAGTAGGTACGTTAACAAAAACTTCGCTACCATCCTCAAGAATTTTTACCCAATCATATACTACACCAGAATTGGTGTCTTTTATTGCTCTAAACATAGTAATCTCCTTAGTGCTGGACTGCCTGAATAGGCTCTCCTGCATATGTTTCTTCTTCTTTAATAAAATTATAACAGTGATTTACTGCATGTTCTTTGTTTTTTGCCTCAATATCAAAATCTGCGTGTTGAAGCATTGGTACCATGTCTGCAAGCCTATCTAGGTCGTGTAGAATTTCACTGTGTTCTAAGGCTTTTGACACATCCACACCATTCTCCTGACGAGTATGACTAACATGGAATAGTGGTCGTACACTACCCCAAGTCTTTACTGCTTCATGAAACTCAGGTAGGTTAACTGTTGGATATGGGCGTTGTTTACGACCCCAGCAGTCATAGTGATGAATATCAAAAGTAGCACGAGTTGGAATACGGCTACAAAGATCTAGAACATGCTCAATGTCATATCCGTTAGGCTTGTCTTCATTTTCTACGGCCAGACATTGTTGGGCATAGTCACTGAGATATTGAAAATTAGTTGCAAAACGATTAATACCTTCTTCACGAGTACCTTTGTACACACCTTGAAGATGGATATTTACTACAAAGTCTCTAGGGTCGAGACCCATATACTTGCCAATCATTGAATGATATTCAACATCTTCAATGGAGTTTTTAACTACGTCAGAGCTGTTAGATGCAAGAACAGTGTACTGTCCTGGATGCATTGAAAGTCTAATTTCATTGTCTTTTGCAACTTTGCCGATACGCTCTAGTTTGATTCTGATCTTATCGTCAATCTCTTTGTACCAAGGTTTAGCTTCGTCTACAGTGAATACTGGAAGAAGAGTGGTACTAATACGAAAACTACGAAGATTTACGGGTTGTTTAGCAAAATACTCAGATAGAGTTTTGTACAGCTTATCCAGATTAGCTAGAGCTTTTTCTTGAACTTTTTGTTTTCCGTTTGGTCCTAGAGCAGTTGTCTTGGTAGTTGTACCAACATTGTATAGTTTTACCATTTTAGGGTCAAAAAATTGACAACATTGAGAGATACGCCAAGAGCGCATAGTTTTGTTGAAGTACTCAGTCATATTTTATCTTTCTGTTAATGTTCAGATTATATAATACCTTATAAATAGGAGTAAGTCAACAAAAAAGTTACTTATTATGGTCTAGGAAACTCATCCATAGAAATTACGACACGACCCTCATCTTCCATTTCCATGTCTTCGCCTGAATCTTCTGCTGACGCTTCGCTGTCTTCTGTTTCTGATTCGCTATCTTCATCGTCGCCAAACTTGTAATAGCTGTACACAGATTCTATGTGATGATCCATGTCTGATATTTTAGATTGTATCCAAGCCTCTAGCTCGTCATCTTTTCCAATCATAGTTAGCAACTCTGTTGCGTAGGCAATTGTTTTCTTTAAGCTGGCGCGAGCCATTCTTGCTTCACTCATAGTTGTATCTCCGTTATTTTCTTGGTCCGCCTGGTTTAGGATTTGCTTTAGATCCTCCTGGCCCTGCCCATAGTTTTTTTCTTGCCCAGTAGTTAGCACTGAACTTATCATCTTTTGTAAGATTACCGGAACCATCTCTGATACCTGCACTCCTATCAAGATAGTTTTTTCTAGCTTCAGCAGAATAGTTATGTCCGTAATCTTTGTGCCCAAATTTTACAACTTTTACTTCATCGCCTTTTTTAGCTAACACTACTTGCTTATGTTGAGAGGAGCTAGTATTTCTTTTAGGTTTATTGAAACCGGGATACGTTTCTCCGCGATATTCAATCTTTCCGCTTGGCAATCTTTTTACGTCTTTTGTTGTTGCCATTTTTTACTTCAACCTTTTGCTTTTTGATTTTAGGTTTAGGTTGCCCTAAGAATGTTGATTGAAATGTCGGAGCCACTGTCATTTCATTTTCCTAAATCGTTTTACTTTTTTGGCAACTGTTTCAGGTTGAGCTACAAATTGCTTACCTTCTTTAGTGCCTTCTCTTTTAGCTCTGTTAGTAGCAGCCTTTTCGCCTCTAGACAAAGCTTTCCAAGCTTTCTCAGGCAGATATCTTCCACGCTGAGATTTAGGCTTGTCATCTTCTTTATCAGAAGAATATTGCCATTTTTGTTCTGTCCATTTTTTCAATGAACGTTGAGGCGCTTTGAGTGCCATTATTTTTTCTTCATTTTCTTCAACATTGCAGCTTGCAATGCTGGTGGTAGTTTTTTCTGAGCCGCTGTAAGTCCGCCAGCTGCTTCTTTCATAGGTTTTTTAGCAGCTTCTTCTTTTTTCATAGGTTTTTTAGCCATTTAAGGTCTCCTTATTTTTTATACCCGCCGCCTGCTTTTTTATATTCAACTGCAAGCAACTGGGCTTTTCTAGCACTCCACTGACCGGGAGACCCACCTTTACTACCTGCTTTAATTCTTTCAAATATTTGCTTGCGTAAAGTTGGTTTTGTATATACTCCGGCTTCGTTAACTCTTGATTTGGTTACCATATTATTTCTTCTTTGCAGCTCGCGCTCTTATCATTGCCGCTGCAGCTACTCTCTTACCAGCTTCTTCGCTACCATATTTTAAGGCTGCACTTTCAGCTACTCGTGAGAACATTTTACCTTTTTTACCGATATCTTTACCGGCCACTGCTCTTTTAGCTAAAGAACTACGTTCTTTTCCTGTTAACAGTTTCATTCCAGGTTTTTTAGATTTAGGTTCTTGTGCCATATCTAACCCCTTTATTTCTTTGTTTTGCCAGCAGAAGAAAGTGCTATAGCTATAGCTTGTTTTCTTTCTGCTTCTTGCTTGCTTATACCTTGTTTTTTGGCTATGCTAGCAATAGCTTTTTTTCTTGTTTTACCGGGTTTATCTTTGACTAGCTCGCGAATATTAGCTGATATAGTTTTTTGACTTGACCCTTTTTTAATAGGCATATTACTTCTTCCTGTTAGAGCGTAAGGCTGCCACTGAATTTATTGGCTTTTCTCCAAACACTTTAATCTTTACTGTATCGCTATATTCTAGCTCAACTACTGGCAGGTATTTATTATGTATAGTCCAAAAGTACGCATACTTTCTTTTTGTAAGAAGCCCAAATCGACTTTGGGCTTCCATGAAAGATATTATTAACTTTCGGTGTTCAGGCGTCAACGGCTCCTGTAATAAAGCTCGGAAGACTTCCTGCGATATCTTCTTGACTATTGGGTAAATCGTTACTGTGCTTTTCATTTTTCTCTAAATGATATAGTATATCCCGTACTAAAGCACTTCTAACTACATCTTTATTTTCGTACTGAATAACAGCAATACTTTTACAGTTTTTTAAACGTTTAACTGCCCACTGTAATCCATTTTCTCCGACTATATCGCTCTGAGTAGGATCACCAGTAATAACTACTTTTACGTTTTCACCAAATCTGGTTAAGAACATTTTCATCTGGTCTATAGTAGTATTCTGTGCTTCGTCTAGAATTATAAAAGCATTATTAAAGGTTCTACCTCTCATAAAAGCTAATGCTGCAACCTCTATAACACCTTCATGTACTAAGTCTTGTACCATTTTTGGATTAGACAAATCACTGAAGGCATCCATTAGCGGTAATAGGTATGGATCTAGTTTTTCTTTCATATCACCTGGAAGATAACCTAAATCTTCTGTAGCAATAGCTGGTCTTACTATTACAATTCTATCTACAAAGTCAAAAGATAGATAATGATAGGCTTGAGACGCTGCTAAGAAAGTTTTTCCGCTTCCTGCGCTACCAACTGCAAAAACTACTGGTAATTCTGCAATGGCATTTAGAAACTCTTTTTGTTTCTTGTTTTTGGGTTCTACTGGTCTAATTCTTTTTTTGTTCATAAAACTTTTTTACCCTGTAGCGCAAGTCTGGTATGTATGTTTTTGGCGTTCCTGTAAATAATTGGAATCCTCCCTGTTCATTTGCAATCAAAATAACAAATCTCGATATTTGCTCTGGGAACATTCTGTTGTGTGCTTTACAATATGCGGTTGCCTGCAAAAAATAATCTTTAACATAGGCTAAGGGTTTTTCTTTTCTAGCAGTTTTAAAGTCTACTAGGGTTAATTTACCCATCCAATATCCTAAATTGTCACAACGTCCCGCTAATCTTAATTCATCATCCCATACAACAAATTCTTGAGCTATGCTCTCGTATTTATGCAGTAATAACTGCTTCATTAATGATTTTACCATTTGTTGTATGAACAGCGGTTCATTTTCTAAACCGCTATGTTTTATAAAGTGGCGGGCATCATCTATAGTAGGTTTCGAATACTCTATAAAGAAATCTTCTAGGTATTTGTGGAGTATCGTCCCTCTCAATGATGCCGCCTCAAGAATTCGGTCTGCTTCTTCTTCTCCGACTTTAGCCCTCCAAGCATCAATACCGCTCATATTAGCAGTAGCTTTGAGAACTGTAGTCACACTAGGGTATAAACCAGCGGGAATGTCGTACACTCTACCAGTAGGATGGTCTATATTTCTAAAATCTTTACATTGATTATATGTTAACATATTAAATTTTATTTGGCAATACAAAAAATTTAAAGAACCAAGAGAGCAAACACTCTCTTGGTTCCGTAACTGTTAGCTAACAGGTATTGTCTTTACTTTCTTGGTTTCAGGCACTTTGTTTTCTAGAGTTATTTTCAGCATACCGTCTTCATATACGGCTTTTGACACTTCTATAGTCTCAGCAACTGTAAAAGTCCTCGAAAATGATCTAGACGATATGCCTTTGTGTAGGTATTTCTTAGAATCTTCTGGTTTTTTTGTACCAGATACTTCTAACACGCCATTTCCTAAGGACAATGAAATTTCTTCCTTTGAATATCCAGCTATTGCTAGCTCTATCCCATAAGAAGTATCTGTAACCTTATAGATATTATAAGGTGGGAAGTTTACTACACCTTTTCCATTAAGTTTAGATAGTAAATCTTCAAATCCAATAAAAAATTGATCATATTGTGTTAAATTAGTCATCTGCTTTTCTCCTATTATAGCAAGAATTTTGAAGTCCCATTAAGGCAACTTCGTGTTGTCTACTACTACCTTTATATTATTTTTAGATAGTAGTCCAATTTCTCTTATAAACCGTTCTTTCTTAAGAACTTCTACTACATCTTTCCAAACCATGTAGAATTCATTTAAGTCTTCTTCACTGAGATCATCTATTCTAGCGAAATCAAAATAGTCATAGCATACTAAGCTAGCAGCTATAAACATGTTTGCACTACCGATATATCTATCTTCTTCTGATAGAGAATCTTCAGTAAACCTAGAAGCTACTAATTCGAAATTAGCTTCATTTATAGTATCAGACTCCTCTGAATAAATATCTAAAGGAGTAGAAGCTAGTATTTCTTTTATTTTATCCATTAACTGTTTTGACATTGTTATTTAAATAATAAATCTGACCAAGTAGCAATTGCTGCTCCAGTAGCAGCCACTAAACCGCCTATAAACCACAATGTTCTTAAACTAGTCTTTCCTTGATTAGCAAGATTATTTAACTGATCAATTTTTTCTAGAAGAGAACTCATTTCGGAGTCAAAGCGATTATTAAGCCTTTCTACGTCGTTGGCAAGTTTTTCCATTTTCTCCATTAAGGCTATGTGGCGCTCATCAAATTTAGTCTGAAGTACTTTTACTTCAGTTTTTGTGTTCTGAGAACGCTCATGTAATTGTCGAATTTCTTCTCGTATACTAGATAAATCTTCCATCGTGGTAATCTCCGGCCCCTCTAAACTAGTATACGAAACTAATTATTTTTTGTCAAAAGAAAAAATTACAAATTGACAGCTGAGTATTTGGGGTAATTATTAAACGCCCACGCAAACTCCGTTTGCAACTGTTTAGAAGCCAAAGCTGGGTTTTGTTCTGTTTTTAAAATCTGAATCATATTGGCAATAGCAACTAGGACAGGGTTTATAGTATTGTTAGTAGTAAACCCATGTAGCTCTATTGGATTTCTTTTAACATGTTTATAGAAATAAGTAGGATTATTTAATTTTAATAGTGATTTTATAATACTTTTCTTTGTATCTTCATTAAGATTCTTCTTTAAAATGCTGCTTAGCTCAAAAAACTCTACGTCAAATGGTGTTAGTTTGCTCATTTTTCCTCTTTGGTGGTTGATTATAGTTATATATAATCAAATTATGTACCTAAAAGCAAGATAAAAATTAAAGCATTTGCTCTATACTTATGGCCCTAAACTAATTATGAAATTTTTTAAATTGACACTAGGCCAAGTTATAGTATACTAAATGTAAATAGAGGAATAAAATGGAAATAGTAATAGTCTATGATGAACAATTAAGAAGCTATGTAGCTAAAACTTCTGACTATCTAACTGATAGAGGGTATAGCGTAACTATGCAAGATATTGGAACGTATAGTGGATCAGTGCCTGTAACCACTGTACCAACATTTTTAATTAAAAAGTCAGGAAAAGAAGGATATTTGCTTAGAGGCAAGCAGCCTCTAGATGTAATATTGAATTGGGCAAGAAACTCAGGAATAGGAAATAATTAATGCAGTTAAAAACTAAAAAATATGGAGGAGACCCTCTAAGAACTTATAAGGTTCTTATGAGAAAACTTAGTAAAGAAGGTCACTACCAAGAGGTGAAAGAAAAAGAGTTTTTTAAAAGTAAGGGCGAGAAGCGTAGAGAAGACAAAGTTCGTAATACAGCTAGAACAAAAAAGAAACTTAGAATCATCCACGAAAGATTGGCTAAAGAATTGCCAATTAAAAACTCAAATCAAAAGGTAAGCGGTAAGCAAAAAAATTAAAATAATTCTTGCACGGTACCCCCATAGCATATATATTAAAAGATAATAAGGCCCTTAATTGCTAAGGGCTTTTTTATTTATATAATGGTGAAAGATGAAAACAGTAGTAATAACAGGTAGTGCAGGACTTATAGGAAGTCATTTATGTTATAGATTTCTAAAACTAGGATTCAGAGTTATAGGGATTGACAGTTTAATTGGCGGTTATAATACTAATATGCCAGACCAAAATAGCGATTTCATATTCTTTAACGAAGATATACTAAACAATAAGAAACTAAGTGAGATATTTAAGTTTTATAAACCAGAACTTATAATTCATTGTGCTGCTCTAGCACATGAAGGTCTAAGTGTATTTAGTCCTAAAGTTATTGTTGAGAATATTTATGTAGGGACTGCAAGCGTATGTAGTGCAGCTATTTCTGCAGGAGTACCAACCTTTATTAATACTAGTTCTATGGCTAGATATGGTAGAGGACACCCTCCTTTTGTAGAAACTAATATCAGCTCTAGGCCAGTTGACCCTTATGGGTTAGCCAAGAGACACGCTGAAGAGCATCTAAACTTGATGAGTACTATTCATGGAATAAAAGTATTTCACATGGTACCTCACAATGTATGCGGGCCTCATCAGTGCTATAGTGATCCTTTTAGAAATGTTATGAGTATTTTTGCTAATCGTGTTCTACATGAAAAACCAGTCTACATATATGGAGATGGAAGTCAAAAACGTAGTTTTTCTCACGTAAAAGACTGCGTAGACGCATATGAGACTTTATACGCTAACAAAGACAATATTGATAGTGGCGAAGTTTTTAATATAGGACCAGACCACGGAAGTGAAATAACTATCAGAGAACTAGCAGACATAGTACACAAATATTTTAACACTGAAACCAAGATAATACATGTACCAGAAAGGCCGCAGGAAGTAAAAGATGCCTGGGTAAGTACGGAAAAAGCAAAAAACATTTTAAACTATACAACAAAATACTCTACAGAAGATACAGTCAACGATACAGTGGTGTGGATAAAGAATAGCCCTTTAAGAGATTTTAATTATCATTTAGAATTAGAAATAATAAACGAAAGAACCCCGAAAACTTGGACAGACAAACTATTTAACAAGTAACAATAGCTCATAGCTTTAGTTGCATACTCAGTCAAATTACCTTTAGGTTCTGCACCGACCAGCAAAAGTAAAAACTCATTGTAGATCGTGAGTCAGAATTTTCAAAAGAGTGTTTTTGTATTGAGTCTATAACAGTATTTTTACAGCATTAAAGGATTAAATTTTGAAACCAATAATAGTAGTGCCTTATGTACACGACAACGAGATAGTTGCGTTGAAGCAAGCGCTAGGATATAAGCTACCTGTAGTATTTTGGAAAGATACTGGATTGATAGGCAGCGATCTGGCCTATCAAACTCTGTGGAATATGTATCCAGATAGAGATATAATAATTCTTCATGCCGATATGTTACCCATGCCTGAAGATAAAGACAATAAATGGTACGCAGACTTATTGAACTACGTTCAAGCCCATCCAGAAGCTGGTATGTTCGGTACTACACTTCTATACCCTGCAAAAAGCAAAGCAGGAAACTATTACATACAACATGCAGGAGGCCGATTCGTAAATGGAGAAGCGATACATTTCGGAGGAGGACTTGAGCTATTTAGTTCAAGCACATCTAGAGAGCTGGAAGAAGATAAAGGACAATACGATCGAGTCAGAGAAGTATCCTGGATTACATTTGGCGGGCTATATATCCGCAGGGCTCTTATCAGTGCTTGTGGTCCCTTTGACCCTGCTTATTATTGGACTTACTATCGTGATGTGGATTACTGTCTTACTGCCCGCAAGCTTGGCTGGAAACTATATCAAACACCAGTTAAGTTACTTCATTTCGAAGGTAAAGATAACAAAAGAATCCAAAGTCAAAACCCAATTAGAAGAGAACAATCCTCCATAAACCACACTATATTTTTAAACAAGTGGAGTGGTAGTGACTTTTTGGAAACCATTGATAGAGTTATATAATGAAGAAGCAAAGAAATAAAGGGCACGAAGTTAAAAAACACGAGAGAGCTTTAAAAGCTGCTAGACGGCGTAAAGCATTTAACAAATTAAAAGAACAATGGAAATTGGGGATAGGATTATATGAAACATATACGCAAGAAGAGCGTGATAAGTCTGATAAGCTATGATGCTATATTTTTGCCTACCAGTATAAAAACATACTACGATTATGTAGATGAGATTGTACTTGGACTGGATAAAGATAGAATAAGTTGGAGCAATAATAGGTTTTCCTTTGACGAAGCGCAACTTTGGAAACAACTAAAAGCAATAGACTACGACAACAAGATAAGCATTATTGAAGAAAACTTTCATAGAAGCTCTTCTCCTGTAGAAAACGATACGCATGAGAGAAATTTTCTAAAAAGCAAATGCGAGCATGATTGGATATTCAGCTTTGACGCAGATGAAATGTTGGTAAATGCTCGCGAGTTCTTTGTAGACTTTTGTCCTACAGTACAAGACTACAAAGACATAGAGTTAGTATTTACATGGTATATGCTGTATAAAGAGTTTGATAGTGGATATCTGATTATAGCAGACGAAGATGGTGAGCGTGCTTTCAAAAAAGAAACTCAAGGATTTACAGCACACAGAGACTTACATACTTTTACTTATTGTAGATGGACTAACAGTAGGAAGAAGATACTAAGCCCTCTAGGAATAAAACACTACAGCTTTTGTAGAACAGATGAACAGCTTGACAAGAAGATTAACAACTTCACCCACTCTCGCGAAAGCAAGAATGACCCTTTCTATAAGGTACAAAAGTCTGTTACTCTAGACAACTACTACAGTTTTAAGAATGTCAGAACGATACCTAACGGCGCTCAATGGCCCAGATTAAAATTTGTAGAAAAAGAAAGAATAGACTCATATCTACAACAAGAATCGAGACTCATATATGAAAATTGAAATACTAGGTAAGTTCTACGACAACCAATCCCTATCCATCATAAACAGAAATATAGCATTATACTTGTCACAGAAGTATGAAGTAGCTATAGTACCGCTAGACAGGCCAGATCCATCTTTTAAAGTAGATTCAAATTACATAATTGATCTGTTATCTATAGAAAAAGATATAATACCAGACATACAAATTAGGCACTCCTATCCTCCAGTATGGAACTGGCCTGAGCACGAACATACTAAAGTAGCGTACATACAACCTTGGGAATATTCTTCTATGCCAAGCGAATGGCAGTATAAGTTCGATACGTTTGCTGATGCTGTAATAGTACCAAGTAATTGGAATGCTTCCGTATACAGATCTGCTGGCATAGATCCAGCTAAAGTACACGTAGTACCTAACGGATATGATGAATTAGTATTTTACAAAGACGATTCAAAAACTACTAACACAGTTAGATTTTTGTACGTAGGATGTTCTCAATTTAGAAAAGGAGTAGATGTACTACTAAATGTATGGTCTCAAGTAACCAAGAAACATGAGAACATAGAGCTAGTTATAAAAGATACACCTCAAGTGTATGGACAAAGTAATCTGCTTCAAGATATAATAGCACTACAGCACAAGACAGGTTGTGCTAGAATAACATATATTGATGATACACTAGATGAACGAGAAGTAGCTGAGCTGTATAGATCGTGTAATATAGTAGTGCATCCTTACAGGGGCGAAGGTTTTGGTATGCATGTGCAAGAGGCTATGGCGTGTGGGTGCTTACCTATAGTAACTGCTGGGGGTCCTACTGATGAGTTTGTTGATGATTGGAAAATAAAAAGTACTAGAAGAGTCGTAAATCCTTATGACATATTTGCGCTAAAGCAAGGTGATAGTATGAGTAACATGGGTCAGCACCGTTGGGTATTAGAACCGGACGCCCAAGAACTAGCTAATCTAATACGAAAAGCTATAGTAGAGTACAAGAGTAAGACTGTTAATACTGCTAAGCTTACTACTTGGACAGAAGCCGTAAATAAATACGAAGAGGTACTTACAAAGATAAACGCTATCGAAAGTACTAGGAGAGCGAGACGATGAGTGTCGGAATATGACTTTGGATTTGTGTCTCCGCCAGAAAATGGAAAAGGCGTAAAGGTAACGGTAAATCAATTTAGAAACCAATGGTACGTGCATCTTAGAGAGTACATGGAAGATCAAGATGAAGGGACATGGTTTCCAACTAAAAAAGGTATTGCTATTAAAGCCGAATATGTAGATATACTAGCATACATATTTACAGATGCAGGAAAGCTACTAACTCAACTGTATTATGATGAAATAGCGGGGCTTATACATGAAAAGCAATTAGACTTATTTGAGGATGTAAACGATGAACGTAAGAGTTTGGGATAAAGAAGAAGAGGAAGAGCTGGTAAAGCTCTACTGCGATGACGGCATGGAAGTGCTAGATATTGCGGAATATTTCGGAAAAAATAATAGAAGTATCATAAGTAAGCTGGTACAGCTAAAGGTCTATAAAAAACCTGAAGTAGACAAGAGTGGAAAACGCAGCGTAAAGAGTATGATAATAGACTTAGAGAGAATGCTAGACATCACTCTAGACGGCGTAAACTTGTCAAAAAAATCTAATCTAGAAATACTGGTAGACGCTGTAAAACTTCGTTTTGAGCAAAGCACTCCGCAGAATAAAAATTAAACTTGCTGACTGCTAAGTTTGATCGTATAGTAAATCATCAAGACAGAAAACAAGAAAAAACAGATAAGCAATAAACAAAAATTAAATCAAATTTTTTCTTGCTAAGTTGATCTTGTTTTGATACATTAAATGAAGTTGTTGAGAGACAACTCAACAGTAATAAACTGAAACTACATATAGATAGAGGATAAATAAATGGCAAAATTTGAATACACAGAAGAAATGGTAGCACGTATGGAATCAGCTTGCGCTAATGGCGTAACTGAAGAAATTATCGAACAGCTTTGCGCTGAGTTCGAGTTCCCACGTCGCTCAGTCACTGCTAAGCTACGCAAGCAGGGCTTTGACGTTCCGCACAAGCCAAAAGCTGCTCCAACCTTCACTGAAGCTGAAACCGAAGAACTACGCGAGTTCCTAGAAGCTAATGATGGCACTCACACTGCCGAAGAAATCGCCGAAGCAATTGCTGACGGTAAGTTCACCGCTCGCCAAATCAATGGCAAGGCTCTAAGCCTAGAACTAACTGGCGCGATCAAACCAGCAGAAAAGAAAGCTGCTCCACGTACCTACTCTGCAGAAGAAGAAGCTCGCATTGCTGAGCTAGTGGAAGGGGGTGCTTTCATTGAGGATATCGCTGCAGAACTAGATAAAACTGTCCAGCAAATCCGCGGAAAACTACTTTCCATGAAAATGACTGCGCCACAGCGTGACAAGAAAGCTGCTAAAACTGACGCCTACGAAGGCATCGAAGAAATGGCTCCAAACAGCACTGTTGCTGAATTGGCTGCTCATTTCGACAAGAGCGAGCGCGGTGTTAAGACTGTTCTTTCACGTCGTAAGCTTTCTGCAAAAGACTACACCCCAAAGTCCGTTGCTGAGTAATTAAGACTATATGAGGAGGCAACACCAAGTTGCCTCCTTATTTTTTGAGAGAGCGATTGAATACAGATAGTTATTTCTATCTACACGAACTAGAAGACGAAGTGTTAAACGAAATCTTACAACTACCTTTTGAAGAGCTAGATAATTATATCTACGCTCTTATTTGTCGTTTCTATTCTAATATTCCAAAAGGTAGCGATAGGTATATTAAAATATCAACTGCTTATAAATCTAGTTTTATACTAGAAAAGCTGTACAGAAGTAATAGTATGTTGCATGAAAACTATACGGCAATCTACACTAAAACGGGTTTGATACGAGAAGTAGTAAATGACTTATATGCTATAGGAACAGAAAAGGTTGCAATACATTAAAAAATTTATCTTGCCATGTGCTAGTTTTTATGCTAACATTAACCCATCATTAACATTTTGATGGGTTTTATTTATGGCAAAAGCAGTTATAGCAAAAGAAAAAGAAGAGATTCCTGAGGCTAAGATCAGGCAAGTTATTTGGATGATTAAGGCAGGTAAGACAAAGAAGGCTTGCTGTGAGCATCTAGGTATTGCATACAATACAACTAGGCTAAATAAGATCATTGAGGATTTTAGGGCAAAAGAACAACGTGTCAAAGACCTCAAAGAAAAAGCTAAGACTATGGAGATTACTCCAGCTATCCGTAAACAAATAGCAACTAGCTACGTTAACGGAGAGGCTCAGAGTGCTATTGCGGCTAGATACTATATTTCTCCACAAAAAGTAAAAAATATTCTTATGGAAATGAATGTGCCAATTCGGGCACGTGCTAAGAATGCAGCCGCTAAAACAGAGCATATCGTACAAGACTTAGACGTTAAGTTTAAGATCGGTGATAAGGTCTTTTATGGGCCTGAGAACGCTTTTGCAGTTATTACTGAAGTGTATGATGAAGAATATGCAGAACAGTTACGTCAAGGAAGACAAAGATGGGTGGAGCTTTTTCCTTGGACAGAGAAAAGCAAACATCCAGAACCAGTTTTAGATATTCATTACCAAATCTATTGGGAACTTGAGGACGGATCTCAGTGGAAGTTGGAATCTCTAAAAAGCCATATCAAGCGTGTAGAAGATTTAATCGCTGATACTGGCAGAGAGCACTACGGTGTATGGGTAGATACTGAGTATGCCTTTAAGAAAATATTCGTCCCAAGAACAGATTTATTCCCGGTGGTACATAAATAATAATGGCAATTGATATTCAAAAAGCATCAATCAGGAGACTATTAGATACTCAGAGTACTGACTTCTATAACAAGTTAGTAAACAAATTCTTTACAGACACAAACTTAATGTTGTTCAAGAAGATTCAGAAATTCTATGAACAACATATGCGTATCCCAACTACGCAAGAGTTTTATGAATTGCAAAAGAGCGGTCATACTAGAGAGTATCTAGAATCTCAAATCCTAACAGATAACGCTAGAGCGCAAGAGCTCTCTAGCGAATTTTTGGCTGAGCAGTTACAAGATTACTATATCAGAGAAGAGACCATAACCTGGTTAGATAATTTTATCGGCCAGCTAGAATCGCTTGAACGCATTGAGATTATTGATAAGATTCAAACTCACATTCTAGATCTACACAAATATATGCCAGACGGCGAAGAGTTGTTTGACGTAGCTAAGATGGACCTCATTCAAGAGGGAGAGCGTTTTGTTATGTTCTCTAGCGGTCTATCTACTGAATATGATGCTGTAAACGGCGGATTTGGTTTGCAAGAACTTATCATGTTTGGCGGTCGTCGTGGTTCTGGTAAGTCTATCATCACCCTTAATGCGGCCAAGCATCAGTTTCTAAACAACAACAATTCAGTTGCATTCTTCTCTATTGAAATGCGATTTGTAGAAGTTTACTATCGCTTAATGAGTATGTTAAGCGGTATTCCTTTTATGAAGTTCTTGAGAAACGAACTCAATTCCGAAGATAGATTGGTAGTTGCTAAAACTAAGCTAGATACCTTCTACGAAAAGTGCGATGAGGGAGTAAGTCTTTACGACAAACTTATACGTGATGGCAATGTAAAAGATTTTGACTTTGCTTTGAAAAGCGGTAAAGTACCTTTTAAAGCTAAACGTTTTCATATCATCGACGATGTAAATCTTTCAATACCTAAAATCGACCACTATCTTAACATGCTTACTAAGAAGTATGATGTTAGAGCTACAGTAGTAGACTATCTAAACATTATTAAAGTAGAAGATCGTATGGATTGGAAAAGTCAAATCGGACTAGCTGATAGTCTAAAAGTACTTAGTCGTAAGTATGATCAGATGGTTATGAGCCCTTATCAGATTGACGCAACTGGTGAAGCGCGATTTGCTAAAGGTGTTCTTGACTCCGCTGATAGAAGCTTTAGATTTACTCCTGCCGATCTAAATGAAGATCCAAATATTCTACCGTTTGAAATCACAAAAATTCGTAACGGTAAAAGCATGAAATTTAATGTGCATATGGATTGGGAGTGTCTGAAAGTAATACCAGAAAAAAGTACAGACGTAATAGGCGGTAAAATTCTAAATAAATATGGTGACGATACTAAAGAGAGTGTAGGTGACTTAGGATGATATCAGTAATTGGAGATATAATGTTAGATGAGTATGTATATGGCAGCTCAACTAGGCAATCACCTGAGTGTGCTAGCGCACCTGTAGTAGTTATAAATCCTCCTATTAGAACACTTGGAGGTGCAGGTAACACCGCACTTAACATTCACCATCTAGGTGGAGAAGTAAAACTGTACTGTGCAGTGAACCATGAAAGCCATTTATTTAACAAATTAAAAACGTCTGATATACCATATTTCTGTACAAACAATACAGCGCCTGATGTAGTAAAAACTCGTATATACAGCAATGGTAAATACATAGCACGCTTAGATATAGATTCGACTATCAAACACTACGAAGCTAGGCTTGTGGCTAGTATGATAGATGAAAGTCCTGAGATAATTCTAATAAGCGATTATGGTAAGGGCACTATTAAAAAACCACAAGAGATTATAAACAAAGCTAAAGAGATAGGTGCTATAGTATTAGTAGACTCAAAGAGCAATCTGTCGGATTTTAAAGGTGCCACAGTTCTAAAACCTAATCTAAAAGAATTTTATGAGTGGGTAGGGATAGATCTGCCAAGAGATATGTGCGAGGCAGTTAACAAGCTGCACAGAGGGTTATTAGAGGATTCTATTAAGGAGCTACAAGTATATAATCTTATCATCACTCTGGGAGAGCTAGGTTGTATACATGCCTCTCCACACTCAATTAATATGTACCCGGCGCTACCAATACAGGCTATTGATGTTACTGGGGCAGGAGATACCTTCATAGCTGGGATGGCAGTAGCACTGTCTGAAGGTAAAGATATAAAAAGATCTATACAATTTGCTAATAGAGCAGCCTCTATAGCAGTAACTAAGAAAGGTACACAATATGTCGAACGTAACGAGGTTTAGTGGTTTTGTAAAAAAGGGCTGGGGGTATGAGTACATATTTGCCACAAATGATTTATATTGCGGTAAGATACTGCACTTCTCTAAAAAAGGTAATAAGTTTTCTATGCACTTCCATGCTCAAAAAGATGAGAGTTGGTACGTAACTAGTGGTAGTTTTATACTAAGGCTGCTGGACCATAGAGATGCTACAGTAAAGGAAAGTGTACTAAACAAAGGCGATAGCATACGAGTATACCCATTAACTATACATCAAGTAGAAGCACTAGAAGACGATAGTGAACTATTTGAAGTAAGCACTGCCGATTGTGATGAAGATAACTATAGAGTAAGACCGGGAGATAATCAAGTTGCACGAGATTGAACAGATTCTTATTGATAAAGGAATTGAGTACAAAATAAATGCTAATAACCCTTATGAAATCAATTTGAAATGTTTTAGCGGAGAGCACGCTGACACAAATCCTAGTCTATCTTATAACCTAGAAAAGGGCGTGTTCAACTGCTTTGCCTGTGGATTCAAAGGTGACACTACCAAGCTCATGAAAGAGCTTGGTATTATTTTTACTATTGAGCCGCTATCTAAACAAGGATTTAAGATAAAGCGACTACAGGAAAAACTAGATAGTTTGAGAGGCGATAAACCTATTTTTATGCCTGAACCTAGGTTTCCTGTAAAACACTCATTTAAAGGTATTAGTGAAACCACTCTTACTAAGTTTGGCGCATTTATGACTACGCATGATAACATGGATGATTATGTGTGCGTACCAGTACATCAGTCAGGCAAGCTAAAGTTTATTGAGGGTAGGCATACACTTCTTAATACTAAGAATTTATCAATGCCAAAATATATGCGTAAACCAGCTGGAGCAGATGTAAGTTCCGTTCTCTATCCTCTAGATGCTGTTAAAGACTTTACTCAGATTATACTTGTTGAGGGTATATTTGATGCTCTAAACATGCACGATATGGGTTATAATAATACTCTGTGTATATTTGGCACTAACAACTTCAATGCAGGTAAAGCTAAGATGTTAGATGAGTATGGATGTAGGCATGTCATAATTATGATGGATGGAGATAGTCCCGGCAGACAAGCAGCAACTAAGATACAAAAACTACTGTCTCAAAGAGCTATACATACTTCTATAGTCAATATGGAAGATGGAAAAGATCCTGGATCTATTGATGAGATGGAAGCAGAGGCATATTTATCTGAATTTCTTGTTGACTAATGCCTAAAAAGATACTATATTCAAGATTGGCAATAAACAAGTGAGTAAACAATGAAACTAGCAATCGTACTAAGTTCACCATTAAAAAATAATATCCCAGCTCTATTCAGAGAGTACGCGGGAAATATTAAATTTGAAACTATCTATCTAAGTTCCGAGCCTAGAGAGAAGATTTTAAAGAAAGACGTAGATCTAACTATGTCTATTCTTGACGAGTTTGATGTAGTATGTCCTATTGGGGCAGAGCCTCTTAAATATGTGTGTGGCCTAACTGGCATTACCAAATACAACGGCATTGTTGTAAACGAAAAGTATTTGCCTATTCTAGACCCTAACATGACATTCATCAAACCTCAGTATCGTGATGATATTCAAAAAGCCTTTGATCGTTTGAAAAAACTTATCAACGGCGAGGAAGCTATTGCCCATGCGAAGAATTATCACCATTACACAGATGAGCTAGAATTTCTACCATACCTACGTAAACTGCAAGACCCGGCAGTAAAGGTTATCTCAGTCGATACTGAGACTACCTCACTGTCTCCACGCAAAGGAAATATTCTAGGCTTTGTATTTAGCACAGCAGCACATGAAGGTGTGTATGTAGATGCTCATATAATTGAACACTACTATGATGAGTTTGAAGAAATCTTCCGAACTAAGAAGTGCGTGTTTCACAACAGTAAATTCGATATTCAATTTATTCGCTATGAGTTTGGATTTGATTTTCCAGACTTTGAAGACACTATGCTTATGCATTACTGCTTGGACGAAAGTGTCGGTACTCACGGTCTGAAAGCGCTAGCACTTAAGTTCACTGACCTAGGAGACTACGAACGTGAATTAGATGAGTATAAAAAGAACTGGTGCCGTCAGCACAAAGTAAAACTAGATGACTTTAACTATGGCATGCTTCCACCAGAAATCCTAGCTCCTTACGGCTGTAAGGATGGTGATGCTACTATGCAGCTATTTCAAAAGTTTAGCCCAAAGATCTGGGGAAGTAAAGAGTTTACTAAACTATACGAGACCATTCTAAAACCAGTAACTCGTGCTATCATCCATATCGAAAACAACGGTGGCCCTATTGATCTAGGAGTACTAGAAGGTCTTATCGAAGACTATAAAATTGATATCGAAGAGACAATGAACGAGTTGGCTTTTCATCCGGCAGTTCAAGAGTTTGAAGAAAGACAACAAAAGACTTTCAACCCTAACAGCGTATTTCATCTACGTGAAATCCTGTTTAACATTCTCAAGCTTAAACCTATTAAGAAAACTGATACAGGCGCGTTCAGTACAGACGCAGAAGTTCTTGAGAGTTTGAAGCATCCTATCACAGAAGCAATTCTTGATCTACGCAAGAAAGTAAAACTAAGCCAGACCTATCTAAAAAATATTCGTGACGGTCTTGACAAAGATAGTCGCCTGCGTAGCAGCTTCAACGTTACTGGTACTACTAGTGGACGACTAAGCTCTAGTGGTGTTCTTAACTATCAAAACTTACCTCGCGATAAAGATGCAGGCATCAAAAAAGTATTCAAGGCCCGTCCAGGATACAAAATCATTCAGGCCGACCTTGGTACAGCAGAAGTTTATATTGCTGCTGCTCTGAGTAACGACAAATTCCTACAACGAGCTTTCATCGAGAAGATGGACTTCCACTCGTATGTTGCTAAGAATATGTTTAAACTTCCTTGCACAGTAGATGAAGTAAAGAAGCTTTATCCTAACGAACGTCAGTGGGCAAAAGCTATTACGTTCGGTATTCTTTATGGTGCTGGCCCTAGTAAGATTGCAGAAACTGCTAACGTAACTATGGAAGAAGCTAAAGACTTCATTCAAAAATACTTTAAAGAAGCCAACGCTCTTAAGCGCTGGATTGATACATGCCTAGGCATGATCAACTCAAACTACTTTATCTACAGCGCATTTGGTCGTAAAAGACGACTACCAGAAGCTAAAGCTGACAATCGTGCAACTGCAACTCATGCTGCTCGAAGCGGTCTAAACTTTCTGGTACAGAGCGTAGCTAGCGACGTTAACTTGCTAGGGTTGATCGACACAATCGAATGGATTGAGAAGAACAACCTAAAAGATAAGATTGTTGTATTTGCAACGGTTCACGACTCTGTTGTTGCAGAAGTAGCAGATGAATATGTAGATGAGTACGTGCGACAGCTAAGATCAAATCTACAAAAAGACAGAGGCGTTAATATCTCTAACTGCCCTATCGTTGTAGACGTAGAAATTGGAGATTCCTGGGGAGAGCTATATTCCTATGAAGGCCCGAAGTAAGTTCTACAACATAGAGTTTCCTATGTTTGGGCTAAAGCGTAAGCCGTATGATTTTTCTATACGGCTTAACTCTATCTCTGTAAAAAGAACAGAGAATGACGAATGGCATATGGTCGATGAGTACAAAGAAAAAACATCATTACTTAGACGTTATGTTTCTGTTAAAGATGAGTTTTTCTTCTTCGACTATACCTGCACTAACCTGACTCAGCTTATTTCCAAAAATATAGAGTGGGGTATTGACGCAAATGCTAAGATATACGATCTGCGTCAAAGACAAAAATTTAAAGCAAGGACAGTACAGGTAGTAAAAGTAAGAGACAACCTAATATGGGTAAACACAGTAAGCTATCCATTCAAATTATCAAAAAACATATTAGACACTAAAACCATACTAGAACAGTATATAACTATAGTATATATTGATGAAGTGTGGCATTTATACAAATTCTCCAGCTTTAATGAGCCAGTACATGAATTAATATTATGAACAGCAAAGTTAAGTATACCGTTAAGAAAGCTACAATATCAGATAAGATATACTTTCACAAATCAGACCTAGTAGATATAGATCTTCACACACTTCGATATGTACTATTTACATATAACCTAGTTGATTCGTTTCACTCAACAATAGAGTATGATGAAGAGACAGGTATTTGTAGTGTGCCAAGCGGGGCTTGGCATAAGCTAAATATACTAGAATTAACGGATACTAGATTTGTTGCTGAGAAGCAGGACTGGACTTTTAATGGATCTCTTAGACCGTCACAACAAGAAACAGTAGATAAACTTCTCACTGAGAATAAATTATACAGCGGGCTTATACAGGCCCCTTGTGGTTGGGGAAAAACTTTTGCAGGCACATATATAGTAGGTACTTACAAAAAACCTACACTAATAGTGTGCCATACTAAACTACTAGCTGAACAATGGCACAAAGAACTAAAAAACTTAATATCAGGTACAGATATAGGATTTATAGGAGATGGCAGAGAGAGTATAAAGCCTATCACAGTAGGAATATACAAAAGTCTAATAAAGAGACTAGATAAGCTACAAGACATATTTGAAGTTATGTTTGTTGATGAAGCTCACTTGTGTCCTGCAGACATGTTTAGCAGAGTAGTAAATGGTATAAACGCAAAGGTGAAAATAGCCCTGAGTGCTACTCCTTGGAGAAAAGACGGACTGCATGTAATACTTCCTGATTACTTCGGCCCAAATAAAGTTATAGCTAAAGATACAGCGAAACTAATACCGAGCGTAGAGGTAGTTAAGACGTCAGTACCGTTTACTATAATAAATCCAAATAGAGATTGGACTAAGCAACTAACTAAGCTAGGATCTAATACTGCATATTTAAATCTTATAGCTGCTCACGCCCGAGACAAAATAACATCAGGAAGGTGCTTACTAATCTTAAGTGAACGCATAGACATGCTGGAACAGCTAAAAACTTTAATACCCAACAGCACACTCCTAGTAGGAGCAACTAAAAACAGAGACTATATACTAGATAATGCTGGAATAAAATATAATGCTATACTAACTACAAAGATATTTGATGAAGGTATAAGCTGCCATCGACTTGATACTATTTACTTCACTTGCCCAAATAACAACGCTGCCAAACTAGAACAGCGAATTGGTAGGATACAAAGAGAACACCCAGAAAAGAAAACGCCTCTTATTGTAGATTTTTGGTTATCAGGAGCAATAGTACAAGCACAACAGAGAAATAGATTAGAATGGTACATAAGAAACAACTTTCCTATACTAAACGTCTAGCCGCTAACAAGATAATTGACCTAATATACGAAGGAAAATTAGCTGCTGCTAAAGCCATAATCAAGAAAAATTACAAACCTGGATCTGAACTATTTCACTTCTTCTATGGTTGGGTAAATCAGATGGAAGGTAGGCACGACCTGGCCATAACCTCTTTTGAGAAAGCACTGATTGCCAATCCTTTAAATGGTGAAGTACTTATAGGATTAGCAGGGTCTTATCTAGAGCTAAATGATTTTGAAAGGGCTTCCGAATGTGCAGAACATGCTATAACATTAAATGGTAAAGAGCCTAAAAACTTGCTTACTATGGCTACTATACTAAGCAAGTCTAAAGTAAAAGATAGATCAGTACAGCTAGAAGCCGATGCGCTATTTGAAAAAGCATTTGACTATTGTGTATCAAACCCAGAACCTAATAAAAAGCTACTAGTAGACATCCTATCAGGATGGGGCGGTTGCCTTCTAAACCTTGAAGAAATGGATCAGGCTAGAATACTATTAGAAAAAGCTATATCATATGATAGTTATAATCCAGTAGCACACAAAAATCTAGTATCAGTATACGCTAATATGAATCGTATAGAGTCTGCTATTGAGAGTTGTAAGATAGCTGAAATGAGCGATGATAAGAGTTTAGTAATAGATACTATATATCAAGAAGGTATGTTAGAAATACTACGCGGTAACTTTTCTAGAGGCTGGAGATTACACGAAGCTAGATTAGAAACCGATAAGTACGCGTATAAAGACTTGTTATCCTTGAGTGAAAAACGCTTCTCAGAACTAAACGAGCATGATAGCATACTTCTTTTTCAAGAGCAAGGCATAGGCGACTTACTACAATTCTCTCATTTAATACCTGAAGTATACAAACACTGTAAGAATATAGACATTATGGTGTTACCTAATACATTCTTACCTATGTCAGATAACAAAGTAAAATCTCCAAAAGAGTTTATAGAACATAATCTATCAGACTATGTTAGAGACGTATTTATTAGAGGAGTAGACCGACTATCAGAACGATATGACTGTGTACTACCTATGATGAGTCTAGGATATCACTTAAAAATTAAGCCGCATAACACATCAGTTTTACCGTTTAAAGCAGAACCTCTAGGTAAATACTCAAATAAGGTAGGCGTTTTCTGGAAAGGATCTGTGCACCATGCTAATGACTCTCTAAGGTCAGCTCCCACAGACTATATAAATACACTAGTATCTGAACACCCAGATATACAATTTGTATCGCTACAGATTGATAGAGATGAAGACTTAGTCAATGCTCCAAATATAGTATCTGCCAAATCTGATATGCAAGGACTGTTAGATACGTGCAGAGTGTTACAAGACTGCTCGTTGGTAATATCTGTAGATTCAATGGTAGCACATCTAGCAGCCGGATTAGGTAAGAGAGTCTTAATGTTACACGCTTGGTCTGCTGATTGGCGGTGGGGTTTGTATGATAATGAAAATAGATGGTACAGCACAGTGACAGATGTTAGACAAAGCTCTTATAAAAATTGGGACAGTGTATTTGATAGTCTAAACAATAGACTAGAAGTCTTTAAAATGTTTATTGACTGATGGTCAAAAAGAACGTAATATGATAGTACAGTTTAATTGGTACGAGTTAAACAACATAACTAGAATACCTGACTGCCAAGTTATATTGATATTCTGCCTTTATATTAATAAACTTAACCCTGAAGTAAAAAGAATTTCTAGTAGTCATCATATGCTGCAAAAGAAATTAAATATAAGTAATAACTACTATTCTCTGGTACACAGTAAACTTATATTAGAGACTAGGAACGGTATATTTTCTAACTTTAAGTGTGCAGAGCCGCAAAGTTATATAACTAACTGCTCATTCTTACACGCTAAGGTATCGCCTTTTGTAAAATCTGAGTATCTATATATTCTATCACAGCGCAGCCTAGGTAATAAAAACTGTTGGGTTCCTGAGAATTATGTAGAATCTGATTACTGGAATAATCCTTTTATTAAACACAACAAACCAAAATTAAATTTCACACTGGAGAAACAACTATGACAACTAAAACAATTGGTCGCGACTGGTCACAACTAAAAAAGCCACAGAGCGGTGGCGGAGATCGTACTGAGATTGTACGTGTTAAACTAGACAAGGACAGTACTAGGGTTCGTATTATCGGAAACGTTCTACCACGCTATGTACGTTGGGTAGTTACTAATGAAGGTAAGAAGCACCCACTTGAGTGCTTGAGCTTTGATAGGGAAACTGAAGAGTTTAACAATGCTCGTGATCCTTTCCGCGAACTAGAAGAAGCTGTATATGGTGAAAAACCTCAGTTTGCCTATGTAGTTAATGTTATTGACCGCGCTGATGGTAAGCTAAAACTTATGGATCTAAAAACAACTATCTTCAAACAGATTATTGATTATGCACGCGACCCTGACTATGGTTCTCCAGCTGATCCCGATAACGGTTACGACGTAACAATTCGCAAAGAAAAAACTGGTCCTCTACCTCAGAATGTAAAATACACTGTCATGCCGAGCCGTAGTACTGTACCGCTAACAGGTGCCGAGCGTGAGATTGAAATGTATAATCTAGATTCTATTTTCAAGCGTCAATCTTATGAAGAACAGAAGAAGTGGCTACTTGAAAATACATCCCTGTTTACTGAAGAAACAGCAGAAGATCTAAGAAGCACTGAAAGCATGGAAGACCTATAATGACTAAGAAAAAACTATCAGACGTAATATCAGAGGGGCAGGATAATCCTGCCCCAGCAGCGCAATCTAGACTGCCAGCAGGATTTAAGTCTGTAGAAGGCGATAAAATCTCTGTAAATATGGACTATCTGAGAGAGATGAATATTTTCTTTGCTACTCCTTGCTACGGCGGACTAGTAACAGATCAATTCTTTCTGAGTATGTTCCGACTTAGTCAAGTACTAATGCAATATGGAATAAAATTCAGGATAACTACTCTAAGAAACGAGAGTCTAATTCCAAGAGCTAGAAACATACTAACTGCGATGTTCTTAGATGATGAAAGCTCTACACATTTAATGTTTATTGATGCGGACATTGAATTTGATCCAGACAGTGTTATTCGTATGTTGGCTATGGATAAAGATGTAATTGCTGCTGCCTATCCAAAGAAAACTATTAACTGGGATAGCGTTAGGGCTGCTGCCAAACGAGACGAGGCAGATCTAGCTACTTTTGGTGCAGATTATGCTATTAATCTTAAAGTAGAGCCAGGCACCAATAAAGTTAGATCCCATATGGGTGCTGTTGAAGTATTAGACGCATCTACAGGCTTCTTCCTAGTGAAGAAAGAAGTAGTTAAGAAGATGGTCAAACAACACCCAGAACTACACTATCGAAATGATAGTTCAATAGATCCTAGGTTTAATCCTCACTGTTATGCTTTGTGGGATACTATGATTGATCCAAGAGATAGAAGGTATTTGAGCGAGGACTACACATTCTGTAGACGTTGGCAAGATATGGGCGGAGAGATTTGGGTAGATCCAAACACTAAGCTAAGCCACGTAGGAAGCTATACTTTCGAAGGAAACCTAAACAACTTACTAAGACCGGGACCATGAAAATACTTAGCGTAGCTGATATACATATAAATCTCCATAAGAAGAAAATTCCTTATGATTGGCAAGTTAATAGGTTTAGTGAGCTGTTTAGTAAACTGCTTGAACTAGAAAAAGATTGTGATGTTACAGTTATATCTGGAGACATTTTTGACAAGAAGCCTGAGCCAGACGAGATTTGTTTATTTCTCAGCTACGCTAATGCAGTAAAGAAACCTACACTAGCAATACCTGGAAATCACGAAGCATCTACAAAAGGTAAGAGCTTCTTAGAATATTTTGAACAAGAAAACGTAATAAACAATAAGAATTTCTATCTGTCTACTACAAACAAAAGAATTGTTATAGAAGGACAAGGATTTCAGTTGTTTCCTTATGGAGAGATGCAAACTAGAAATATACCTGAATATGTCAAAGGCGATATTCTAGTAACTCATATACGCGGAGAAGTACCTCCACATATAACTCCAGAGTTTGATTTTGATAAGCTGAAGCCTTGGCAGCTAGTGTTATTAGGTGATTTACATTTCAATCATAAATACAAAGACTATCCTGTTTACTATCCGGGTAGTCCATTAAATACTACATTTGATAGAGATGACCGAAGAGAATATGGTGTAGACATTATTAATTTAAATAGTGATGCTGATTATACTATAGAGTTTGTAAACTTAAATCTACCTAAACTAGTTAGAAAAACGGTAGAGGCAGGAACTGAGTTAAAATCTGATCCTGTAAATCACATAGTGTATGAAGTTACTGGCAGTATTGACAAACTCAGCAAAGTTCAAAGTCACGAATTACTAGATAAGAAGATAGCGGACAAGCCACAAGAAAACTCTAAGCTAAATCTAGTAAACAAGACTTTGCCAGAAGAACTAACAATGTATTTAGACTTCATAAAGATAAATAATAAAGAAGAAGTTTTACAACTGTTCAACAGCCTAGGAATAAAAATATGAGTGTAGTATTAAAGAGACTTTCATTTAGTAATATGTTTAGTTACGGCGCAAATAACGTACTAGAACTAAACAACACTCCTATAACGCAACTTCTAGCCAGTAACGGTAGTGGTAAGAGTTCATTAGCAATTATTATACAAGAACTGCTATACAATAAAAATATAAAAGGCCTTAAGAAGTCTGATATATTAAATAGATATTCTAAAGCAAAGAACTGGGAAGGTAAGATAGAACTAAGTGTAGACGGTATAGATTATGAAGTAATAAGTAAGCGTTCTGGTGCCAGTACCCACGTAACGCTACTTAAAGACGGAAAAGATATTAGTGAGCACAAAGTACTAGATACGTATAAGAAAATAGCTGATATAATAGGTAGAGACTTTGAAACCTTTAGTCAGTTAACATATCAGAGCAGTACGGATAGTTTAGAGTTTCTAAAGGCTACAGACACTAATCGCAAAAAGTTCTTGGTAAACCTATTCAACTTCTCCAGATATTTAGAGATAGGCGATGAACTTAAAGTAGTTCAATCTTCAAAAGAAAAAGAACTAGCTTCTAAGTCTGGTGAATTAAAGACCGTTGTAGACTTTATAACCAAAAACGTAATACCAGATAAAGCAGTAGAGCAACCAGTACCTAGTATAGATACCGCTCTGTACAGTAAGATTGAGGAGTTAAAGAGTAAACTGGCTCAAGAAAAAACTATCTGCGATAAGATTGATAGAAATAATTTTAACGTAGAAGAACGAGATCGTCTTTTATTTGATATATCTATGGAAGAGCCTACTCTTCCAGAGGGATTATTATCTGATATAGAACTTATAAAAGCTAGAATAGCGGGATTTGAGACAGCACTAAAAACTGCTAATAGAGATTTAAAATCTTTAGATACTTCCGATCACTGCTACGCATGTAAGCAGTCTATTGATAACTCTAGATCCGTAACATTGAGCAATACGTTAAGAGAAAGCATCGCTGAACTTTCTGTAAACATAACTAACAATAAAAAGAAACTAGAAGAACTGACAACTGAACTAGCCGAGTATTCAAAAGCTAAAACAGCTTTTGATAAAAATCAACGTTCTATAGATAGATTTACTCAGCTGTCTCAAATAATAGATACAAGCTTGCCAAAAGAATATCCAGATTACAAAGGTATTCAGAAACAACTACAAGAAGCGGAAAAAGAATTAGCTTGGCAAGAAAAAGAAAATTCAGATGTTCGTAAGCACAATGATAGTGTTAAGATACGAAATGCTAAAATAGATGGCCTAGTAGAGCAACTTAGAGATTTTAAAGCTCGACAAGAGCTATTAAATGGTGATATAATTAAACTTCAAGATGAGGTGGCAAACATAGCCATACTCAGAAAAGCGTTCTCTACTAGTGGTATCGTTGCATACAAACTAGAAAACGTTGCAAAACAGCTAGAAGATAATATAAATCATTATCTAGCTTTGTTGAGCGATGGACAATTTCAAGTTATTTTCAGACTTACTGGAGATAAACTAAACGTTGTAGTAGTAAATAATGGTGAAGAAGTCAGTATTGACTCTTTATCTGGTGGCGAGTTCTCTAGAGTTCAAACCTCTGTGCTGTTAGCAGTACGAGGTACATTATCTAATATAGGCGGTAAGAGCATAAACTTGTTGTTCCTAGACGAAATAACAGGAGTTCTAGACGAGCCTGGAAAAGAAAGACTATTTGAAGTCCTGCAAGATGAGAAAGATTTAAATGTGTTTCTTATCTCCCATGACTATTCGCATCCACTTATACCACGGATTGAGATAGCTAAAACAAACAATATTAGCTCTATCAATAGCTGAGGCTATTGGTAGAGATTTTTATGCGTAAAGGAGAAATTACATGCTAACTTTGGGAAAGAACCCCATTAAATTCCATCTAAGAAAGGAATTTAAAGAAGAACTACAGTCGAGACCAGTAGAATGGGGTTATGGTGGGCTATCAGCGTTCACATATTACAGAACATATGCTCGTAAAAAAGACAATGGAAAGCTAGAAACCTGGCAGGAATGTATTATACGAGTAATTGAAGGTATGTTCTCAATACTCAAGACACACTCTATTACAAGTGGTCATAGCTGGGATGAAAAAAGAGGGCATAAGCTAGCAGAAGAAGCTGCTGAACGTCTATTCCAATTCAAGTGGACACCTCCAGGTCGCGGCCTATGGATGATGGGAACGCCTTTCGTCTATGAAAAAGGTGGAGCTGCTCTTAATAACTGCGGATTTGTATCTACTGAAAATATAGATGCTGAACTGAGTAAACCATTCGCATTCCTAATGGATATGAGTATGGTAGGTGTTGGAGTAGGTTTTGATACAAAAGGCGCTGGTAAGATTGCTGCTGTTGAACCTTCTGGATCTCCAGAACTTATAATAGTAGAAGATAGTCGTGAAGGTTGGGTAGAACTTATAGCCTGCTTGATTGATAGCTATCTAGAAGAAGGAAGTGCCCCTGTAGAGCCAGATACAAGTCTTGTAAGAGCCTACGGAGAACCTATCGTCGGGTTTGGTGGTGTAGCGAGCGGTCCAGAACCGCTAGTACAAGGTTTCTATGCTATTCGGGACATTCTAAGTAATCGTGCTCGCAGCGAGAATCCACTTCTAACCAGTGTTGATATTACTGATATTATGAACATTATAGGTAAGATTGTAGTAGCGGGTAACGTTCGTCGTACTGCTGAGATTGCTTTTGGCGAACCAGACGATGAAGAGTTTGCTAATATGAAGAACTGGGAACAGTTTGGAGTAGAAACTGGTAGTATTGCTCCGCCAGAACTAAAAGAAATGAGCGAGCAAGACTACAACGAGTATAATAACAACTGGGATAGTCGTGCTAAAATAGCCAAAAAGTATACTGATTATCAATGGGCGTACAAGTTCGGTGGTTGGCGTTGGGCATCAAATAACTCAATATTTGCAAAACTAGGTATGGACTATACTGAAGTATCTAAGAAAGTTGCAACAAACGGAGAACCTGGATTTGCATGGCTTGAGAATATGCAGGCCTACGGTCGTATGAAAGATCCAGCTGATTGGAAGGACCACCGTGTTCGTGGGGGTAACCCATGCCTAGAACAATCGCTAGAACCATATGAACTGTGCTGTCTCGTAGAGACATATCCAGGTAAGCATAAAGACTATTGGGATTTCCAGCGCACTCTAAAGTTTGCTTATCTATATGCTAAAACAGTTACGCTTGTTCCTACTCACTGGAGAGAAACAAACGACGTTATCAAGCGTAATCGCCGTATTGGAACAAGCCAGAGCGGTATTCAAGAAGCTATTCTAAGATTTGGTCGTAGAAAGTATCTTGAAGAGTTCTGTGATCAGGCCTACAACTATATTAACTACCTAGATAAAAAATATAGCGAATGGCTAGGTGTGCCACTAAGCATCAAGAAAACAAGCGTAAAACCAAGCGGGACAGTATCTCTAGTAGTAGGTGCCCTACCAGGTATTCACTATGCGGAAGCTGAAAGCTATTACAGACTTGTACGAGTATCTAATACCAGTCACCTACTACCAATATTAGAGGCTGCAGGGTACAAGATCGAGCCTGCTGTTAGTGATCCTCTAAGAACTAGTGTTGTATACTTCCCTGTATTGCATGATGTAGGCACAGTTAGTAAGAATGACGTTTCCATCTGGGAACAGTTTGCTAACGCAGTAGACTTACAACACTATTGGGCAGACAACCAAGTTTCTATCACTATAACTTTCAGCGAGCGTGAAAAGTCACAAATTGCTCGTGCTCTGAGTTGTTTTGATACACGACTAAAAGGTGTTAGCTTGCTTCCAATATCCGATCACGGATATGCACAAGCACCATACACCCCAGCTCCAAGAGACGTAATAGAAGCTTATCAAAGTACGCTTAAGCCTCTAGACTTCTCTACGCTAACAGAAGAGGGCGAAAATGCAGACAGTAATAAGTTCTGCGACAGCTCAGGTTGTGCAATATGACCGAAGCAATCGTCTATTCTAAAAAACCATGTCCGTACTGTGAGCAGGCCAAAAGCCTGCTCACTAGAAAAAATATCTCTTATAGAGAATTAGACGTAACCAGGCCTGAAGTGCTAGATCAATTAAGAGAACTAGTGCCAGGGGCAAAGACGGTGCCGCAGATATTTATAGAAGGCACATATATAGGTGGATACACAGACTTAGTGGAACACCTTAAATAAGGAAAGAAAGATGAAAACTATTAGACACATACTTACACAGATTGCTAATTTTTTCGATGTAGAGAAAAGAGAGCGAGAAGCAGAATACAGATACCTAGCAGACTCTGCTAGCCGTGCGGATTTAGAAAGACGTATGCGCGAGCTAGAAATGAGAGGTAGAATATAATGCTTGCAAAATTGATACAGTCTCTAACATGGAATAGTAACCGAGTACAACAAGATCTGCGTAGATTTGCAGAAATAGAGTACAAAAAAGAAAGTCCTGATTACATAATGAATCTTATTAATTCAGGGCAAATATTTAAAAATTAATGATTGACTTTTTGTTTGCTCAAAGCTATCTTCTAACTATAGGAGATAATAATGACAAACGCAAGTAAGAACAAAGGAAGAGCGTTCGAATACGTGGTCCGCGACAAATTGACTGAGACTTTTAACTCTCAATTTGAGCGGGTTCCGTTATCGGGCGCTCTTAGCTATTTAAAAGGTGATGTGTATCCACCTTGGCTTCCAGATTTTCCGTGGACTGTAGAAGCAAAACACCATAAAGAAGTTGACTGGAATAACGTACTAACAGCCAAAACTAGTCTCATACTAGAGTTCTGGGATCAAACAACTAGAGAAGCTCTAGTTATGAAAAAGAAACCGCTGCTAATATACAAGTGGGATAGAAGTAAACTTTACGCCTGCTGGTTTGATGATATGGTAAAAACACGAAACTTTGTACATATACGATCAGGTACTAGAGAGTTTTATATGGCGTTACTCGACGATTGGCTGCTAGAAGCCTCTCAAGTATACACCAAACCTAATTAAAAAACTAGTTGCTAACATTTGAAAAATAAGATATATTATAAGTATGTTAAAAACAAACAGTAAGGAAAAACAATGAGTGTAAGTTGGGACGATCTATCTGACTTGGTTCAAGCTAAAGAACAAGATAAAAATGCAGACAATCTGCTACTAATTGACGGGGTTAACCTAGCATTTCGCTATCTACAGCGTAAGAACTACGATAACTTCAGCGAAGACTATATTCGTACAGTAACAAGCCTAGGTAAAAGTTACGAAGCAAAAAGAATTATTTGTTGCTTTGATAGCGGCGCTAGTGCATACCGTAAAGCTATCTTTCCAGAATACAAAGATAACCGTAAAATCGAACGTAGTGAAGAAGAGCAAGAACGTTTTACCGCTTTCTTCAACTGCCTAAACGATACTATTGATGCTCTACCTTGCGAACACTTTAAATTCAAAGGTATTGAAGCAGATGACCTGATTGCCTATTTTGTAAAGAATTTAAACGATAAGCATACCCATACTTGGGTAGTGTCTAGTGACCGTGACCTTTATCAGTTGCTACGAGACAACGTAAGTATCTTCAATATGTATTCTCGCAAAGAGATTACTGTTGATAGCCTACTAGAAACTACAGGTATGTCTCCACGAGAGTACGCATTTTCTAGGATCATTGAAGGTGATACTGGCGATAATATTAAAGGTATTGACGGTATTGGTCCTAAGCGAGCAGCAGAACTAGTAAAAGAGTATAAGACACTAGACAATCTACTTTCGGCTTTACCAATTAAAGGTAAATCAAAATATATTCAGAACCTAAATGCTGGTGCTGACATTCTTACGAGAAATGAACGACTAATAAACTTACTGTCTTATACTTCTGAGGCTATCATGAGCGTAGAAAAGCGAGACACTGTAATTGAATTACTAGAAAAGGCAATTTGATGTATAAACATTACGAAGACTACGCAGCAGTACAACTAGTTGCATACACCCAGCCCGATAAGGCATTTGTAGATAAAATTAAACAAGAAGAGCTTGGAGATCTAAAATCAGTACAAGACTTTATTGCTTTTTGTGCGCGAGTATCTAACCCCGGAAATCAGTTTAATAATTTAACTAGTGAAAAACTGATTAAGACGTTAATTAAATACCAGCATTGGAGCCCACTAGAAATGGCTGATGCAGTATTAGAAATTGATACTACTCGCGATATCGGCAGACAAATAATCCGGCACAAGAGTTTCACCCCGCAGGAATTTAGTCAGAGATACGAAGACGTAACTAAGTCTTTTGATGGGCGAGGTATGCAGTTTGTACTGCGACAGGCCCGACGTCAAGACGAAAAAAATCGTCAAAACTCTATTGATGACATACCAGAAGATATTCAACGTCAATGGCTGGCTAAACAGAGTCAGATAATTCACGAAGTAGAAATGGCATACAAATGGGCTATAGCACAAGGTATTGCTAAAGAATGCGCTAGAGTCATACTACCAGAAGGTAATACAACTACTAGACTTTACTTTAAAGGATCTCTTCGCTCTTGGATTCATTATGTAGCGCTAAGATCTGGGAATGGTACACAGCTAGAACATATTTTAATAGCTAAAGCGTGTGCAGAAGTTATTGCTAAAGTCTTCCCAATGATAGACGATTTCGTAGAAAGAGAGTAAATAAATGGCAACAGAACCAAAACTAACACCACAAAAAATAACAGCGACAACTAGTGCCGCTGTTAAAAAAGAAGTAAATCCTTTGAGACTTCGTGATACTACTGCAAACTACCTATGGACCGTTGTAGGTATGAGCGACTGTGAGTGGACTCAAAAAGCAATGCAATTGCTTAAGGATCATGGAGAGCAAGTTAAGTACATAGAACTTAACGCCGAATGGCAACGCAGAATTGTAGTAGAATATAGTACTCGACGTATTCCAGCTATATTTAAAGGAAATCTATATATAGGCTCGTGTGATGTACTAGAAAATTACTATAAAGCATCATTCATAGCAGATAGCGAACGCTTCTAATAGAAAAGCCCCTGCTAGAGGGGCTTTTTTATTACTTTCTTTGAAGAGGCTTCATTGGGTTAATTCCACCCACTGGATTTCTCATCGGTGCATTTGTGCCTATTTTTGCACCTTTTGCACCTTGAGGAGCATTAGCTGCACTATCATTTATAGAGTTTCTTATGCCGTCTACGTTAGAATTAGCATAATCTAGACCTACACCGTACATTGCTGGTGTTCCGCCTACTGGTAGAGTATCTTTGATAACTCTGCCGCCAGTACCTCTGCCAGAATTGTCTGATGGTGGGTATTGGATATCGCCGCCTCCAGTAGTCATCTCATAATATTCTGCAGGGTTTCCTGGAATAGTATGATCGCCACTAGCCATATTTTGTTTTTTAACCATATTATATCTCCTATCTTATCTTTTTGGTTTGCCTTGAATAGGTACCATCCCGCCTGGAGCTGGGCTGTGGCGGAATCTTACTGGACCACTTATTGCACTTACTTTTGGAAAGTCGCCACTTTCTTGATGATGAACCATAGTATGTAATAACTCTCTTGTAGGAGTTATAAATGTATGGTCATCATTGGCCAAAAATATTTGACCATCTATTTGTCTATGCTTAGCGTTAGGATGAAATATATAATCATCGTTGCTAAGTGGCGTTGTACTGCGCTCTGCAGTTATTCTTTGGTTGTTTGGTATTTGTTCTGACATTTATAAACTCCTCATGCTATAATTATACTACTAACCGTGATAATGTCAATTTTTATTTTTAAGAAGTATCAGTTAGTGTCTAGGTAAAGTCCTTCATAATAATTTATAGCAGCTTTTTGTTCTCTTATAACTCGTAACAGCTCTTGAGTATTATAAGCTAGATTTTCATAACTCTTAACAGTTATGGCATACCACACTCTCTCACTATCTAAGGATGCTCGTGTCTTATCTGTTATAACTTTAAACTCTATCGGTTTTAAAGATACAGGTGAAGGTTTTGGGGCAGGAGCTACTGTAATAGTTGTTTTAACAGGCTCTAACGGTACTATTTCTGGACTAGAAGCACAAGCTGTTAAAAGTGACAGTGCTAAAATACTAGTTATTAACTTCATTCTCTATTCCTTCAAAAAGTTTCTTAGTAGCTGAATTAACTCGTCTTTCTACTAATCCAGGCTTAGAAAAACTAAGTAATTCTAAGTTATTATCATCTATAGCATTTAGAGCCTCATTAGCTAGTTTTTGAGCTGCTCTAGACTCTTCACTATATTGTGCTGTTAATTGGCTTTGTCGTCTCATTGCTGATTCTAACTCGGACACAGCTAATTTATATTGCTCGTTCTGTTGTGTTAGTTGTGCATTCTGAGCAGTTAAGTATTGTATCTTATTCTGTGTGTAGTAAAAATATCCTACAGCAGAAGTTAGTAATAATCCTATTAGTATTAATTTTAATTGCATTTTATATACCTATTGCGGAAACAGATACATTATATCCTGAAACCGCGGTACCAGTATTAGACTGGTATATTGTAACGTTACATCCTATGCTAGATACATTTGATATATTTACTGTGTAAGCGCCTCCACCATTATATATACTAGTTGTTACTTTTGGAGATTGTATATAGTTTTTAAAACTGTAGTCTATATAAGACCCGTTAACACTACTTATCTGAGATATAGTAGTAAATGTTTTTTCTTGCACATCAACCTCGTATGTTAGGTTTTCTAATACAAGACTTGAAACAGACGGTTCTCGGTTTGTATACTGTAGTACTATTTGCACATATCTAAAATCTAGATCACCAGAAACATATCTTTTTAGTCCTAAAGAGGCATTATCGCTTGCTCCCACAAAAGCATTTGGATTAGTATTGCCGTGCCCCGGAAAGCTAGGCACTCCGTTAGCTGCCGCCGAATAAAATACGTTATCAGTGGCATATCTAATATATACGTTCTGAACTATATCTCTAGTAGGTCCTAAATAAGTTAAACTGCCTGCAGTGTCAATAAACTGTGCTAAGTCTACAAGCTCATAAGAATTTCCAGATAGAGTTAGATTGGCGAAAGTATTACCGCCCGTACTTCTTCCGTTAGCAAAGAACACCTCTCCTAGTTGTACAGCATTAGCACTTATTACACCGGCTATGTATGCAAACATGTTAGAATTAGATGCGTCATTTGCAAATTGACCTGGATTTCTTATGGCATACACATTACCAGAAGGCCCACCGCTGGTCAATGTTCTAGCAGACACATTATAAGATACTGTTGCTGCATTTGCATTATTATATCCTAGTATAGTGCCAATTCCTCCAAATGCATTATCTACTAAAATAGAGGTATTAACTGAGAGATTATCTGTTGCGTGAGGATCAGTAACTCCAGATTGTACTAGTCTAAATTGGTCATTATAAGTTATTGCCGATTCTATAGATATAATTGGTTTTATTCGTATTGCGCCTTTTATTACGCTGCCCATATCTCTTATTTGGGTAACATACTCAGCATAAGACTGATCGGTTGTACTTAGGGTAGATGGGTTATCTGGGTTAGTTGAAAAGCCTATAGAAGAACCGTTAGCATTATCTACGTTTGTACTATCTGCATATACAAAACCGTTGTATGTAGTATCTGAAAAACTTGGGAAGCTAAGCTCGGGATATGCATTTGAATTAGGAAAACTCACACCATCTTGGGTAACAAAACTATTTCCAGGGCTTCCTTCATTATACGCTCTATATATTCTAGATAAAGTTCTACCTAGGGTTACAGTAGATGCATTTATCTTATCACTTTCATTGTTGCTAGTATCGCGAACTCTAATAAGGTATGTATACTGGCCGTATTTAGATACAGGCATAGTATATGTGGTGTTAGGAAATGGTATTCTATCTACTACAAGAGATATAGCCCAGGTAGCATTAATACTCTCTTCGTCAGCCAGATTAACAATACCGGGATATTCGCGTATTTCTACTTCCTTAGTATCTATATCTAAAATAAATCCATCTGAGGTTTGAGCAAATTGCCAAGTATATATAACAGTATCGCCTTGTTGAGTTACGTTAAAATCAGATAATCCGCTAGGACGAGTTAACTTACCAAGTAATGATTGTGTTTTGCTAAAAGGATAACCTTTAGAATCTCCATTAAGAGGGGTAACTATCACTTCTATGCTATTTGAACCTGAAGTAGCTCCTCTATTTAAATTACTTACGGTGTGTCTTAAAGACGATACAGTAGTATCTTGATTTATTAAAACTCTCGTGTACTCTGGAATTGTGGTAGAGTCTGTTGATACTATTCTGTACAGTAGCTCGTAGCTCGTAACATCTCTACCGACTATTGGTGGAAATTCTATAGTAGCACTGATAGAAGCACCACCAGTAGTATCAATAAATATTCTTTCTGTTATAGTTACTGAAGAAACTTTACTTAGTTGTATTCCTTCTACCTGAAGAATACTTTTTACAGTAGAGCTAATTCTATTATATCTATTTATAGTAGTAGCCTCCACTATGTAGTTTTGTGGAGAAATACCTAAGATAGTTCCATACTCATCTAGTTTAGCAGTGGTGTATCTTACCTTATTCTTTTGATATAAATAGTATATTCCTGAATTTGCTAATGAATAAGAATATGGGTAAGCTGTTTCATCATAATCAATTGTAAATGAGTTACTAGTTATATTACCTACAATACCTTCTAAATCTTGTGATGTATTTATTATATAATAGCTGAGAGTGTCGTCTGCTATAGCTTTATCTAGTATTATCTTATAAGCCCCAATATCTGTTAGTGAATTACTGTAATAATTAGACGATGCTTGATATGAAGTATTAACAACAGTGTATGTATTGTTAAAAGTAGAAAAAGATATTATATCATTACACTCTATTGACGGGACAGTATAGTGATCTACTAATACTAAAGCCTGTGTAGTACCTGAAAATGACGGTATAGAAAGAGTGTTAGGAGAGCTTGAAGACCAAGTAAACGCATCTGTTCTAATATCGTCTAAGTACACACGTATAGCATTTCTAAATTTAGGGCTCTGCTTAAGATTGAAGTTATAAGATGTTAATCCTTGTACATTAGCGGAATGGCTGATAGTCTTATAAGAACCAGTAACAAATAAGCTGTTAGCATTAAAATTATTTGATCTAATAGTTTGGTTTAGTGTTAGGTATATAGGTGCTGCTACTAATAAATCACTTATTAATCCTGTATCAATGCTGTTGTTGTATACAGTTATTGTATTACTTGCTATATTAAAAGAGCTCACCTCTAGACTTACATTAGAGAAGCTAGAGTAGTATCCCGAAGATCCCTCCTCAAAACTAGATTCAGCATATTGAGTTATTGGTACCTTTATAAATACGTTACTCTCACCTACTATAGCTGGAACCTCTAGCACGTTATATCCGTAATTATCGTCTACTAAAGTATTTAATCCGACAACAGAGAAAACTATACTATTAGCATTGCTAGTGTACGATGAACATACTATTGGAATAGCGCCAATAGAAGTAGTAAAACCATTTTTACCAGCGTAAATTACTGGCTCAGATGCGGTTAAGAAGGCTGTATTTGAAGTTCTTATTGTATAAAAAGCCATTTATTATTCCTGAGATAAAACGTCTATTACGTTAGATATAGCCCCGTAGTTTATAACAGTACTAACAGGTACATTGTATTTAGCAGAATCTACGGTAGCACTGATTGTTGCTTTATAAGATACTATCCCCTCTTTAGTCTTAGCAGGTATAGACCTTAAAGCTAAAACAGGCGGAGGAGGAGTTACATAGTCTAGTTTAGTAGATGATACACTAATGGCTGATACAGCCGAATTGTCTATTCTTGATAGCAGTTGAGAATCATACTCGGTAGCAGTTATTGATACTTTACCGTCAGAGAGTATAGATAGGTCATCTACTTTAAAAAACTTATCTGCTTTTTGAGAGTATATGTTAGCAGGATCAACCTCACCTAAAGCCCATATATCATTTACCTTAGGCGCATCTGCAGTTGTAAATGATGAATATGCTGTAAATGTTTTAGTAAAGGGGTTCATCTTAGATATTACATTAACATTTATTAAGTCAGCACCTGTAGAACTGAATCCAGAAGAGGATAAACTATATGAAGTATTGCTTATTATGTAATAGTCTATAAGATTTTTTGATTGATTAAATACTTTAAGTGTTAGAGGATACGTATTATTAGTAAAGAAACTAGATGATATTGCTGGACTTGTGTAATGCTCTAAATACACAGTACTAGTTGAGGTAGCTGAATTATCAGTAACAACACCGCCGTATCCATAAGCTGTATTTGATATTTTCTGAGATACAGCAATAACATCGCCGACTTCCAAATCACTAGCTTCAGCAAAAGTAGTAAACTGAACTTTTCTTTTGAGTAAGCTATTAGAATCTAAAACATATCTAGCAAGTCTCATTGCTTGCGTCTTTCTAGTACACCCACTAGCATCAATGCTTATCTTCTTCTCAAAATCTATAAATCCGGAATCTTCTCTATTTACTGTTATGGTTTCTTTTTTAAAATGGTTATTAAGATTTATATAAGACACATCAACACCAGTTACTACGTCTTCTTCTCTTATACCAGACAGCTTAAATGATCCAGCCTCGATATTAGTTTCATTGAACATAGCTACAGGTAGTGCGTCTGGTCTATCTACTATTAATCTTATTCTGCCGCCTGAGCTAGATATTATACCTCTGAAAGATGATGCTATAGCAGATAATAACGAATAGCCGTCTGTATAGTCTGTTATACTAATTCCGCAAGTAAACCTACGCTCAAGTATAGGAGTGCCTTCAGGCAGCCCTAGTAGCGTATTAATAACCTCAGTGAGGTAATTATTAGGTTTAAATCTAAAACTACCGTCTGAGAAGCCTGCAATTCCTTGAAATCTACCAGTAGAGACATCTACCGCATCACAATACTGTGCTACAGAGTAGAAGTTATACTTGTCTATTGCAGACTCAGGAACATTCAATACATTTGTTAGTATGTACTTAATTATCCAGACTGGGTTTTCTGTCCAGTCTTTTCTATACGCTCCGTCCCAAGGACCAACATATATCTGCGGATTAGCCTCTGTAAGTAGTGTTGTACCTGTTCTCTGTAATCTATATCCTCTGGTAGTGTAGCTGTCAGCACCACTTGAAGGTACTTCAATTTGGCGCCAGTCAACTTCTCCACTAGCCAAAGTTGGTTGGTTATAATTACTAGGAACGTCTACTATTAGACCCTTAACAAGCGAAGTATAGGTTGGGGCGCTGTCTTTTCTGAAATCAGTAGATTTTACAGCATAGCCAGCAATAGCGGTTCTAGGATACGCATAAGGGCTTTTTCTTACTTCATCAAAACCTATAACTTCTATTTCACTAGCATAACCATCTTCTGCAACATCGTCGCTTATCTTAACTATAGATACTCTATATCCATCAGCAGACTTAACGTTATCGGGTATTTTAACTTCTAACTCTGTAGCCATTCCGCCTACTACGAGGCTTGTGATTATCATACCACCGCCTGCTAGATAGTTATTTATATTACTAAGCTCGGTTGAAGGGTGGACAAGTACAGCTACAGTAAGCTGGCTTGAATCATCTCCGTTTACGCCAGTAGTTTTTAAATCCGTTACATTGAATTTAACTCGTATGCTGTCTATAGCATTTAACCCGTTAGATGGGCTAGTTGGATAGAATAATACTGAGGTAGCTGCTGGAGCAGTAACATCAGGATTGGAAGATAATCCACTCTTTAAGATAATAGGACTGTTAAATCTTACACTAGTAACTAGATCAGAACCAAAAGATGGCATAGCTCTCTGAGTTAGTGTTCCTACATTATAAGAAGCTACGAACACATCTTGCTTTACATTGTTAGTAGTAAAATTAATAAGATCATCTATATACTTATCATCTATTTCTATGTCTTGAGGCCCATTAGGATTTATTCTATATATAGGGCCTTCACCTATAGCGAGTTGGGTGAATAGTATATCTGAACTTTTACTAGTATTTGGGTTATTAGCTAGAGAACCATCAAAGCTAACAGTCAGTGTAGAACCTACGCTCTCTACACTGCCGCCGCCTATAAATGGCACTAGTATTCCATCTAGTAAGAAATAATACTTTATCATACGTAATCTACTACTCTTATATTGTCTATTCCGCCGCGCTGCATATGCTTCACATAAGTATTTATAACTGAACCGCTTGTTCTCACTAATCCAAAATGTAAAGGCACTGATAGTCCAAGCCCAGAAGTAGACGCTAAACTACCGAATCCAGTAGTGGGGTCTTCGTTTCCTTCTAGAGTACCAGTAGATCGGTTGATTCTTCTCTGTGCCACATCAAAAGCGGTCTGTCCTTGACCAAATAAAGAAGATTCAGTTACTCGTCTAGCTAGCCCAGTCAAAGCTACAGCCTGATTGCTTAGTGTGCTATTTGTACCATATAGAATACTTAAATTACCTAAATCATCGAAACCATTAGCACCTCCTGCAATAAGAGGACCGACTAATAGTTTATCTGATTTAACTCCAAATTTAAGTAGATCGGCAGTAACGAACCTATCAGAATCTATAATAAATATATTTTTATAACTAGATATGACTGATGGAAACATAGCTTTTATTGCGGATAACACATCTTCATATGTATCTGCATACATATCAAAACTATCAACGCCCAGCTTAGAGGCTATGGGTGCTAGAAACTGCAAAGTGACTTTCATTTAGTGATTCAAACCTTATACTATCTTTTTCCAACCAGTACTTATAAAACTTATTACCGAATCCAACTACGAAAATATATTCAGAGAATACTGCACTAGTAGCATCTTTCGAACTAGGTATAGGATCAGAACTACCTGGGTGTGAGTGAAAAAATCCTAATATGCTATCTGCATGAGCAACCATATCTCTAGGGTCAATTACAAAGGATGTTTTTGGATTCTTGCTTATATTCCTACAAGGGACGTATGACAAGTTTTTAGTTATAATACCACAAGCTTCTAGTGGGAACTGCGCAAGAGAGTGATTACCCATGGCTTCAGTTAGTGCGTTAAACTTAGTCATTCTTTATACCTGGAAATCCGCCAAAATTAACTAGATTTTTTCTAAGAGAGCAAGCAGTTAGCGTCTTGGAGCATATGTCTAATGAAGCTGATGCAGCAGTTTCGTTACTAGCAGTAAAATAACCGTTTGCACTTATAGGCGGATTAGAGCCTACTACAGTCCCAGTTCCTGTACTTGGATATTTACATTCTGCACCCTTGTAAACCCAAGGGCATGTTGTGTTAGTAAACTTTCGTTTTGGTAGCTTCATTTTATAATATTGTAACCAGTTAGTCAAACTAAATTTTGCTACAAACTCATCTAGTTCATCCAGCCTGTTTACAGTAAATACGTACTCGACAAAGGATGTAGGGTCCGCATCAGGGTTTACAATAAGAAGCTTTGCTCCAGCTGGTAGGCTTGACAGGTTAGTATTATTAAAATATACAGTATTGCCGTCAATGGCTGATATAGTACTAGTGCTGGAAGTAGTATTAGAAGTAACTGTATCTCCAACTCTATATGGCAAAGATGAATAGGTAGTAGCAGAGTCTGAAGTAGAGGATCTGACTATAGAATATTCAGGCCAATTATCTAAAAACTTGGCATAGGTTAGTTTAAGCTCTACTACAGCTCCTAGCATATCTCGTGTATCTTCTTTTAGTCTAGTCCAAGTATTATTAAAAGAAACGGTAGTTTCGTAGGTCCATGCGGCGTTTTGACCTCTAGTAGCTGCTACTTGAGAGTTATATGCCGCATTTCCTGGAATAGTTCTTGGATCTATGTTTTGAACAGTTTCCCCGTTAACAATAGCAGTAAAATTATTACTTGCATTATATCCTAAAATATTCTTATTTTCTACTATAGATGCTATAACTCCATCAAAATTAGATATACTCATTGATAGCTCGCCTATCTTACCAGAACTATCTACACTTATATCTCCACTATCAATGCCAATAACTTTATACGATACGCCATTAAACGATACTGAGTAGTTAAAATCACTATAGGATTCTCCTACTATTTCTGCAAAACGCATTGGAAATCCGTAAGGCCAAGGAAAACCAGAACCGCTTAAGCTAGGATTGCCATTAGCATTTTCTGGATACCACTCTCCTGGGTAGTAGATAGTATACAACTTTACTAATGGAGTTTGGACTATAGAATTTTTTTCGGCTATGTAAGGGCTTTCAGTAACTGCTGAGATAGTAGAAGTAGCTGTAGTTATCTGAGAAGCATAGTTAGAAGATATAAATGATCTAGATTCTGTATTTGCTGATACAGTTTGTAACACTAAACTTTTAACACCAGTATCTGGGAATATATACTGCTCAATAGTCCCACTAGTTGCATCTTTTAATCTAGTTCTTGGCACGAATGTTATTTCAGTTGCGGAAGCCCTAACATAATATTCCTTGCTTAAGTACTCCCCATTTACATACACATTAATAGCGTCGTCAGGTACTGACGAACGGGGCAGAGTAAAAGTGTTAGTAGTGCCATTTATTTGAGTGGTTACATTGGATACTACATTGTAGCTAGTTAGAGTAATAGTATTACTGCGTAGTGTTTCACCTACCGTAAATGACTGGTATACATTAGCAAGCTTAACACGTAAATTACTTCCAGATTTAGAAATAATCTCTCCAACAGTACCAGAAGATACTCCTAGTACCGCATTTCCAGCTTTAAAAGCAGTAGCACTAGCTACAGTGATTATATAGTCATAGGCTCTTGTAGACATTACGTATAACTCTCTATTACGTTAAAAGACACATTATAAATATTTGTTACAGCACTAGTAGTAGTTTGTACTTCAGTTGTGGAAAGTGCTCCATCAAATCGTACTTGAATTGTACCAGAAAGTCCTATGTATGACAAATCAAATTCAAAAGATTCTAGGTCTCCGCTCCTAGCTCTGTAAAAATCTTCTATAGCCTGCTTTAAACCGCCATTTATGTTAGTATACTGTAGTTGAAATTGACGTTTAGAACGTCTACTTATTGCCCTTCTTCTCTCATACCCTACCTGACTAGTGAAAATAGCATTGTTAAATTGCTCGCCTATGCTAAAACCTCTATCTGGTTTTCTGGAAGTCATAGTGTAGGTGTTTCCACCTACACTATATGTTGCATTACTCGGGTAACTAGCCATTATCTTATACTCCTAATCTGTCTATTAATTGGTCCATTATTTCTAAGATCTTCTAGTATGATATCTACTACTATCTTACCATTTTCTCTGCGAACTTCTGGTGTTCCAACAGCGGTTTGAGAAGTTCCGTTATTATTAATGTTAACTTCAACTTCTATATCCCCGTTACCTGCATTTCCTGTAGAGTTAAGTTTTATAGCATTATCTAGACCCATCATATCTACGGCTTGCTTTCGTAGTACAAACTCACCGGGTTCTAATAATGCTGGTATGCTATCTCTACCCTTCATAAGGCCGCCACTACTTCTAGGTACTGGAATCTGCGTACCTAAGGTTGCAGCATACGGATCACTGTTAGGGAAACTTCCTTTATGCTTAGACAGCGAGCTATTTAACATATAGAAATCTGTAAAGTTCCCTAGATTTCCCATATTCATAGCATCAACATAGCTAGTTATAAGTGATCGATCTATTGGCCTATCAGTATACGATCCTATATCTACTCCTGATTGAGCTCTACTGTATCCGTTTAATAGTTTAGTACCGCGGTCAGCTATATTGTTAACTCCAAGTTGAGCACTTGTATACGCTAAGTTAGTGCCTCCCATATTAGCGGTTATGGAGTTTAGAGAGGTATTATCTACAGGAACAGCCTGATATCCTATATAACTTTGATACTGTGCTTGTGGATATACCCATCTTGATTTTTGTTCTGGTTTGGTTACTAGTCGAGTTCCGGTTTTATACGGATAATAACTAATAACATAGTTTTCCCACTGAGTAACGTAATCTGTGTAGTATTCTAGATAAGGGTCGGCTTTAGCTAGAGTACCGCTAGGATATGAAGCCATAGCATATCCTTTACTACCTACATTTGATGACTGTACAGAAACATTAGGTAGACCTCTAGCAGAACCAGAATAATTGACGATATCAGTAGAATCTTTCAACATTAGGTTATGGTCTCTATACTGATCTAAATTCTGTATAGGTCCGCCCTGGCTTAGTGCGTTCTTGTATAGATAACTCCATCTACCATATCTATCTACTGCGTAAGGCTCATTCCAGCCTTGGAGGTACCCAGAGTAGCTATTACTATTAATGTTGGAAGAATCTGCATCTTTACGTGCATTAACTTGGCCATATCCAACGCTAGTAGCATTTCCTGGTATATTATATGCAGTATTTGCGAACATAGAAGTTAATAGGTTTATTTCTTGATCTCTGAATACTTTACCTACAGCACCAGCATCAGCATTAAAGAATTCTAACAACCCAGTTTTAGGATTAATAGTGCCGCTACCGCCAGCTTTCTTTAGCATTGCTGCTTCAGCAGGATTTATGTGGGCTACCATAGAATCACCTTTTCTACCTTTATTGGCTATGGTTGATCCAAGATTACCAGTGCGGTTTAGACTATCTAATACATCAGTACCTAACGATCTAACTGATGAAGCCTTTATAACATATTCACCGTTAGAAAGTCTAGCTGGTATGCTATCGCTAGTAGCCGAGCCTGGACCTTCTACTAAACCTCCAGAAGCAAAAGCGCCGGCTGTTGTGTATGTAACGTTTTGTATTCTAGGATACTTACTAGAATTAGTTGCCATAGTAGCTAAATTGTCGCTATCTGCCTTTGATAGCGCTGGAGGAGTAGATACACTAGCATTTAGAGTGATGCCTTTTGCTAAATCAGTTGGTAATTGGAACACTACTTTATCCCATGCATCTTTTATAGCAGTAGCTAAACTAGTTATCTTTTCTTGGGCAAGAGTTAAGGTTCCTTTTGTTGTTACTGCACCAGCCGCACTTAAAGTATCCATTAATGGTTTTAGTGCGGTATTCATAGAAGTAAACTTATCTGCTAAATTACCTATACTAGTAACGGCACTTCCACTGTTAGTTAATAAATTCCCCACAGCTTTTAGTAGCGCATCACTATTACTTATAGTAGCACCGACACTATCTAGCTCTGATACTGCGTTTTTAAACAACGTTATCTTAGATACTCTTGCGTCAGTGAATACATCTGCTATACCGCCTATTGACGGAGTAAGAGTATCTTTGATAGAATTTATATAATCCTGTATACTCTTACCGACTCCAGCAGTAGTGCTTAGTGTAGGTGCAGTAAACGCGGTACTAGTATTTAGGTTAGCAATAAAAGTATCTATAGCTTTTCCAGCAGTGCCTGCACCTGTAGTAGTTAGAGTAGGTGCGGTAAAGCCTGTTTTTGTATTTAAGTTGGTTAAGAATGCGTTCATAGCATTACCTACTGTACCAGCGGTTGTGGTAGTTAATGTAGGTGCTGTAAATCCTGTTGTAGTATCTAAGGCAGCTAAGAAAGTAGATAGCCCTTTACCTACAGTTCCTGCAGTTGCGGTAGTTAATGTAGGTGCTGTAAATCCTGTTGTAGTATCTAAGGCAGCTAAGAAAGTAGATAGCCCTTTACCTACAGTTCCTGCAGTTGTGGTAGTTAAGTCAGGTGCTTTAAACCCTGTTGTAGTATCTAAGGCAGCTAAGAAAGTAACTAGGCCTTTACCTACAGTACCTGCAGTTGCGGTAGTTAAGTCAGGTGCTTTAAACCCTGTTGTAGTATCTAAGGACGCTAAGAAAGTAACTAGGCCTTTACCTACAGTTCCTGCAGTTGCGGTAGTTAATGTAGGTGCTTTAAAGCCGGTAGCTGTATCAAGACCGCTTACAAACGCATCCATAGCTTTACCTATAGTTCCTGCAGCAGTAGATGTTAAAGTAGGAGCTGTAAATCCTGTAGTGGTATTTAGTGATGCTAAGAAAGATCCCAGTGCTGCACCTATACTACCAGAAGTAGTAGTTGTCAATGCCGGAGCACTAAAGCTACCTGAAGAATTTAAATTAGTTAAGAAGGCGTTCAGGGCGCTACCAATACTGCCGTTAGTAGAAGTTGTAAGCGTAGGAGCAGAAAAACCTGTTGCACTATCAAGACTAGATACAAAAGAGTCCATAGCTTTACCTACAGTCCCTACAGTCGTATTTGTTAGGGCTGGTGCTGTAAAACCTGTAGTAGTATTTAAGTTGGTTAAGAAAGTACTCATAGCGTTACCTATAGTACCATTTGCAGATGTTGTAATAGCAGGAGCTGTAAATCCAGTAGCTGTATTTAATCCGGATACAAAACTACTCATAGCATTACCAACAGTGCCGGTAGTAGCAGATGTTAAGCTAGGAGCGGCAAAACCAGTGGTAGTATTTAGGTTGGTTAAGAAAGCGCCCATAGCATTACCAACTGTATCTGCGGTAGTAGTTGTTAATTTCGGTGCCGCAAATCCAGTGGCAGTATTTAATCCTGTTACAAAAGTAGTCATAGCGGCACCTACGGTACCTGTTTTAGCCGTAGTAAGAGTTGGAGCGGTAAAGCCTGTAGCAGTATCTAACCCATCTACAAAAGCATCCATAGAATTACCGACGGTACCTGCTGTAGCTATTGTTAGTTTGGGGGCTGAAAAACCAGTAGCAGTATTTAGGCTAGTCAAGAAGGCGCCCATAGCATTACCTACTGTACCGGCAGTGGCAGTGGTTACAGCAGGCGCAGTAAATCCTGTTTTTGTATTTAAGGAAGTTAGATAATCTTGAACTAGCTTACCTGGACCAGAATCTACGGCAACTGTTGGAGCAGTGTAAGTACTGCCTGTTTTTAGAGCATCTAAGAATAATTGTATAGTATTACCTATATTACCTGCAGTAGCTTTTGCTACAGTAGGAGCGGTATAGCTTGTACTGTTTCTTAGCGCAGTTAAAAATGTTTGCACAGAACCGCCAATACCATCCGTACTACTAAATACTGGAGGGGTCAACTTACTAGTTCCTGTAGTTGCATTATTAAAACTACTTAACCAGCTCTGTATAGCTTGCCCTATGCCATTTGTAGCAGAAGCCTGTACAAAAGTAGAGGAGTTAAGATTAGTTAAGAAGTCGCCTATTGCCTTACCTATACCTTCAGTGGCTGATATAGTAGGGGCAGTGAACCCGGTGAAAGTAGATAGGGAGGTTAAGAAACTTTGAATACTTAAACCTATACCTGCAGTATTACTTAGATTAATTGCTGAATACTTGGTAGCATCATTAATAGAAACTACATAATTGTTTATGGCCATTCCTAAGCTGTTAGCTTGGTCTTTGCTTAGTGTTATTGCTGTATAATTAGATGCAGCATTTACGCCTTTTAAATAATCATTTATAGCCTTACCAATACCTGACTGAACTGTAAAGGTGGGTACAGTGTAGTTCTCTACGTCTGCTACATCTGTTACTAGGGCCTGTACTACACCTATCACACCTTTGTTATCTTCTCCTATAACAGTTATTAATTCTCCAAAGGTCTGCTTTAGAGTTGCAACCGTGGTATTAAGAGTATTTCCACTACTTTCTAACTGAGTGTAAGCAAGAGTTATAGCACCTAATCTAGCTGTAAATCCATCTAGCGGACCACCAGTAGCTGTTAGTACATCAAATCCTTGCACTACAAGTGTACGAAGAAGAGAATCTCTAAACTGCGAGAACTTGCCGCCCTCACCATAAAATAGGGCCATACCGTCGGTATCTAAGTACCTAACTAACTCTTCTGAGAATCCTTTAAATCTATCTGTTATCATATAGGAATATATGTCCAGCTCCGAAGCTAACGCCTGTACTGGTTCTGCAATACTCATAAACGGATCAGTAAGATTAGTTATTTCAGCTCCTACAGCTACTAAGCTATTGTAGTAAGCAGTAGTATCATCTATGGCTTGTTGTATTAGAGCTGCTCTAGTAGCATCATACTCTGGGGCCTGATATTTTATACCAGCATTGCTCTCAGTAGCGCTTACTAAAGTATCTAAGAAGGATGAGCTTAATCCTGCTACTTCAAAGTTAAGTTGTTTAGCAACTCCTGATAACTCCAGAAGTAATCTTGAAGTTTCTTTAACACTATCTTGTTCATCAAATCTAGCTTGATTTAGATCAAAATTAGCAGTAGCTAACAACTCTGTTATATCTGCCAAATCTTTTTGAGATCTGGTAAAATCTACCGTAGCCGCTTCTATTTTTTGTACTAGCTCACTCTCTTTTAATCTACTATCAACTAACTTAGTACCTAAAGTAGCTATAGTAGCATCTGCAACAGCTAGGTCATTTCTAGCTATAGTTTGCGCTTCAAGTAATTTTGTACGTTCTGCTTCTTTACTAGTTAGTGTAGTAAGCTCAGCCTGCAGAGCTCTCTGCTGAGAGGTAAGTTTTCCAAAGTTTAAGAATGATGAGAAGTCAAATGACTTGGAAGATAGAGAATCTAACTGTGCCTGTATACTGGCTATCTGTTCTCTTACCTGACTTGAAGAGCGACCACTTAACTTATTAGCTTTATCGAACTCTTGTACGGCCGCAGAAGCTGACTCATAGGCACTAGCAGCAGTATCTCTTAGATCAAGAATTTCATTACCGCTTTCTGCTACTCCTCTTAGAGTATTGTCATACACTTTAAGTATATCTGTACTCTTAGCTTGGAAAGTATCTAGTAATTCAATAAGAGTACTTCCAATATCTTCTGTAGTAGAAACTAAGTTATCTAATAGTCCAGAATATATGTCTGCAATTTCAGAAGCAGTATCGCTTACTGCCTTTGTTAAATCGCTGAATACTTGTATGCTATCTAAAGTTGTACTTTGTAGTAGGTCTAGCGCGTCAGTATACTGAGAAGCTGTTATAGCCCCTGAAGTATACTCATCGTTTAGCATTGTTATGCCATTACTAAAGTTATCTACTAGATTTTCACCTTTAGCTATGTTATTTACCAGACTTGCAAAGTTGTTAGAGAAATCATCTACACTAGTTTTTCCAAGCATCTGCATTACTTCTACAGTATTGGTAGCTACTTGTAGGAACTGAGGTACGCTGAATGAATCTGTTATTTCAGCAATAGTTTTATTAAAGTCTTTGCTTATTTTAACAAAGTTCTTTACCGCTACAGTTCTATCTACTTCTTGAAGCTCTGCTAGTCTAGTTGCAGCTGCTGATTTAGCTCTAGCATCAGTTATACGTTCATCAGCTACTACTGCTTTTAATTGTTCAACGTTTAAAGTAGATAGATATGATGCTATCTCTAGAGAAGCTAGCTCAATAGAATCAGCATAGTTTTTAACAGCTTGGTCGATAAACTCAAAGTTACCTCTTTTTACGAGTTCATCTGCAGCCCCTTTAAGATCTTCAGAGCGTTTAACAGCACCTTCTATTATATCTTGTAATTCTGATACTGCTGCTTTAGCAGGATTTTTTAGAACTTCTATAGATTCTGTAAGACCTTCTGCAATGGAAGTAACAAAGTCGCTAAGTTGTACAGTTGTTGCTATTCTTATTATGTCCGCAGTTTCTTGGGCACTCTTACCAGAAGCTATAACTGCTTTTGTGTATCCGTTAACAGTCTCTATTATATTAGCTATACCAATACTCCCTGCATTTAAAGCTTCAGTAGCGCTGGAAATGCTTACTATAGTACCGTCAGCAGCCTTCACTAAACCTAATTGTGCTAGTACGTTTCCTTGTATTCTGGTATTAAGTTCCGCGTATTGTTCGGAACTGCTTCCAAATACAGACCCAGCTTCTTTAAGAAGACTAGTATATTGCGCAGCTAGAGAAGCGCCGGCAGCTTGAGAGCCTTTTTCTATTTGAGAATATGCTTCCGACATAGTTGTAGGTACTGCTTGTCCTATATCATTTAACAGTCCACTAAATTTCGATGCGTAATCTAATACATACTCGAGTCTATCTACAGTTTTAGTATCTTGATCATCAGATACGAACTTATCTATGGCTCTTTGTAAATCTGCAGCATTAAGTATGGCCTTGTCTACGACCAGACTTCCTTGTCTTAATCCTTTTACAAAGCTATCTATATAGAACTGGGCAGTAGCTTGTATGTCTGAGGAGCTTGTCCCTCTTGAACCCATGCTAAAACTAGCACCATTTTGATATGTTAGTGATGCTCCAGTTATACTATTTTTCTTTAAGGAAATACTCCAATACACTACATCTTTAAATGCTATTCCTGCGGATTTTAGACCATCTATAAACCCTTCTAATGCATCGGCACCTATGTTACCTAAAGTTTTAGCAGTACCTCCAGGTACTTTTTGTTGTGATGTACTAGTTAATTCTGCTCCTGCACTAGTAAGCTTTCCTGTAGCAGAGGCAGTAGGAGTCTTACTAAATAATCTTCCTATAAGCGCCCCAACTATGGCTCCGACTACTGGTATGGCCATACTTGCAGCAAAACCAAAAGTACCTAGGGCACCACCCATAGCGGTAGTTAAGCCGCCTAAGAAAGTACCGCTAGCAAATAAGGACGGTATAGCTATTGCTAATCCTGATGCTAGGGCGCCGCCTATAGCTCCACCTATAGTACTGCCCATACCCGGATCATTTGTCAGGGCTCCGATTATGCTACCAACACCAAAGCCAGTCAATCCTCCGCCTATAGCTCCGCCTATAGTTCCCCAGAATCCTCCGGCAGCGCCTGCTCCCGTAGCACTTGCTCCGGCAGTCGCTCCAGTAGCTCCAGCACCATAGAAAGGATTTGCTGGAGGTATCTTGCTTGTAGTTACTGCTAGTGATTGAGCAGAATTTGTAAGAGCATTACCAGCAGAAGCCAATGAATTGCCAGCACCAAGCAGACTTGATGTTACAGACTGGAAGCCTGATACTATCTTATCGAAACCAAAAGCCGACATAAAAGCTTGGCCTAGATTTCCGCCACCTGCAAACATAGCATTAGCACTAGCCGCAACTGTTTGTATTTGTTGTGCAAAAGAAGCTAGTTTACCACTAGCTATATCAGTTACTATGCTTATTATTTTTTGAATCTCAGCAAGCTTATTTTCTTCATTAATACGTATGTTTGTAGCTTCTGTTAATCTTGCCTCTAAACTGATTTTTCTATCTTCCAAGCTCTTGACTTGATCATCTAGACGTAATCTTTCACTCATAGTCTTAGATAGATCTAGTGCTTTCTTTTTCTGGTCAAGTATACTTTGTATATATATCTTCGAAGATTCTAGTATGCTATCTTCTCTGCCTGAAACAGATTTTATATATGCTTTTTGATTTTGAATTAAACTTTCTGTAGCAGTTGTTAACTCATCACGAAGACTTATCTCTTTAGATAGAGCTTCCCCCGCCTTAGACTGAGCTTCTTGTAGTTTCTCAGAAGTAGCAGTTAGGGCTTCGTTTATTACGCTTTCATTTACTTTAGCTTGTTCAATTTTCTTTGTTTGCTGATTTACTAGATACTTACCTACTTTTTCTATTATAGCCGTTGCAAACTCTTGCATAGCTGCAGCTGCATCTTGGGTAGCCTTTTCCATTGCCTCGCTGTAAGTAGCGTTTGCATTGGCTAATCTAAGTTTTAGCTCTTTTTCACGTTTGTCTATTTCAGCAATTTCCGCAGCAGCTCCAGCTGCCTGAGCTTTTGATTTTGCGTCAAACGCAGCCAACTCGTTTCTTTGAATTACTTCTAAGTCAGCACGTCTTTGCTCAAGTAAAGCTAATTCGCTGTTAGCAGCTTCTATAGATAAGTCTGCATTATTTGATATATTAGTGAATATCTCGCCCTGTTTATTTGCTACATCGCCATATACAGCATTAAACTGAGTTTCAGCTGCAGTTAGTTGGGCTCTAACATCATCAAAATTAATATCCTTAGCCAGATCAATACGATCAAAGTGATTATCTATAGTAAGACCTAGCCTACTTAAAACCGTATTGAAAGCTCTTGGTATAGCGTCTTGAAGCTCGTTTATAAAGCCGCTGAGTACTACTGATTCTTTTTCTACAGCATCTAGTCTAGCTCTATTAGCAGCTATATCGTTTTGAGCTCTAATACCATCTATTTGTGCTTGATTTAATTGTAGGGTCTTCTCTGCCTCTAATTGTTGTACTGCTGCTTTTTGATTGTTTATATCTCTTTCTAGTTCTTTAACTGCTAAAGCCTGTTGCTCTAGTAGTATACCTCTTTCAGCTTCTATTACCTTAGCAGATGCTGCAGCAGCCCCGCCTTTAGCTTTCTTTTCTTCTTCTAGAAGTTGTCTATCTATTTCTATAAGAGCTAACTCGTCTTTATATGCTCTTTCTGCTTGTTGTTTTTGAAGCTCAATTATTTGTTGTTGATTTACAAAAACACCTGCTAGAGCAGCTATAGACCCTGCAAGTCCAATAGCAGAATCATTATTTTCAAAAAGAGTAGCAGCTTTTTTACCTTGCTCTACTAGGTATTGTAATTTTCTCTCTTGACCAGCGGCTTCAATCTTATTTAACTCAGCTTGAAATTCAATTTCTTGTTTCTTCATGGTTAACATGCGCTCTTGTGTGGATAACCCACTAGAGCTGGCGGCAGATTCTTGTGCTTTTAAGAGATTAAGTTCTGATTGCTTCACTGATATAGAATTTTGAATAGTGCCTATCTCTTTAGCTAAGGCTACTTCTTGTTGTCTAAAAACTAGAGTATTTTTATCTGAGGATATCGAAATAGCTAACGCATTAAGTGAATTAGTCTGTGCAGCTGCTGCTGACGCAATGCTATATACTTTAGCTTGTAGAGCCCCAAAAGCAGCAACTACATTATTAATATAATCAAGATATGCTTGTTTTTGTGATTCAGTTGACTCTTCGGTTATTGCCGTTAGTTCGTCCTGCTTAGCTTTAAGTTGTGATATAAAATTATTATATTCTTGTGCTCTAGCCGCTAATTCCACTTTAAGAGACTCTATAGCCGCTTCTCCACTGGCTTTTTCTAGTGATGCTTTAGAACTATAGTATTCTTCTTGAGCTTTTTTTCTAGCCTCTACCGCCGTTAGCTCTACACTGAGAGCCGCAAGAGATGCATCTGTTTGCTCATCTATTGCTTTTTTACCTTCTTTACGTAGCTCCGAATAAGCAATACCAATAGCAGCTATAGACCCTATAAGTTCTGCCTTTTTAGCAGAGAAATCTTGAGAGGCAGTTATCTGTATAGAAGTACCCCCAGTATTGCCGTTAAGTCTTGCTTGCTCGTCAAGAAGAGCCTGATAATCGGTTAGGAAGGCATTAAAAGCTACAGACTGAGATTCTAGTAGGTTATACTGATCTATAAGTTGGCGGGCTGCGCGAGTGGCCTTTTCACTTTCTAAAGAGATGTTAGCATCAAGTTGTTTTTTATCTATGTCTGCTTTTTGTACTACTAGATCAGCTTGAGCTTTAACAGATGCAATATCACCATCTATTTTAGTTAACTCTAGTGTTCTTTCATTTTCTAGTATAGAGGCTCTTATATCATTAATACGTACCTGAGCTGCTAACTCCTTAGCAGCTTGATTTTGTAGGTCTAACGCATTTTGCTTTTGAAGTTCAAGTATCTGAACCTCTTTAGCTACTTTGTTTTCGGCTATTTGTTTTTCTGAAGCTATTATAGCAAGTTGATTTTCATAATCCTTTTTATACCCTTGTAGTTGGGATACAAAAAGTTGAGACTGTACTCCGGCTAACTCTACTTGCTTTGCATAAGTATCTGATAGTACACTTGTTATATTAGTAAAATCACTTACGCGTATAGCTGCTTCAGCTATCGCTGGATCTGTTTGAGCTTGTAAGCTGGAAATTCTTATATCATAGGCCTTAGACTGTAAGTCTAATAGGGCTTGCTGTTCTTGTTTTTGGGCCTTTAATTTATCCAACGCCGATTGGGCCGCAGCTTCTTCAAGCGCAGCCTTAGCTTCTATAGCAGATATCTCTGTTTCTCTTTGTTTTACTGCAGCGTCAGTTAATTGTTTTTGTATATTCAGACTTTGAGTTATAAACTCTAACTGACGTTCTTTAGATTTAGTATCATTTTCAATAGCAGAAATCTGCTTTGATACTTCTAACTCAGCTGCTTTTATAGCATTCTCTGCTTGAGATATTGTTAATGAATCTTTTTGATTAGATATTTTTAATTCTAACTGTTTTAGTTCTTCACCTAGTGAAAATACCTGCGCCTGTCCGTTTATTAATAGCTGTTTACCTCTCTCAACAAGAGCAGCCGTACCGGCGTCATAAGTATTTAACAAACGTATGCCTTCTGCAGTTCTAGTGTTAACTTTTAGCCAGCCTCCAGCACTCTGTACATATAAATCTCCTGAGATAACTCTTAGTTTTTCATATTTAGCTGCTAAATTTTCTAGCTCTACTGCAGAATCTCCAGCGGTGCCTATTATGTCTTGCTTCATGGCATCAGTTAACGTACCTTTAGGTAGCTTATCTAACTGATTTTTTAAAGTTTCCATTTCAGAATTTGCACGGGCTGTATCTATACCAACAACTTTAACTGCAACAGCTAATGCTTCAAAGTCTCCAGAAGTGCCCTTAGCAGCAGCAGCTAATGACTGAGCAAACTCCAGACTACTGGTCTCTTTAGGTGTTATACTTTTTAAATAATCTAGTAATTTTATATTATCTTGTAATACTTGTTTTTGAGATTCATAGGCTGCCACTTGTTTCTCTAGTAGAGCTATTTGAGTTCTATTAGTATCTATGTTGTCTTGGTTAGCTTGAGTTAATCCTCTTATTGTATTCTGCTCAACGGAAGTTAAGGTGCTTATATTGGCTCTAAGTTTGGCTTCTTCTTCAAGTTGAAAATTGGCGTCAGCTAAAGAAGCTTTAGCTGCTGATATAGCTTGGTCATACTGCTCCAAAGACATAGTACCTTTAGAAAGTCCAGAGCTCAAATCAACAACATTAGACAACGCTCTAGTAGCAGAATCTGCTAGAGCTGAGTCTATTCCTTGAAAACTACCTACGTATCCTATTAGATCTTGATTAGTGCCTATCAGTATGCTTCTTAGCTCATCTGATGATATACCAGTATATTGCAGTACTCTTGCTATTTTTTGTAAGTAATCGACATTACTATTACCGAACTCAGATATAATAGTGCTTATATCTTTTTGTTTTAGTATAGCTTCATCATATAACTTGCTTATAGATTCACTACCACTCTGAACGCTGGAATATATGGATGAGTTAGGATCAAACACATTGCTTAGTCCAAGGTTTTCAGCATCAGTAAATATCCAACCAGGTGGTCGTATTTCATCTATTCTATTTTGAACTTCCGCTAATTGCGCTCCTAGACTATCGGCAAAGTCATTGGTAAAATCAGAGGTTATAGCTATGCTTATAGTTCCTACATCTTTTAACTGGGCTATAACAGAGCCTATTCCTGACGCGGCATCGTAACTTATTTTAAAATTCTTATATAGCTCCGCAGCTTGTTTACCTGTGGAAGCCATAACTTTTCCTAAAGTTTCTACTGTGTTTTGTTGTTTAATTAACTCTATTGATGATTTAGCTTGGGTATCTAAGGCTAACCTAGCTTCAGCACTAAAGTTTTCCATACCGTTGTAGCTTTTAGTTAAAGAATCTAGCACTACTATAGCATAATCTTTTTGTTGTTGAGTTAGAGAAGCTAGCTCTTTAGAATATTTTTGGCTATATTTATTTACGTCAATAGTTGCTAGTTTTTCGCTTAGAACATCCTGTGCAGTTCTACCCATATTATCTATTGCATTGCCTATTGCACCGCCAGCTACAGTAAGTCCTGCCGCCAGAGCAATAGCTACCGGAGTACCAATACCTACAGTACCGGCAGTAGTTGCGGCTACAATACCTACCCCTAAGGCTGCTCCAGTATTTCTACCTATATTAGTCCAGTAATCAGAATCGGTAAAAGCCCCTTCTATAGGAGCTAGAAACTCAGTTCCAAATATGGAATCTGTCGGTGTTATTGCGCCCTCTAAAGCGCTTTGGACTTCTGCTATTAGATCTTCTTTGGTCTTGTTTACTTCTATAGTTACTCCAAGAAACTTTTCTTTAAATTTAAAAGAATCTGCCTTAGCTAATTGACTATTGGCGTTTTCAAGATTTTGCATTACTGAGTCAGCTAAGCTTAAGAAAGCTTTTTGGTTTTGTTCTTCAGATTTACCAAATAGTACAGTACTAATAAGTGTACCGAAGTTTTTTATATAAGATTCAAATTCTCTTTCTTTACCCAATAATTTTGCTATTGCAGTACTTAAAAGACCTACTGCAGATACTATTAAGGATATAATAGTAAAGGCTCCAAAAGCCTTAAATGCTAGCGAGGCTAGGCCAGCTGTAAGCCCGCTAACTACCCTAACAGTAGCGCCTAGACCAGATACCAATCTTGCTGCAAGACCTGTAGTAGCAGCACTAACTGCATTAGTAGTAGCTGCTTGTGCAGCTAATGCAGCATTGTTTGCATTTATGGATGCTGTAGACGCTGCTACAATAGCAGACTCAGCAGCTTTAACTCTGTTGTAGTTGAGCTGCGCTACTCTGGCTTCATTTAGTAGTACAGTGTTACCTTTATTTTGATTATATAGCGCCCATTTTGCATCTTTTTCTGCCATTGCAGTAGCTATAGCAGCCTGAGATGTGGCGCGTCTTGCCTCTTCTGCTGCTATCTCACCTCTTATTGCAGCAGTATTTCTATTTATTATTGCAGATGCTCTAGTCATTTCTGCAGTTGAAAGTGCTCTTTGTTCGGCACTAGCTTTTAACGTAGTTAATTCGGCGGCTTCGTCAGCAGTTAACTTGAGAGTTGCTACATCTAGATTTTTTATAGCGTTATTGGCAGTAATAACAGAACTATTTAAGCCTAACATGCCTCTGGCTACGTTCTCTGAGGATACAGCTACAGCTAACATTCTATTCTGTAAATTCTCAAACGTACCAGATAATAGCCTAAATCCAGTAGACGCTACTAAAGAAAATGCGACAGTCACTGCAGAAAGTGCAGCGACAGTATTGTTTGTTAAGAAATCGGTAAATGGTGCTATGTAATCTGCAATTATCATACCAAACTTAGTGGCAATATCTACTACTTTGGCACCAAACGCTTCAATTTTCTGTGCGCTCGTAGGTATAGTAGTATTTATTGATGCAAATTTGCGCTCACCTTCTGCTATAACAGAATTAACAAAGGCTTGTCTTCTCTCATATTCTGAAAGTGACTTTACAGACTTACCTATAGCTGCCGCATATGCACGAGTAGCTGGCTCAATCTTTGTATAAATACCAAGTTCGTCTAAAAGTTCTGTTTCCATCTTAGCAGAACCTCTAACTACGCGAGTCATAGCGTCAGTAAGATCTCTACCAAGAGCTTTAGAAGCTTTAGTGGCTACTCCAGCAAGCTTTTCAATTTGCGTAGTATTAAATCCTGCGCTAAGTGCTAAGTTGGCTTGTTCAGCAGCTTGAATTATAGTTAGCTGACCTTTAGTTGCTTCTTGTACGGATTTTAATAATTTTTCTCCATTAGCGCCTGCAGAGGCCGCTAATGAGTTCAAACCTTCTAGTGTTTGAGTGGCGCGTGCACTTTTAGCAAGCTTGTCGTATGCTTGTTGCAGGGCAAAGGTAGTAGCAGCTGCACCAGCGTAGGCAGCCACTAATCCACCAAGACCTTGGGACTGGGCTGCAAAAGAACGACCCGCACTGGCCGATGCTTGGCCAAGGCGGGTTTGCGCTTTTCCTAGGTTATTTAGTTGATTTATAGTACCACCGGCACCTTGAGAACTAAATATAGTTTGTATTATATTCTTAATTGTAGCCAACTATCGTCTGCCTTTACCTTTGCTAGCGCTTTCTCTCATTTTCTGCTGTTTGGAGTAGTAATCACTGTATTCGCGCTGTATAAGAAGTATGTATTCAAATACTGTTTTTTTATCTTCTACATCGTAAATATTAAATATAACATCTAACGCTGAGAAATCTTTACCCATCCATGTGCCGCTCATACCTTCGAATCTATCTGGTAATACGTTGAAGATTACTAAGGCGGTTTGAATTTCGAATGGGAGGAAGCCAGGATCTTTGGGCATTTCATCCTCGTTTGGCTCCCATCCCATCTGTTCGCACATCATTAAGTATTGTTCGGTAGTCATACCTCCGCCACTTAATTCAGCTCGGAGGTAGTTTATTAGTTTTTTTCAGCTTCCTCTTTTGCTTCGCGATCAAAGCCTTCAAAGTTATTTAGACTGTCTGTAACAAACTGGTCAAATATTGTTGAATTTTTAAGAAGTACTAGTGCGTCATCTGCGCTATATGGGACTTCTTCTTTTGCATCCATAGCAGATGTGTCGATTGGCATTAGTGTAGCTAGACCACGAACATTAAGACCGCTCCAACCCTTGATAACTGCGTCTGCATAGCCTTCTAGGAACTTGTCATTGTCTACTTCTTCTTCGCGTTGACGGGTGCGCTTGTTGAACTTGTAGACTAGTGCTTGGTTTCTGATCTTCATCATACGGTCACGGCCTACATAGCACAGCTGAACCTTGAAACCGTCGATATCTGGAAAATCTACTTCTGTTACTTTCTCAGTTACCATTAATTTTTTAATTAAACTCATTGTTTCCTCTCATTTTTGTTAAAAAGGGTAGCTACCATATCCAACTTGTTATTAGTGAGGGGATTTCTAATAACTTGTTGAGGTAGCTACCCAACTGCATTGTTTTTACAGAGCGCCCCCTCAAGCGCTCTGTATATTTTAAGTATTAACTACCTGTGGTAGATACTATCATTGTTAGTTCAGAACCAGTACCTTTAGATGCTGTTGGTTCTTGTGCTAGAAATTCTACGCTGATACCGATGATGTCTTCAACTGAGTGAGTTGGGAAGTTGAACTGAACTGCTGGCATGTCAATAGCGACATAAGGAGCTGTAGTTCCACCTATCTTTAGGTTTGCGTTAGCATACTGAGCAATCTGAGTTCTACTATCGTTAACGATATTACGTAGGAACTGAGCTGTCTGATCTTCGCCAGTACGTAGGTAAGCAGTGAAGTTACCTGTTATAGTCTTAGCGCCTGTGAACTGACCGATTGGGCTGTTTAGAGATGCTAGTTCTTCTGGTGTTAGGAAGGTGATAGCGTTGCTATAAGTAAAGCCTAGACCTGTAACAGCTAGAGCATAAGTATCTGCTGAACCGCCTGCTGGAGTGTGGCTTACATCTACTGAACTTAGACGGTTTTTAATGAATGAAGCTGTAGTTAGTGTACCAGCAACATTATAACGGCCCCAAGTGTGGAATTCGCCTGTTATTGTACTTGCATTAACGTTAGAAGCTGCGGTTTTTACAGTACCTGCATTGTTTGTTCCGCCAATAACTTGAATTAGGTTATCACGAGCGGTACCAGTAAGTTCAACGAAGTTTGTACCAAAACCGCTCCAGCTAGTTGTAGCAATACCGTCGATAGCAGCATCAATACTTGCTTCGTTTACTGAAGCATTCTTAACTTGATAAACAACGTTATCCATTTTCATGTATAGATGATACTGATTTGCAGTAGCGTAGTTTGACTTGTGAGCGGCTACGTTGTCAGTGGTTTCGCGCTCGGCAAGAGCAAACTTACCACTTGTCTGCCATGCTGATTTTAGTCTGGATGTGCCGCCCGTACCTGTAGACCAACTTACGTTAGAGAATAGGCTCTGCCATAGGAACCAGTCAGCTAGTGGCTGAGAATTTCCTGTAGCGGTTTCAGATCCAGCACCGCTGGTGTTTATAACACCTGTAGGTCTTAGATATGTTTGGAAGCTCCACTCAACTGGGTTGATAGCGGTGTTGAATCGCTGTGTGGAACGGTCTGGTGTATCACCAGATTCTAATGAAGTAATGTCTTGTGTTGCTGACGATTGACTTGCGGCATAACCGGCGAGTACCTCTACTCTCCAAGTGTTAGACGAAGTCAGTGCTGTTGATGCTGCACCGCCAGCTAAGTCAACTGTAGACATGTAAACTTCAGAGTTTCTTTGAAGGTTTAATGCTGTAGCCATAGTAGCTGTCTCCTTTAATTATCAAATATTTCAAAACGTGTAGTCAGAAATATCTCGGCCATACCATACGGTTCTAATAGCCCTGAATCAGTTAAGATTTCTTTTATTGTTATATTTTGTAGTTGCAGTGAGGTATCGAATTTAGAGGCATAAATGACGTGTTCTACATCAGATATAATATCGTTTACTTGCTGTTGAGAGTCTTCACCGTATATGTAGCACCTAATAGCAGTACTTACTACAGCTTCTGTGAGCTTACTTGTATTATAAATACGCTCTTCTAGTCCAGAAGTAACATATATGCTAGGAAAATCATTTATTTCGTCTATATACACAAAACCTTTATAAACATTTTCATGAAGGTCAGTCTTAAACTCATAAGATGGCACATATGGTGAAGTTCTTCCGTCTATACGCTTTAGAGAGTTTATTATTGCGGAGTTTATAAGACTACGATTGGACATCTCTTTATTTCTTCCTTAAGTATAACACGCACTTTTTTAAATGGCAAATATTATTTTTTCAAATTATAGGTTGTGTATTTTTTCTTAGCACGAACTGCCTGCCAAGTCTTTCTCGTGCTATATCTCTTATAGAACTCTCTACAAGACCATCTATCTCATAACCATAACGCTGCAGACTTGCATAGTATGGTAGATAAAAGTAGTTTATAGTATTAGACTGCATATTTGCTATTGCCTGTATACTACTTCTAAAAGTACCCGAACGTTCATATATTTTAGGAGGATTAGGTTTTCCTGCGCCTCTTCTCATCTTAAGTCTGGTCCTACCTCTCACAAGCATTGTGATATCTAGTATAGAAGGTTGTGTACGTTTAGAGGTTGCTTTCTTAGGAAGTTTTGCTATAATATTAGCAACAGGTATACTATTACTATGAGCCCAATATATCTCTATAGTTTCATTACCTTCTGTCTTACCACCTTTTATTTTCTTACCAAAACCTACATCAGTACTTTTAAAGTTATCGTACTGTAATTTTTTAAAGTCTCTAACATTAGTCTTAGTTATAGAGTCTAGTACAGAATCTTTTAAGTTCTTTTCAAAAGAGTTATTTAAAAAGTAAGAAAAGGTTAAAGAGTTACTTTCGTTATCTGCTGCGTAGCTAACACCAAATATACCCGCAGTAAATTTATTCTCTGGAAAGTATATTTGATAAGCTAGTACAGAGGTGCTAGAGGCTTTAGCAAATATAGTTAAGTTTTTTGCTTTATTATAAGCCTCTCTGTGAAAATCAGGTGCGTTGTCTCTTAGAAAATTAAATAGATCTTTACCGCCTTTAACTTTTAATACCTTATTCAAATAATCTTGTAAATTGTCTTCTTGCCCTGCGGCAAAGTCTGCCCCTAAACTTTGTCTAATTTGTGGTAGAACTTCACCAGAAACTCTACCGCCAATAGTGGTAGTAGTAGAGGAACTGGCAGCTCTTCTAGAAAATTTAGCTTCAATATTAATAAGGCTGGAACTCTCTTGCTCAAAAAAAGGAGATAAGTTTTTTACTAGGGATTGGCCGGATACGTAGTAGTCAGGTACTAGTGCAGGGTTACCTCCTACTCTTCTAGCTCCGTATAGTTTAGTAAAGTAAGATTCTAATTTTGCTTGACTTGCAGTTCTGCTAGATTCATCAGCAGTTTCAATATAGTTTCTATACTGTTTTAATATCTCTCTATTACTTACTTCTATTTCTACAGCAGAGATTCGTATATTAGCCATTAACCAACTAACCTATAAAGATTCAGCACTCTACGTACCTGAGGGGGGAAATCATCTATGCTAAGCTTGTGGGTCTGAGAACTTTCCCCTTGGAACGTTACTCTATCAGCCCCGCTTCTACCCTTATAAACTACTTTTACCATTTCTAGTATTGCAAGCTTAAGGTCATCAGGTATATTAGCATACCCACCATTATAAATAACTCTAACACCGTTTGGATAGTTTCTAAACTTTAAAGGTCTAAAGAAACCTAGCTCTGGCGTACCTCCGCCATCACCAGTATTAAAGTTTACCTCTCCTGTAACACTATAGAAAGCATACTCATTTACGGTTCTAGATAGATCAGAAAATACAGTTGCATTATTAGAGCCATCAAATCTCATTAGTAATTTAGTAGCTGAATCAGCTGCTGGAGGGTATGAGTAGGTGGTGTATGCAGAAGTGTATTTAGCGTCATGAGTTATTCTGACGTTATCAATATAGCCAGTCGTTAGTTTACCTAAGTCAACGCCAGTACCGTAATTTGGTATGCTAACTGTATTGCTACCTGTAGTAAGTATGACACCCTCTCTAGCTAGATAAAATGATGTATCATCTCTAGATACTGCAAGATGGTAAAACTGATTAGCAGAGTAACCAGTAGTAGCTGCCTGTCTAATATTGCAAGTTTCAACACTGTTGCTAACCGTTTTGAAATATAAACCGTTTGCAGTAAAGTCCACGCCAAAATCCCAATAATGAGTTGTATTGCCACTTCTAATCAAAGATTGAGCGCCAGAAATAGAATCAAAACGGGCATATAGTTCCAAAGTAAAATCATCTACTCCTAAATCCCAATCTTCATTGGAGTTTGCAGTTAAGTAGCTAGAACCATCTAGTCTAAGACTGGATCTACCAAATTTTTTAACTCTGGTTTTTAGAACAGGACTACCTGTAACAGCTATAGAGTGAGCTTGGCCCTCTTTTATTATAGGCTGTCCACTAGAATCTGGCCCGCCTAATAATAAGTAATCATTACCATCAAAGTGAGCAACTTCACTAACATAGTTTATTGGAGGATTAGCGATGAAAACACTAGCTTTTCCGCCGTCAAAATATTCTGTATATGTATTTGCCTCAAATTCTCTACCGCAGTACGATGTTATTAAGCTACTAACCTGTACGACTATATTACTTAGTCTACCGTCTTCGTCTACGTTAGCTGACTTTATGCTTAGGAAGTCCTTTATTTCCGGTAGGCTTATTAACTGACTCATCTAGTTTCTCCAATTTTTCTTTTACTGAATCAGAAGCTAGTTTCACTGGCGAGGAGTCTTTACTGCCGCCATGTAGCGTACTCCAGGCTTCTAGCTCTACAGCCTTCTCTGACAGTTTCTTATGTTTTTCAACGTCTTCTATAGAGAAGAAGTTATACGCACCATTAAATGAGTGTCCCGCACCTAAATACTCTCTAAACTCTTGCTCAAAGGTTATGTACTTTACTCTGGCTTCTTCAATTAGTTCAATTTTTGTTTGGAAATCCATTATATATTCCTTTTTTGTTCCATGTTTCTAGTTCGTATGGGCCTTCTGAAGGTAGTAATTCCGGCCCGTGATTATAAGATTCGCTCAATTCACATACTAATCCAGGTAATCCTTCTAGGTAGAATTTAGTTTGTGGATCAAACGTTTTATCTACGAGTTTATCTAGTCTAAGCCAAAAGAAAGTACCTACATAACAAAAGTTCTCTCCTATACCTTCTCGTAGAAATCCTTTTTCAGATACCCTGCAGGTTCCAAAAGTACTATAATTACTATCTTCAAAAGGAAAATCATCGCTCTTGGTTAAGGTGTAATAAAAAAGTACATCAGTCCAAAGACTAGTTGCTATTCCATCTGCACTTCTGGGGTGGTATATTACACCTTTAGAATGACAGTAGTATACTAATCCTTCTTTAGTCTTTTCTAATAGTGTCGGTAATGCTAAATCGAAAAACTTAGAAGTTTCTCTTAATGATGGATCATTAGCTACAACAAGTATAGTGTAACCTAATTTTTTTAAAATACTAGACACAGAGTTGTATATATATAACTCTGTAACAACTTTTGTAATAGTAACTATTTTTTCTCCAGTAAATATATGATTATATCTTACCAGATGGTCTACTATTTTAAAAACGCTAGGATGGTCCAAGCAATGAATATGGCATATTATATGTTTTTTCATGATCACCAAATAAGTAAGGGGGCGAGGCAGAGCCCCACCCCCTAAGAGTTAATTTAGAACTAATTATTACGAGCTTGCAGTTGTTACTAGACCTGCATATGAGTAACGAGCACTTAGAGCAGCCTGAGAAACAGTTGTTAGAGCTTTGAAGTCGAAGCGAGTGCTTAGATACATTGCTGTAACTTGTTGCTGTGGTAGGTATTCACTTTCGATTTCCATCGCGCGACGCTCACCGATTATGAAGCCTGGCTTGTAAACCATTACGCCTAGATTGGAATCAGCAGCACCTGCAGTATCCATAAATTCAGAGATGAATATTGGAATACCGTAGATAGCGCCAACACTACCTGTTAGGTATGTAGCTTGCGCACCGAACTTATCTACAGTTTGGAAGTTGGTGTTAGTTACTAGGTTATTGTAGCCTTCTACGCTAGTTATGTAGGCTAGGTTTGAACCTAGAGCTAGACCGTACTTGCCTAGAGTTAGACGAGCAGCAGCGATTTGGTCTGGGCCAGCTTTTGTGATAGTACCAGCAGTTTTAGTTACTAGACCGCCAACTCCAGCAGCTAGTTCTACAACACCTTTGATAACAGAAGTGAATGCGCCAGCAGCAGTTAGAGCGTTAGATGCACTGAATGCACTTAGAGTACCGTCACCACGTAGGATAGCTTTGTCGATACCGCGTGCTAGACGACGAGTAGCAGCTTGACGTAGGAAGTCGATTAGAGGAAGAATTGTATCTTCTTCTTCGTCCTTGGCAATGTGAGTTGCAACCATGAACTTCTTTGGTTGTAGTTCGATTGCACCAATCTGAGCCTGACGGCTTGTTGGTACAGTAGTATAATCAGTTACGCCAGCAGCGAATGAACCTGATGGGAACTGAGCTACGAAGTCACTTGCATCTTCGTCTGCAACTGGAATACGGAACGACTTCGAGCTTACTTCAACGCGGTTAAACATTGGAGCAACTACTAGTTGTTGCTGCATTTCGTTGTATACGTTTGTGCTGAAAGCTTCATTTAGATTTGTATCTGTTAGAACTGCTTTCATGCGGTCGCCCATACGTGTGCTAAATACGTGCTTGTTTAGGGCTTTTGATAGGAATATAGCGTTTGATTTATCGCGGTCAGAGAACTGCTCGTATGAACGAGAGTTTTCTGCATAGTGCATCTTGCTTGTCTGCATTGAATTTACTTGCTCACGATAAGCCTTTAGTTGGCCTTTTAGCTCGGCTAGCTCTTCCATTACTCGTGGATCAGCGGCACGGCCTGTTTCGTTAGCTACATATTCTGCAGCTTCAGCTCTTAGAACAGCCTCACCGGCTTTTTCTACTAGCTGTGCAACGCGTGGTTCTGCAACAGTAGCAACAGCAGCTTTGGTATCTACCTGGGCTGAAGCAGCTTTTGTGCTGATTGTGATTGGATCACCTACGTTTTCAGTAGTCATTTTATTATTCTCCTCTAGAGTTTTTTGTATATTATGGCCATATACATTCAGCATAAGATCTCTATTGCTCTCCACTGGAAGGCCTTTTAGAGTCTCTACAACCATACAAGTTTTATTTGCTAAATAGAAATGAGAGTCATTCCAATTAGTGTAGTTTAGTGTGATAAGATTTAATGTGTCGTTTAATATTTTTTGTAGGCTCTTATCGTTTTTAAGTGCTTCAGCTGATTTAAGCTGAAGTAGGTCTATCTCTGATTTAACAACTAAAGATTTAAACTTAGATATAATCTGTGTCTTTTCTTCATCTAAGAAGGTCTTCTCTTTAGTAACTAGTAATTTTATATCGTATTCGCTATCTAGATCCCACTTGTTTACTATGGTTATGTCTAGAGCGTTTATCTCTAATGTCTCGCCTAGTGAATTACCTAACGCATCGCACTTTTCAAATACAAAGTTAGGATTTTCAGCAGTAGCTATTTTTGAAGTCTTATATCTATCATTACCTAGCACAACGAAAGTCTTTTCAGTTATTCTGCTAGTATCTTCACTTAGTAGATTGATGAAAGGTATTTGTTTCATAGGATCTTGTCCTGTTGAAATTTCTTCTTCCTCGTCTTCTCCGTCAACTACTTTAGAAGATTTTTCTTCTTCTATAGCAAATTGACCTTTGAACTCTTTGTAAGTAGCGTCATTTTCAAAACTCTTACGGATAGAGAATAGTGAATTTTGATTAGCTGGAACGCTAACCACAGATATTTCTAGCAGCTCTAGATCTTTAATAACGAAAGTATCGCTTCTCTTATCATAGTCAGCATCTTTGATTCTGAAACCTACGCTAAAGCTTTTTAATACTCCGTCTTTTATAAGTGTCTTTACTGCGTGTTGCTTTTCTGCGGCATCGCTTACACTAGCTTCTACAAAAATACCTTTTTTATCTACAGTTATGTTATTTACTCTACCAATAGGTTTACCATGGTCGTGTTGATATAGAAGAATTGGATTTCTTCTAAAGTTCTCTACACCCTTGGTCCACGCATTTGGCAGAACAATATCACCTGTTCTATCTTTGTCAGCAGTGTTAGCATAGCCAGCAATTTTTAAAGCTTTATTATCAGCAATACCCTTGACTGCAAAATCATCGGTATCAATGTAAAATGTTTTTTGCATTGCATGCTCCTTAAGTTTCTTTAGCTGCATCTTCTGGAATAGCATCTACAGCTTCGTTAGCAGGTCTACCGCCCACAGAAGGGTTAGTAGCACTACCCGTGATGTTTTGTGGCATCCTAATAGTGTTAGTATCGGTAGTATCCATCTTAGTAAACCCTAGTTTTTCTCTTGCCTCATCGGCAGTTATAATACCAGAATTAACTAAACTAACATAGTATTGACTCTGTGTTCTTAGATCTGGCTGCAGTGCGGTTATCACTGTCTTATCAGGTCTAATGAGACTAGAGTTAAAATATTGTGTAAACGCACTAGCGAACATAGAAACTATTGGAAGTATCGTATGCTCATAAAATAGTACTTGGTTTGCAGCAATGTTAGCATTGTTACCGCTCTTCATCAGAACATAAGGCACACCTAAGGCTTTTGCCATATCTTGTTCTAAACGCTCAATACTAGCTTCAAAGTCTAAACTCTGGAAGTTAACATCACTAAACTTATCTACTTTTAATCCGCCGTCTAATATTGCTGGACTTCTAGCACCATCAAACATAGTAGCATAGCTAGAACGCCACGACTGCAGTAGTCTATCTTTTACTTTTGTGTTCAATACCGAGTCAGTAGTTAATACAACTCCAGGTACTGCGTTATTCTTAAAGAACTGTTTTTGAAACTTTAACAGAGCATTATAGATATTTATTATGTTATCTAAACTCTTTATAGGACTTTTACCTCTAAATATACTTTCGTCATTATCCATTTTTATATGTATAATTTCTTCTGCACTAAACTCAATAGAACTTTGGTTCTTTGTGTCTCTGGCGCCAGTAGCGTAACTAGAGTAGTTTGAAGTAACTAAGAAAAGATAACCTTTAATAAATGTTTTTGGGTCTGTTATTATCTGTACGTCGTTTGCTGGAAGCACATATAAGTTAGTACCATCATAGTAAAAGAAAGCGTTTCCATCAATTATTAAATCAAAATAGGCTCTTCTAAATAGTTTTATTCTGTCTTCGAAAGGGTTTGGTCTATCATTTAAAAGCTTATTAAGCTTCTTTGCTGGTCCGCCGTTAGTAATATCAAAAGGCACTTCCACACAAGCACTAACAATCATTTCTACAGCACGATGTATAACCTCTATTTGGTCATAGGCAGCTCTATAGTCTACGTTAGACTGCGGGCTGGCAAAAGGCTGACGAGTGTGAATCTGCGGCTGTGCAGGATTAAGCTTCTCTACTAACCAATTTATTGGTCCTCTTGCCATTGTTGCTCATCTCCGTACTTGTCTCGTTGTTTGTAAATCCAATCTCTTACACGTTCACCCATATAGTTTGAGTACGATTTTCCGTATATTTGATGTAACCTTAGATGATGCGTCTTACACAAAGAATATAAATTATCATTAGATAGCTTATCTAAATTATCTTGTTCAAACTTGCCTCTGTTTAAGACAACATCTTCATCACACGAGATAGAGATTTTGTTGGCTCGTAACCAATTATTCCATAGTTCACTTACGCTGTATATGTGATGAAGCTCTATTTCTTCTTCTGCACCACAAATAAAACAAGGTTCTCTATCCTTGTAGTTTTTCTTAATTCCGTCTCGTACCCACTTAACAGGTAGTCTAGTAAGTTTTTTATCGGGTTCTTTCATTTCTTATCCCATTATAAGTCTAAAAAATCACAAAGTCAAAAATTAAAATGTAAAAAATATAAGTTGTTTATCCAGTATAGATATCCACTGCACTAGACTTAGTGTACGTATATATTGCGTATCTTATGGCGTCACATGCGTGGCTAGACCAGTCATGCACAGGTTTTACTTTTTCAGTTCTTGAGTTCCATCGGTATGCAGTCATACTTTTGTGACAGGTATATGCGTTGTTAATGTCAAATATAATTTTGTCCTGCACCACTAAACTTTGCAAATGTGCAATACCGTCAGTCACGCTCTTTACAGCGTTATCACAAAATATATCATAGTCATATGCTAGATCAGCCTTAGTTTGTTGTGCCGCGCTGTCGATGTAGATAAGTTCTACTCCCCAGTGATCTATCAACTCTTTGATGTGTTCAGCATGTACACTGGTAGTAGCTTCGCTAGCTACATACTCATCTACTACATAAAAATTAATATCGTCTGTGGCTATGACTACAAAAGCAGTATCATCGCGGAAACCCATATCAAGACCTGCTATGAAAGTGAAACGTTGGTCTCCGGGAGAGATCTTATAAGGAGCTTCTTCACTGGTTAGGTCTACAAGATGCTTGTCATCATCTATTTTATAAATCTGACCTTCGAAGCTTGCCCATTCGCAGTAGTATTCTTGTCGAAAAATAGTTTCAGGCAATGAGCGTTTGGCTTCTTCGATATCAGCTTTTTGTAAGCGTGGATTAGCGTGCCAAGGATACAACCCACTACCCCAGTCTACAAACTCACTACTCTGACCACGCTGATAGTACTCATATAAGTAGTTTTCTTTACCGCGCGGAGTGCTAATAAAGAGCGCCCGAGAATCGGGGAAGGTAGATAGTGCAGGGCGAAGGTCTCGTGTAAAATATTCGTCGTCAGTGATTAGCGCTGCTTCGTCTACTATCAGAAAATTGGCAGCACGACCAACAAGCGAGCTTCTATTTTCAGCAGACAGCAGACGAAAAGTACTGTCATTAATAAGTTGTACTACGTGATCTTTTTGGTTGTACTTTTTAGTTTCAATACCAAAACTTTCAATCAATTGCGCTGTATAATCCCAGATAATCGAGCTCAGGTTAAAGTTTGGTGCTACTACCAACACTTGTTGGTTAGGCTCTAGCAACTTAGCTAACGCTAAAACAGCAGCAGCACTAGACTTACCAGTACGGCGAGCACTTATATGCACCCAGAAACGTTTATCTGATAGCCCATCAATCATAGCTTGTTGACTGGGGTTGAAATCTTTAAACCCGTATTTGTCTGGTAGTTTAGAAGCTAATTTGTTAATTGGTACTTTAAAATAGTCTTGCATAGTATTCCTTAGTATGTGAATGTTCCGAATTTTACTGTACCATAGATTACAGTACTGATCGGTAGTAAAGAGTATATGGCACTAGAACCGCTAGGTATTAGTGTAGGTACTCTGCCATTAGGCCATTTAACTGTTGAAGGCCAATTTATGTAGTAGTTACCATAGTTATTTACTAATATACTTATAGCCGTACCTACCTGAGAGTTAGATATAGTTAAAGTAGTATTAGCAGCTAGTTCTATGGTAAAAAATGTAGATTGATTACAATCTAGGTTTAAAGAACTGCTACCTTCTCTAACCTGATTAAATTGGTAATATGCTCGCTTAGTATCGAGATAACCAGAATTATTTGCAAAGATTTGAGAAGTAGTACTAGCAAGCACAAGATTATCATTATAATTTAAATAACCTATAGTTGTGAAACTATTTGAGTTTGCCCTAACAGCCAAATTGTTTAAAAATAAGAAGCTGGTATTAGCGAGGGTTACTGTATTAGCTATTGAATCATCGGAATCTGCTCTTACATAATTATTGTAATTTATCCCGTTTAAATGTAGTACGTTGTTTACGTTAGCCTTAAGATCGTTGTATACTCCTACTTGAGCAAGCGCATTAGCAGAAGTCATCATATATACATAACTATTGTCTTGCAGAGTTACTAACTCTCCTACATTAAAATAAGCATTGCTGGCGAGTTGTACTGCACTGTTGTAAGAGTTAGCACTAGTAGTACTGAAAGTACTTCGTACAAATGATACATTAGAATAGGACTGAAGCCTAGGTACAGTATTAGTAGAGTAGTATACGATACCCCCTACTAGAGAGTTAACTCCGCTTATTCGTACATCTGCATCTGTCGGTGGTTGGGCGCCGGCAAAATTAGTTAGCAAAGTCTCAGTAGATTGATTGAAGTATATTCTACCTCTATTTAGAGTCTCTACAGGAGATACTGTTATGAATGTATTAGACATATTTTATGTTCCTATATAGTACGAGTACGTACTGAAAGTATTACTGTCCATAAGTACTGCTTTAGTACCTGTAGGATCTACACAAAATCCGTAACCTACTAATGGTACTGCGGCTATCTCCTTGGTACTAACTAACCCGGTATAGAAATCGTTAGGTCTCCAGGAATTAGGATTACTGCTTGAGTATTTTCTTATTCCTATCCCAGTAGTAGTTGGATAGGGTAAGAATATTACTCTACCGCTAGGAGATACGTCAAAATCATAAACAGAGCTACTTCCAAGGCTTGCATTATAATAAGATTCACCTACATAACTAGCAACAGATATATCAAAGTTAGATAGTGAATAGGCTATTAAATAACTACCCCCATATGCTATCATTTTACTACCGCTAGGGTCCATTCTTATACCTCTAACAGGACTAATACTTCCTAAAGCGCCTGCTGTTAGCGTTCTAGATGAGGCGGTTACTTCTATAAAAGTAGTTATATCCCATGGAGTCCCCATAGTAGCGTAGTATACAGTAGTGCCCGATATTGTATGCGCTCTTCTTCCGTTAGGAGATATGTACAGTAGAATTCCATTACTAAATAGGGCAGGAGGTAGTACTTTTCTTACATATGCGGCCGTTGAAACTTCCCAAGGAGTTGATAGTTCATATTCATATAGGTATGTTGATCCTTTTATAAACATCTTTCTTCCGTCGGGAGACATGCTCATACCTCTAAAGGCTGTATTTACCAAATTCTCATCTAGATCTTGTATAAATGAATATCTTCCAGTGCTTGATTTATTGAAATTATAACTAGATATACTAGAAGAATTATTGTAATCGTATCTTATTAGCGGGTTTATACTGGAGCCGCTACTTGAAGTGTATAGATACTTGTTATTACTGTTTATGGTAAATGTGTGATAGGATTGCCCAGAAGAACCAATCATTACATTACTATTCATAAATGCTAGAGTACGTATATCGCCATTAGATGCAATGGAATACTGCGCTATTCTATTAGATGTGCTTTCTGTTCCGTATATATATAGATTACTATTAGATTCTCTTAACAATAACGAATCTAACCTATAGGTCTGAGTATTGGCGTTAGCAAAGTAACTAGCAGTACTTAAATCCCATGGTGTTGTAAGTTTGAATTGATTTATTTTAACATCAGCACTTAGACCCGCACTAACATACACATTAGTGCCAGTGCTATCTACTGCAAAAGAGGTGGAGGTTGAACTATCTAATAATCGAGTAAATAACACACCGGTGTCACTAACAGTTTTTATGTGAGATTGTGCGTTCCAAGAGCTAGTCAGTTGAATCTTATTAATAGTAGACTGAGTCGGCCTTGACTCATTAACTATGATACTATTGCCATTATCAAAGAAAGAACACGACCTGATATTTTCTATCCTATATCTCAAATCTGTGAATTTCTCAGAGCCTGAATTTATAGTGTTAATATCCCAAGCAGTATTTAACGAGTAAGAATATAGTCCACCAGTAGATTGATTTAAATAAATAGACGTACCCGTATTGGAAAGTGCTATACCATGGTACAAGCTAGTTGATGAAGATCCGGGGCTTTTAACCGTATTAGCAGTAGTCCAAATGGTATTGGCTATATCTCCATAGATATTAATAAAACCTCTTTTTACTTGATTTGCAGTAGCAGCGCCTATGTACAAGTACACGTTACCGTTGTCACTTCCAAAATGCAAAGATGAATTCTGAGGTATGGTATTACAAGTGACTACTACATTACTTACAAAAGAAGCAGTATTAATATACTTTGGAGTAGACAGAGAATACTGTCGTATTACCACATCAAACGAATTACTAGGAGGCTTACAAGTCAAATATACATTAGCATTATCAGTACCAAAGGTAACATCACTTATAATTTCTCCGGAATTTAATGTAGGAGTCCAAGTGTATATTAGAGCTGCTGTTTGTAAGTTACCAGGCTGAGAAAGCACGTAGTGTAATACATTTGCTCTATTGTCAGTAACTAATAAATCCGTACCGTCAGAGCTTATAGTAGAAGCCACATTTGTAGTGGTAGTATTAGGTCTTAACCAAGTATTACCTGCAGTATATGTAGCCGAGTTTGCTGCTGAAAGTATATTATAGCTGTTACTCAAAGTGGTACTGGTTAATACACCAGTAACCTCACTAAGCATATAAATAGAATTTCCGCTATTAAAAAAATCAAAATAAACCGACTCTCTAACAAAAGGTACATTAGACAGTAATAGCGTAGAGCCTTGTGATACTGTGTTTGATATAGAAAAGGCAGGAGTAAGTCTATGACCTCTATAAGCCCCAATACCATCAACAGTTACTAAGTACTCTCCTGTATCTGATATCTTCATACCTCTAATTTCAGTAGTAGTTGCCAGAGCTACCTTAGCTATTTCTGTGTACGTATTACCGACAGCAACCGTTGCCTGTACATTCCAAGAATTGGAATTGCGTCTTAGTATATTAGTACTATGGGTTACTAGATTTTTACCGGAGTTAGACATTAGGCAAAAGCCTCCCCAACGATAACTCCGTACCAAGTAGTACCATTATTTAAGGTAGTTACGTTGTAAATATCTGTCTCGCCCTCTGCAGGTCTAGTAGGATCAGTGCCTCCAGGCCATAATACTGAAGCCGGCCAAGTTATATTATAAGCAGAAGTATTATTGGCCGTCACTATTACAGTAGCTGTAAATACTGTACTGTAGGCTGGAACATTTGAGAACGCAAAAGTAGTTGCTCCAGTTAGTGATATATAGAATATATTACCAACTGAGCAGTCTATTGTAGGAGTTGTTCCAGTAAGTTGAGTTGCTGTCTCTGTGTAACCTTTACTCTTAAAAGTGCCATTAACTGTTATGAAAGGTGCAGTGTTAGAAGCAGAGAACTGTATGTTACCTGTAGCAGTTGATAGATATGTATCCCCACTTATAACGTTAGCAGTTAGGTTTGCTAGTTTAATAGATCCTGCACTAGTTATAGTTAGATTTGAACTAACATTAGTAGATACATCTGCTCTTACATACTGAGATGAGTTAGCTCCTCCCAAGTAGTATGCATTATTAGCTTCTTCTACGGCGCCATTGCTTCCTAGATCTACTAAGCCAGTTAGGTCGTGCTTAACCAAGAATACTCTATCTAAGTTCTTTACTGAGATAAGCTCTCCAGCTTGAAAGTATCCATTAGCTAGAGCAGCGTTAGCTTCTGCAAAAGTATTTTGCGATACTATGCCTATACCCTGTCTAGTAAACCCTGGATATAGTGGATGGGTGTCAACAGAAGGATTGTATATGAACATTCTATCTGATACTATAGCATTACCCTGTTGTACCCATAACATACCTGTCTGTAATCCTAGAGCCCCATCAATAACTACGGAGTTGGCAGTAGGCGGTACTACGCTATAGAAATTTTGCAGCACTGCTTGCATAGAATCATTTAACAGCGGTCTAGCCGCATATATTGTGTCAGTTGCCTGAGGTAGATTAAAGACATTTGATGCCATATTTTAATTCCTTATATTAGCTAAAGAGCTTAATAATTTATCTGTATTGGCACAGGTAAACTTTTGATAGCTGTCTTTCAACCGATCCGGGAAAGGTACTATCTCTACGCGAGCATTGTACTTTTTTGCTATCATATTTGCTACGTCTGAGAAAGAAGTGGGCTTGCCTGTTCCTATATTCCAAATACCGCTCTCTATTGAGTTCAGCATATTAAAATGCGTATTCACTACTGTACTCACTGGAACAAAATCTCGCTTAAAACCTTCAGAACCTTCAAAAACTAGTATCTTACCGGTGCTTTGAGCCTGCCTTGCAAACTCAGTATGAGGACTAGATTGACCTATCTTATGGTCTTCTCCTGGCCCAAATACATTAAAATATCTAAATAACTGATAGCGTATGTTAGTGGGCTTTCTGTATTCTATGTAATCTTCAACTATGGCTTTACTAGTAGCATAATAGCTAGAAGGTCGTTTAGCGTCTATTTCTTTGAACGTAGTAGAGTTGCCATACACAGACGCAGAAGAACTAAATTGAAAATTTATTCCAGCATCTACACAACGTTCAAATAGATCTATGCTAAAGGTTATGTTATGCTGTGTTATTTTTGACCAGTTAGTTTCTGTTGTAGAAGATATTGCACCGATATGTAAAACCCAATCTATGTTGTCGAGTTCCAGATCAGAGGCACTCAAGTTAGAATTATCCTGCAAGTCATAGTAACGAACTGACCAAGTGTTTGGTACGGCACGTAGCATATTACCGCCTATAAAGCCTTTATGGCCAGTTATTAGTACTCGCATGTTAAACTCTTTTTATGGTGTCAATTATTTGCGTAGAGGAGTATCTATAATCCCTATCAAAGAATATGAGATGCTTGGCGTGTTCTCTAGCTACTACACGTTTGTGTTTATAGTCAGAGCCTATTACCATAAAATCAGGTGAGTATTCTCGTACTATATCTTCTAGTTCTTGTTCAGAGTTAAAAACTACTGCACGATTTACAGGTTTTAAACTCTCTAGCATCTTTATTCTGAAATCTATGTCGTTAACAGGCCTATCTACATTCTTTAAAGAACGAACTCTATCATCGCTATCAACTCCTACTAGAAGAAAATCTCCTAGAGAGCGGGCATATGTTAATAGTGCTATGTGGCCTGGGTGCAGAATATCAAATGTTCCGTTTACAAATACTTTTTTTATCATAATTATACTCAGTATAGAATGCTAATCTAATAATTTCAAGCATATTTTTCTAAAAATACACTTAGGCTATTTTAACGAAGGCTGTCTGAGAGCTATCAGGCAATTTTATTATGTGTAACCTATCCCAATTACACATAACAAATGTTTCTATAGCCATTCTTGGACTCATCTGTGCGCTAGAGCTACCATTGGTATCAGTGAATTTCCAATCTGTTGCATCATCGCATAGTATAACTCCACCTACTGTTAAGCACTCCCAAGATAGTACTAGGTCAGCAAGTACTTGCGCAGCTCTGTGATCTCCGTCAACGTACACAAAATCAAATTCAACTCCTCTTGTACAAAAATCTACTAGAGCCTGCGTGCTTGTTTTGTTAACGTAATGTACAGAATTACCGGTGTATGAGCTTAGGTTGTGTACAAAATTGCTTTTTACGTCAGTAAGCTCTACCCAGTCTATGTCACTACTAGTAGAATGAGGATCTACAGCATAGTATGTGTAGTCGTGGTAAAACCTATCTAAAGTCTCAGCTATCCAAAAAGTAGTTTTACCTTCGAACACACCTATCTCTAATATACTTTTTGGCAATCCGAGCTTTGTTATTATATGAGTTACGTTTTTTTGGGTACTGCCGTCAATGGAGAAATCCATAGTAAACTTATATGTCATAGTTTTAGCTCATCATTTCTAACAGTAGAACGACCGTATTTAGGCCTATTAGATATAGTAGTAACTCCCTCAATAGAGTCGTCATATGCGTACAGGTCAGTCTGATGAAAAGAAAATTCATCTGCTCTAATCATTATGTCAAGAGGCGCAAAGATTCCATCTTTTACAACACGTGCAAGCATATTTTTTGCTATGACAGGGTCTACGGAGTAGGCATGAGCCCTACATATAAAATGATAATTAGGCCCTTCCATGTTGTGTGGAGGTGTTAAAGATATAGGTAATTGCCTACTTAGCTGCTCGCTAGACCCTAAAAATCCTATAGAATTAAAAATATGATGCTTGGTATATGGTTTTAACATAACTGTATCGTGTTCCAGTATAACTATTGGACGATCTAAGATTATACAGCGAGCCCATAGTGATATATGAGATAATGCGCAAGCAACCTCACTTTTAGTTGCGTAGTGATCAGTAACTTTAATAAGATCTACTATATCAGAGTGGTGTGCAGGCTTTCTAATTTCTGGCCTTGTACCGTCATAGGCTTCCCATACGGAGTATGGTTGGCCTACTGCTTCACAAGACTTTGCACATCGTGCAGAAAGAGCTTCGGATATATCATTATTTTTTATAGTTATTATATAAGTATTTTCTATGTCCTGAGCATAAGAGTAAAAAAGAGATTTCATCGTATTCCTTTTACCAGTTCCGCATACCTACCAGGTTTGTGTACTTTTATATGTAAAGAAACGGTATCGGCTACATTAGCTATAGTGTTTAGCTTTTTATTTAGCTGACCGTATGCTAGCATACCAGATTCAATTTCTGCTTTCCATATGTGTATTATGTTGTAGTCTACATTGACTATTTCTATATCTACATCATTGTATATGCCAAAAGTACTGTCCGCACTATTTTTTAGTATAGAAGCATAATTTACCTTTTGATCCCACATACGAAACATCTTCTCAGTAAGAAGTCTCACATGCGTGTAATCATCAAAAGCAACATCACAACGATGATGTGGGAATTGTACGAACCACTCAGCACCATCTTTGCTTACTCTATACATTTCTTTTATTATCTCAGTAAAAACTCTTGGATTCTGCCCCAAGTGTTCTAAGATATTACAAGCACTAATCCGATCAAAAAAATTATCATCATACGGCCAAGGAGTTACGTCAAAATCTAACACCTGATCTGGATTGCATTTAGGAGATATATCTACATTCCAATGATCTTCTAACTTACGAAAACCACAACCCATATTTAGTTTTGTTTTTTCTATTTCCACAATCACACCCAAGCATTCCAAAATATTTCACGATTATATTGTTCGTAAAGATCCAATCCTATATATTGTACACAGTTCACTACTGTCTTATCTAGTTCTTTCCTAGTGGTGTTGGGTATATTATTAAAGTCATGATCAAACCTCTCTAATTCAAAAAATTCATAGATTCGTTTAGTTTGACTCTTAGGGCTGTTACAATAGAGTCCATAATCTACGAATAACATCCTATCTAGATAACCAGACGTTACTGAGTCTTTTATCTGTTGGTAAGTTTTTCCTAAAACACCGTCAGGGCCTGCATAGCTGTAAGCTCTTGCTGATATACTTGTGCTGCCTTTAGTTGTATAGTCTATATCAGATACCATAAGAGGATTAGTTTTCCTGCTGCGCTCAAATGATGTTATTATTTCTGCAGGGTTCCTTACACAAACAAGCAACTTAACTTGCCTCTCTAGCACTGCTTCTAATTGTGGCAACATAGGCAGCCAGAATATATTACTGTCAAAATGGATTGCGCCATTGTTAGAAGATAGATAGCCGTCTATTAGACCTTTAATAGTTCTTTTTTTGCTATCTACATTATCAGAACGCCATTCATGGTGTATAAGGCTTACAAGTCCATGTAGAGGGCTATTTATTTCTGTAGACAATTCACTATTTTGCGATAGTATGTTAGTTATTAAAGAAGATCCAGCTCTAGGCAGACCTACTATTAGGTTAATATTATTTGACATCTTCATCCTTAAAATATTGTATAAGTTCTTTTTCTAATTCTTCAAACGTTTCGTTCCATTCCCCAAAACGCTTCTGTCTAAACACTTTAGTAGTCTTTTGATACCAAGGACTATGATCCTCACCATTAGCCCATATATGGTACGGTAGTATGGGCACTATAACCCAGGTAGGTTTACCCATAGCTGAAGAAAGATGAGCAATGCTGGTGCAACTAGTTATTACTAAATCCAGATTAGCTATACAAGCAGCAGTATCTTCCCACGATATTAAGATATGCTGAAGATCTGTTATGCTATCAGGTAACTCTACCAAATCGCTGTCTCGCTGTAAACTAAAAAATTTTAGATTTTGGTGTTTGTGTAAATCTATTAATTTCTTATATGGAAATATCCTAAACTGCTGATGCTCGAACTGAGGATTCCCTCCCCACCTTATGCCAATTTTACGTTTACCTTCAGCAGCCACGTCAAGTAGACCTTTCCACATTTCTACGCTTTTGTAATTTGGTGTTATGTACGGCTCGTTAGGTACGGTGTCATAGTTGTGGCCAAATAACCAACTGCAACTGAATCCCGGTATCCAGTAATCATGGAGAGTTGAAGGTATCTCGTGTATAGATATACATCTGTCTACTCCCGGTATTCTAGAAAGTACAGAATGTAAAGAAGGATGAGCGCATAATATTGTCTTACCTCCTCTTAGCATTACCTCAGTTGCAAATCTTGCATATATGATTTGGTCTCCGAACCCGGCCTCAAGATTTATAAGTATAGTTTTGTCAGTAAGATCACTACCATCCCATATTGGTTTACTGGTAGCAATCTTACCGGATCCATAAACATTTAAAAATCTACCACACTCTAGCAATTGAAAACCTTCTTGGTATTTTCCTTGCTTAAGCAAAAACCAAGCCCTGTTAAAATTATGTCTAAATAATGTGTCTTGACTAAAAGTATCTTTTTGCGCTTCTAGCATCTCACTAATTTTCCACGCTTCATCAAATCTACCTCTTATCATTAAGTTTAATTGTTGATCTATTAAATGCATATTCTATCCTTATTGTTTAATGGCTAATACGTGTTCATAACCTACTTGTGCTTTTAGCCACGAAGCACTTCCTACTTGGGTAGGGGAGTATCGGTCTTGTATAGTATTATCGCCTACATTTCCTGCACCATTATTGCCCCAAATAAATAATTTATTATCTGATCTTATTGCTGCAGTACTATAATTGCCCGCACTTACACTTGTCCAATAGCTAGCACCTATTTGTACGGGCGATGGGCGTACAAATGAATAACCAGCTACTAACGGAGATTGTCTGCTGTATATTACACCATTTCCTAATACTCCATTAATATCAGTGCCCCATCCAAATAGTATTCCATTAGATTTTATAGCCATCGCTTGAGTAACTCCAGCAGATACTTGCAGCCAAGACTCTGTAGATACTAATACAGGTGAAGATTTACTTACTAAGGTACCATCACCTAATTGTCCACCTGTATTAAGACCCCAAGAGAATAAACGTCCTGTAGAATCTATACCTAGTGAGAAACTATCTCCGCCGTTTACTGCAGTCCAAGAGCTAGTGCCTATTTGTACAGGTGATGATTTGGATATAGTAGTATTGTCGCCAAGTCTTCCAGAAGCATTTTGACCCCAAGCAAATAGAGAGCCCGTACTTATAATACCTAGTGAAAAATCAATACCTGCAGATATGGTAGTCCAAGAATTATCTCCTATTTGTACAGGATTAGATCTATATGTACCAGTTAATAGTACTACTGGAGAAGATCTGCTAGTAGCAAGGCCATCACCCAACTGACCAGAGGTGCCTAAACCCCAGGCATAGAATATATCTGATATACCAGCCATAGTTTGATTTTTTGCGTATACTGCAGTCCATGATCTAACCCCTACTTGTACTGGAGATGATCTATTAATTGTAGAGCTACCACTGCCCAAGGCTCCGCCTGCAGCGGCGCCCCAAGTAAATAACGCCCCATCTAATCTTATAGCTGCTGAAGTAGCTGATCCGGCATCTATAGCAATCCAAGAACTGGTGCCTATGTTTACTGGAGACGATCTATTGGTTCTTGTTCCGCTACCTAGTTCTCCAGTAGTGTTTTGTCCCCATGTAAACAGTGTGCCTCCAGAGCGTATAGCTAAAGTATGTGAAGACCCAGCCGCCACAGCGGTCCAGCTACTAGTACCTAACTGTACAGGAGAAGATCTGCTAAGTATCGTGCTGTCGCCTACCTGCCCTGCAGAATTAAGACCCCACGCGAATAGTGAGAAATTACCTCTAATAGCGGTAGAATGGCTTGCTCCTGCAGATACAGAAGACCAAGAGCTAGTTCCTATCTGTACTGGCGAAGATCTTGAAGTAATTGTTCCGTCGCCTAGCTGCCCTGCAGAATTAAGACCCCACGCGAATAGGTACTTGTTACTTATGCTTATACCTAAACTGAAGTTGGATCCTGCTGAAATATCCGACCAAGTATCTGATAGTATAAAAGCTCCTATAAAAACTGGAGAAGATCTAGCAATAACAGTGCCATCACCCAATTGACCATCAGTATTTAGACCCCATGCATACAGGTTATCATTATCTCTTATGGCTAGAGTGTGGTTTAATCCTGCGGATACCTGTTTCCAAGAATTAGAACCTATCTGTACAGGAGAGGATCTAGCTGTTCTCGTTCCATCTCCTAGTTGACCATTAGTATTAAGACCCCAAGTAAATAACAACCCATCTGACCTTACTGCGGCCATGTGCGCTGCTCCAACACTTAAGGCAGACCAGCTAGGGTAGTCTATAGGATTACCTAAAGAATCATAATTACCTAACTGGCCGTTAATACTACTACCCCACGCATATAGTTTATTATCGGAAGATATAGCTATAGTGTGAGTGCCGCCAGCACTTACATTTACATAGGAAACACTACCTACTTGTACTGGCGACGACCTAGCTATTACAGTGCCATCACCTAGTTGCCCCTGAGCGTTTTGCCCCCATGAAAAAATTAAACCATCAGAACGCACTGCAACAGCATGGCTGTGTCCAGCACTTACAACACTCCAGGAGCTAAAACCCACTTGAACAGGAGAGGATCTACTAGTATTAAGCCCGCTACCGAGTCTTCCAAGAGTTCCAAGACCCCAAGTAAATAAAGCACCGTCTGATCGTATCGCGGTAGAGTAAGAGGCTCCTGCAGATACCGACGACCAAGAACTTGTACCTAACTGAACAGGAGAAGACCTAGTTACTATAGTACCGTCACCTAACTGACCAGCTATGTTCGAACCCCAAGCAAATAGAGCCCCATCAGATCTAATAGCTAAGGTGTGCGCTGGAGAGGCCTCAGAAGTGGACACAGAGTTCCAAGAATAAACATTTGAGGTAGGTACACCTTGACTATCAAACTCTCCAAGCTGACCATAAGTACCGGTCCCCCAAGTGTATAGAGCTCCGTCTGAAGCAATGCCTGCACCATGAGATTGACCCAAAGATACGGCAGACCACGAATTATTACCTATCTGTACTGGTGAGGTTGAGGCTGAAGTAGTGCCGTCTCCCATTTGCCCATTGGTATTAATCCCCCATGTAAACAACAAACCATCAGAACGTATAGCCCCTCTTGTATTTATTATTCCACAAGATATTGCTACCCAAGAACTAGTACCTATTTGAACCGGAGAACTATAAATTGTTGTAGTACCGTCACCGACATAAGAACCCCATGCAAATAATAGCCCATCAGACCTTATAGCGGCAGTAGCCGACCCAGAAGAAGTTTTACTCCACTGCTCACTACCTATCTGTAATGGAGAGTTTCTATTCTGAAAATAAACTAAAGATGCCGAGGACGTAGTAGTGCCTCCATTACCCATCTGACCGCTAGAACCCAAACCCCAAGCATAGGCTAAAGAATTAGAAGTTATTCCTGTAGAAAAACTTGCTCCAGCTGATACAGCGGACCAAGAACTAGTACCGATTAATACTGGACTAGATGATGTACCAGTAGTGCCATCACCAAAGCCATCTAAATTTCGACCCCACACATATAAAGATCCATTATTAGTAACACCTAAAGAATGATAATAGCCTGCAGATATAGCAGTCCAGGAACTAGTACCTATTTGAACTGGTGAAGAGCTATTTACTGTCGTACCATCACCAAGCTGACCATAAATATTATATCCCCAGGCAAATAATTTTCCGTCTGATTTTATACCTAGCATGTGTAGGTATCCTGAAGAGACTTTAGACCAGGTATCTGTTCCTATCTGTATTGGAGAGCTAGAATCTGCAAAGTAGTAAAGAGCGGTAGGAGTAGATCTTAACGTATTAAATCCGGTACCAGAAATGCCGCTACTTCCAACACCCCAAACAAAAGCTATATTAGAAGAATCTAAAGCTACGTTATGTTGTGCGCCTGCAGATACTGCAGACCAGCTTCTACTACCTATAAGTACTGGCGATGATTTACTTATTATAGTTCCGTCGCCTAGTTGACCGTTAAGATTTAAACCCCAAGCATATAGTAGGCCGTTATCTCTTATTGCCATACTGTGCGATACCCCCGCAGAAACATGGCTCCATAAATTAGATCCAATCGGTACTGGTGAAGATTTAGAGGTTATGGTTCCATCACCTAAAGCACCGCCCCCCGCTAATCCCCATGCGTAGAGTAGTCCGCTTGAATCTATGCCGAGAGTATGAAATGCTCCTGCAGATACATCATTCCATGTGCCGGCACCTATCAGAACAGGAGAAGACTTATTTAAACTACTTCCGTCTCCTAACTGTCCTGAAGAGTTAAGCCCCCAAGCGAATAATAAACCGTCAGAACGTATGGCAGTGCTGTGTGAGTAGCCCGCATTAACTAAAGTCCAAGAACTGGTACCTAACTGAACAGGAGACGATCTTGAAACGGTAGTACCATCACCTACCTGACCTGCGATGTTGTACCCCCACGAGAATAAAGCACTGTCCGATCGTATAGCTAATGTGTGTATAGCTCCTCCAGACACTGCAGTCCAAGAGCTAGTACCTATTTGCACAGGAGACGATCTAGCTGTTCTCGTTCCATCTCCTAATTCACCAAAAGCATTATCTCCCCAGGTAAATAAAGCCCCATCAGATCTTATTGCTGCAGTATGTGTACCACTAGCACTAACAACGCTCCAAGAGCTGGAACCGATTTGAACAGGCGACGACCTGTTTATGATTGTTCCATCGCCTAGCTGCCCGTTATTGTTTATTCCCCAAGTAAATAACAGACCGTCTGATCTTATTGCAGCAGCGTGCAATTGGCCATTAGAAATCTGTGACCAAGAAGGAAGAGGTACAACAGGGTAACCAGTAGAATCAAATTGACCCAACTGCCCAAAGATTCCATAACCCCAAGTAAACAATACTCCGCCAGATCTTATAGCTGCAGTAGCTGATCCAGTATTTACAGCAGTCCAAGAACTGGTACCTATTTGTACTGGAGAAGATCTAGATATAAAGGTGCCATCACCTACTTGACCATAAGTATTAAGACCCCAAGCAAATAACATACCATCTAATCTAATTGAAGCAGTATTAGCACCTCCAGCGTTGACAGCAATCCAAGAATCAGTTCCTAGTTGTACTGGAGAAGATCTATTAGTTATAGTACCATCACCTAACTGTCCTTGCGAGTTATTTCCCCACACATATAGCACCCCATCAGTAGTTATACCTGCAGTGTGCAGAGCACCGGCAGATACTATAGACCAAGAGGAGGTACCTACTTGAACTGGAGATGACTTACTTGTTGTAGTGCCGTCACCTAGCTGACCACTACTATTAAGCCCCCAGGTAAAAAGTTTACCGTCTGAACGTATTGCTGCAACGTGTGTTTCTCCGGCAGCCAGTATAGACCATGATTCTGCGTCTGAAGGCATACCAGAAGAATCATAGTTGCCAAGAGGGCCCGCACCCCACTCAAATAGTAAATTATCTGATCGTATAGCACTGCTTTTACTAAGACCTGCACTAACTTTTGACCAGTAGTTAGAACCTATCTGTACTGGAGACGACCTAGATATAAAAGTACCATCACCTAACTGGCCTGCGTTATTAATACCCCAAGCAAAAAGCAAATCGTCAGATCTTATCGCTAGAGAATGTTGAGACCCACTAGATATCTCTTTCCAAGATAGAGTACCTACGTTTACTGGGGATGATCTATTAGCAGTTGTACCATCACCTAACTGCCCGTGAGTGTTTAGCCCCCAGCTGTATAGCCAATTAGCCTCGGTAGGAGGAGTGTACGGCGCAGTTCCGGCCAGTAGTAACTCAGTTAAAAGCATTATACTGTCTCCTCTACAACTGGATTTGTAATGGAGTCTATATAAGCTTGCATCGCTAAATTAGAATCTGTTAGTAGCTCAGAAAGATCAGTAGGCCAGTCTAAGATTCCTGTAGATTCATAAGTTTGTGGTAAGTCTCTTAGTTTAGCTCTGTACAGCAACCACCTATTTTTTAGGGTGCTATCGAAGGTTGTTTGCCAATCAGCCAATTGGTATATATCTGACTGTATCAACAGAGAATCTCTTATAGATCTTATCTCACCTATAAAATCATGAACTGGCTCTTGAGGCGCTATCTTCTCTTGTAAGATTGGAGTACCAACAACCATGCCGTCTACTATAGAGAATGTATATCCCATTTCGTTGTACTTGGTAGTATCATAAGAGCCATAGCTAGATACGCGATGCCAACCTAAACCCATTAAAGTGTCTAAGTCATTTTCAAGCGTATTCAATCCGCTGATATTTTTCCAGCTGGTAGGCAGTCGATCGTACACACCTCTAATTTCGTTATTTTCTACATATGCCCATTTAGTCATATCAAACTCCTTACGCTGGTGCCTTGCTATCTAACATCGAGGCCAACCCTCTCCAGTTAGTACCAGCATCATCAGTAACAAATACTAGCACGTCTACACCACTAGCAGTAAGTGTAGGCGCAGTGCCTCCTGGCCAACGAACACTGGCCGGCCATACTTGAGCTGCCGAACCGCCATTAGTTAGCTCAAGTACAAATCCGCTAGCATGTGACGCTGAAGGATTACTAAATGTCCATGTGATTGAACCGCCAGCAGTGGCTGTAACATAGTTACCTAGAGTTAGATCTATGGTCTGACTACCGCTGATACTACCACGAGCATTAACAGTAACTGCATAGTTAGTTAGATTTCTAGAAGAACCTATTAGCTCTGTTCCGCTTATTGCAAATGCGTTAGAACTTACAGTACCAGTACTAGGATTATAACGAACTTTAGCATTTGCAACTACTGCGGCTCCTAAGTCTCCAGAGACATCCTGAGTTGCTAATATGTAAAAGTTATCATTAGTGCTATTATCAACACTAACTGTAGTAACTTTATCATTTGCATAAGCACTTAGCAAGGTCGAATAATCATTAGAATAGGCGGATAGTAGGGTAGCAGCATCATTTGCATTCACCCATGCATTAGACGCGTCTCCTCCGCTGGAAGTACTAGTAATTGTTATTGAGTCTGTAGATGCATCTGTTGTTAACGTAATTCCTGTACCAGCAACAAAAGTTAGAGTGTCTGAGCTTGAGTCTGCAACAACGTTGCTTTGGCCGCTTACACTGATAGTTGTAAAGCTATTAGATGAAGCAGCAGCTACGTTTTTGTTTTCAAAACGAGCATTCGCAGTTACGTATACTAGAGCTTGACCGTCAGATACACTCTCTAGGTGTACGTCCTCGTTTTCATATAAGGTACTTCCATAAGTCGGACGAACAAAAAGTGTACCTGCACTAGCATGTTTGTTTATAACTATTGCCAAACTAACTATATTATTTGGGGCTACTGGGATGGTATTGGCCAAACCACCTGGAGTTGATGGATCTGCATATAGAACATCACCTTCATTAAACATAGTAGTGTCTAAGTCGCGTACCTTACCAAATGCAGTTACAAATCCATCTTCACCGGCTGGAATATCTTCTGTAGTTATACCGAGTATATATCTAGAAGGCATGCTTCCGTTAGCTACGGCGGGTTCTACATGTATCTTACCACTAGCTCCATTTGTGCCATTAGCCATAACTACAGTACCGTCGGGTATCATAGTCGCAGTATGGTTTTTAACGTAATAGTATTGCTCTTGACCTATCTGCAGAGTGGTATTAGCATTCATGCCTAGGTCCAGAGTGTTCTCATCTATGTTCCATGCAAGCTGACCAGCCCCGCCAACTGCTGCTGGCGAGGCTACGTTCATTTGAACAAGATCTACACTTGTTATATTTCCTTCGATGTAAGCGTTAGCGCCTACGTGCAAGCCTAGCTTGACTCTAAAATCTTTATCTGCCATCTGTTCCCTATCCCTAGATGACTAACTGTTATACTAGTAACGCTGAGCGCACTACTCGTATAGTATTAGTATTGTTTGTTGGAGTTACTAGTAGTCTCACATTTCCTCCAGCTATTTCCGCATTGAATGAGGCCAGAGACACACTTGAGTAGATGATAGCATATTCAGTCATATACACAGTAGCACCGTCATGGATCAGTAGAATTTCGCAAGAGTGGTAGTAGTTGTTAGCAGTATCATGTACTTGAATTGTATACTTAGCTGTTCTGAAAGCTGTGGCTGAGAAAGTATCTAGTACCTGGTTAGCTGTATTAGTAGTTGTAGGAAGTGCACTAGTTGAGAAACCGGCATCGTTAACTTGGAATTGAGTCTTAGGTGAGAGAGTGCCTACGCCTACAAAGTTGTTAGTTGAATCTACATACAGTGTATTAGAATCTACTTTTAGACCACCAACAGTGATAGAGTGGGTTGAAGAGTTTCCGTTAGCTAACACACGATCTAATGTAATTAGATTTGTGTTAGTAGCATTTGTAAAATCTACATAGTATGAACCACTTTGACCGTCAAGCTGATCAGCATTTAAGTTTGTAACAACAGTCGAGTTGGAAACTAGTAGTGTGTCTACTTTCAGAGCAGCATAGCTGGTTGGAAATACTTCTGTGTTAGTTGCAGGGTCAGCTGTGTGAGCCAATGCAAAATATCCAGCACTCTGATCGTAGTAGATTGCTGAGTTGCCTTGGTTTCCGCGGTTTAAGTAGATACCCACATCTCCTACAGGACTTCCTGTAGTGTTTGATGCTAATTCAATGAACTTATCTTCTACAAGCAGCGAGGTAGTACCAATAGTAGTGGTATTACCTTCTACAGTAAGATCGCCCATGATGATTACGCTATCGCCAAAAGTCTTTTGACCGTTGATAGTTTGAACACCGCTAGTACGAACTACAGTATTGTCTAGAGCAAAGCTGCGGTTAGTAGTTAAATCGCCACCACCAGTTAAGCCATCGCCTGCTGTAAGTGTTATGGCAGAGTTTGCTTTAATGTTGATGTATGAGGTGAGAGCTGTATATGTAGCAGCATCGTTTGCCTGATAACCACCAAGCAGGGTGGTATATGTGCTAGCATCGTTTGCCTGATACTCGTTTACTAAGGTTGTGTATGTGCTAGCGTCGTTTGAGCGAGCTGTAAGCAGAGTAGCAGCATCATTTGAGTATGCGGAGTTTAGAGTGGTTATATCGTTTGCATAAGCTGAGTTTAGAGTGGTTATATCGTTAGCTTGATAGTTTCCAGTCAAGGTAGTAAATGTGCTAGCGTCGTTTGATCGAGCTGACAGCAGTGTGGCAGCATCATTCGAATACGCCGAGTTTAAGGTAGTTATGTCGTTAGCATAAGCCGAGTTCAGAGTTGTAATATCGTTAGCTTGATAGTTGCCTGTTAGAGTTGTGAATGTGCTAGCATCATTTGAACGAGCACTTAGCAGCGTAGCTGCGTCATTCGAGTAGGCAGAGTTAAGAGTGGTTATGTCATTAGCATATGCCAATCCTAGAGTCGCTGCGTCATTAGCTTGATAAGCGTTGGTAAACGATGCTACGTTAGAAGCTACGTTGTTGATAAAACCAACTAGAGTTGTATAAGTTGAAGCGTCGTTTGAACGAGCTGTGAGTAGAGTTGCTGCGTCATTGGCATAAGCACTTTGTAAGGTTGCCCAGTCATTAGCCAGTACGTCAACTCCGTTGACAATAGCCGCGGTGTTTACTACAAGCCCGCGATTTACTACAAAATCTTTTAATGTTGCCATTTTTGTTTTCCTTTAGATTGCAATCACAGTTCTAAACACTTTGACCGTGCTGGTTCCATATGTCGGGCTGCAAAGCAAACGTACTGTATTGTTGAATATTGATGCGCTATACTGCGCTAGACGAACACTCTGGTTTATGATGGCATACTCAGTCATGTATACTTCTCCGCCATTATGAACTAGAAGAATTTCACTAACCTCATACTCGTCAGCTCCTGGAGCATACATTTGAATCTGGTACTTGGCCGAACGAAAGTTGAGAGCGCTCCACTGATCTACAATCTGATTCGCAATACCACTGGTAAGGTTCGACGAGTATGAACCTAAACCAGCATCACCTATGTGTAGGTCGATCTTAGGATCTGTTTGGTTGATACCTACGCGAGCGTTTGCATAGTCAATCCATAGCACTCCGTTTGCACGAGCAACGGTTGAGTCTACTGCAATGTTTACGTTTGCCGCGAGTGATCCACCGCCAGTGAGACCATCACCCGCAACCACAAATGTGTTAGCTGTACCGCTCTCTCCAGCAGGGCCACGAGGACCTTGCTCAGCAACAGCAGTAACAACAACCTGCGGGCGATCAACAGCCACAGTGCTAGGAGAGGCAGTGTTTACCTCTACAATCATTTGAATCGGGCTGGCGCTTACTTCATTCATCTAGTTATCTCAGGTTCCACACGAAATTGACCTTCCAGCAGACGAGTCACATATCCGCTAGAGTCGCGAAGCTCTAGGTCATAACGACCATTAAAACGAGTGAGAGCAGCTGTGTTAGCAGCAGTCATATACACGCGTAGGTTTCCATTAGCTCCATCTTCACGATTAGCCGCAGTTCCGCTCATCAGAATAAATCCGTTTGCCGTAAGGCTAGAGTTGAACTCAACAAACAGAGAGGATGCAGGAGCTTCGCGAACTTGCATCTTAGCTGAATATCCAGTTAGATCAACAGCCACCCCAGCAGGAGTGCGATAACGAAGAGGAAGATCAAAAGTGGCTCCCTGTTCTAGGACGATATCATATCTACCAGCACTCATTTGGCATCTCCTTTAAACAGATCTTGCATAAGAGTCGTATAGTTGGTTGTATTGTTAACCTGCACAGCAGTGGTCGGTTGCTTAGGACGAGCATCACGATCCATATCATTTAACAGCTTGATCCAGTCAAATAAGTCTTTTTTAGAGTACATGCCAGTGTCAGCTGCCTCTTGAAGTTTTTCGTCGATAACCTTGTTGATAATCGAGAGACGACGCGAACGGTGTAGATATCCTTGATTCATGATCACAGTATCCACATATCGCTTGGTGTCCGAACGTTCTACAATCGCGGTTACGCGATCAGCTGAGACACCATAAGCTTCAGCGATTTGTGGAATCGTCTTACCGGCTAACAGCTCATTAGCTATTAGCAGATGCTGAGGATCTAGCTCAGGAGCCTCTAGACTAGAATTAAGGTTGTCTGCGTATGTTGTTATATTACTCATTTCTGTATACCATAGTTCCTTGGATCATGACAGCTCCCAACGGTGCGTTTAGACCCTGATCAGTTTGAATTGTATCAAGTCTGACCTCGTCAAACTCTACATTGTCTTGCCTAACATATGAGAGGGCGTGTTCAATGTCATCAGCCAACAGTTCTCCAGCATCCTCAACATCTTCATCCCATGTGACTCCACGTACCTGAAATGAGGAAATGATGAGTCGTTCTCCGCCGCCCACATGTCTTATTGAGGTATCAGTGATAGTTACCATCACACAGGGAAACGAGTTGATGTTGTCAATGAACTCATCATGGTCTAGTACGTTTTCATGCACGTCCACGTTGAATGTGTAGGCAGGGTTCCACGGACTGGTACGACCGTCGATGCGCTTTAAGGAGTCGATGATTTTTAGTTGAGCTTCACGTCTGTTCATAGTTCAATTATATGATGAACCTGCGACGAAGTCAAACTTCTTTTTTTAAAAACTGTTTGACACCCGATGAGTGGGTGTGAGCGGTTGTGAGAGCGTGTGAGACGGTGTGAGAGAGTTGTGAGAAAGCCGTGAGTGGTTGTGAGACAGTTGTGAAAGGTATGATAGGTTGCAACTACCCTAGACGTAAACAGGCTGCAACGAAGTTGCGCAGGCGGCTGGGACATTCCTAAAATTTCTTGTGTCACTTCGTCGTCGGATTTTGACACAACGAAACCCAAGTGAAGTCCTAAAAATACCTGATCATTTTCCTGAGGAATAGCCCCGCGAATCACCGAATCAGCAAGTCCTAAGAACCGCCCTAGGTTGTAATAGATTAAAATCTAGCATGATTTTAAGCTAATCAAATTGTTAACTGCCCTTATAACTGCCCCGATAACTGCCCTAATATCTGCCCATATATTAAGCGGGGGCAATACTGCCCCCGCCTTAATCTAATTAGAGCGGCGCGCTAAAAGGCGCGGGCCGCTTATAAGGATTCTGTTTTGCCTTCCCCTTAATAACCCGATCCTCTGCATCCCAATACCGGATTTCCAAATCGCAATAAGCAAACCATGCGGCGCGATTGGTTTCTACCACAGCGCGAGCGCCGTCGTTCGGGGCCGCGTAGCGGGCGAACTGGCAATTCGCATTGCGGATGGCCCCATTGCAGCGGTCGCACATCAACCGCAGGTTGGACAGGTCAAGCGATCCGCCGCGCGACTCGGCAATCATGTGACCCGTGTCGAAAGCGTCATAGGTTCCGCAGCACACGCAACCCGCGTAGGATGCGCGGACTGCCAGCTTAACCTTGTCAGAGATGCGAGCCTTGGCCATGATTCGGGTTTCCTTCGTTGCCTACCCTTACTTTATACGCGAAAGAATCTTGGCGTGCAAGCAATCTTTTCTCTTGCATCGCCCGACGGATTCGGGCATTGTCTAGGGGTAGGGAAGGCAAGATGCCAAGCCCGCGAATCGGAGAACTGCCATGCTGAACCTGACCGGATACATTGTTCGCACTACCGACGCCGCTATCGCCTTTGTGCGCGAGTCGGATGCGGGCATCGCGGGCGTCAAGCCGATTTGGTTCCCGCGCAAAAAATTGGGTCGCGTGCGCGAGTCGGATTGCGCGGGTCGCCGGATCCAAACCGCGCAGGATGGCGAGCGGATCGGCATCCCCGCGACCCTCGAGGTGGATCCGGCTTTCCTTGATCGGATTGGCGTGCTGGCCTAAGCCAGCGCCTAGGCGGGGCGGGCAGCTTGCCCGCCTTTTCTTTGCCATCCGTGTTCACGTTTTGTTCCCCTTGACAGCAGGTGATTCGCCATGCTATAATGAATCAGGCGCCGACTGGGCGATTCGACGAATCAGGCGCCGATTATATAGCGATTCGCCAGTCTTGTCAAACGAAATCGAGGCCTAGCGTGAAAAGATATTTGAACAAAGGTCTTGCGAATCGGGCGATGGCGTGCGATAAAGAATCATCGGAACGAAACGGAACGGAAAAGGAGCCTATCATGACTCGCATCGCTTACAAAGGTTGGACTATCACCGCCGCTTACATCGGCTTCGTCGCCACCCATGACGACCGCTTCGACGGCGAGTCGCACGACTGGCAGGTGAACGCCGATACGGTCGAGGCCGTGAAGGCCGAGATCGACGAGCGGGAGGATCTGGCCTAACGGCCAGGTCACAGTCTGAAACCGACCAGTTTGAAACCTACCAAGTGGAGCTGAAAAATGAAACAAGCGATATTCCTAGCTGCCGCCACCATCGCCATCGCCTCGGGCTGGATCTTGCTTGACTCTGGCAGTGCCGACGTGGTAACAGTGCAGGACCGCGCAGCATGGGGCATCGACGAGTCGGGCAACCTTGTGACGCCGCCGCCTGCTACGATCCACGTGACCCTCGACTAATCTCAACTAGGAGCTGAAATCATGACCGCGACCTTCATCCTCGTTCTCACCTTGTTTGGCGCTGACACAACCGATTCGGTTTACGTTGTGGACTACGACATGACCGCCGAGGATTGCTCGGTGCGAATCGAGGAGCAACAGCATCTGCTGGAAAAGACGTTCAATGTCAATGACTTCGTGCTGACCTGCGAGATGGACATGGCAACCGAGTGACAGAAAAACCCTTGCTAATCAACGGGTTAGCAAGGGGGCCGCCGCCGAGGCTAAGCTGTTGATAACACACAGTTTTTTAGCACTAGACAAGCCTAGCGAATCGCGCTAAGGTTAATCATCAACTGAGGAGATGGATATGTCCCTGACTGCCAATGCCGCCATGATCGCCGCTGCCGACGCTGCCGACCGTACCTATGCAAAGCTCGTGCGCGCGCGTGCGCGCAATGCCAGCGAGCTGGTGCTGCGCGGACTCGAGGCGGCCTATCGCCAGCACAACGAGCGCGTGAATCAACTCTGGGATGCGTGGAACGACGCGCTGTTGCGCGAGCGTTTGGCCCGAATCTAAGGCTTGCGAATCAACTCAGGATGTGCGACTGTTAGCTAACAGATAGGGGACTGATATGAAGATCCAAGGTTATGTTCGCGAAATGAGCAAGAACAAGATTTCTTTTATTTCTTTGGAAAAGGCGCGGGATAGAAATCTTTGGGCAAATGTTATTCCTAGAAATCAGCTTCTGTCTTTTAATATTTTGAATATCGGGATTGATTATCTCGATAACATTAAAATGAATCGCTTTAAACTAGGCCAGCTTTGCGAGATTGAAATTCATGACGAATTTGCCAAACGCATAGGATTCCGGCGCTAGCCCGAATCACGCGCCGATTATACGACTCGGCCCGAAACTTGTCAAGGGAAATCGGCACTGACACATAAAATGTTATCTGAGAAAGGTCTTGCGAATCGCTGCGACTCATGCGATACATAATCATGGAAACAGGGAAGGAACCCACCATGCAGACCACCGGTTACATCGTCCGTGAAACTGAAGCCGCCGTTGCCTTCGTCGCGCGTCGCGACATGAAAGCTGGCGTCAAGCCGCTGTGGGTTCCCAAGGCCAAAATCCTTGTCCGTCACGAGCAGGACCGCGCTAGCGTGATCATCGCCACCGCGCAGGACGGCGACCGAGTCGGCGTCCCGACGGTTCTGGTTATTGATGATGCGTGGGCTGTCAAGGTCGGAATCCTTGCCGTCGCATGACGGCAAGAGGTGTGGCACTTTAGCCACACCTGGCGCCGATTTTACAGCGATTCGCACGCCGTGTCAATAGCGTGAGGCAAAAAATAAGATTGAATGACGCGCAGATAGTCCTTGCGAATCGCGTGACGGCGTGCGATAAAGAATCATCAGCAAGGGAGACGGACGATGGCAAAGGCAAAGATCTCGGATACGGTTCGCGCAAAGGTTCTGGCCCGCGACTCGTTCACCTGCCGCGCTTGCGGGTTCGGCGGTTCGGAAAACTATGCCTTCGCGCTGGAATGCGACCACATCGTGCCGGAATCGACGGGCGGCAAGGCCACCGTGGAAAACCTGCAATGCCTGTGCGGCGCTTGTAACAAGTCGAAAAGTGATAAAGCGGCTTGGGAATTCCAGATCCGCAGCGAATCGGTTGCGGAGTCGGTGTGGGCCGTCAATCAGAAAATCGTTCGGGTGGCCTTCACCGTAGGGTTGAAAGAGGGGTCGGTCGGGAAAACCCTCAAGCGGCTCAAGTGAGCCGTTTGAGTTACAAATCGAAGTTATTTTTCGATCAGTTCATTTTCGGTCTTGACGAATCACCGCCGCCCGTGCTATCATAGCGCAGGCGGAGCCTGCGCCGGTGGTAAAATTGTGGTATTTTTGTGTGTTTTTTAGGTGAAAAAACTGTGCAAAAACAACAGGTTACAGGTCTCCCCGCCGCCGAGGCTAACCCTTTGATAACAAACACTTATTTCAGGCTTGCACACCGCTTGCGAATCGGCTATAGTTAACAAGACAGCAAAGGAGATCTGCTATGGACTATACTATCCGCTCGGTTCGCAACGGCTACATCCTCACCGACTGGAACGGTGACGAGCACATCGCTCTGACTCTGGTTGAAGCTGCCCGCATCGCGGGTGAGATTTTGCCCGACAACACCCAGACCAAATATGTCGACCAGTTCGGTGCGGCTGAGTTGGTCAAGGCCCGCGAGGCGTTCAAGGCTGGCCAGAAGATTGAAGCGATCAAATATGTTCGCAACGCCTTCACGCCTCGGCTGGGTTTGCTGGAAGCAAAAGAGCTGGTTGAGACTTTCATGGGATGAAAAAGCCCTTGCTAATCAATAGGTTAGCAAGGGCGGCGGCGCCGCCGCTAACCCATTGAAACTACACGATAATTTGCACTTGCACTCCCCACACGAATCGCCTATACATATCCTAACAGAAAAGGAGATCACCATGTTTGAAGTCGGTCAGCAGGTTCGTTTCGTCGGTCGCGGCGCGGAGCAGGACCGTTATCACGCGGATTACAAGCAGTTGCTTGGCAAGGTCGGCTCGGTCATGAGCAGCACAGAGTGGCCGATGTTCAGTGACGGGTCCGTATTTTTTTCGTGTGAGGTTCGGTTCGAAGGATTCACGTGGGCCGGGTCCGAGGTTGACTCCTCTCAACCTGCGGATGTGTTCACTTGTTGGCACAATGAGTTGGAGGAGGTTTGAAAAAACCCTGCACAGTCAAGAGGTTGTGCAGGGCGGCGCCCCCGAAGCTAACCCATTGAAACTACACACTTTTTTAGCTGTTGACGAGCCTAAGGCTTTGACGTATGTTGATCTTAACCCAGATAGGAGAATCACTATGGCTAAAGTTTCCTTCGACCTCGACGCGATGAAGGCCCAGTTTGCAGCGCGCGGCGGCAAGGCCAGCGTGGTTGATTCGGGCGTGCGCGCTATCGAGTCGGATCGGACCATCTACGCCGCCATGCGCGAAGGCAAGCGCGCACAGGCGGATGCGGTGCGCGAGTCCCGCGCGGCGGAGTCGCGTCACGAAACCATGGTGGGTGCATATCACGCCGCGCGGGCGATGGGGTGGAGCTACGAAAACGCGATGGAATACGCAGCGACCGCCGTTGATTGATAAAAAACCCTTGCTAATCAACAGGTTAGCAAGGGGGCCGCCCCGGGCGCTAACCCCTTGAAAACACACGCTTTTTTAGCTGTTGCAATGCCAAACGAATCGCGCTATGTATAATCATCAACTGAAGGAAGCTACCATGAAACGCGTCGTGATCTTTGACCTTGATGAAACGATCATCAACTCCAAACATCGCACCCCGAACCGTCCTGACGGGACTCTGGACCTAGACCGCTATTTCGCGATGAAAAACCGCGAAAGCATTTTCCGCGATACACTCTTGCCTCTGGCCGATACGTTCAAGCGTCTGGACCGTTCCGAAAATTACGTTGTCATCTGCACGGCTCGTGCCATGAATCAAGACGACCGCGACTATCTCGCCCATCATGGGCTTGACGCCCACCTTGTTTTGTGCCGTCCCGAGGATGGTTCTGAGAATCACATCAAGGATGCCACCCTCAAGGCGCGTAAGATTCAGCGGCTCCGCAACCTAAAGCAGTTCCGTGGCAAGCCCGTGGTCATGTTTGATGATGCAATTCCCGTGATTCGCAAGATGCGTGAGATTGGCATTGCCTGCCTGAATGCTGTCAAGGTAAATCAGCGGCTTGAGGGCTGCTGATTTCCCAACAAAATCAAGGAGTTAGGAGGGGCGGCGCCCCGCGACCTAAGCCCCTGAAAATACCTACTTTTTTAGTTGTTGCACAGCGCGGCAAGTTATGCGATAAAGAATCATCAGAGATGGAGATGCAAATGGACCTGACTGGCCTGACTTTCAAGACTACGATTTACGAATCGGTTGTCGGCAAGATTGAAATCGAAAATGAAATCCTGACTGACTGTAGTATCTCGACTACTCTATGGGTTGTATTTCCCGATGGGTTTGGCGATGAAATCGCAACGGTCCAAGAAGGCTTTGACAAGTTGGAGTTGTAAAACGAGGTATAAAGTTGAGCCTGCCATAGCGCAGGCTCACGCCTGCGCCGGTGGTAAAATTGTGAAAAGTAGGTGTAAAAACTGTATCGAATCAATTAGTTAGTGACTTAGGCGCTGAGTCTGCTAACATCCTGGCAACAAAAGAAACTTTGCGCTTGCTTCATGCCTGAGAATCGCTTATAAATATCTTAACAAAGGAAAAGATAAGGAAACTAAGATGAAAGCAACTGAAGCACTTGTTAACATCCTTATCAGCATTGTGATTGCGCTGATTGTAATCGTAGCATTCGCCCCAGATTGGGTAGGGCATTGGGAAGCCCAACGCGATATTGCATACGACAGCATATGGTCTGAATGGGTATCAGACTGTGAATGCACACAACCATTAGAATAAATTCAGTGGGCGTGTGGCGAAATGGTAAACGCAGAGGACTTAAAATCCTTAAGCTGTCGGTTCGAGTCCGACCACGCCTACCATTGTTCTTGTAGCTCAATTGGTTAGAGCAAGACACTCATAATGTCGAGGTTGGGGGTTCGAGTCCCTCCGGGAACACCAGAATGCATCTAGATAGATTGGAAATGTCCCCTTCGGGTGGGGCTGACCCCTCGCCAAATGCTAGACGCGCTTGCAATGCGTGAGGCAAGCATGGTAAACTTATCGTCTATAATCGTTAGGATACTCTTGCGGAGTCGGGAGAGAGGCTGTGTAACGTCCAGCAAAGTTTACCAACCTTACTAACAGTTTAGCGACACAAATATATATCGCTAAACGAAATTTTTTATTTGACACTTGGGGGTATTGTCAGATATACTAGACTAACAAAGGAGAAAACACATGTCTCACACGAGCACCGGACTATTGGTGCTAGCGTTGACCCTGATAGGTTTTACTGCCAATGCGACTACGTATAGCGAAAAACAACTCAACTGCTTAGCACAAAACATCTACCATGAAGCGAGAGGTGAACCGGATAGCGGGCAATTAGCCGTAGCATTCGTAACTCTTAACAGAACTGAAGATGATAGATTTCCAGACAGCATATGCAACGTGGTATATCAAAGAGGACAGTTTAGTTGGACTAAACGAAATCCTAGAATTAAAGAAGAAGATGCGTGGGACGCCGCACGATTAATTGCAGAGCGTGCCGTCTTTCTTCACACCGAGGGAAAAGATAATACACTTGGAGCCGTTTACTTCGACGGAGGTAAACATAAACAGCCCTTTCACAAACGACGAACGATCCGAATAGGAAATCACTCGTTTTATCAATAACTTAGCAGCTAGAGCGCCCCACGCTCTAGCTCTTTGATTTTAAAGACCATTTTCTGGTTGACCTCACACAACGAATCGGTTACACATAACTATCAGCAAAGGAGACGCCTATGAGCAAACTTGATTTCCGTAAACTGGAGCCTTCGGGTAAATGTCAGAACTGCGGAATTAACTGCTGGTCAGAGACGAGCAACGAACCTGCAATCTGGCCGTGTGGCGTGCCGGGCTGCCCATATCCTCACAAGCCGCAGCGTCCGTTTGAACGGTCCGCCGTTGGTTCTAGCCTGAGCATGATCGTTTACAGCGGGAGCTAACAATGGCATATCTGCACGCGAATCGTCAAGTGGCTTACAATGCTGGCCGCGATATGTATCTCAAGGGGTGGGAGTTTTCCTGCCCCTATGCCAAAGGACATATTTATGCTAAATGCTGGTTCCGTGGATGGTATGACGCAGAGAGAAAAAACCCTAGAGTTTCAAGCACTTAGGAGGTGCGGCGCCCCGGCGGCTAAGTTATTGATTTTAAAGGATTCTTTCCTAGTCGCCGCCGCAAATTTCTTCTTGCACACCTGCTGAGAATCGCCTATAAAGTTTGTATTGAAGAAGCCAAGAAGCGAAGGAGAAAGCAATGGCTGATGCGAAAACCTCGAAAGTGAACTACACCGAAGCTATGGTGGAAACCATGCTCCAAATGTATGCGGACCTCGGCAACGAAGGTCTGGATACGATTGCTGAGACTCTCGGCAAGCCTGTCCGTTCGGTCCGCTCGAAGCTGGTGCGCGAAGGCGTTTACGTCGCCGCGCCTGAAAAGCCCAAGGCGAAGAAGGAAGAAGGTCCGACGAAGAAGGAACTTCTGAATCAGCTCGAGTCGCTGGTCGCCTTCGACGTGTCGGGCCTGATGGGTGCGACCAAGGAAGCTATCGCGCACGTTATCGCGCTGGCTGAGTCGCAGGACGAAGCCGAAGCTGCCGATGAGGATGAAACCGAATCGGTCTGACCGTCAAGGGGGAACCGCACAGGTTCCCCCACATTTTTCTGAATGATTTCAAGCACTTACGGGGCGGGGCGCCCCAGCAGCTAACGTGTTGATTTCATACGATTCTTTACTACTGATGAAATGAATATTTTTCTTGCGTGCCTGCTGAGAATCGCCTATATTGTTTATATCGAAGGACGGAAGGAGTGATTACTGGAAGTCGCTAAGATATCTAGCTGTAGGGGTAGATCTACAGTGGCGTTGAGAGGTAGGCCAATGAATCTCTGCGGTGGTGTATACGGAATACACATATGCGACGACGTGCGTGAATGGGGCTAATCACCCAAAACTGCTCCGGTCCATCGGACAGGTGTAAGAAGTGATAGCGGGGGTGGCCACCCCCGCTGTTGCCACAATCAAAGGATATGAAAATGACACTGACCGCTAAACTTATGCGAATTGTTGAAACTGTCAACTCTGATGGAGGTGTTGCTTTTCTCAAGATTAGATTCATGTTAGAAGATATTGACCGTGAAATTGAAAAAGGCAATCCTAATGCTATTCAGTTTGAACGAGAACTAGACCACATTCTGCGTTTCTGTGAGCTGGCTGCAAGTAAACCCTTATAATTCAGGCACTTAGGTGCCGAGGCGCCCCGCGAGCCAACCCGTTGATTTTAAACAATTCTTTTCTGTTGCAAGCCGCGACGAATCGGCCTATACATAATCATCGGCAAGAGAGAAAAGGAACCTGCCATGAAATTCTACACCGCTGGCAAAATCTGGCACGCTGACAAATTCAAGATGTTGCGCGACACGCTGGGTCTGCCTGTTCAGGCTCGCTGGATCGACCTGAACCAGAATGATCCGATTGTAGCCAATCACAAAGATCAACTGTGGCAAATGTGCTACGAAGATGTGCGCGACTCGGACTTCGTGCTGCTCTACTCTGAGGATCAATCGGAAGAACAGCGCGGCGCTCTGGTTGAAATCGGTATGGCCTACGGTATGGGCAAGCCGGTGTATGCTGTCGGTAGCTGCCGCTCGATCAAGCCGAATGCAATTTCGGATGTGGCATTTACGCATCACCACCTCTGGACTTGGCTTGATACTGACAATCTGGTGAAAGGCGTGTATCACGCCATTGCCTCCGAAATTGGCCGCCGTGGCCGCAATGTTGAAACCCTGAGAAAGGTCGCTTAAAATGCCGTATATCCCGCAAGCTCGCCGTGATGGAATCGAACTGGAATTGAGTGCTGACCACCTGAATTGGTGTCCTGAAAATGCTGGCGATTTGAATTTTGTCATCTCCACGTTTATCGCCAACTATATCCGTAATTGCGGCTTGAAATACGCCGTGGTCAATGAAATGGTTGGCGCGCTGGAATGCGCTAAAATGGAACTGAACCGCGTTATTATCGGTCCATATGAGGATATTAAAATCAAGGAAAACGGTCCAGTATATGACGGGATTCTGCCGAGTGGAGAATACTAATGGACCTTATTCTACTTATGGGAGGTTTGTTGGTTGCAATCTGGGTGTTGCTGTATATTGCGGGCAAGCTGATTAGCTATATCGTAAAATGAAAAAAACCCTTGCAAGTCAAGCACTTGCAAGGGGCGGCGCCCCGGCCCTAAACTGTTGAAATGATTGAGAAAAATAGCTGTTGCACAAATCGCTGTGACATGCGATAAGACGGTAACACAGGAGAGAACAATGACCACTGAAATCAAATACCAACTGTTTCGCGTGACCGGACCGGATGAGGGCTATCAAATCGGGGAACTGTTCAACTCTGAAATGGTTGCCAAGAATTATGCCTTGAATATCAAGGATGATGAAGCACATGAATACAAAATCCGGTCCGTTGTAACTACCACTTCGACTCTGGATGTCTTTACTGTCCCCGCGCATGTCCCTACTCTTGAAGAGATTGCCAATGAGATTATCGCCGGGTCCGATGGTTCCTTCTATCTGGATTGGGGTGATGACTTTGAACGACTCGAAGAACCTGCCCGCACTCAAGTTGAGGATATGGTGAACGAGGCAATCACAAGTTGTGATTGTTGCGGCTGGCATTGGAGCACTGAAAGCATGGAACATTTTGAGGACAGCGGTGAAACCCTGTGTTGGAAATGTGCAGACGACCGACTCACCGAAGAAGAAGAGGACGAATCAGATGAAGATTAAAATGGGCTATAGCATGGGATATGCTGGAACTGATACGGAGTGGATCGAGGAAATTCCCGAGGAAGTGGTTGCCGAAGGGGCGGGTGCTATCGACCTCTATATCGAAGGCGTGAACAATAGCTTATATGATGAGGCTTGCGAGAAGATTTCTATCTGGACAGAAATCATTGAATAACAAGGGATTAACCACCCCGGCGCCCCCGCCGCTAACCTCTTGATTTTGCTGCGTTTTTTAGTTGTTGCATCCCCTTGCGAATCACCGTATAAAGATCCTAAGGAAGCGCAGACAACGAAGGAAACCTGCCATGACCCATAAGCCCACCCTGTTCGTCGTGACTGACATTGAAACCACCATGAAAAAACGCATCGCGTTCGATGTGGCATGGAAAACCATTGACAAGCGTGGCCGCGAATATGGCCGTGGCTCCTACGTGATTCGCGAGGCTTTCCGCCATGATGTGCCGTTCTTTGCTGAAAAGCTGGGCCACTACTTTGACGACGCATACAGCAAGCTGATTCAGCCTGCGGATGTGCTGGCCGTTCGGGCGGAATATAACCGCCAGATTGGCGAATTTCAGGCGGCGGGCCATCGCGTGATCTGCGCGGCCTACAATTCTGCCTTTGATTTCAAATACTTGCCGGAAACCGTCTCTGTCCTGACGGGCGGCACGGTTACGCGGTGGCTTGACAAGCGCGTGGAACTGATGGACATTTGGGATTTCTGGGGCGAATCGGTGCCGCGTCATTATGGCACGGTCGCCGCTGCCAGCGCGTCTGGCCGATTCGTTTCGACCTCTGCCGAGTCCGCTTACAAATACGAATTTTGTCAAGCGGAATTTGTAGAGCGGCATATCGCTTGGTCCGACGTGGAAATCGAATCAGAGCTTCTGGTGCGGGCGCTGTCGCGCAAGAAAAAGATGCCGGTTGTCAAGTCCCCTGCCGAACTGGCTGGCGCGGTGTGGCAGAAAATCAACACCCGACTCGGCATCGACGGCAAGGCACAGTTGCCGCAGGCTGTCAACGCCTAAGTGAGGGGCTTCGGCCCCTCATTTTTCTCAACTAAATCAAGCACTTAGCGGGCGGGGCGCTGCCGACTCTAAGCTGTTGATAACGCACACAAATTTACCCGTTGCAGACACTAACGAATCACGCTATATAAAATCATCACAGGAGGTTGCTATGACTAAAGTTTTCGTCCCTGACTGGTATGACCCGCCAAGCGGCTGGCGGTATGGGTTTCCCAAAACGTGGCCCGCAGGATTGGAACGGTCAGACGAAACGTTGGCCGCACAACTCAAGGCTGACGGATATCCTGAAGATGCAATTCCCGTGGCTGTCGGACACACTCGATTCGGAGGGCACTTTGAAGTGACTGGAACATACGAAGAATGGATGAAGCAGGTTGATCAAATTTTGATCAAACGCACTGGCGGGCTTGATCAGATGATGCTGCCCGACTGGCTTAGCCGTGACTCCTATGAGTGCGGTCTGACCCCAGAAGAAGGCGCAGACTGGTGTTTGACTAGCGCAGGCTGGGAATATGACGACGAAACGATCATCGACGAACTGTAACAAAAAGCCCAGCTAAAACAATACCTTAGCTGGGTGGGCGCCCCCGCGGCTAACCCATTGATTTCATTGCACAATTTAGTCACTTCAAGACCCCATTTTGTGCGTGTCAAGGCAAAAATTCCTCTTGCCCGCTGCCTCGATTCGCGTTATACATATCTCACTGAAGCGAAACAGCCAACATGAGGAGATTGCAAATGGCTGAACCGAAAGTGAACTACACCGAGTCGATGGTCGAGCAAATGCTGACCATGTATGCCGAGTTGGGCAACGCTGGCATCGAGCAGATTGCCGAAACTCTGGGCAAGCCTGTCCGGTCCGTGCGGTCCAAGCTGGTCCGCGAGGGTGCCTATGTGGCCGATCCCAAGGCCCCGAAGGCTGCCAAGGTGGAAGGCCCCACCAAAAAGGAACTGCTCAACGAACTGGAGTCGCTGGTCGATTTCCCCGTTGACGGTTTGCTGGGTGCGACCAAAGAGGCGATTGCCTCTGTGATCGCTCTGGCGCAGGCGGTGAAAGCCGCCTGAGCCTAACCCGTGGCGAGTGTCAAGCCCCTGCCGAAAGGCGGGGGCTTTTTTGTTGCATTTATGGCACGCAAAAAAGTGAATGATTTCAATAGGTTAGCGGGCGGGGCGCTGGCTGCGCTAACCCGTTGATTCATATCGTTTATTTCCTATATTGACGAATTATAGCGAATCGCCTATAAAAGCTTTAACAGAGGAGATAGCCATGAACCGCTTCGAAGAATCAAAAGCCGACACGCTCAGCCGTTTGCCTGTGCTGCGCTTTATGAACGCAATCGGCATGATTGCTTGGCGTGATGACCGTTACGGCGGAGCCGAACAGCGGTTGCGTATGCTGCACCCTCTCTCGTGGCCGTGGCTGATCGTTATGGTTCTGTTTGCCGTTATCATGCACGGCGTGGTTGAGGTGGGTAAAGAACTGAAAACTCTTTGGCGCGGCCAGTGCGTGTGGTGGTAATATGTCGCGCCATAAACAAATCCGCACGCAAAAGCTGATTGACTATTACTACAGGTTGTCAAGAAAAGCAACTTGCGATCTTAAACGCTGGCACTTTCGTGCAATGGCTCTAGAACTGGAGATTGAACTAGCAATATCAAGGGGTTAGCCACCCCGGCGCCACGCTGTCTAACTCATTGAGAACACACAGAAAAATAACTCTTGCACTCTGCTCATGATTCGTCGTATAGTTAATCATCAAGAAAGGAAATCACATGGAAGCACCTTCGGTTTACATCGTCCATCACAACGGAGCGGACGTTGAATGTTACGGAACTTTGGAAGAGGATTCCAATTTCAGCGTTGTATGCGCTGATGAGGAAGATGACGACGTTTGGTGTGAGGGCCGACCGGACGGTGGATGGTTCACCACGTGGGAGGATGTGGTCGAGTGCCTTCAGCGGGAATTTGGTTCCCGCATTATCGAAATCGGAACGTGCTGACATGCGAGCAATCTGGGAAAGCTGGCCGGAATGGCTGACCGAGGCTGTCGTGGCGGCTTACAAATCTGGGCAAGAACCGGCAATGATCGGCGCGGTTCTTGGCCGCCGCGAGGCAGTGATTCGCGGCAAGCTGGTAAGGCTCGGCGTATACGAGAGCGCCGCCATGAAACGTCAACTGAAGATTGCAGAGATGGCAGAAGGCTTTTAATATCAAGGGGTTAGCCACCCCGGCGCCCCCGCCCGTAACACACTGATTGTAAACAGTTTTTTGTTGTTGCAACGCCTAGAGAATCACCGTATACATAATCATCAGCAAAGGAGATAGCGATGGAACTGAGCATGAGCATGTTTGTTCGTAAAGAAGATCGGGATGCGCTCGATGAGGCTGTGCGTGCATCGCGTATCAAGGCTGCCGCCGTTGTGACAAGCCTGCAAAACAGCGGCACTCACTGGACCCTGACCACCAAACCGGAGAAAAGCAAATGAGAATCCGTATCCGACTGAGCCGACCCAAGCGTAGCCGTTGGGCGCGTCTGAAACAACTGATCAAGGAGATCAAAGAATGAAACTGAATAAACTTGTTATCGCCTCTCTAGTTGTGTCGTCTGTGGTCGCGCTTGCCGCGTGTCAAGACGACGCGCAAACAGCAAGCTACAATATCAGCAAGGCCGCTGACAATTTCGAGATTGACCGCCGAGTCGTTTTCTATAATGGCATCAACGGCGAATATATGCTCACAATCGAGGGGCGATGTTCAATCGAGGACCAGACCACTCAACTTGAGGTTACTTGCAAGGTCGGACCAAACGCCTTCAAGAAGCACTTCCTTGGGTTGAGCGATAACGTAACGTATTTTGCTGAACAGCAAGAAACCGCCGATGTGAGCGTGTATCATCACCGAATCACATTCAAGCCGCAAAGCATCCTTGGTGACGTTGACTTCCGCGGTGACGCAGGGGAACTGATCCAAAACAAGAGCGAGGCGATGCAATAACAAAAAAGCCTGCTAAACCAACAGTTTAGCAGGCCGGGCGCCCCGGCCGGTAACACACTGAAACTAAACAATTCTTTCCTCTTGCAACCACCCACGAATCGGGCTAAACATAATCATCGAAAGGAAAACGAGATGGACCTGACCTACGAAGAATACATCGAATTTATCAATGATCTGTGTATGCAGGAGTTTACGGATTTCCTGTATCACTTCCGGCGTTCTGAATCCACTATCGACTCACTCACAATCCTCTGAAAGGAATCTGAAATGACCACCTATACCGTAATCTGGCGTGACAACGGCGATGATTTTATGTTCACGGAAGTGAACACGGCTGTTGAGCCTGCCGAACTGACCTCGACCGATTGGGTCGTCATGGCTGGGGAAATTGAATATGCCGAATGGGAAGAATCGGAACGTGTAGTCGCTCTGGCCGCCCTTCTTGATGGCTTTGAACTTCTGGATGTGCTGTATGGCACTCCGCAATCTGCGCTTGTGGGGTGATGCGATGACCTACGTTCTGCTTTTTGTGCGCGAGAATGGTTGCCCTGACTTCTTTCAGGGGACCATCCCTGAAATCAACGAGGAGTTGAAAGACGCTTGGAGGAGTCACGAGATTGACCAAGACAGCTGGGATTATAACAGCGCTTGGCAACTGCTCGGAGTTGAGGATGGTCGGCTGACTCCTATCGGACGTTGTGCAATGGAAAACATCCCGCAAGTGAGCGTGGACCTTTAACAAAAAACCCTGTATGTTCAAGGACATACAGGGAGTGGCGCCTCGGACCCCAAACCATTGGAATCCTTAGCTTTTTCAATAGGCCAGATATTCAATCTTGACCACGTCCCTAAGCGAAATGCCGGTATCCTCGCACACCCCACGCACATGGTCTGCAACGTCAAGCAGAGTTGCAGCCGACACGATCATATCAGAGCGATGGGCAAAGCAGACCCGCCACATAGTCTGAGAAATCTCAACAGCCTTGACGGTTGCTTTGGGCGGGACTACACGGATTACCGCAACATTCCGACGCCCCATGCGTTTCCATTCGCTGGGATAGTCTGCTTCCATCAACATACAAAATGTATTGAGAGCCTCGGCAGGGACAGCAGCATCAATATCCAAACTGATGCTTTGACCGCCTTGCGGCCCATATTCTCCGACAACTTCATATTTCGGCATTATCATCTCCTGTATTCAGAAAAGAGAAGCCTATTCAACACTCGCAGGATGGCCATCCCTACAGCGCGTGTTTACCGACCCAGTATCATCCGTGCAGGCCGCCCGTGTGATGGGTGGAGGCGGTGCAGTCTGTCGCGGCATCGGCTAGGCTTCTCTTTACTGCCTACTCAATCTTTATACGCGATTCTCACCAACCATGCAAATGAAAAATAACCATTGGATTTCAACGGGTTAACGGTCGGGGCGCCCAGCCTCCCAAGCAATTGATTTCATTCATCTTTTCCTACCGATCCTCCCCGCTCCAGCCGCATCACGAATGCACGCGCAGCGTGCCTGCGCCAAGTAGAAAGTAGATTTTTGACCATGCGGCCGTCCAGTACAATTTTGATTTTGTTGGTGTTCATCCTCAGTCTATGAGAGCGTGGCTGCGCCAGTAGCAAATTGGCAAGTACAAAGTTGATGCGTGTGGCGGGATTCTGTCCAGCGGCTGTTTGATTGCAAGTGTGCGCAAGCACCAGTAGCCGTCCGGCAAGTACAAAATCAAAGCGAATCGCGGGATTGCCACCAGTGCAACTTCGTTGCAAAGTCCTCCTACGGTGCGCGACTTCGTCGCTCTGTTAGGTGCGGAGCACCAGTAGGCAACCGGCAAGTACAAAGTTGATGCGAATCGTAGGATTTTGACTAGTCGATGATTAAAACAAGGTCCTGGGCACGCCCCAGGCTACCGAATCATACGAAAAAGGCCCCTAGGAGTGATCCTAGGGGCCTTTTGCACTTCGTGCAATGCCTAATTGACGCTGAAACGTAGTTTCATGGGCCCTAAAGCAGGGTCAACCAAAATTACGAGTAGTTTTTTGAAATATTTCAGAGTAATGCTAGATTTTTAGAGTTATTTTATTGACAGAATAGGTACCAACCTATTTTTACGGATTTCTGGCGCGGTCGGCTAGGGATAGTATTCGTTACTAGACTAAAATCTCTCTGGGAATCAAAATAATCACTAGACAGAGTCCTGGTCGGTAGAGAATCTAAAAAATAGATACTATACCAGCTAGTAACTAAAAACCCTAGCCCCCAATGCCATTTCATGGCAGAACCTAGGAGCCTTGTGGGCCTGAGCCACTCCGTGGCAGGACCAGGTCGGACTAAAATAGAACAGATAAAACAATATAAGTAACATAATAATTAAATAAATAAACACTTAAATAAACCGATCAGGCTCACTCTGGGTCCACGTCGTTACGCCTCTCCGCTTCGCGGACGCCGACCAAGTTACCTCACATACGTTCGTGACTGTGTCTGCCGTTCGATTGGACCCCCGTCAGTTTCCCCACGCTTCCCCTTACTTGGAAAATAACGCTCACTGAGAGCGCTTCGCTGACGCTACGCGCTCCACACAACTAAACGTCATTTTCGGCTTGTACGCACGGCAATTCCATTGCCTACCCTTTGCCGTTCTCGTTCTTTTGTCTACCTCTCAATCGTACACCTAAATGCTAAGAAAGTCTAGTAGCCGTGTTTAAAATTTTTGTAGTAAACGACCATTTTAAAAATATTATTATATCCCCTGCCCCCAGCGCAAATAGGTCGCTAGACAGTTAAGAAAATTATGCTTGACCCCAATCTCGGTGCGTGGTATTCTAAATCAAAGGAGAACAAACAATGTATACCGTTACAACAAATGCTAGTTGGCAGCTTGCTTCAGCCAACTCAACTGTAGCTTTTCAGGTCACTGGACAAGGCGCAGTTGAATTTGCTCTTGGACATACGGCCCCAGTCCAAGGGTTCATATACGAATCACATCAGGGAGATCGTGGTGCAGTCACTGATCTATTCCCTACATCTAGCTCATCAAACGTGTGGGTTAGAAGTTCATTCCCAAGTGAGGTTACTATCGGATGAGATCCCCATTCGACACTTTCGGGATTAGCTCTTGGGCTCCTGGATCGGGTGAAGTCTCGGTGCTTAACGCACTCCGTGCGTTGTCGATCACGCTTAGCAGTGTCGCAGCTAACAACACCTCAGTGACCACCGCAGTTTCTACCATAGAATCACGCGGATATTCCACTTGGGCAGTTCCCATCCCTGCCAAGATGAGTGAGACGATGAACGGAGTTCAGACGGTTCCTGGCGCAGGTAACTTCCGTTACCGAGAGAGCGGTCCGCTAGGAACTCGTGATCTGGGAACCTTAACTGGAAACACTCCAGCCTCTGGTCTGCCTTGGAACGCAATGGCCTTCTGGGATGGAACGCAATTTAAGGGAATCATGGTATGGGTTTGGACCGGTGACACAATTGCTGCTGGAAACGTAGTAGTTTCAGGTGCTCGCCCGGTCACAACTCCAGCTTCAATCTTTACACCTACAACCGGAGACTCACTGTTCCGTAGAATCCGTCCTCTTGTGATCGAGGCTAACGGTACCGTCACTCTAGACGGATCTGCGGCAAACACCGGATTTCAGTTCTCGTCGGCTCAAAACCCTTCGGCCAACGGATACCATACCACAACCTTCTTCTCGCAAGATGACGGAGTTTGGGGATTCATTCCTAACTCTAGGATTGATGGTGATACTCCAGGACCAGCACTCACCACAGGCGGATACGGTATCTCAGCTTATCAGGTTAGTGAACCTGTCAACACATACTACTGGGGTGGAGCATCCCAAGCTTCTGCAAATTATGTTGGGGTCGTGTTTAGCGCATAATGCATTACGCAAGCATTTTCATATCAGATGTTCATCTAGGAGCTCGCGGTTGTCAAGCAGACGCGCTGTGTGCGTTTCTAAAGCAGAACACATGCGACCGACTGTTTTTAGTGGGCGATATCGTCGACGGCTGGCAACTCAGCCGTCGGTGGTGGTTTCCTCAGAGCCATGCTAATGTGATACGTCGTATCCTTACCGCAGCGAAAAGAGGCACTGAGGTCACATATCTCACCGGAAACCACGATGAGGCGTTTCGCAAGTTCACTCAATTCGACATTGAGGTTGGCAACATCCGACTGGTAGATCGCTGTGACTACACGTCTGTGAGCGGACAGCGTTTGCTGGTCATTCATGGAGACTTCTTTGACTCGCTGATGGTTGACAAGCGTTGGCTGATGCACGTTGGTGATGTGGCCTACAACGCGGCTATCGTCATAAACATACACTTCAATCGAGTAAGAGGTTGGTTTGGGCTAGAATACTGGAGTTTGAGCAACTGGCTCAAGCAGACTACAAAACAAGCTGTATCATTCATCACACACTTTGAAACTCACGTTTCTGCTTATTGCAAACGTGAAGGTTATGACGGGATTGTCTGTGGACACATTCACACAGCTGTGATCAAGCAGATTGATGGAGTTGAATATATGAATTGTGGTGACTGGGTTGAAAGCGCAACTGCTCTTGTAGAACATGAGGACGGTCGGTTTGAAATTATAGAGTTTAGGTTAGATGGCACGAATACTTCTGATAACTGATGCTTGGCATCCACAAACTAATGGAGTGGTTACAACCCTAACGAACCTCGTTCGTGAGGCTAGAAACCATGGAGATGTGGTACACGTTTATCATCCTGGACGCTGTACGATCCGGTTCTCGCTTCCTCAGTATCCTGAAATCACAGTAGGACTTCCAAATCCTATGCACATCCGCAGACTGCTCAAACGCCAACGCTGGGATCATATACACATTGCAACCCTAGAAGGTCCACTTGGAATTGCATTCTCTAGAACTTGTCGCAGACTGCGCATCCCGTTCTCAGCATCATGCCATACCAAGTTTCCTGAGTTTGTTAACGCTCGTTGGCCTTGGATCACTGTTGAGTGTGGTTGGAGACTGATGCGTTGGGCTTATCGAGATGCTACTGCGGTTCTTACCACAACTGAATCAATGGTTAGAGAGCTTCGTGATCACGGATTCACTCAGCCAGTTCACTCGTGGACACGCGGAGTTGATACTGCCACGTTCTATCCATATGTTGGAGAGGCTGGGTCCACTAAGATTGTGTTGTGCGTGAGCCGTGTTAGCCATGAGAAAGGTCTGGATGACTTTTGCAGTCTTGACATTCCAGGCACTCAAAAAGTGTTGGTCGGTGATGGACCATATCTAGACACTCTTAGGGCTAGGTATCCAGATGTTCTTTTTGCTGGCAAGCGAACAGGACACGAGCTTGGTGACTGGTACAGACGAGCATCGGTCTTTGTATTTCCTTCTCGATCCGATACATTTGGAGTTGTAAACATTGAAGCGTTGGCTTGTGGAACTCCTGTAGCTGCATATCCTGTTACTGGGCCCATAGACATCTTAACACAAGGAGTTAATGGACATTTAAGTGACAATCTGCATGAAGCTGTAGTTGAAGCAATGAAACTGAGCAGGCAGGATGCTTATGACAGTTCAAAGCGTTGGACATGGAAATCGTGTTATGAGCAGTTTTCTCGCATACTCATACCAGTTAAATAAAAAAGGGCCCCTTACGGGCCCTTTTTGGTAGATGCTTGTTCAATTGCTCGACGTTCTACTCGTGCTAGGACACCTTCAAACATGCGGTAGACCTGACGATATACCATGCGGATGGGTCGGTTGACGAGATCCCATGCCAGTCCCCACGGCCACATGATGGCCCAGCTAGCAATTCGGTCACGGTTCCATGAAGCGGTATACTCCCGGAAACGATATGACTTACGAAAGTCGTCGTGTGAGTAGTCGGTTGGATTCGCCTTCACATAGTCGTCCCACAGGCGAGAGATTTGAGGAGCGCACGCGTTAATCCAGCGTGGGAATCGGATGAGCGTTGAGTATGAGAGTCCAATGACTACATACGCAACTAGTGCTGCTATGATGAGCAGTGGGTTTGCAACTAACGTTGCCCACACTGGAAGTGCGAACCACCACTGAACCACAGCTAGAGTTCCCACAAAAGTTACAAAGGCTCCAAACCAGTTGTCCCATTCAACTGATGCAATTCCTAGAATGGCAATGACGGCTAAGGCTACGATTTCAATCAAGTTATGTCTCCAAGGCTATGCGGCGTACCGCGCTTCTTAATGTGTTTAGGTCGTGATCGTTAGTGACGATGCGGTCAGCTAAGTGTCTGATATCTTGCTCGCTAGCATGTCCGTCACTGGCGGTTACCGGTCGGTCAATCCAGATGAGCTTGCCCCCTACCGAACGAAGTGCGTCCACTTCATGTGGAAACCTTATATCCGAACAGCAGACTGGATTAGGCTTGAGCATTCTCACACGGCGTTGCCACATTGGAATCCAGAGGTTTGGGTGGATTGAGTTTCGCCACTCAGTTCCTAGCTGTTGCATTGCATGACGAGGAGTTTGACCTAACAACCATTCATCCTTTTGCTCTTTTAGATCACCTTCTAGACGACGTTCCACTTCGTCGTGTGTTAGTCCGCAATACTGATACATAGTGCGTAGCATTGCTTTGAGCGGTGCAGCCATCTTCACATCTACGAAACCTAACTGTTCGAGTGTTGCGACTGCCTCGCTCTTTCCGCTTCCTTTAAACCCTGCGAAGGCTATAATCATTGAGTTGCTCCTTCTATATAATGATTGAGAGCTTTCACTTGCAGCTCGTGGCAACGATGTTGCAACTCTCGTGTTACGCGTGGATAGTTTGTGTACAGCTCGTCTAGCACGCTCTGCTCTTCGTCGGTGAACTGATATATCGGCTTGTACTTGGCCATAGCCTCTTCGTAAGCTTGTCGGGCTTCTTGCTTAGTATCAAAAGTACCAAGATATACTCTAGTACAATTAATTCCTAGGAACGCGGTGTAGTGATCTGACGTTTTAAAGTATCCTTTAGCATCTTTATACGATGCCTGAGTATTAAAAGAGTAGGTAGCTAATCTAAGATTCTTAATATTGTTGTCGTGCCTTACAGCGTTTATATGATCTATTAGATATCCTATAGGATCTACTCCATAATACATATACCAGGCCAGTCTATGTGCGTTATAAGTTTTACCTTCAGTACTTATCCTGATATACCCGGCCGCCTTAATACCGCCTGCCTCTTTATTAGCATGTAGCTTATCGAACTGTTCATAGCTTCTAGGTTTCCAAGTAAATAAGCCAGTTATATGATTATAGCTCAGTATGTCGTCTAAGTTATCTGGCAGTCTGCCAGTGTTTTTAGCTATGAAATCTTCATTCTTTGATTTAATAGGTTCAGTAGCGTATAGATTGCTTATGCTAAAATTCTTATTATTCTTATCTTTAAATATAACTTTAGACTCTGGGTTAACTCCATGATAGAGTTTGTATAGTATCTGAGCTTTACTAAATACCGTATCAAATATTTTAGGTTTATTACCTATTGCTTTATTTGATCTTAGTGCATTAAAATGATTCCATCTAGGGCCAAAACTTTCATCTACCGGCTTCCAACGAGCTTCCCCAGTCTCAGGATTATAGTCAATTCTTGACTTAAGATATTCCTGACTTGGTAGCTCAGCCATCTTGTAACCTATCCCAACAATATTCAATAATTCGCTGAGATCGTTGATCTGGATGGTCCGGGCTCACATCAACTCCGTTGATGATGTCAGGTCTCCAATCTGCGTCCCACATTTTGAACTCGTTACGAATCATGCGACCTAGGCTGCCATGATACTTGGCAAGGCTGTCACGAGGGCTATCAACGAACTGAACGACAAACGTCGGACCCATTGATTGTATTTTTTTGGCAAGCCACACTGCCATGCTGTGTTCATCGTCAGTCACTGGCCTTCTCCTTCAGATCGTCAAGCTGTTTCCATGCAAGGCAGCAAAAACAATCCTCATCGTAGTCCTCACATCGAGGACCGAACCATTCCTCGATGGCTTCTTCAATTAAATCTGTCATTACAAATCTCCTAGCGCATCTTGAGCGCGTTGTATGGCCCAAGCTATGCGTTCTTCATCCTGATCGCCTAAGGCTTTTAACAGTTCCACTAGCACTTCGGTTATCGCTTCGCAATCCTTGCGATGCTTTGATTTTACTGATTCAAAAATCACATCTAGCGCAGAATCTAGATTTCGCGGATGAGGAAGTCCTTCTTCAGCTACTTGTTCTACCACCCGTGCGACTTCGTCGCGGGGATCATCGTGATCCCACTCCGTTGGTTGGATGGCAGCCAGTTTATAGCGACGCTCACAAGGGTGCTTACTCCAACGACCTAGTGACGTGTGGTGTTTTCCCGTTTCATCTACACCGAACCATACCCATTCACTCATCGTGTAATCCTATCTACAATCCATTCGCCTAGCAGCATGCCCGCAAAGTAAAAGCAGGCGGACAGCACAATGCTAGTAAACACATACCCGGTCACAGTCCAAAGAGCGACAGCCCCCAGTGTGACCATCGTCACATCATAAATTTCAATGTTAGACAGCATCCTGTTGCTCCAGTCTAGTGGCGATGTATTGCAGGCTTTCTGGAAAACTGAAATTAGCATATCCACCTACATTCTTTACATACTCGTCGTGCAAGGCCCTCTCACGAGCATATCGAGGGTACACACGAGCATACCATTCTTCCATTGTTTCTTTTTCTTCTTCATCCATTTTCGCTTCGCTCTCTCAACACAGTTCCTACTCGACGAGACTTGCGATACATTGAACGTAGTGGATATCCTAAGGCTTCCGCAGCTACCATGTACGCATAAGCCTTACCAATGAACTCGGCTGTGCTCATCTTGTTTTTCGCAACACGTTTGAGAACACGATTGATGTGTGCATATGCCACACCATTAACCTCGTCTACAAATTCTTTATCTTGTTCGTTCACGTTCCCGTCTCCATTGACACCAATCATCCCATAACACAAACAGCATGTACACACAAGCCGCGCTCAACGCTGATTGCCACCACACTGCGGCTGTTACAGATGCAATTGCTGAGGCTACAATCCAATCAGCTACAAATACAGCTACTGCCCAATCATACCATCTAATCATCTAACCAACACTGTCCTATGCTTTCACAAAGATCCATTCGAGGACAATCACACTCAGCCATAGTTTGGTATAATATGCTCTTCCTCCAATGCTTAGGGGCCTGTTTGATTACATCAAATCCTTCCATACGCAGGACGGCAAGTATGCCTTGAGCGAGATCAGGTACATCACCTGTCTCGCAAGTCTTTAAGGCTAGTCGGAGGGCTTCTAAGGCTGGTTCACTCATGGTTTGGTTTCCACAGTTTTGCGAATCGTAATACGTTCGGCAGTTGTTCATCGGGCATAGGACATACTACCACGCAGCTGGAGCGCCCGTCAAGCGTATTTTTCTCGTGAGCTAGATATATGCCTGGCAGCGCAGCAATCCGATCAAACTCACGTTGGTTGACTCTAACCACACATTTCTTGAAAGACGTGTCCAACCATTCATTATATCGCTTCCCATCGTCATATGGAGAATTGTGGAACATTAAATGAGCACCTAGCACGGCATGAGCTACAAGAGTTGGCGTCATATAGTCTGGAAACTCATCGAGCACTGCGATGTATAGTTTCATTTCTCAACCCTCTCTACAATCTTACGTCCATGAGTTAGCGTAATACGATGGGTGTCTGTATCTTCTGTCCAAGTTTTAGCCCAAGGCCCACGAATGGTGAAACACCAAGATGTACGATCTGCTAGCACTCTATGGTTTCTGCTGCGGCGTGTGACCTTGGGAAGTAGTGAACACTTGTAAAACTTGTACTTAATCCAGCCATCATCGTCTAGATATTCTTCTAGAAGCTCTCCGCTAATAAACCAAGTCCAAGCGTTGAAAGCATGGGTGTGAGACGCTTCACGGCTTCCAGGATTAAAACGTAGAAAGGCTACGCTGCATACACTCTTAATTTCAAATAGGAAGAAGGCATCTACTGGAGATTCTGGACCTCCATCTTTTGCCCATGTAAAAAATTTCATTTCTTCATCCTCGTTACCATGCCGACACGTTCAAATATACGAGTGTCGATACGTTCTAGTTCTTCATCTGGAGCCATAATCATTATGCGATGGCCATCAGCGTGAAGAACTCGCATCCAATTAATTCCTCGATGAGTGAAAATCTTGTATCCTCGGCTGAGCCAGTAGTAAATCTCCGGGCTCATCATAGGAGTGAAAGAGATTTCTGTATCTTTAAAGTGTAGTTTCATTTACGGTTTCTTTCCTGGAAACGTTTCTAGCCAATCTTCAATCCGGTCTAGACGTTTACGGTAATGCATAACTTGACCCATGAGCTGCTCTCGTGTCATATCTCTCATATCTTTGGCCTGACAACCTTCTAGAGGAGTATCGCTGCGAGGACTTGCTGACCTACCGAACCACTCCTTAGCTCCGCAAGTGTCACACTTGTACCAGTACTCGCCATTATGGTCTGATACAAAGTCAAATGTTACGTGGCACGGCATCGCATATACTCCAGCATTTGTAGGGTTAGTTCTCTGATACGAGGCTTAACTGTAGCGTCATTTCTAAAAATCATGCGCTCCATCAGCTGTTTACGCTCACGACGCATATCTCCATATTCTGAGCCGACATACTTGCCATTTAAAGTATCGTAGTCCTTGTCATCAATCATAACAGCTCCAAAAACCTTTGCTTAACTAGCTGACGTTCTTGTTCTTCAGCAGCTAAGTACCGAGACCACATCCCACGACCGTGCGAATCTTCTACATGACTCTTCAATCCGCCTACGTACCTCCCGCAAATGCGGCACTCCGTGCCGACCTTGCCTCGACGGATCTTAGGATTGGATTCTTTATCTTCTTTCCAAGCCTGATAAAAATTAATCATCGCTTTCCTAGCTTGTAAATGTCTGTGGTAGTACGACCATCTAGCTTTTCTACTGTACTGTGGTAATAGTATTGGTGCGCATTAGCAAACTTGTATTTACTGTCTGGAGTAGTGAACTCTACACGAAATGAATACTCTACCTGAACAAGCCTACCATCACCATCACATCGAGTACACAACTCATTCCAATAGCTATAATCATTGCGGTGATAGTCAGTTAGCTCTGAGCGTTTTACGATTCCAGTACCACTACAATAGTCACAAACTACAATCTTGGAACTGGATTTCCAATCTGGTTCAATCTTCATTCTATTAGTACCCCTTGTGTTCCCCAGGAGTTTAGATTGTTTACTGAGTGGATGCGTCGCCAATCATCAGCATAATCTCCACCATCACGAAATACAACGGCATCTTGAGGCATCTTTTTTAGTAACTCAATCAGTTGTGCTACTGTCATTCTGCAACCTCACCTATATACTCACAGCCTAAAATCTTAGCTAGGTCACGAGCATACTGTTCTGCTGCTTCCCACTCATCATCATCAAAACCGCGAGACCAACAGTTGCTAGTACCACGATCATCTTCGATGCGAATTACTACGTCTACAATCTCAAAGTCAAAGTCTGGAATTGTTGCTACTGATACTTTCATAGTTGTTTCACCATCGCTTGTGCCCATTTTTCTCGCCCGCCATCCCAGGCGAATGTTACTCCACCATGAGGTTGCCAGCCATTTTTAATATAGTCATTAACTAGAACGCCGAGTTCTGCTGAAGAATATGCTACTGCTATACGATATGTCATCGTAGGTACCACTCCCCTTCATATTGCACACAGTGGTGCCTGAAGTTGCTCCAACGTTCGCAAGGTAGAATTACAGTCCTTCCAGTTTCGCAGTCAACGCCGTGAGACACTGACACAGTACCTTTCTCCTCAATAACATTCCAGTTGTGGTCGTACTCAGTACGTTCAGCTGTGTGTAGAATCACTAGAATCATTTTCTTTACGCTCTTCTGCTTCTTTTAAAATATATCGGGAGGCTTCACCGTTTGGGTCTCCAATGTCACACGACACCATAGCTGCACACACATACCAATCAGGGGTTTGACCGTGCCAGTGCATACCTTCGCCATATGCTTCATCCAGTCTGGCTAGTAGATTGGAAATACAAGCCGCAACAACTTCGTCTGTATAATTTTTCATAGTTCATATTACCTTATCATATAGGTATCAAGCAACAGTTATTTAGCAGTTAACCTGGGCAGCAGTACTGCCCAGGCCAAATTTAACAGGTCACTCTCATAAATGTGGGACAATGGTTATCGCTACACACATAACCCATAACACCTTCTAGGATTATCCCACAGCGAGAGCAGGTACGTTTTGGCTGAACAAACACAGGCGCTTTAGTTGGGCTAGGAAATAGTTGCTCAAACACATTAATTTGTTGAGCGTCACGAATGCCTTGATTATACGCAGCACGCAGCCAATCTTTTACCCGCTGTGGGTCGTCAAATTCGAGGTCTTCCCAGAAACGTTCAGAGCGAGTTGAATACCCCTCCAGCTCGTTGAACCACCGTTCAAAATTATCGGTCGTCATGAGGGTTGATGCTCCTTGTAACCTTATAGCTGTCTAGACCAATTTTAATTCGTTGTTCTGGCCCGATAGTATGAATCTTATCGTTTCTGCTTAGCTTGCCGCGTTCAAAATCCCCAACAGGGTCTTCTGTAATTCGTAGTGAGCCGTCGGGAGATACAATTAGATATTTCACTGGTCAAACTCCACTGATGGGCAGATTTTACTTTTATATGCTGTATACTGTTTACCGATTAGAGTTTTAGGCTCTGGATTCTTTTCTTTGTATTCTTGTAGATACTCATGGCCTACAGCAAAACCTATGATTGTTCCAAAGAAACCGACAATTGCTAGGACAGTATATCCGGCGGCGGCAGGGTTTGCTACAACAGCAGCCGACAACACAACACCGAAGGCAATTAGACCGGCACTTACTAGCGCAAGGCCAAAGATACGAAACATGGTTGCTCGCCAGTAAGCACAGAAGTTAGCGTGCTTGAGTTCCCAAGGCTCCATATGATGTTCATGTTGATTCCAGAACATGCGGTTCATCTTGTAGTGCCAAGAGTTGCGATTAATCTTAAATGTCTGCACCGTAAAACTCCTCATCTAGGACTGAGCGTAGTTGTGATACCATCGCTTCATAGCTTTCTACCATATCCATTCCGTATTTGCGACATACCATTTTCACATTACCGTATCGGTAGAATGATGGCGGACAACAAACTAGAACATTATCTCCTGAAAACAATCCCATCTCTAGCAGCGTGACCGGAGATTTAGAATCAGCTGCAAAATAGTAGACAATTAGGTCAGCCGCATCTTGCATTTGCAGTTCCCAATCTACCTGCTCATAAAACTGAGTACCAGGAGTTGGGTCTTGTGTCCAAGAGGAGTCCCAATCGTCACGACGAGGATTGAGCAACACTAGGTCGTCATAATCAGCTAGGTCTTTAGCTAGTCGCTCTTGCCAGTGTTCAGCGGCTCCCATATCAATAGAACCTCCTAGAAACAGCGCTAGTCGCGTGTCTAGCTCAAAAGGTTCTGGAGCTTTAATCATTGTTGCCATTAATCTTTTCCTTTAATTACTGTTAATCGTGGTTTACGCCGGACGGGTGGGGGTTTCATAGAGCCGTCTTTACCTAGATACATCACTCCATTCTCTACCCAGTTAACTCTCGCCAACTCAACTCCGTTGTGTCGATCTGATCCGTAGAGAGAGTCTCGCTTGACAGTATCCTTCATTCGACGTTTGCCGCAGCATGAGCACTGTTGATACCAAACCATATGATGGCGAGGCCCCCAATGCGGCTTGTCGCTATACGAGGTAGCAAAACAGGTAGTTGCATCTACTGTATGCCAACGATGGAAGCCAATAAGGCATAACACTTTACGAAACATCTTTGTACCTATCCAGAAAGTTTCTCATGTATGAACGAATATTCTCAGCGCCTACAGGGTTCATGCTATGAACATAAAAATCAAACCGAGGCCCAAGGTCAACGTCATTATCAATAACCCAATCACAAAACCACTTAGCAAAAGTATAGCCGGTCTTTTCTCCGTCACCAATAATATAGTGTACATCTGCCAGATCATGATCAAAGCTAATAAAGCGGGGAGCGCCATGATGTTTTACTGTCCAAACTGCATCATCAAAACTACGACAGACAATTACGTTAGAGTAGTGTCCATATGGATACTTAACATCTTCGGGAAATCGAATATCGTCTAAAAATAGAGTGTAGGTCATATGAGCGCTGCTACTATCATTAATCCAAAGAGTACTGCGGATAGTCCTCTCCAGAGATTTACATTAATTCTTAGCCCGCTATTCTCACTGTGGAGCTTCTGGCTGCGTTTGGATTCGTCGAGATATTTGTCCATATACTCAGAGGCCAGACGCCTGTGTATCGCAGCTTGATTGTCATAACCCTGAGCCATACGAAGATACTTTTCAGCCACTTCACGCCAGTAAAGTTCTTTACTTTGCTGTGCTGCCGTAGGTTTTACATCTACTGCCTCGCCTGTATGTCGTTTACGAGCCAAGCGCAAACATGAGATTGCTTCTTCTTCGCTTTGAGTGGAGAGAGCTTTCTCAAGAAGCTGATTCACTTTCGTCATGTTGCAATTCCCATTCTGGGCGGGCATCTACCCACCAACATTTGATTGAGCCGTCTACTTGCCCACCATAGTATTCAGGGACAAAACCTTTTAGTTCATATTGTAATACTAACACATATTTAGGCCTAAACCAACCTAATTTTTGCACACGGTGCCTGCGGCGACCAGTAAATTTAGGTGCTAGTGGATCCATAGGCCTTCTCCAATTGCTTAGCTAGATGCTCTCTTACTACAGCGTGAGCAAACTGATATAGATCGTTTGCTGTCATAACAGTGAATGTATCTTCAGTCTCATCGTTTTCACACGGAAACCGCCCACCGAACTGCCGTTCGTAGATTTGTGCTACTTCATCAATGGTCATATAGGATTCCCCAATCTTTTAGTTGACGAATAGAGTCTGCTGCACTAGTGTGGTGGATGAAAGTACCTTTAGCCTCAATCCATAGATCACGATATTTTAGGTAGTCGTCAATGAGGAAATCTCCCGGCTTGCAGTAGTCACGCTTGTTCTTAGTCATGCAAGTGACCATTGGAATACCTGGAAAGTGTTTATCTCGCCAACGCATCTTTTGAAGCTCGGCCCAGCCGCCAAACGGACAGCCGGTAAGAATGATTGGTCGCAGATGCTCTACTGCTTCAAACAATTCACGAGCATCAGGCATGAGTGGAAGGTTCTGATAAAAATCACCAGAAGTCCGAATCGCATGCCAAAAGTTTTTGCTTCCATGCTTGTCTTCGTATTCCCTAGAATCCATACCAAATCGTTGACGAAACCCATCATCAAAGTCAGCTAGCACTCCGTCACAGTCTAAATAAATTCGTGTCATAGTTTATCCGTATAAAAAATATGTTTACCATATTGACCGAGACGGGTCATATGTTTTGCCCATGATGGGTGAATAGATGCTTCGTGATAATGATTAGCTCCGCTACCTAGTAGCGAGTGCGGATCAGTGAGAGCTTGATTAGCTAAAATTACTGATTGAGCATAAGCATCTAGGTCTTTTGGGCGATCACTCTTTCCGTCGTTAGTCCAACTGAACTGATCGTCTTCCCACACCACTTCGCAGACTGTTTTATGCTCTTCTAAAGCGCGGTTAAGCGTTACCTCGGCTACTAGCATTTGAGCATCAAGGCTCTCTCCGCGAGCCTCATGGTAAATGTTGAGTGCGAGGCAAGTTACGATTGCCATATCTAGCATTGGTATTTCCTTTATTTGTATTACTTATAATACAAAATGTGCGCCTGACAAGCAAGCACACACTTAAAGGACTAGCCACAATAGCGCATAAAAAATCCAACTGGCGACAGTAGCTCCTGCTGCCGCAAACGCCCAAAGTTGACCTAGCACCGGGTCTTTTCTATCTTGTAGGTAAGCCCACAACCATACAATAACAGTTATTGCAGTGGGTATGGCCCATAATCCAATAGTTATTGTCATTAGTACCTATACTGTATTGTTCTTATCGGTCTATAAAATCTTCTGATTCAGACCAACTGATATAATCTGTAATCCAATCGAATAGCTCTTCTAGCGGTATTCCTTGACGCTCTGCAAAGCGTGTTAGTTTGCTGAAATGCTCTGGGTACAGCTTGATAACGTCAACTATGTCTAGTTTAGCTATTGATCCTAATTGCATTGCGCGATACACAGTTCCAGGATTTTGTAGCGTTCTTTTGTAACCCTCAACTGTGAGAGGCTCGCAGCTATATTCTTCTGTACCACTCATAACCCTATCCCAATCCATCTATGCTCTCCATATGAGAATTGCCAGCTCAAGGCTGGCAATCTTAGCTAGTAATTTCTTTGTATATCTCTCGCCAAGTGCGTACACGAGAGTCGGTATCAAACGTCCGGTTGTAGTGCTGGTCTACTAGAATACTATTAAGACCTAGATCATTACCAAGATGGAAGTTGCTTAGATGATCTTCTACCCAAACACACCCACTTCCAGCATACTGGTTCAATACTGATGCTTTAGACACAGAAGGGTCTAGACAAGTGATACGGTAGAAAGGGCTTACCCCAAATACGTTATGTAAGTTCCTTACACGCCCCTCTACAATTTCTGGCTCATCACCAATACTAGTGATAACATGGAATACATAACCGTGTTCCTCGTGCAACTTGCGAACATATTTGATGGCATCACGATAGGGCGGTAGATTAGTCACAAACACAGTTTCGTTAAACATCTTGACAAGTTCTTCAGCTTTTACACGACTAATGTCGTAACACTTGTCAATGTCGTATGCGCCTTCCGAATGTTTCACATATCCATGATTTGACATCCAGCGATCAAACGACCACTCCCAATGTAGCAAAACTCCGTCGCAGTCAGTGAGAATTAGTTTCTCGTTAATCATTTAATATCCAATATCTCTTTTAATTGGTGATAGGTGTCTTGCCAGCCAGTCGTGTTAAATACGCGGTCATCGGGCTTTAGATGCAATTCTTGTGCTAGAGTGTAATCGTTACCACCTGCGCGACATTCGTCGCCCCAAAACCACACATCATCATCTGCATCTACTAGAACTACGTGCTTACCGCGACCACGCTCCGTAACATCAATACCAGTTTTTCCGCCTAGTGTTGCATGTGCTAGTGGATATTTACGGTTTATTTCATCAGCGATACGACGGCGAACACCTGTTTTTTCGTCCCAGGATGTGAAACGCTCTCGCTGCGCTTGAGTGGCGTTTCGTCCTGGGATAGATAGATTTACCATGCCAGTTCTTATCTCTACATGATTCCCTGTTTGTTCTTCATATCCGCTGCGCTGAAGTGCGGAGTGTAGATCAAGAATTAGCTGTACTGGGGGATTCCATTGGTCGGCTTTAACTCGTGTATGACCAAACCATAGCTCTGCTCCTGCACAGCAGTACACACGATCTACAGCATTAAATAATCTGCCTACTTGTTCACGACACTTTGTTTCGTCGCTTCCAGTAATCAGCCAAACAGTTTCTCTGGTGCATATGTCTAGCATTAGATCTAGCATAAGAGGGTCGATTGGTCGTCTAGCGTCTGTTATGGTTCCGTCAACGTCAAATGCTAGTATTGCCATTTGCTTTTTTGGCTTCTGTCAACTTGTTGATATGTTCGTACATATCTACTGCATTTGCAAATACTCTGCGCTTATTTTGATAGTTATTTTCACCATCAGTATAGTTGTATGCTAACATAAAACCATTTTCACAAAATGTGATGGTAGCCTCTTCAAGATTTTTAATCATTGTAGCGATCCTATTGCTCCGACGCAAGCTATGAAAGTGCTAATGCCTAATTGTTCTGGGGATAGTCCGTCTGCTTCTGTGTACATGTACTCCACGGTAGAGGCCAGCATACCGGACCACGGTTCTACATATGGTAGATCCGCGACCCAGTCAATAGCATTATCATGCTCTAGCCCAAACTCTTTGGCTACCGCAATAATTTCGGCATGTTCAGCTAGCACCTTGCAACCTTCTTCTGTTGTAAGAGCATAGCCGGTTGTAGGCATTACTAGTAGGAAGGTTGCAAGGTATTTAATCATGTCAGTGTACCAGCACTGGTTTGTTTACTAGCTCCCGGCAAGATACAACGAGAGCTGAGAAGGCATCACGAACGCTCATAGTGCCTTTCTGCATATTAACTTCACGACCATCTTCTAGACGGGCCAAGAGTGAAATCTCAAAGATTTTATCAATCATATCCACCTGGATACGGTTGCGCTTGAGGAAGCGCTCATCTTCTTGTTTCAGCACTTCTACCTCGATAGTGTCTTGTAGGCCATGAGGTTCACGATACAGATTTACGTTAAACAAGTGTATTATTCCTTAAATTTGATGTTTTGTTCGAGTTCACGAGATTCAGGTTCATAAAGTGATCTAAGGTAATTATTACTTTCTATCACAGTTTTAAGTATAGACAAATCAGGAGCTTCATGCAAGAGGGCTTTTGAATCTTTTGGGAAGCAGGCTCCGCCAAATCCTCTTTTACCGTCTAGTCCTGGCACTAACCAATGGCTTGTTCCAAGACGAGCATCAGTTTGAAGCGCGTTAACTACGTGATGCCAGCTCTGCTTATCATCAAAATAGTTATACAGTTCGTTTAGGTATGCAACTTTCATTGCAAGCATTGTGTTGGTAATATATTTAACCCAGCAGGCTTCTTCACCGCTGACATGCTGATACCGATGTGCAAAGCATATAGAGTACTTACGGTAGTATTCCTCTATTAAATCAGTAGCATATTCAGTGCCGCCCAGAATAACGGTACGGGCTCCGATCATGTCGGCTACCGCGTTACGCTCAGTTAAGAACTCAGGATTGAATACTACACGTTCACTTCTAGCAAATTGCGCTGCAAAGCTGGGAGGAACCGTACTCTTTACTACTACAAGACCATATGTATTCTGAAGTAGGTATTGAATTGCATCTAAGGTTATTTTAGTACTTGCCTGACCATCTTCTGATGATGGGGTAGGAGTACACACAAAACTAACATTAGGTTCAAAATCCACTACAGCAGATATGTCTACTCCCAGCTTTGGATCAACTAATAAAAGTTTGTTAGTTTGGAACGCTGCTGCAACTGCATTGCCAACAAATCCAACGCCTACAATAGCTATTTTCATTTTGTTTCCATTTCCGATACTCTAGCGCGTAATCCGCTAGAACTAAATCTATGGTCTCTAGTATTAAAGTAGAGACTTATGTCACGCTTCTTGCATATGTCTTTGCCCGTAAAATCTTTATCCTTATACTCTTCTCCGAGTACTCGAACGTTTATTGGGAATAGGCTGAGTATATCTTCTAAATCTTGCTCTGTGTGATATACTATGATCTCATCTACATACTTAACTGCAGAAAGCTGAACATACCGTTCGACTAATGTCTGAACAGGTTTATTTTTATTATTTCGGTCTACAGAAGGGTCTACTTGCAACCCTGCTATAAGCCAATCACATTGACTCTTTGCTTCTCTCAACATTGCTATATGCCCAGCATGTAACAAATCAAAAGTAGAGCAAGTAAATCCTACAGTATCAGGCATATACAGAGAGTCTACTGATTAAGGATAGTAGCCGCCCGTCGGACAACCATTGGGCTAGGCAGTGAAATAGTGGCATATTCTCATATACGATTTTGGTCATTTATTAAAAATCCTTTTCTCTTTACGTCCAAAAATCCGTTGGCATCGTCTTCATTCTCTATGAATGTGTAGCCTTGCTGTATGTATCTGTATATTATTTCTTGGTTATCTTCCCACACTGGTATGAACTCATTATAAAGTGGGTCAGGAGATTCTCTAAAGTGAACCTCTATCAGCTTTCCGTCTATAAATTCTGCGTTTATATCTGCGACGTCTGACATACTTCTAAATGGTTCTGGTAGCTCAATTAGTTTGTCAGTTCGAGACCATCTTGAAAATCTTATACCATCTTCCGATTTCTCACCTAACCAAGAGGAAACTGGTAGGTGTACTCCATTATCAAGAGAGTAGTTTACACTCACATGATCTCCTGTAAATAACTCACACCAGAAATATCCCGGAGGGACTTTAGTGTAATCTCCAGACTGTATGTAAACAATCTTAGCTCCTACACTCATTCCTGCTAGGTTATATGTGGGTCTCACTATATATTTAGCTGACGCTTTTGGTGCTACTCCACTAGGACCACAACAATATCCTAAAAACATAGACAGGTATAGTTTATCAAACCACCTTCTGTGTTGCGGGTATAGCTCCCACGAATCAAAATCTTCCAGTAACCTTCTCACTAAAAAGGAGCTGCCCGAAGGCAGCCCCTATAAATTAGAACTTTACAGACAGTTCAACGAATACTTGCTCGTTTTCAAATTCGCTGTCTAGAGTCATGTAAGTAGTAGCAGTCAGATACTTGAGCTGCGATGGTGCGTACACTACGCCAAACTCAGAACCAGTAAACTCACCAGCTTTCACATCTGCATAAAGTGTGCCGTAAGCTGATAGATCTGCAGTAGCTTGGAAAGATAGGCCAGTTTCAAAATCAGTGCCGAATACTTCATTTGATACGTCATAAGTAGTGGTAAGCTCGGTGTTCCAAGCTAGTTTATCGGTTAGATCTGCGGCCATTGCTGAACCTGCGCCAAGTGCTAGTACTGCGGTAGCTGCGATTAGTAGTTTATTCATTATTTACTCCAATTGGGTTAATTTGGGTTTTTTAGCATTACGCTTTCTTAATCACAATAGAGTCATTCTCTACTGAGATGGATAGAGTATCACCGGGAACCCAACCAGTGACGTCTAATACTTCTTGTGGAATTACCATCAGACAGAGGTCTTCATCGTCCTCAATGTCTTGGAATATTTCATCCACGCTATATGTTCTTGTAATCATCATATCCTTAATATAGCATACACTACCCGAGCTAAGCAAGATTAATATTACTTTGTCGAGTAGGTTTATAAGGTGGGCCCGTTCTGTTTCTAGGTGGAACCCTTACCCACTTAAATTAAGCTACTAGAGCTAATTTAACAGGTGCTACGTTGTCGTTTGCACTTATAATTGTCTTGCGGTTATCAGTCGCTTGCTCACTGGCTCCTGGTTTCCTCATGCTCAACATGTCGAACCTATATCGGCCCCATCAAAGATACACTACTTGAGTCTCTAAACTCGGTCATCGTTCGGGTAGGCTGACTAGTATAACCTACTTCAGAGCCTAGTGTATCCGTGGTGGAGCCGTCGGGTACCGCCCCCGAGTCCATGCTGCATCCGATTTACGTAATCAGAGCTTAATCTTTGTGTGGTTAGGCATCTAACAGACGATCTTAATGGGTATTGCTTGCGAGTATATAGTCAGGACTAAAAAGCTGTGACTAAAACCTATTACTCTCAAAAGACGCAAGCGCAGGGTTTCTGGTTTATGCCTACTACTATAAACCCTTTTTCGTTTCCACACGAGGCAGAACACTTATACTACATGGGCGACCCCAAGTTGGTCGAGCAAGGTCCAAATCTTCTGGTTATCAGCCAGCCGTATTATCGTAGGTCGTCAAACCTAACAGCCCTAGTTCATTTCATGAACGGTCAATTGACGCTAACCTGCTCACTAGCCTTCAATTCTGCCATCTCTGTTTTCGCAGCGAGGCGTTGTTTCTTTAAGTCTACAAGCAGAGCTTTATGCTCTGCGCTACGGTTATGCTCACGCTCAGCTTCTAGCTGTTCTACTTGATCGTCAAGTTCCCGATGGCGTTTAGCCAGCCATTCAATTCGAGTCATAAGTTTACCCTTTCTACTGTAATTCTAAACAGAAGAGGATCTCTGTTCCTCATCAACTGCTGGACGTCTTTGTCTAAATCCCTAGTATAAATCTGAACTACACTACCACCAACTTCGTGTGGTTGATTAGTTTGCGTGTTGATTAACGTTACTCGATACATTATACTATACCCGATTCGGACACAACATGCAAATTATTTTTTAAATCAAAAATCTGTGCATCTGGCCAGATTTGAATTAGTTCTTGGGCGCTTTTAATAGAATCATAAGCTACTGTTACCACACTAGAATTTGCATAGTTATCATTGCTAGCTTCAAAAACTACATGACGCACTAGCTCACCATTACGACGAATTGCATATCTGCTCAAACTTGTTCTCCTGTATCTGCATTAACTATAGCATTATGCAGAGTCATATAACCGCAGTCCATACCGCGCATATACATAGACCCATCAAAACCAAATACATCATATAGAATGTATCGGTAGGTTCCTTGGTCTATGATTTCACCTTTATAGATACGCTTTACTACAGCGTAAAACGCATCCTCACGTTCTTGTTCAGTAAGCCCGTTCCACCAAGCATCATTCTTGGCTTCGTACAAAGCTTGTTCTTTTTGTTGTTCTTGACCTAGCTCAGCCAGAACGTCTAATAGATTTTTAGTAGACTCGTCCATCATTAATCCCAAAGCCCCTGATAGTATTTCCCAAATAGTCTAAAGCCATTCTGGATACGTGCAGCATAAGCCTTTTGCCCGTCCCAGTCGATTTCATAAGTGTCTTCTTCGTCTCTAACCATTTCGCTGGTTCCATCTTCGCTAATCTTTTTGAATCGGAAACGAGAACTTCCGCTTCTAAACTGTTCTTCCCAATCTTGAAGGTTTCCTGCCCTAGTTTCAAAGGCGTGAATCATTTCATCCATCACCCAATCCCAACGAGCAAAGTGGTGCTCATCTGGTGCGTGCATGTTCTTTTCTTCAGCAGTAAGAGGGCGGGCCGCAGTGCTGCGAAGATGCTCTGGCACATCTTCATCATCTACGCTAGGAGCACCATGCTTATTCTCTTTAAGCTGTTTGAGCATAGGCAGTGCAATGTATGCGAGAGTGTTGTCCATAGACCAAGTATCCCAGCGGTCAATACGGACCTTAATCTTACGCTCTTTGAACTTGTCAAGCCAAAGCAGAAAGCGATAGATTAGGGTGTTTGGACGATCATCCATAAGATCGTACAGCTCACCGACTTCAGGCTCTGGAGCAACGCTTCCGTGAGCCAGCCACTCTCCAAACTTGTGTACTCGGTCGGCAGTATGTGGAAATCCATACTCATCACGTTCTTTAGGAACCCAGAACATCAACTTTTCTGCAAGTTGATAAGGTCCAAACCAGCTTTTATAAGGGCCGATATATACTTTCATTTCCCACCTGTTAAGATTGTGTAGACTATGTATACTACACTCATATAAAATCCAGCAAAGATAGCCAGCAAGGCTATCGCTACTATTACAGATACAATCATACTCATAAATCAGCCCTTTGTCAATTTAAATCTTAATGTAATCTACTGGGCCACCTACTGTAGTACAAAACTCTCCTGCTGCACGGATAGAGTTAACTACAGCTTTCTCTGGTGTTGCTTGTACACGGCTGAAAGCAAACAACGCTCCCATAGCGAACTCTTGACCGCTACCAACAGCCGTATAACCACAACGAGGCTCTAGAATTGAGAAATCTTCTTGTACGTGGAACAAACGACCACGAATGGCAACGAGGAAATTACCGCCACTTTTAGTGCCTTCTTTGGTTTTGGCAAACGAGTGTTCATCAAAACACTTGATTAGTTCTGGAATAAAATCCTTGACCAGATACTCATTTTCATCTTCGTCGATTTCAATAGGTGGCGGTGTGAAATGATAACGAAGAATGTCGCCCATTCGATAAGAAGTGGTGTAACCGATACCAACATTAATCTTAGTTAGACTTAGGTCTTTCTTCTCAAACACGTCCAAAGTAACTAGCTTTGGAGTGGTGTATACCTGCTTAACACCATTGCCCGAACCTAGAGAATCAGCTCCAATATACACAGCCTCAGTAGCAATTAAACCTACAATACAAGTCACTTAAATTTTCCTTCTAACTTCTTTACCCACTCAATCACGTATTCGTCGCTCCAGCTGGAAAGATACTTGTTGTCTTGGCGGAATAGTTTTAACATTTCTTCTTCAGAGACTACAGAAGAGTCTACAATAAGCTCATCCACATGATTTTGTGAGAACTCTTCCAGTTCTTCGCAAGTAACTAGGTCAGCTAGATGCTCTAGCTTGTCGTCGTCTTTCATCTCTACTACATAACGGTGCTTAAACACTGATACAGTAGTAAAAGTAGCATAACGTTTTGTCATAGTGCTTCCCATTCCCCGGTTACAGCATTTTTCCTACACACACTAAACTGGTCTTGGACTTTAGATTGGTCTGGGTTTTCTACTCGCTCGTACCGACCACCCGTCCACTCATCCCAAAAAGCAAAATGGCTTTTAAAGCTGTCTTGGTATCGACACCATTGCGCCGAAGCCTCTGTCCAAGGCCAATAAAACTTCGTTTTAGGCTTGATATTCTCACGCTCCCAAGCTACGTGCCTGCGAGCGCGAGCATATGATTCTGCAAAAGTTTCTGTCATGTTATAGCTCTACATCTACATATTCTAAAATACCAATGCACTGAAACATAGTACGGCCATACTTGTACTGTACTGAATGATGCCAGTGTCCAAAGTACCACTCATCAGGCTGATGAAGCTCAAGCAGGCGTTGTAGAAAATCACCAGTGCGAGTGTTGTATCGCGGACCTTTTAGCAGGCCACTCTTCCAAAACATCGCATCAGCAATTTCGTGCGGGCAGTCGTGAGTAATCATTACACGAGGCTTAACAGTAGCGTATACGTCAAGCATCTGTGCGAACTGCTCGTCAGAACACTCCTCGTCCTCCCACCAGTCTACATTCTTCTGGCGCTTAAACCAACCTGGAGGGGCCTGCGGGTTGTCAATAGACCAAGCCCCGCCAATGAACATAACATCATTCTCTACACGACCGTCTGGAATCCAGCTTTTGAATGTTTTACACACGGTAGGATTATCGTGATTTCCACGAATAAAACGACCGTTGCTAGCACACATATAAGCGTCTACACTTTCATGCCAGTAATCGCTCTGCCCAAAACCTAAACCAAAGTCTCCAACTTGAATGTGCGGGCCTTCAAACTTGTCGATGGCATAAACTTTGTAGTCGTTGAACAATCCATGAATGTCTCCGACTAGGCGAGTTAGTTGTTTAGTCACGGTAGTA